>RRZU012749755.1_pt1 | contig 18073 bp, 14 predicted proteins | sample 2165561 | NCBI WGS metagenome assembly RRZU01 (sample SAMN10456909, study PRJNA506462) | wastewater metagenome | isolation source: wastewater sludge | place: USA: Moscow, Idaho | reverse complement strand
AGCAGAAACCGTTGTACCGTACTGGTGGGCGATGGCAGAAAGCGTATCGCCTGACTTCACGGTGTAATAAACAGGCAAAGGTTCATTATGGACACCGCACAGCTCGTTCACCTTGGTCTGCACGGAATCATAATCATAACCGGCAGCAGAAAGACGATTTTTACGTTCTTCGCCGTTGCACCAGATCCCGGCGAGCACTTCCTGCGCCAGCTTAAACCTCGAAAGTAACAGCTGTGTCGCCCTTAAGGTCTTTGCCAAACTCATAGGTATTGCCCGGAAGAATCGCGTTGAGCAGGATGCCTGCGATTGCCGCAATGGCAATGCCGGAAAGATTGATGCTCAGCGTGCCAACCGGAATGGTGATGCCGCCAACGCCCGAAAAGCCGAGTGCGCTAACCAAAATAACGGCCGCAATAATCAGATTGCGCGATTCGGTGAAATCGACTTGATTTTCTACCACATTGCGCACGCCGATGGCCGAAATCATGCCATACAGCACAAAGGACACACCGCCGATGATGGCCACGGGGATGGTGTTGATGACTGCGCCGAATTTCGGCACGAAAGACAGAAGAATGGCAAACACAGCGGCAATTTCCATTACCTTAGGGTCGTAAATTTTGGTGAGTGCCAAAACGCCTGTGTTTTCGCCGTAGGTGGTGTTTGCGGGGCCGCCAAACATGCCGGCAAAGGACGTTGCAATGCCATCGCCCAAAAGCGTGCGGTGCAAGCCGGGGTCATTGATATAGTTTTTGCCTGTGGTTGCGCCGATGGCGGCAATGTCGCCGATATGCTCCATCATGGTGGCAAGCGAGATGGGCACGATGGTGATGATGGCGCTGATGCTGAATTTTGCCATTGTAATGGGGGCCATTGCCACGATGGGCGCTGCGTTGATGGCGGTGAAATCCACCTTGCCCATCAAAAGCGCAACGGCATAGGAAATCACGATGCCAAGCAAGATGGGAATGATTTTCACCATGCCCTTGCCCCAAATGTTGCACACAACGATAACAACCAGCGCGATCAGGGCCAGCAGCCAGTTGGTGCTGGCGTTATTGATGGCAGTGGGGGCCAAAATGAGGCCGATGGAAATAATGATGGGGCCTGTAACAACAGGCGGGAAAAAGCGCATAATCTTTTTAACACCGCAAACCTTGATCAGCGCGGCCAATGCCACGTATACCAAGCCCGCGATTACCACGCCTCCGCAGGCGTAGGGCAGCGCTTCGGTGTTGGGCAGTGTGAAATTGCCGTTTGCGTCGGCAAGCTTTGGTGCAACCATTGCATACCCGCCAAGAAACGCAAAAGACGAGCCAAGAAACGCGGGCACCTTGCCCTTTGTTAAAAGGTGAAACAGCAGCGTGCCGATACCTGCCATTAAAAGTGTGGTAGAAACGTCGAGCCCTGTGATGATGGGCACCAGCACCGTAGCGCCAAACATGGCGAAGGTGTGTTGCAGGCCAAGCAGAATCATTTTGGGGATGCCCAGCTTGCGCGCGTCGTACAAGCCCTCGGGCGGAATGGTGTATTTTTCTTTGCTCATGATACTTCCTCCTCTAATCGTTTATCTTTACATCCTTGCTTTTAAAGCGAAGAACGGTAAGACCTTGCCTATGGCGGCGCGAAAAATGCCAAGCGCCTTTGCACAAAAAAAAGGCGTTTCCACTATTGCAAAGCAATAAGGGAAATGCCGATAGCAGATATAAATGATGTTGAATGAAAAATAAATCCCTGCCCGACGCCAAAAGCGCCGTACAAAAACACGTTATTTGTAGCTTTGGGATTTATCCGCATTTTGCACACCTCACCACTGCGATTTTTTATACTTGTAACATCATAGCAAAAAACCGTATGCAATGCAAGATGTTTTTTTGATTTTATTCGGCATTTTATTTGTTTTATATTGCCTTTGCCGCAAAGCCCGTTATTCCATATAAAAAAGCGCAATTGCTACGCATAGAGGCTTTGCCCGTCCGGCATCGCCTCGCGCCTTTTGAGCATGCGATTATTAAAAAGCAAAAACATGGTGCCGGAAACTAAGCCCGCAATGCAATCGGCCACCGGCTCTGCGTAAAAAGCAGCAGTAGCACCGAAAAGCATGGGCGCAAACACCGTGGTGAGCATGAAAACACTTTTGCGAAACAGCGAGAGCGACACGGCAAATTTGGCAAAGCCCAGCGCCGTGAACCCATCTACCACGGCGTACTGCACGGCCATCGGCAAAATGGCCAGCGTAAATACGCGGATGCCCCATACCGAAAGCTTGACATATTCCGGATTTTGCGTAAAAATCAGCACAAAAAACTGCGGCAATATTTGCGACACGGCAAGCATCACGGCGGTAAATACTAGCCCCATCAGCAAAATGCCCCGCTGTGCAGATTTGATGCGCTGTATGTTTTTGGCGCCGTAATTAAAGCTTAAAATGGGCTGTGTGCCGCCTGTTACGCCGCCAAGCGGCATGGAAATCAGCTGAAAATAACTGAAAACGATGGTGGCACAGGTGATGAGCATATCGCCCTTTTCTGCGCCGCCGTAATATTGCAAAACGGTGTTGAGCACAATCATGATAATGCTGTCGGTGGCAATAATTAAAAACGGCGAAAGGCCAAACGACACGATGCGCCGCATAATGCGCACAGAATAGCCGTAAAACGTGATGCGCACATGTGTGCGCCGCCCAAATAAAAACAAAAGCGCCAGCGTGCACGAGGCCGCTTGCGAAAGCACTGTGGCAAGCGCCGCGCCCGCAACACCCATTTTAAATACAAAGATTAAAATGGGGTCTAACACAATATTCATCACAGCGCCTACTATCACGGCAAGCATGGCCACTGTGGAAAAACCCTGACAGATGATAAACTGGTTCAGCCCTGCCGCCAAAAGCGCAAAAACCGAGCCTGCAATGCAAATGGTAATATATGTATTGACGTACGGAAAGGTGGTTTCGCTTGCGCCAAACGCCATTAATAGCGGACGCTTTAACAAAAGAAACACAGTGGTGAGCACAGCCGCCAGCGCCAAAAGCATTACAAAGGCGTTTGCCAAAATGGCCTCGGCCCCCTGCTGATTTTTTTCGCCCAGACGCATGGATAAAAGCGGCGCACCGCCAATGCCAATTAAAATGGCAAACGAAGTAATCAGCGTGACAATGGGGGCGCACACGCCCGCGCCCGCAAGCGCTGCCTCGCCAACAAGCGGAATATTGCCGATATAAATACGATCCACAATGCCGTAAAGCACGTTGACAAGCTGTGCCAGCATTGAGGGCAAAGCCAATGACAGCACCAGCTTTTTGATTTTATCATTGCCCAAATCGTTGATACGCGCCATCGTGATTCCCCTCTCCGTTGCAAAACGCAACGTTCAAATTGTACCGCTTTTACAAGCGTTCGTCAATAGGCAGATAAGCGCAAAAATACGCCGCAAAGCAAGGCTTTGCGGCGTATGGGCGTTTATTGGCTCAATTGGCGCACGGCGGCGTTTAGGCCGCGATGTCGGCCACATATTTACGCAGCGTTTTCTCGGTAATCATGCCGTTTACCTGATGACGGATATTGCCGTCCTTATCGATAAAATAGCTTGTGGGGAAAGCGTTGATTTGATATGCGCGAACGGCGCTTGCATCCGTGTCGTAATAGGTTGAAAACGCATAGCCGCTTTTGGCAAGATACGCGTCGGCTTTTTCGCGCGTTTCGCGCTGGCCGTCGGTGGCGTTTACCATCAAAAATACCACTTCGCCGTCAAGCTCGGTATTAACAGCGTCAAAATACGGCATTTCTTCTTTGCAATAGCCACACCAGCTTGCCCAAAAGTTGAGCACAACGGGCTTGCCTTTAAAATCCGACAGCTTAACGGCGGTGCCGTCTTTATCGTATACTGTAAAATCGGGCGCTGCCACGGTGACGCCGCTTTCCGGCTCGGCATTCATGCCCGGCTCATAGCTGGCGGAAAGCAGATTATACGCAATGAGCGCAAAAATCAGAAACGCCACAAAGCCTGCTGCGTATAAAAATGTTTTTACCTGTTTATTCATGATTTACTTGATTCCCTTCTTGCGATTAAAATGTTAATGCTGCTAAAAATTTGCCCATAAGGCCAGTCATCATTAAGAAGCCCAGCACAATTAAAAACGCGCCGGATACCCGATTAATGGCCGTGTAATGCGCTTTTATCCAATTAAACGAGGATTTGAGGCGTTCTATCATTATCGCGCTTGCCAAAAACGGAATGCCAAGCCCCGCCGAGTAGCAAAGCAGCATGCCGATGCCCGTGGCTATAGAGCCTTGCTGCGATGCGAGCAATAAGGCCGAGCCGAGAAATGCGCCAACGCAGGGCGTCCATCCCAATGAAAACACCACGCCGAACACCAATGACGAAAAAAAGCCCAGCTCCTTTACCTTAGCGCTTTTGCTATGGGATTGATTAAAAAAGCCGATTTTAAACACACCGATAAAATTAAGGCCGATTGCAATTACAACTGCGCCCGAAACGATGTTTACCGCAAGCGCATAGCGCGACAAAAGCGTGCCCAATGTGCCTGCAAACGCACCCATTGTTACAAAAACCAGCGTAAAGCCCAGCACAAAGCCCGATGCGTTTTTAACGGCGGCGTGCTTTTTGCCTGTTTGATTGCCTGCAAAATACGAAATGTAAATGGGCAGCATTGGCAAAAGGCATGGCGATATAAACGTGATAATGCCCTCTAAAAATGAAATGAGATATTGCATTTTGGAAAATACCTTTCTTGTAGTAGCTTACAAAGCTGCCGCGCGCACCGTTTGGCGCGCACGATTGATAAGGCCTATTGTAACATATTGTATAGGCAGAAACAAAGCTATTTATGCGGTTTTCACAATAAAACCACACAAATAGCTTTGTTGAACGATTGTTATAATCACAGGAAACTGGCGATTATTTGCCGTTTTGTAAAATCTGATTGACGCTGTTAATCATGGCGGATATTTTGCTGTCATCCATGCCGCCAAAATTGCGCAAAAGGCGCACAGGCGCATTTTGCATCATTTGCTTCGACATTTCGCTATTTACTGCGGCATTGGCCACGGCGCTTTGCTCCTCGCCGCCGCCAAAGGATTGCGCAAAGCCTGCTGTCATCTGCGCAACGGCAGGCCCCGCAATGGGATGCGCCATGAGTTCGCCAAGTGTAGAATTTTCGGTAACAAAGAGGGGCAATATTGTTTGCGTGGTAAATTGCACATCCACACGCCCGCGAATATCCGCAGAGGAATGCCCCAGCAAAAGCGTGTATTTACCGCTTGCCGCGTACCAATCGCCCAAATCCTCGTTATACCAAGCAAGCGAACGCGCGTTTACCGCAAGGCTGACGGTTTTGGTTTCGCCCGGGGCCAGCGCTACCTTTGCAAAGCCCTTTAATTCTTTTAGCGGGCGGGCTATCGCGCCTGTGCAGTCCTGCACATAAAGCTGCACCACTTCTTTGCCCTCGGTTTCGCCCGTATTGGTGATATCCACCGACACGGTAACACTGCTTGCATCATCCATATTTGGCGCAGAAACGCGCACATTTTCATACGCAAAGGTGGTGTAAGAAAGGCCGTGTCCGAAAGCGTAGCGCACGGGCATTTCTTTGGCTTCGTAGTAGCGGTAGCCCACATAAACGCCCTCGGCATACGCCACGTTTTTTCCATCGCCCGGGAAATTGAGATACGAGGGATTATCCGAAAGCTTATACGGAAAGCTTTCGGGCAAGCGGCCCGACGGATTGGCATCGCCGTAAAGCAGCGCATCGGTGGCCTCGCCTACGCCCTGCCCACCCAGATACATTTCTAAAACGGCGGCGGCATCGTCTGCCCACGGCAATTCAACCGGGGAGCCGTTATGCAGCACCACAACGGTGTTTTTTTGCACGGCTAAAATTTTGCTGATTAGTGCGTTTTGGCAATCGGGCAAGCGCATATGTGCGCGGTCGTACCCTTCGGATTCCATGATATCGGGCAGGCCTGCAAACACCACCGCCACGTCTGCGGCTTTTGCAATGGCCAGTGCCTCGGTGAAATCCTTGCTGTTGGCCTCGTCCTTATCAAAGGGAAAGCCCTCGGCATAAATTACATTCATGCCCTTTTCTTCGGCAATTTCGAGCGCGTTTGACACCCTGGATGCATTGATATGGCTGGAGCCGCCGCCTTGATAGCGCGGCTTTTGCGCATAAGCGCCGATGTAGGCAATTTTGGCATTGCGCGAAAGGGGCAAAATGCCGTTATTTTGTAAAAGCACCGCGCATTCCTTTTCGTATTCTGCGGCAAGCGCGTGATGTGCGTCACGGTCAAACTTGGCGTTTTCATGCTGGACATCCGCGTAACGGAATATGATGTTTAAAAGCCGCGTTACCGCTTTATCCAGCACGGCTTCATCCAGCGTGCCGTTTTGAACCGCTGCCACAATGCGGGCATCGTTTACGCCGTTTGAGGCAGGCATTTCAAGCTCTAAGCCTGCGGCAAGGCCATCCACGCGATTATTCACCGCGCCCCAGTCGCTCATGACGTAGCCGTCAAAGCCCCATTCCTCGCGCAAAATATCGTTTAACAGCTTTTTGCTTTCGCTGGCAAACACCCCGTTTACGCGATTATAACTGCACATCATCGTCCAGGGTTTTGCCTCTTTTACCGCAATTTCAAACGCCGTGAGATACAGTTCGCGCAGGGTGCGCTCGCTCATATCCGAAGAGCAGGTCATGCGGCGATATTCTTGATTATTTGCAGCAAAATGTTTGGGGCTTGTGCCCACGTCCCATTCCTGCACGCCGCGAATTTCGGCGGCGGCAAGCTTACCTGCAAGATAAGGGTCTTCGGAAAAATACTCAAAATTTCGGCCGCATAGCGGGCTGCGCTTAATGTTGATGGCGGGCCCCAGCAAAACCGAAACCCCTTCTGCGCGGCATTCTTCGCCGAGCGCCTGCCCGATTTTATACAAAAGCCCTTCGTCAAAAGACGCTGCCGTGGCGCATGCAGCCGGAAAGCAAACCGCCTTGATGCTGTCGTTAATGCCTAAATGGTCGCCCCGTTCTTCTTGCTTGCGCAAGCCGTGTGGCCCGTCTGACACCATTACGCCTGGCACGCCGAGGCGCTGCACACCTTTTAGATGCCAAAAATCGGCGCCGGAGCACATGCTGGCCTTTTCTTCCAGTGTCATTTGCGATACAATGTCTTGAATATTACGCATTTTTTGCCTCCTGTTTTCAATTAATATTGCATGGATAAAGCGCTTTGCGCTTGCTCTCGTGTGATGCGCCCTTCGTTCGCGTCTGCCATAATCTGCACATCTTTATCGCGCAGCTTATACGCCAGTAAAAGCGGCATGCAAAGCGCCGCGCCAAGCACAGGCACCCAATTGGCATAAAACCAAAATTGCTTTGCCACCTCGGCACTTTGCACCGCGGCCGTGCCATCATATTGCATCAGCATCAGCACCACGCCCGATAGCGCCGCAGAAATGGCCGCCGTAAATTTGGCCGTAAAGGTTTGTATCGAAAAGGTGATGCCCTCTTTGCGGATGCCCGATTTGTAATGGCCATATTCCACGCAGTCGGCCGCGAAGGTGAACATTAAAATGCCCGGTATGCCGCCCATAAACGCGCGCAGCGCCGTGAACACAAGGTAAAGCGTTATGTTTTGATAGCCTACAAAATACATCGCAATGCCCAGTGCAATAAACACCGCAAAGCTTACACGATATAGCACAATTTTATCGGTATACTGCAAAATAAACGGCACAAACACATAGGTAAGCAGCACCGGCACGATGCTGGCGATAGTAATGATGGATAGATAATCCAAACTGCCAAGACAATACTTTGCCACGTAGGTGCCAAGCGCCACATTAAATGCGTCTTTCACGCAAATTGCGCCAAAAATGAGCAGCAAATAGCGATTTGCTTTTAAATAGGCAAACATTTCGCGAAAATTGTTTTGTTTTTCTTCGTGCGGGGTTATCGCCGCGCGTTCCTTGCCAAATATGCAAATGGGTAGCATGGTGAGATAGCATAGCGCACAAATAATCAGCACTGGCGTAAGATATCCCAGCCGTTCAATCATGGGCGGCACCAAAAGCGAAATGAGCATGCCGCCAAACGATGCCCCAAGCCGCGCAAAGCTGATTAAGCGCCCGCGCGCCTTTACGTCGTCCGTCATGGCGGTGGACAGCGCGTAAATTGGCACGTCGCTAACGGTGTACACCATATCCCATAAAAAATAGCCCAGCGCCGCCATGCCGATGCGCACGCCAAGCGAGGCACCCGCAGGCACAAGAAAAAGCAAGGCCGTTACAAGCGGCAAAAGCACCGTTGAAAGCTGTATCCACGGCAAAAATTTGCCTTTTTTAAACTGCGTTTTATCCACAATCATGCCGAAAATGGGGTCGTTTACCGCATCCCAAACCTTTGATAACAAAAGCATGGCGGTTACTACGCCCGCGGGCAAAAAGATATAATCGGTGTAAAACAGTAAAAGATAACTTGTTACCAGCCAGTAAATTAGGTTTTGCCCGATGAAATAGGCACTATAGCTAAAGGATTCTTTAAGCGGGATGGACTTTTTGTGCGCGAGGCCGTTTTTCATGCAATCAAGCTCCTTTTGCGATAAAATATAAATAAAACCGAAGAGCAAAACGAACTGCTAATACCATGATAACGCGATTCGCACACAGCGTCAATCGTTTCACGCAGGGAGAAAAATGTTTGTGAGATTTGCGTGTTTTTTACAAGATTTTTTTGCGTTTTCGCACAAAAAAACGGCAGGGATATTCCCCTGCCGTTTGGCTATGCGTATAGAAAATGCGTGCCGCAAGCTGGGGCGCATTTATGCTAAACTTTTTAATTGCAGCGGCTTTACGCGCGAAGCAATGTATGCGCCAAGCGCCGTGATAACAATTTCAGGCAGCATGTACGAGCCGTTATAAATAAAGCTATATACAAGGCAAAGCGCATCGCCCGAAAACCCTGCGATTGCCCACACGCCAATGGAAAAACCCGGTGTTGCAAGAAAGCTGGTGGCCGCTTCAATGCTTTTCCACAGCACAAAGCCGCTGGTAACATGAAAGGCATATCGCATGAGCAGTACAACCACTGTGCCCAGCACAAGGCCGAGGCTGGTGCTTTTGATGCGTTTGCGAAACATGCCGCCAAGCCCAATAACCGTGTATGGAAAAAGATAATCCAGCAAAAACGTAAAGAATGCTGCGGCCAGCGTGGTACCTGCGGGATAAAAACCGCCCGTTAAAATTTGCAAAAAGCTGAATGCAAGGCCCGTTAAAAGCCCCCATTTGATGCCATGCTTATAGCTGACAAGGATGATGGGCAGCATGCTGCAAATGGTGATGCTGCCGCCGTGCGCCCAAATGCCGTCTATTTTAGGAAAAAAGCTGAGCACTGTGGCTACGCTGAGTAGGATGGCACATTCTACCAGAATATGCGTGCGCGTTTGGTTTTTTGAGGACATAGTGTTACCTTCTTTTTCAATGTAACATAAAAACAAAACGCCCGCGGCATCAAAAATGCCACAGGCGCAAATAAGCTTTTATGAGGCAGCTGAACGCCGCCTGCAATAATAAAAACTTCCTACGCCGGCATTATCCGGATCAGGTGAAAGGGACCGTGCGCTACGCGCACATCTCAGCCTTTTACAGCGCCCCTGTTTTTATGTCCGTATTTATTATACGGCAAAAGTGCGATTTGTCAACCGCTGATTATGCCAATGGCAGCGGCACTTGCAAGCATTTTACGCGGCGCTTGCAAGTATTTTGCGCGGCACTTGCAAGTATTGTGCGCGGCCTTTATTTATAATAAAACCCCGCCAGCTTCATATCGGTGTCATACGAAAGCGTAAACACCACATTGCTGTTTTGATATTTGGCCAGCAGCGCTATCACGGCAAAGCCGTCCTTTGCGCTGACGGCGCTTTTATCAATTTTTTCAAATGCGCCAATTTTTTCTGCCACAGGCGCCCAAATCGCTTCCAGTGCCGCATCGGCCTTTTGCCCATCCTTTTCAAGCGCAGCTTGCATGGTAGCATCCATCGTGGCCGCAGCGTCGGTGTATTTTGCCGCGTTCAGCAGCGCAATAAAGCGTTCGGCTTCGGTTATTACGGTTTCCTCCTGCATGCCCTCGGGCAGCTTTGCACCGCAGGACACCAGCACGCCCACGCAAAGCACGATGCAAACGCAAATGGATAGTAGCTTTTTCATCAAAATCCCCTTTCTAATCTTGCCAAAATAAAGCGGTGTAAGGCTGTATCAAAAAACGATGCGGCTTTGCCATACATAAACTTACTTGCTCGCGGCAAAAGCGTGCATATTGAAAACTGAAAATATTTGATAAAATTACACGTTATTTCGCAAGCTTAACGCCCGTTCTGCAAATATCTGCCAACATACACTGTGTGCAATGTGCTGTGCGCGCCGTGCACACCGCGCGCCCGTGCAAAACACAGCGATGGCAAAAATCGGCCGATTCCTCGGGCGGCAGCACCTTAACGAGCGCGCGTTCCACTTTAAGCGGATCGTCGGTGCCCGAAACAAAACCCATGCGATTTGCAATGCGGATGCAATGCGTGTCGGCAACAACGGCGGGCAAGCCGTAAATATCACCGCGAATCAAATTGGCGCTTTTGCGCCCAACGCCTGGTAAACGCAATAAAGCGTCCATATCCTTTGGCACCACGCCGCCATATTCGCGCAAGAGCATATTGGCCGCGCCGTAAATGTCGCGCGCTTTGCTTTTGCCGAGGCCGCAGGGCTTAACAATTGCCTCGATATCCTCGGGGCTGGCGGCGGCCAAGCTTTCAAGCGACGGATAGGCGCTGAAAAGCGACTGGGTAACAATATTTACGCGCGCATCGGTGCATTGCGCAGATAAGCGCACCGCAACCAGCAATTGCCATGCTTCTTGATAGCTAAGCGAACATATGGCATCGGGATAAGCGGCTTTTAATCGCTGCACAATTGTTTTTGTGTCTTGTTTTGTGCGCATACGGTGTGCCCTCCTGTGTGAAATAACTGCTTTGTGGGATTTATTATACACCCGCAAAAAGCCGGATGCAATACAGCCAAAGGGCGTTTTTTTGTGTACCTTTTCCCTTGTAAGATGCGCGTGGATTTTGTATAATATGATTGTTGCATATATTACTATATACTAAATTAAGGGTGGAGAAGCAAGATGTATCAGGAATTACAGGATTCGATTGGTTTTGTAACCAAGTATGACGCCGAGGTAGGCAATGCCATGCGCAGCGAGCTAGAGCGCTTGCAAAGCAATATTGAGCTGATTGCCTCTGAAAATGTGGTTTCCCCTGCTGTTATGGCTGCGATGGGCAGTGTGTTGACCAATAAATATGCCGAGGGCTATCCCGGGCATCGTTATTACGGCGGCTGCCAATGTGTAGACGTGGTAGAAGATATCGCGCGTGCACGTGCGTGCAAGCTGTTTGGTGCCGACCATGCCAACGTGCAGCCGCATTCCGGCGCACAGGCAAATTTGGCCGTGTATTTTGCGCTTTTGAATGTGGGCGACACCATTATGGGTATGGATTTATCGCATGGCGGCCATTTAACACATGGCAGCCCCGTGAATATGAGCGGTAAAAACTATCATTTTGTGTCTTACGGTGTGGATGAGAACGGCTATCTGGATTATGATGCACTGCGCAGCAAAGCGCTGGAATGCAAGCCGAAAATGATTGTGGCGGGGGCTTCTGCCTATGCCCGCACAATTGATTTTGCGCGTATTGCAGACGTGGCAAAAGAAGTGGGCGCGTATTTTATGGTGGATATGGCGCACATTGCAGGCCTTGTGGCCGCTGGGCTGCATCCAAACCCTGTGCCCTATGCCGATGTGGTAACCACCACTACACACAAAACCCTGCGCGGCCCGCGCGGCGGCATGATTTTGTGCAAAGAGGCGTATGCCAAAGCCATTGATAAAGCCATCTTCCCCGGCACGCAGGGCGGGCCGCTGGAACATATTATCGCCGCAAAGGCCGTTTCGTTTGGCGAGGCGCTGCGCCCCGAATTTACAGCCTATCAAAAGCAGATTGTGGCCAATGCAAAAGCGCTGGCAGACGCGCTTTTGGCCGAGGGCTTACATTTGGTGTCGGGCGGCACGGACAATCACTTGATGACGGTGGATTTGCGCGGCACGGGCGTGACGGGCAAGGTGCTGGAAGCGCGGCTGGACGAAGTGAACATCACGGTAAACAAAAACACGGTGCCGCAGGACCCCGAAACCCCGTTTGTTACTTCTGGTGTGCGCATTGGTACACCCGCAGTGACAACGCGCGGCTTTAAAGAAGAAGAAATGCGCGAAATTGCACATTTTATTGCGCAATGCGTATTTGATTTTGACGCTGCCAAAGACAGCGTAAAGCAGGGCGTGGCGGCGCTGGTGGCAAAATTTGCGCTGTATGAATAAAGTTTAACCTTATCGTAACCGATTACGGGGCGCATGCCAAACGTGTGCGCCCCGCTATTTGTATCAGGCTTAAAGGAAAGGACGAAGTAAAATGGCTTTTATCAAATGCCTTTTAAAATCCGAGGTTTTGCACGCGTCTGTTAATGTGAACCTGTATTTCCCTTGCGATAGCGCAATCAATGCGGGCAAGGAAATTGCGGGTGTTATCACGCTTTTGCACGGTTTTAGCAATTGCGGTGACGACTGGATACAGATGAGCGCCGCTGCGCGGTATGCTGCGGACAATAATCTTGCGCTTGTCGTTCCGGATGCTGCAAATAGCTTTTATAACAACATGGCATACGGCGGCGCTTATTTTACCTATTTTACCGAGGAGCTGCCCGCGCTTTTAAACAAAATGTTTCGCCTGCCGATGGAGCGCGAAAAAAACTTTATTGCGGGGCTTTCCATGGGCGGTTACGGCGCGCTTTTGCTGGGCCTTTCGCAGCCGCATCGCTATGCCGCCGCCGCCAGCTTTTCGGGCGCGGTTGAAGTTGGCATGATGCTGGCGGATAAAGAAAACCCACTTGTAAGGGGCACCTTTGTGCCTGTGTTTGGCGAGGAGCTGCTTTTGCCGCCCGAACGCGATTTAAACGAGCTGGCACGGCGCGTTGCCCTTTTGCCCGAAAACGAGCGCCCGCGCATTTTGTGCACCTGCGGCAACGAGGATATGGAGCCGTATATGATAAAACCGCAGAACGATTTTTTTGCCAGTGTGATGCAGGATTTGCCGCTTGCGTTTTCGTATCAATGCTGGACGGGCGTGCACGAGTGGAATTTTTGGGATAGAAGCCTTGTTGTTGCGATTGATTTCTTTTTACATAATGGCTACGCCGAGAAAAAGCTGAACGATTGGCGAACGGATTAAAACACGAAAATTTCAAAAAGGCAATCGTTTCAACTGCGTTTTGCGCCTTTTTACGCATAAACCAAAGGCGCAATGTGGCAAAGCCAACACCGCCGCAAATTTCCGTGAAAGGAATGGGCATAAACATGAATATTCCACTGGCACAGCGGCTGCGCCCGCGTAATTTGGGTGAGGTGTGCGGGCAAAGCCATATCTTAGGTGCCGACAAGGTGCTGCGCCGCGCAATTGAAAACGGCACGGTGCCCAATATGATTTTTTACGGGCCGTCGGGCGTTGGCAAAACCACGGTGGCGCGCATTATTGCACAGGCCAGCCACAAACGCCTGCATAAATTAAACGGCACCAGCGCCTCTATTGGCGACATCAAAAGCGTGATTGCCGAAATTGGCACTTTGCAAGGGCAAGGCGGCATCCTTTTGTATTTGGATGAGATTCAATATCTGAATAAAAAGCAGCAGCAAAGCCTTTTGGAATGCATGGAGGATGGCTCGGTAACGCTGATTGCGTCCACCACTGAAAACCCCTATTTTTATATTTATAATGCGCTTTTGTCGCGCTCGACCGTGTTTGAATTTAAGCCGCTAACGCAGGACGAAGTGCACGAAGGGCTGATAAACGCCATTGCGCGTTTAGAGGAAATGGACGGCATCAAAATTGACGCCGAGGAAAAAGCATTGCAAACATTGGCGGCGGGCTGCGGCGGCGATATGCGCAAGGCCTTAGGCGGGCTTGAATTTGCCGCGGGTGCCGCAACGGCGGAAAACGGCGTTTTGCATATTACCAATGCGCTGGCAGCCGAAGTGGCGCAGCGCAGCAATATGCGATATGACCGCAGCGACGACGCGCATTATGACAGCATTTCCGCTTTGCAAAAAAGCATTCGCGGCTCGGATGCCGACGCAGCGGTGCACTATTTGGCGCGCATTTTAGAGGGGGGCGATATGCTTTCGGCCTGCCGCCGCCTTTTGGTGATTGCCGCGGAGGACATTGGCCTTGCCTATCCGCAGGCCATCCCGATTGTGAAAGCCTGTGTGGATTCGGCTTTGCAGCTGGGCATGCCCGAGGCGCGTTTACCGCTGGCGGATGCGGCCGTGCTTTTGGCCACCGCGCCGAAAAGCAATTCGGCACATAATGCCATCAATGCCGCTATGGCCGAGCTTGCACAAAAAGGCCCTGCCGAAGTGCCGCGCGCGCTGCAAAACAAGCATTTTGACGGCGAGGATGCGGGCGTAAAGGGGCAAAATTATCTATACCCGCATGATTTTGATGCACACTGGGTAAAGCAGCAATATTTGCCCGATAGTTATAAAAACAGCGTATATTACCAATATGGCGATAATAAAAATGAGCAGGCCGCAAAGGCATATTGGGACAAAATTAAAAAATAGCCTTTCGCGTAAATTTAAGCAGAAAAGGAATGTTGACTAGTATGAATGATCAAACAACCGGCACTGTTTCCAAACGCACGCGGCTTTCTTATGGATTTGGCTGTATTGGGCGCGACATGGCGTACACGCTTGTTAGCATGTGGATTATGACGTATTTAACGCTGGCCGTGGGGCTAACCAATTGGCAATTGGCCGCAATTGGCGTTATTATGGTAATTGGGCGCGTGTGGGACGCAGTGAACGACCCTATCATGGGCACAATTATCGACAATACCCATACACGCTTTGGCAAATTTAAACCATACATTATCATCGGCGCGGTGCTGAACAGCTTTTTTATCGTGCTGATGTTCACCGATTTGCGCTTGTCGGAAACGTTATTTATTGTGGTGTTTGCAATTTCCTATTTACTGTGGGATTTAACCTTTACGATGAATGATATTTCCTATTGGAGCATGCTGCCCAGCCTTACCACCAACCCCAAAGAGCGCGAAAAAATTACCAGCCTTGCGCGTATTGGTGCCAATATCGGCCTTTTTGTGGTAACGGCCGCCGTGCCCTTTATTACACAGCTTGGCAAAATGAGCGATATGTATTTTATCCTTGCGGTGGGCATCTGCACGGTATTTATTGCGTGTCAGCTTTTGGTGGTTATCGGCGTGCAGGAAAAGAAAAACGCAATTACCGCCGTGGAAAGCCACACCTCGCTTATTGACATGGTGAAAATCATTTTCAAAAACGACCAATTGCTGGCGATTATTATTTCGATGCTTTTATTTAACATCGGCTATTTTACCACCACGGCTTTTGGCGTGCAGTTTTTCTATTTTGATTACGGCGTGTACGGCGGGCCGGAATTTACCATTTTTGCCATCACAATTGGCGTTTCGCAGATTTTTACACTGGCGTTCTATCCCCTGTTTGCCAAAAATATGTCGCGCCCGCAGCTGTTTAAGCTGTCGATTGGGCTGGTTTTGCTGGGATATGCGGGCTTTATGGCAGTGGGCTACATTTTGCCGATGAATATGGTGGTGCTGTGCATCATTGGGTTTATTTTGTTTGCGGGGCAGGCCATTATTCAGCTTTTAAACTATGTGCTTTTGGCAGATACCATCGAATATGGCCAGTGGAAGCTGGGCACGCGCAATGAAAGCGTGATTTTTAGCCTAAACCCGTTTATTACCAAAATGGCAAGCGCCGTGGAAGTGGGCATTTTTTCGTTTACCTTGCTGATTTCGGGCATTAACGGCTATTCAAACCAAATTAGCGAGCTTGAAAAAAGCACTACGCTGACGCAGGAGCAAATTAAAATGCAAGCGCAGGCCGTGGCATCCTCTGTGCCAGATTCCGCCACGATGATTATGCGCATTTCGATGATTGTGTTGCCGCTGATATTAATTGTCATCAGCTATTGGGTTTATCGCAGATTTTATAAAATTGACGATAAAATGTACACGCAGATTATTGCCGATTTGAATGCGCGCGCACAGAGCGAAAACTGATTTTAAAAACCAAAGGAAAAGGAAATTTTATGCAACGCAGCGAAATTACATCGATTTTGCAATCTCTTACCCTTGCGGAAAAGGCGGGGCTTTGCAGCGGGCTGGATGTTTGGCAAACAAAGCCCATCCCCGAAAAAGGCGTGCCGTCGGTTTGGCTTTCGGATGGGCCGCACGGATTGCGCAAGGAGGATCCCCTGCATGGCGACAAACGCGCGGGCTACAACCTGAAAGCCACCTGCTTTCCGCCAGAAGCCACGTTGGCGGCCTCTTGGGACAGGGATTTGCTTTGCGAAGTGGGCGGCGCAATTGCCGAGGAGTGTTTACAAAATGACGTATCGGTGATTTTAGGGCCGGGCGTCAACATTAAACGCAGCCCTTTATGCGGACGCAATTTTGAATACTATTCCGAGGACCCATATTTAACAGGTGCTTTGGCCACCGCGATGATAAACGGCGTGCAAAAGCGCGGTGTTGGCGCGTGCATCAAGCATTTTGCCGTTAATAATCAAGAAAAAAACCGCATGAATATCTCGGCCGAGGTGGACGAACGCGCTTTGCACGAGCTGTATTTACGCGCATTTGAAACAGCGATTAAGGACGCTTGCCCGCGCACCGTGATGTGCAGCTATAACCGCATTAATGGCGTTTATGCCAGCGAAAACAAAACGCTTTTAACCGATATTTTGCGCGAAAAGTGGGGATTTGACGGCCTTGTGATGAGCGATTGGGGCGCTGTGAACGACCGTGTGGCGGGCATAAAAGCGGGGCTTGATTTGGAAATGCCAGCCTCGGGCGGCATCAACGATAAGCGCATTATCGAGGCTGTGCAAAACGGTGTTTTGCGCGAGGAAGAGCTGGACAAGGCGGCATATCGCGTGCTTTGCCTTGCGTTTGACGGTGCCGAAAATAAGCAAGCGCACGCCAGCTTTTCGCAAAGTGCCCATCATGCATTAGCGGTGCGCGCGCTTTGTGCAAGCGCCGTGCTATTAAAAAACGACGAGCAAATGTTGCCGTTTAGTAAAAATGCAGATATTGCAGTAATTGGCGCGCTGGCCGCAAGGCCGCGGTATCAGGGCTGCGGCTCCAGCATTATAAACCCGTTTACGGTAGATAATTTTGTAGATGCGGCGCAGTGTGCTGCTGTGTTTGGCAGCGGCTATCGCCTTGACGACGAGGCAGACGACGAGGCCTTGATTGCCGAGGCGCTAGGCCTTGCCGCAAAGCATAAAACCGTGCTACTATTTATGGGATTAACGGATATTTTTGAAAGCGAAGGGTATGACCGCACACATTTGCGCTTGCCGCAAAACCAAATGAATCTTTTAGAAAAGCTGGCAGGCGTAAACCCAAACATCGCTGTGGTGCTTGCGGGCGGCAGCCCTGTGGAAACGCCGTGGCTGCCCCATGCCAAAGCGCTTTTATATACGGCGCTTGGCGGCGAGGGCGTGGGCACTGCATTGCAAAAGCTTTTGTATGGCGAGGCAATCCCCTCGGGCAAGCTAAGCGAAACATGGCCTCTTACGCTTGCAAGCACGCCCGCGGCGCTGCATTTCCCGATGGGGCCTGCGCATGTAACGTATAACGAAAGCATTTATGTGGGCTATCGGTATTACGATAAAGCAAAGCAAGAAGTGCGTTTTCCGTTTGGGTACGGGCTTTCGTACACGGCGTTTGCCTATAGCGATTTGCAGATTTCGGACACGATTGTGGATTTTGGCGTGCACTTAACCGCCAGCTTTACCATCACAAATATCGGCCAATATGCAGGCGAAGAAATTGCGCAGCTGTATATTGCGCCGCCCGTTGCCTCTGTGCCCTATCGCGCGGCGCGCACCTT
>RRZU012209447.1_pt1 | contig 18073 bp, 15 predicted proteins | sample 2165561 | NCBI WGS metagenome assembly RRZU01 (sample SAMN10456909, study PRJNA506462) | wastewater metagenome | isolation source: wastewater sludge | place: USA: Moscow, Idaho | reverse complement strand
ACCGTGGCGAAGGCACCCAGGAAAAGCACCAAGCACACGATGACCGTAGAGACAAAGCCCTTAGCAGGAGCCGGGGTGGGTACCAGAGCCAGCTTGGGCAGGCCGGAGATAACCTGCTGTTCCGGTGAGCGACGCACCGACGGCGACGTGCGGACAGGAGTGGCGGGGATGGCACTCAAGACTGGCTCCCTTCGTTGCGCAACCGCTCGGCAGCGCGAAGTCGGACGGAGGCACTGCGCGGGTTGACAGCAGCCTCAGCGGTACCAGCTTTCTGAGCACCGCGAGTAAGTAGGCGAAGATAGGGCTCATGCCCAGGGAGTTCAACGGGCAAGCCCGCGGGGGTAGTGGAACGCGAGCCCTTGGCAAGCTCACGTTTGACGATCTTGTCCTCCAGGGACTGGTAGGACTCCACCGCAATCCGTCCGCCAACAGCGAGCGCCGCGATTGCACGGGGCATAGCACGCTCAAGAACCGACAACTCATCGTTCACAGCGATGCGCAGCGCCTGGAATGTGCGCTTGGCAGGGTTTCCACCGGTGCGTCGGGTCGCTGCCGGGATCGTCTCTTTGACGATATCCGCAAGCTGGGCTGTTCGGGTGACCGGCTCTTTGTCACGCATCGCGACAATTCGACGCGCGATCTTCAGAGCAAAACGCTCATCACCGTAGTCCGACAAAATTCGAGCGATCTCACCCACGGAGGAGTTTGCGAGAATGTCCGCCGCCGTCCGACCCTGTGTCGTATCCATCCGCATGTCGAGGGGAGCGCCATGAGAGTAGGAGAAGCCGCGCGACTCCTCATCAAGCTGCAAGGAGGAGACACCGAGATCCATGAGGATGCCGTCAACCCGCCCGGAGCGTCCGAACTGCGCGGCGACGTCGTCGATATGGTCGTATGTGGTACGAACAGCGTGGAAGCGAGAGCCGAATTCCTTCAACCTCTCGCTTGCCAGTTCAATAGCGTCAGCGTCCCGATCGATTCCCACGACGGTCAGGTGTGGGAACCTTGAGAGGAATCCGAAGGTGTGCCCTCCCATGCCCAGCGTCGCGTCAATCATGACGGGGGCTTCACCCGAGAAAGCCGGGGCCAGCAGCTCAATGCATTCTTCAAGGAGAACCGGGACGTGCAGCGCGTTGTCTGCCGCGCTTACGGCGCTGCTATCGACGCCCTGTCGGGCCTCGATGTTCTTGCTGACCATCGACTCTCCTTTCCTAGTTCAGCGTCCGTCCTGGTCAGTGATCCCCTTCTGCCATGCTGAAGCTGGGGAATTGCCTCAGATGGCAGAAGAGATCACCAATCAGGATCAAAAAAGTCCTGGAATGACCTCATCCTCGCGATCGGCAAACGCCGATTCTTGCTCGGTCAGGTACTCGTTCCATGACGTCTGGTTCCAGATCTCAATACGATTTCCGGTACCGATGACGGCCAGATCCCGTTCCAGCCCCGCATAGTTGCGAAGAGCTGCCGGAATCGTGATCCGCCCCTGTTTGTCAGGAACTTCGTCAACCGCACCAGAGAGAAAGACACGCAGATAGGAACGGGCTTCCTTGGAAGTGAGTGGCGCCCGCTGCAGCTGCTCTTGCATCTCCACGAAAGTCGCGTACGGAAACACATAGAGGCAGTGCTCCTGCCCTCGCGTCATCACCAGACCAGCCTGTAGTTGGTCACGGTATTTGGCTGGGAGAATCAGGCGTCCCTTCTCATCAAGCCGTGGCTCGTAAGTACCAAGAAACACCCGTCACCTCCCCTTCGTTGACGTAGCCTCCACTTTACTCCACATTCCTCCACAAGCAAGAAATGTTCGCCCTACTCACCCAGAAAAAACTCAGGAATACCAGCGTTTTTTCAGGTGGAGTAAGCACTCTCCGGGCAATGCGAACATACATAAGCAAGAACGTGACGATTACCATAATCGCGGGCCGTTGAGAGTTGCGCACACGGAGCACGGGCGGACGCACCCCTGACCGGGAGGAACGGTGGAGCAAAGTGGAGAATCGCCCCGGGAACAGCGCTCATCAAAGACACAGAACACCCGCCAACTTCCGATCATTGGAAGTTGGCGGGTGCCAAGAATATGTATCGCTGGGAAGCGATCCGAAGAGTGAGCGTGAACGCTACAACAACTCGGTCAGAGGTTGTGCCAATAGATCATGTCTTATTGGCAGGACCTCTCAGTTGCTACCGCGCCGGCGGCGCTCCCACTCGTCATTCTGACGGGACATGAAATCTCCGCCGCCGGAACGCCGAGGCTTCTTTGGTGCGGCGCCGGGTTCGATTGGGCCGGTCTGCATCCCCTCGGAGATGTACCAGAACCCGCCGAACATGACGACAACACCAAGAACACCAACGAGAACGATCTCCAGAGCAATACCGCCCACAAGGATGGCAATACCAAGCACGGCAATCAAGAGGCCCAGCACTAGGTGGCGAATGGATAGGCGCATCGGAGCAACCGCAGCCGGTGGCTCCGGTTTTAGTGTGTCCGCGAAACTTGGGTCCTCGTCAGCAAGCTGTGCTTCGAGTTCCTCAAGCATCTTTCGCTCATATTCAGAAAGAGGCATCGTGTCTCCTCGTCGATCGGTGTAACACAAGCGTATCGTGTCCGAGAAGTTACAGGGTAGTCTGCCCGCCACTAGCGGAAAAATGCAGCTAAACCGTAATCAACGGCGCTTCCTTCCCAGGAGACTTGCAGGAGCGATTGCCCCCGCACCGAACTTCTCTCCAACCAGATCCATGACCGTCTCTGCCTCTGCCCGGCGCGGATCATCATCCCAGGCGAGTTGGATGCCGCCGTCGCCCGTCGAGAGGTTCTCGGCACGCAATCCCAGAAGCCGCAGGCCTGGTTCGGCGATCCGCACTGCATCGAGGAGCCGCCGCGCTTGGTCATAGAGTTCCCGAGCCACAAAGGTTGGTTGAGCGAGCGTGGACGAACGAGTGATAGTGGTGAAATCCGCGAACCTCACCTTAATGGCAACGCCTCCCGCAAAGAGTCCCCGAGCTCGTAACCTGCGCGCCGTATCGTGTGCCTGCGACAGCAGAACCTGCTCAAGTTCCGCGCGATCGCTCACGTTGTCAAAGAATGTCACCTCGCGCCCGATCGACTTCTCTTCCCGGCTCGTCGCTACCGGCCGCGGGTCAATTCCCATCGCGAGATCGTAGAGGTGTGATCCCCCAGCACGCCCCAGTATCTTGACAAGGCGATCCTTACCCAGGCAAACCAGATCCGCCACCGTGTCAATTCCCTGAATCTGGAGCCGTTCGCGAGTCTTTTCTCCCACACCCCATAACGCTCCCACCGGCAGCGAGTGAAGAAACGCCGTCGTCGCTGATTCAGGAATAAGCATGAGACCGTCAGGTTTCGCGTGGGCCGAGGCAACCTTGGCAACATGTTTGGTGGCCGCTATCCCCACCGACGCCGGCACCGACACCTCCTCGCGGATAAGCTGGCGCAGCTTCGTTCCAATTTCCACCGGCGATCCGAACAGCCTGCGGGCACCCGAGACATCAAGGAATGCCTCATCCACCGATACCTGCTCAACGATCGGGGTGAAGTCTCGCAGGATCGACATCACTCGCCGCGATACCGCAGCGTAACGCGCCCCGTTGGGAGGAAGCATGATGAGCTGCGGGCACCGCCGGAAGGCCTGACCCACCGGCATCGCCGAGTTCACGCCATACTTTCGTGCCTCGTACGAGGCTGCGGAAACCACTCCGCGTTCCTGCCCTCCCACGGCAACCGGCTGCCCCACCAACTCCGGGCGGTCAAGCAACTCTACGGATACAAAGAACGCGTCCATATCCACGTGAAGAATTGGGGTGCCAGAATCATCACTGCCCCAATCACGCCGGGCCTGGCTCGAACGTGGTGCTCGCGACATCGTTCCTCCTCACCCCTTGTTCCTCCTCCCAGCCTACTCGCCCACTCCGACAGATTTCGCCATCACCAGTCCCACTCCAGAACCCCCTACACCACAAACTCGCCGCTGGCGATCTGCGCCCTCGCTCCCCCATAGTGAACCCATCTACGCTCTCACGGAACACACACGATAAGGTTGGATCGTGCCCCGCTCGAACAGATCCAGCAAGTCACTGTCGCCCTACGATCGCTTGCCCGAAGAACCCGTCCAGACGGACTTCGCGCTCGCCGAGATCGGCCAGAATCCCTATCAGCCCAGCCTCATCACGCTCTATCTTGACGGGGCCGAGTCCTCCGCTCTGGATCTGGAGGATCCGCGTTACCTAGAGTTCGAGTACATGCAGCACATCGAACTCATCATCGGGGCCACGCTCGGAGACACCGTGCCACTGCGCGCTCTTCACCTGGGCGCCGCCGGCTGCGCATTGGCCCGCGCACTTGATGCCGGTCATTCCGGCTCGAAGCAGCTCGCCGTCGAACTCGACGGCACCCTGGCCCGTTACGTACGCGAGTGGTTCGATCTCCCGCCGGCACCCCGGCTACGGATCCGTTCCGACGAGGCCCGCCACGCACTCGACACCACCCACGCCCAGTGGGATGTCATCATCCGTGATGCCTTCCGCAATCGCGAAGTCCCGGCGCAACTGCGCACCAGCGAAAGCGCCGCACGCGCCCACGAGGTCCTCGCCTCCGGGGGCATCTATCTCCTCAACTCCATCGCTTCCACCGGCCTCAGCCGTCTCGGCGAGGAGATTGCCACGCTCGCGCAGCACTTCCGGCACATGGTCGCCATCGTGGACCCCTCCATTCTCAAGGGGCGCCGCTTCGGCAACATCGTTCTCGCCGCCTCCGACCAAGAGTTTCCGGTGTTCGAAATCGAGCGCCGAGTGCGGCGGCTATCCTTCCCGGCGCGTGTTATCGACGACGTCGGCCTGCGTCGCCGTGCCTCTGGCGCCCGAGTATTCACCGATGCCCAGTTGCATCCTGGTCAGCTGTGGTCCTCGGAACTCACGCACTGATAGATCCTGCTGTCGGGTGGTTCTAGATCGCCGTCGTCCGGTGGTTTGATCAGCCGCGTTCTGAACGCCGGTAACGTTCCATCACCTCATGAAGAGAGGGCACAATCGTTCCCTGCTTGGCCATCTTCCGGCGCGTATTGCGCTTGGAGACAGCAAACCCAATCAGCCCCACAATCATGACCACTCCCTGCACCGCCATAGCTTGCCGGTAGTTCAGCGCCGTATACACTCCGTCCGATGCAAGAAGGTCCAGCGCCAGACCAATAAGCCACGCGGTTATAAAGGTGGCTGAGAACCCTCCCATGTTGGCCAGGCCGTTGGCCGTGCCCACCCGAGCGGGATGGACAAACGTGCGGATGAAGTCAAAGGAAATCGCCGAGGCCGCCCCGGAGAGGGCGAGGATGCAGAGTAACACGATAACCATCCAGGTCGGCGCCGGATCATCGCGTAACAAGAGCGGGAGCCACGCGGCAACTGTCAGCGCCACGGCGCCGTACACCAACCACGTCCTACGGAGCGGGTGCGCGGCGGTGAGTCTACCGATAAGGGGGCCTGCAACGATTCCCGCAGCAGGTTGAATAACGAGGATGGCCGCCGCGGCCGCCGGACTCATCCCATTGGCTACCTGGAGGAAGGGCACACCCCACAACAGCATAAAGACCATGGGAGGGAATCCTCCGACGTAATGGGTCCAGAACCCGAGCCAGGCACCGGGTTCTTTGAAGGTGGACGTAAAGCTGGGGACGACAGGCGCGGCGTGCCCCTCTGTGGCAGTACTCCGACTCGGTTCCACATTCTGCTGTTCCACACTTTCTGGCCGGATCTCAGCAGTATCTGGCCGCCGCTCAGGACGGTTACGTACCCCAATTCCCGCAATGACCGCCACAGCCACTCCCACCGCACCCAGAGTGAGAAACGCCTGTTGCCAGCCGTACTGGTGAAGCACCCAAACGAAGGGAAACGAGGAGATAACCTGGCCAAATTGACCAATCACGCCCGTGAGCTGAGTCATCATCGGCACCGCGTGGGGCGCGAACCACACCGGAACAAGCCTGACAACAGACGCAAATGCGGTCGCATCGCCCAAACCAATGAGCACTCGTGCCGCGAGGGCCAGTGTCAGGTTGTCCGCCAGCGCCAGCGCGCATTGCCCAATTGCCATCAGCACTCCACCGGCAAAGATCACCCGGCGTACCCCGACCTTATCGAGGAGTATCCCCACCGGAATCTGAGCAAGCGAGTACACCGCGAGCTGGACCACCACAAAGAGCGAGAGCGTCGCGGCAGGGATCGAAAACCGCTCCATAGCGTCCAGTCCGGCCACGCCAAAACTGGAACGCCCGGCCACGGCGGCCACATAGACGAGCTCCGCCATCACCCACACCGCGAGCGCGTAACGGCGACGCCGTGCGTTGACCTGCTCTGTCACGTGTTACTTCCTTTCATAGAGATCCCGCCCGTAGGTTGTGTCCTACCGGCGGGATCTCTTCACTCTGCTCATGGCACGGTCAATCATCCAGTGAGGGCCACCAGGAGTGCCTGCTCCATCGTCTTTTACGCGAACTCGATTCATCAGAATCGCGCCGCTCCGGTTCGTCTTCGGACGATACCTCATCGACGACGCCGGGGCCGGATTCCGGTGGCTGCCCGGTCGCCTCCGTCATGGATTCCGTTTCTTCGGGTAGTTGAGGCGAACCGTTGTTGTCTGGCTCACCATCCGACGGGGGCACGTGGTCATCCGGGGGCTGCGCGCCGTCGTCGCTATTGTCCGCTTCGTCCGGAGTTGCCGCGTCCCCAGGACTGGCCATATCCCCCGGGCTCGGCGGGGAGCTTCCGCTACTTCCCCACGGTTCGTTCCCATTGGCGGGTGACCCGTCACCCAAATCGAATTCGGAGTTGCCGTTGCCACGCTCACGCCACAGCCGCGAGCGCCGAATCTCGTCGATACGTCGAATCAACCCCTGCGGGTCAAACTGATTCTCCACGTGCGAGCGCTCGTTCGCCATATCCACCTGGGCCAGGAACTGCTCCGCGGCACGACCAATTTCGTCCACGGATGGCACGGAGAAATCGTCCTCAGGAGCGGTAACAAATCCGGGCGTCACACCCTTCTCGTCATAATCACGCTCAAAGGCCGCAAGGACGCGCGCAAGTTCCTCGTTGTCCGCAACGATGGCCGCGAGCTGCTCGTTCTGGCGAATGACATCATGCTGCAGGTCACCCAACGGGAAGCGGAGTCCCGAGAGCCTACCCACCATGCTGAGCGCACCCACCGCACCGGCGGAATAGTGCTGTCCCGTGAGGTAGACGGGCACACGCACGGCAACGTTGGTGGTCGAGATATCCAGACGGGAGGCGTGGTACTCGAGGTAGTCCGCGAAGGAGGACTGGAACCAGAAATCCGCTTCCAGAACCGGGTGATCCACCCCACTCTCGGTGGATCTCACGATCATGTCTGCTGGACGCGTGTGTGGCGTTGGGGTGCCAATGGCTGAAAACGAATAGATCGATCGCACTCCGAAACGTTCCACCACGTCAATCATGTCCGCGAGGAGCGCATCCCAGTGGAAGTCCGGCTCTGTGCCGTGCAACCGAAGAAACTCCGTGCCTTCCACATCCTTGACCAGCGAGAGAGCCATACCCTCACGCCAGATTCCCACCAATCGGCCATTCTGGTAATTCATCCACGGCCGCTGGGCACGGTAATCAATAAGTGGGTCAACGTTAAAATGAGCTGCCGCTTCACTATCCAAACTACCGAGGGAACCTGCAATCAACCGCGCAATCGACCCCGCGTCCGTCGCCGGATCCACGAGATTGAGCACAAGCCTGTCAACCTTCTGGTGCGGAGCCTCCTCAGGAAATGAGATGAAGTTACCCATGTCCGGCCCCTTTCCCGCCTGCTCAGCGACTGTCGTCCTACTTTAATCCTGTCACACTCCACTAGCTAACGAGGCGATGCTAGTCTTCTTCCTCCCCATCAGCACAGGAGAAATGTCTCGATACAGCCGAGAGCGCAACAACCGGCCCGCCGTACGCAACATGACCGACAACACGCCGTCGTCCGTGTGATGAGCGCGATTGTGCAAGCAACGGTGGGCAGACGATAATAGACAGTCATCTTTTGCGGCTCCGAGGCGCTAGAACAGCGTGCTAGCGGATGTGAGCGCACCACTTCGAGGAGGACATTCTTTGTCTGATGCCAAAGCAACGCCGCGCCAACGTGCTATTGCTCAGGAGCAAGTGCATGTGGACGCCTCGTATGCCGCGCTGGATCGTCAGCGGCTGAGCTACGAGAAGAGACTGCGTGAGGTCCGAGCTCAGACCGGCCTCGAAAGTGCTGGCGCACGCAGCGAACGCGATTCGTTTGCCTCCCACTATGAGGACAGCCTGCTGCGCCTCCGTAACGTCGAGAACCGCCTGGTCCTCGGACGCTTGGATTTCAACGACGGCGACTCCACCCACATTGGTCGCATCGGCCTCAAGGACGATCAGCAGGACATCATTCTGCTGGACTGGCGTGCTCCACAGGCCGAGCCTTTCTATCGAGCGACGGCGGCGCAGCCGGGCGACGTGGTTCGTCGTCGCCATATTCAAACCCGGTTCCGTGAAGTAACCGGTGTCGAGGACGAACTGCTGGATTCAAGCGCACCGCAGACCAATGACCTCAATCTCACGGGCGAGGGTGCACTCATGTCCGCCATGAGTCAGGCGCGCGACGGCAAGATGACCGACATCGTCGCCACGATTCAGGCCGAACAGGACCGCATCATTCGCGCCGATTCCCAAGGCGTCCTGGTGGTACAGGGCGGTCCCGGCACCGGCAAGACCGCCGTGGCGCTACACCGTGCCGCCTACCTGCTCTATAGCCAGCGCGAGCGGCTCACGCGTTCGGGTGTGCTTGTTGTGGGTCCCTCACCCGTCTTCCTTCGCTATATCGATCAGGTGCTCCCTTCGCTCGGCGAATCCAACGTGGTCTCAAGTACCGTCGGCGGGCTCGTTCCCGGTGTTCGTGCCACCGCCGCCGAGCCGGAATCCGTCGCCGAGATCAAGGGGCGCCTGGTATGGCGCGAGATCTGCAAGAGAGCCGTCCGCAAGATCTTGGAGCGGCCACTACGGGGGCGCGTCTCGTTCCGTATTGACTCGGAGAAAGTGACGCTCACTCCGCGCGATGTCGAGTTTGCCCAGCGCAAAGCTCGCCGTACCGGCCACACGCACAACCTCGCACGCGACACCTACGCGCGCTATCTCGTGGACAAACTAGCCCAACAAGTGGCCGAGGCCAAGGAACTTGAACTCCCCGACAACGACTGGATCATCGGTGACGTGGCCGCCAGCATTGACGCCCGCCGCGAGATCAATCTGCACTGGCTACCGTCCTCCCCGGCACAGCTCCTTGAGCGTCTCTACGCGCATCCCCACCTGTTAGCGAAGGTTGCGCCCGAACTGACGGAGGCCGAGCGTGACGCGCTTTACCGGCCCAAGGGCAGCGGTCTCACCGCTGCGGACATCGCCCTCATCGATGAACTCTCCGAGTACCTCGGGCCCTTCTCAAACGATTTCGAGAAGCACCAGCGTGCCGCCGCGGCGGCACGGGCCGCGGAGCTTTCCTCCTACGTGTCCGAAACAATGACCGCCATGAATCTGGGCGGCGGAATCGTTGATGCCTCAATGCTCACCGAGCGAGTCATGGACAACGGGCCACACGCTACCCTCGCCGAGCGTGCCGCTGAGGATCGCGAGTGGACCTACGGCCACATCGTGGTTGACGAGGCCCAGGAACTGTCCCCCATGCAGTGGGAACTCCTCATTCGTCGCTGCCCCTCACGCTCGTTCACGGTGGTGGGTGATCTCGACCAGCGCCCAGCAGGATCCCCACACGGTGGCTGGAAAGAGATTCTCGGTCGGCTGTCGGATCACACTCGGGAAGAGGAACTGACCATTTCCTATCGTACCCCCGCTTCGATCCTAGATACAGCAGCGGAGACGCTCCGGGCTGCGGGCGCCCCGGTGCGCGGCGTGCGAGCCGCCCGCGACATTCCCGGGAGCCTCACTGTCCAACGGGCCTCCGCCGCTACGCGCGACGACGGCCTCATCGAGGCTGTTGAGCATTGGTGCCAGTTCCTCGACTCGGAGTACGGAGAGGGTGCCGGTACGCTCGCCGTCGTCGTTCCCCAGGATCTGCACGCCCACGTGGGCAACGTTTTGGCTTTCTCGCAGCGCTTGCGCCCATGGTCGATTGACTCGGCGGGCAACGACGTCACCTCACGCATCCACATCGTCAGCGCGTATCAGTCCAAGGGGCTGGAATACGACGTCGTCGTCCTGCTGGAACCGGGAGAGATTCTCGCCGAAGGTCCCGGAAGTCTCTACGTGGCTATGACGCGGCCCACACGCCAGCTCCACGTCGTGCACGCCGGGGAACTCCCGAGCGGGCTGGAAAAGTACGGGACCGCAGAAGGAACAGGAAAATAGCGGACCGAAGTCCCATAATACGGGAGCGTTTTGCTTGTGCGTTCGTAATCGCGCATGGTTGAGCCGTGGCTCGTATTCTTCTTCTTGAGAACCCTCATTCGTCCGCCGACAACGTCTTCGCCAAGGCCGATCATGAGATCATCCGTATGGACAGCGCCCTGCAGGGCCAGGAACTGATTGACGCCCTGCAAGGCGTCCAGATGCTTGGTATCCGTTCAAAGACCAACGTGACCCGAGAAGTACTCGAAGCGTGCCCCGATCTGGTGGCAATCGGCGCGTACTGCATTGGCACGAATCAGATCGATCTGCAGGCGGCAAACGATCTGGGCGTGGCTGTCTTCAACGCTCCCTACGCCAACACCCGCTCCGTGGTGGAACTCGCCATCGGTGAGGCCATTGCGCTGACGCGGCACCTGCCCGAAAAGAACGATGCTCTGCATCGCAGAGTGTGGGAGAAGTCCGCCAGCGGCGCCCACGAAGTGCGTGGTAAGACCCTCGGCATTGTAGGTTACGGGTCCATCGGCACACAGCTCTCGGTGTTGGCCGAAGCCATGGGAATGCGGGTGCTCTTCTTCGATATCGCCGAGCGCCTCGCCATCGGCAACGCCAAGCGCATTCGTAGCCTGGACGAACTGCTGGCCTCCTCGGATATCGTCTCCCTGCACGTGGATGGACGCGCCGCCAACAAGGGCTTCTTCGGACGGGCAGAGATGGGCCAGATGAAGAAGGGGGCCATTCTTATCAATCTCTCGCGCGGCCACATCGTCGATATCGAAGCGCTGTGCGAGAAGCTCGCCGACGGCACCATCGCCGGCGCCGGCATCGATGTGTTCCCGGACGAGCCGGATGCCAACGGCGATCCGTTTGATTCCCCACTCATTGAGTTCCCGAACGTCCTTCTTACCCCGCACATTGGCGGTTCCACGCTGGAAGCCCAAGAATCCATTGGTTTCTTCGTGTCCAGCAAGATGATGGACTACTGGCGCAAGGGCAACACCGAACTCTCGGTCAACATCCCGAACATCGAATCGAGCCCATCACGCTCCTCGCTCTACCGCATCGGCTGGATCCATGAGAACACGCCGGGAGCATTAGCGCGTGTCAACCAGATCTTCGCCAACGCGGGCGCCAACATCAACGCTCAGATCCTGGCAACCGAGGGAGAGATCGGCTACATGGTCACCGACATCCAGGGCGAACTTCCCGAGGATGCCGTGGAACTGCTGGAGGCCTCGGAGCAGAACATCCGGCTGCGCGTGCTCAAGCGCGAGTACTAATAGCCATCACACGGCGCTGGGGTTTGGGCGCCAGGGTGTGGGCGCTGGATCTCCACGCGCCCACACCCTGGCGCCCACGCCCACCGCGCATTGTTATCCCAGATCCTCTCCGGTGAACACCACACCTGCCTGCGCAAACCCCTAGAATGTAGGAGGTTGCGCCGACAGGTTCGGCCGCAACGAGGAAGGCGCGGGGCTTGACCAGCGAGGCGGACGAGGTCCTCACGCAGTCAGGCGAGATTCCGCGACTTCCGTAGTAGGCCACGACCTATTGGTGTGACCTCTAACGCAGGATTGTCAAGATCCGGCGAGGTCGCCGGGTGTGAGGGGAAGTCAATGGACCAGTCAGCGCCACAGCGTCCGCATTACGCACCGGGAGTGCCCGCGCAGATCACACCTGTGACGAGAACGATGGATGAGCTCCTGTTCGAATCTGCCGGTCACCTTCCAGAACGCATTGCGATTGACTTCCTTGGCCGCACCTTCACATACCGCGAGTTACGGCATGCGGTACGTAAAGCACAGGCCGCGTTGTATCGCTGCGGTGTGCGTAAGGGCGACGTCGTCGCCCTTATCATGCCAAACTGCCCCCAGCACGTCGTGGCCTTCTACGCCACCTTGTCACTCGGGGCCACGGTTGCGGAGCACAATCCGCTCGCTCCAGTGGGTGAGCTTCACGAACAACTGGACCGCCACGGTGCCACGGTGGTGATCGCCTGGGAGCAGACCCTCGAAAAGCTCACCGCAGACGGCAACTTCCGTGGACGCACCTATCTCTCGGTCAACCTCGCCGCTGCGCTCCCCCTCAGTTCCCGCATCCTGCTCAAGCTTCCCGTCAAGGCGGCAAAGGAGCAGAAGGCAAAGATCCGAGGTAACGTTCCCGCAGGAATTCTCTCGTTCGATCGAGCCGTGTCCAAGGCTCCACTTCTCCCTCGGGACACTACGATCACACCTCCCACGTTGGATGACATCGCCGTGCTCATCCATACCGGCGGAACAACGGGTGTGCCCAAGGCCGTGCAGCTCACCCATCGCAACATCGTCTCCAACGTGGAGCAGACGGTGCAATGGATTCGCGGTATCAAGTACGGGGAGGGCACCTATGCTGGCGTCCTACCCCTCTTCCACGCTTTTGGCCTCCAGACACTGCTGGGGGTGGGCATCTCGCAGGCCGGCACCCTAGTGCTTCTGCCCAACTTCGACGTGTCCGCGCTTCTTGCCGCCCAAAAGCGCCGCCCCATCACCATGTTTCCGGGCGTCGCCCCCATGTACTCACGTGTCCTCGCCCAGGCACGAGCAAACCGGGCAGAAGGCGAGGACGTGGACCTCAGTTCCATCAAATGGAGCTTCTCCGGTGCCATGGCACTCTCCCCCGAGCTCGCAGCCGACTGGGAGAACGAGACCGCTGGCCTCATCATCGAGGGCTACGGCATGTCCGAGGCCAGCCCCATCATCGCGGGATCACCGGTGTCCGCAGAACGCCGTCCATCCACGCTCGGCGTTCCTTTCCCCTCGACCGAGGTACGTATCGCCGATCCGGAAGATCTTTCGAAGGACGCCGAGGACGTGGGCGAGATCCTCGTTCGCGGCCCACAGGTATTCTCCGGCTATTTGGGTGAGGACGAAGAAACGGACAAGGTCTTCTACGAGGGATGGCTCCGCACCGGTGATCTCGGGCGCTGGGACAACGGTTTCATCGTCATGGCCGACCGCGCGAAAGAAATGATTATTCAGGGCGGCTTCAACATTTACCCCTCGCAGGTGGAAGAGGTTCTCAAGGCGATGCCGGGGGTGAGGGACGTGGCCGTCGTCGGTATGCCCGATCCCGCCCGCGGCGAGTCTGTAGTAGCCGCCCTCGTGCTGGAACCAGACACCTCGGTGGATCTCGACATGGTGCGCCGATGGGCGTACGACAAGCTATCACACTACGCGCTTCCGCGTTCCATCGCCGTGCTGGACGATCTCCCCCGCTCACAAATCGGGAAGGTGATGCGCCGTTCCGTTCGCGAGCAGTTGGAGGACTTCGAACTGATCGCCGGGCAGTGGCGCAAGAAGGCCAGCGACACCTCCGAGGCCGCGTCCGACCGCTGGGAAGCTTTCACCGCTTCACTTCAGGACCAGTTCAGCGCCACCAAAGAGCAGGTTCAGGACTGGCTCACCGAGCTCGGCAAGTCATCGGAGCAGGTACGCGATCTCTTCAATCGAGCCGAATCAGACTCCGAAGAACTAAGCCGCGAGGGCTTCAGCCGTGAAGCCTTCAGCGCGTGGTTATCCCGCGGACGTAAAGAGAAGGACGAGGCGAACGAAGGCACGAACGACGACGGCGCCGAACGCTAAGTAACGTGTAAGAGATTGCGCCGAGAGGCTCACTCTTCGGAGGGGGTCTCTCCTTGCTTTCGCAGCTCAGCAATTGCTTGTTCGAAGTCCTCAAGGGTATCGAAATTGGAGTATACGGAGGCAAATCGCAGGTAAGCGATATGGTCGAGTTCGCACAATGGATCGAGGATAGCCAATCCGATCTCGTGGGCTTCGATCTGCGAACTACCCGTGGCCCTCACGCTTTCTTCAACTTGCTGGGCGAGACGGGCAATATCGTCTTCCCCAACAGGTCTACCCTGGCATGCTTTACTCACACCGGCGATGATCTTCTCGCGGGAGAAAGGTTCCGTGAGTCCCGAGCGCTTGACCACGATGAGGCTGGCCGTCTCCATTGTCGAGAAACGGCGTTTGCAATTCGGGCATTGACGGCGACGCCTAATGGACATGCCGTCGTCGGTCGTGCGCGAGTCAATGACGCGGGAATCGGGATGGCGGCAAAACGGGCAATGCATGGGGCAATCGTATCAAGCCCATTACCACGGTGAAGTCTGCGAGCGTGTTCGGCCACCTAGGCGTGAACTAGGCCGGCCGAACACGCTCATCTCTTGCTTGGTGTAGGAAGGATACGACTAAGCAAATCAGAACAAGCGTCCAACGTGCCAAAGCCGTTCATTGCAAGAAGTTCAAGAGATTCCATCTGTATCGCCGAGGCGTGAACACGAACATTTAGGGTGATGGAGATCTACGACGGATACGGAAGAGTACGGCGTTGTTGCGGCATCTCTTGCCGATCAGGGCCAAAACCACAATCAGCAGGGGGACCTTAAGGGCCGTCTGGTAGAGCTTGCTGGTCCCCTCGTGCGTGACTTCGATTCGAACAGCTTGCCCGGCATGTGAAGATATGTTTCGTGCAAACCGCTAGGCAAATGACGTTCATTCATTGTGCCCGGACAGCCCCCGCTCGCCATGCTCGGTGAGGCTCATTGCCGCAATCCAAGGACACATCAGCTTTATAGGAGCGTTCATTCCTCTCCTCACGGGTGAACAGTCGTGAGGATAAGAGAGAAACACGATTGTTTTTGAGTCCTTAGTCACTAACTTTGAACTCTAAATGCAAGAATACAATCAAAGTGGGGATTTGGGAAAGAAAAGTACGAACTTCGGCCTGAGATACTCCAGATTGCTCTTCCCTGAACTCTGAAGCCACACCTTTATATGGTCGCTACCAGCGAATTTATCCAAACACACGATTTCAGCACTTGGTGATACTCAACATTTAAAACATGCAATTCTTCTGCAAGAAATCTCATAAAAGGGGAAATTAGAAAGCTATAATAAGGCGATCTCAACTCCCCCGCGTCAGATCGCACCCAACCCCAGTCAGGACTCTTCCAGCCGCGGCAAACCGAATCAGTAGCGAGGGAGTATCAAGCCCTGCCCCACGTTCAAAACATCCGAGCGGAGATCATTCAGCTCCTTAATATCCTCCATCGCAGCACTCACACTCGGTGCCTCGGGGACGGACACCGCCACAGACCAGAGAGTATCCCCCGCCTGCACCACAACACTCTCCCCGCGCTCAACCGCAGAGTAGTTCATAAGCGCCAGCCCAACGACGAAACAAACCATCGCTGCCAGTACAAAACCAGCCACCCGGATCGACAGATCCAAAAGACTAGGCCGGACAGACATTCCCCCCACGATCTGACGGTTAGCACCCCCGACTGAAGCCTTCTCTTTTCGAAGCCTATCCTCGGTAGCCTGCCGCGCGGCCAGCTCCCGGCGCACCCGCTCGACATCCTCAGAGGTCACCAGCCGCAAAGCAGACACCTTCGGCGACCGGGATGGCACCAGACGAACGCCGGAAATCTCCTGTGCACTCATTTTTCCTCCTCGAACAACTGTTCTTCGAACATTTGTTTCAGCGTACCTGTGTTTACGAATGCTGTCTAGAACTTTCGTTCGACACGCCGTTAGAACAAGTGTTTGGAACCGCTAGTTGGAACCATTAACCTTGTTGTAGGAAGTTAAACATTGGGCTCCGACACAAAATGGGGCTAGAAAGGGTGCCGGCCATGGGCAACTCCAAACTCACCGAACGCCAGGCGGCAGTTCTTTCCTGCATTCGAACGCATATGCTGCGCAATCACTACGCCCCCACTATTCGCGAGATTGGTGACGAAGTTGGGCTATCCTCCACATCATCGGTGAAGTATCAGCTCGATACTCTGGCTGACCTGGGTTATCTGCGGCGCGATACCCGCCGCCCTCGCACCATGGAACTCACCGATCTCGGGATGAATTACGACGGCAAGAACGTGCCCGCCTCCCCTGCACAACCGGCTACCCCTAAGCTGCGCTCAGTTTCCACCACGGCCTCATCGAACACTTTGGTGGACCTCGGCGAGAGCACAGAAACTATTGCTGAACCCATCAACGTCCCTGTTGTCGGCCGTATTGCCGCCGGAGCTCCGATCCTCGCCGATCAACTCATTGAGGATGTCTTTCCGATTCCACGCCAGCTGACAGGTGAGGGTGAACTTTTCGCCCTCAGGGTCTCCGGTGACTCCATGGTGGACGCGGCCATCTGTGACGGCGATTGGGTAGTGGTTCGCCGCCAGCCCGTGGCAGAGAACGGGGAAATCGTGGCAGCCATGCTCGATGGCGAAGCCACGGTGAAGGTGTTCCAGAAGCGTGATGGCCATATCCTGCTGCTGCCACGCAACGAGGCCTACTCTCCCATCCCTGCGGATGACGTGGAGATACTTGGCCGTGTCGTCACCGTTCTGCGGGCGCTCTAGAAGCTGGACGCGGCTTCGTAAGGTAAGCCAACAGGACATCAGAATACGAGAAGGGCCGGGTACCAACGAACGTTCGTTGGTACCCGGCCCTTCTTCTCAGGCTAGAGCTGACCTTTGAAAGGATGCGCCAGTAAGTCTTGGCCTACTAGCGCAACCTCATACTAGAAACCGAACTTGGCAGCAACCGCACGAATCGAATCGGCGGAGGCGCGCAGGCCGTTGTACTCACGAGGAGTAACAACAGGGACCAGGCGGCGGCCCGCACCCTCACGACCAACGACGGTCGGGACGGACATGCAGACATCCGAGATGCCCATCCAGTCATCAAGAAGCGTGGATACAGGAAGAACTCGCTTCTCGTCACGAAGGATCGTGCCAGCAATATGAGCCACAGACAGGCCGATAGCGTAGTTCGTGGCGCCCTTGCCCTCGATGATTGTGTAGGCAGAGTTGACAACGTCGTGATGGATGGATTCGCGCAGCTTCTCATCCAGGTTTCCACCGTCGATGGTCTGGCCCCACTGCAGCAGCGGAACGGCACCGATCATGGCGGATGACCACAGCGGGATCTCCGAATCACCGTGCTCGCCAGCAATGTAGGCGTGAACGGTCTGGGGAGCAACGCCGCAGTGCTTCGCCACGAGGTTACGCAGACGAGAAGAATCCAACACGGTACCGGAACCGAAGAAACGATCAGGGCTCATGCCGGAAATCTGCAGGCCAGCGTAGGTCACAACGTCCACCGGGTTGGCAACCATCAGGAAGATGGCGTTGGGCGCCTGCTCCACGGCAACGGGAAGGATCTTCCTCATGATATCGATCGTTGCACCAGCAAGATCGAGACGGGACTGCCCAGGCTTCTGCTTGGCGCCAGCAGTGACGACGACGATATCCGCGTCCTTCATCACAGCGGGATCTGCAGAACCTTCAACGCTTGCCACTGGCGTGAACTGGGAACCCTGGGCGATATCGAGAGCCTCCGCCTTGGCCTTGCTCTCAAAAATGTCGTAAATCGCGAATTCACGGGCCACGCCCTTGATCACGGATGCATATGCAACTGCAGAACCAACGGCACCGGCGCCGATGACAGCAAGTTTGGCGCCCTTTTCCTTACGGATGGCGGGCGCGGCCTGTGATTCAGTGGTCTCATTAGTTGGCGTACTCGACACAGCAACTCCTCATCGTGGATTGGCAGTGAATTCTGCCGTCGAAAAACAGTCTACGGACTGATTCCACACTTCGCTGCTGAATAAAGTCCCTATCCTT
>RRZU010033328.1_pt1 | contig 18074 bp, 15 predicted proteins | sample 2165561 | NCBI WGS metagenome assembly RRZU01 (sample SAMN10456909, study PRJNA506462) | wastewater metagenome | isolation source: wastewater sludge | place: USA: Moscow, Idaho | reverse complement strand
TGAAACTATTATTAACAAAATTAATGCTTATAAAAAAATTGTTAAAACTGAATTTACCGGTTTTAAAGGAACTGGCGATGAAATGAATCGTTATGGTGAAAACTTTAATGATTTAGCAGAAAAAATGAGAGATACTTCTAATGAAATTTCCGGTGTAGTCAACGATGTTGCTATGGCGGCAACAAGCCAAGCTCAAGAGACTACTGAGGCTGTAGGAATACTAAATGGAAATTTGAATACTTTAAAACAGGTTGTTAATGAACAGATTAATAATAATAAACAATTAGAAACAGCGGTGGAAGAGATTAACAGTGGATTCCGTGAAGTTCAAGCCACCAGTAATAACTTAAGTAATAGCATGAAGAAATTTGAAGATGTGAAAACATCAGCGGAAAACTTACAAACTCAAGCGACGAAAATCAACGAGATTACAGTGATGGTAGCTGATATTGCCAGACAAACCAATTTGCTGGCTCTCAATGCAGCGATTGAAGCAGCTAGAGCAGGGGAACAAGGCCGCGGTTTTGCAGTTGTAGCGGAAGAAGTTAGAAAGTTAGCGGAAGAGTCGCATAATCATTCTGAGAGAATTTCAAGTGACTTAAAGGTGTTAATTAATATTATCAGTGATGTTGTGCATTCGGTAGAAGAAGAGTTTGCAGTTTTAGCCGAGGAAAGTATTCAGTTAACGAAGGTTGTTAGCAATAATAATAAGCATATTGAAAATGTGCATTATGTATCATCTAATATTGTTGAAATGATTAGTAAGTTGGAAAATGAGATGAATGGCATTCAACAAGTTTATGGTAAAATTGAATCGTTGGCCGCTATTTCCGAAGAAAATTCAGCAGCTAGTGAAGAGGTTAGTGCCGCTGTTGCAACCTATAATATTAAATTACAAGATATGATGGATAAAATTGGTGAGTTCAAAAAATTAACGCAAAACTTTACTGAAGACATTAATAAATATCGTACATAAGAAAAAGGGCTGTCTCGTTTGAGACAGCCCTTTTATAGCAATAATACCATAATAACTGAGGCAATGCCGGCGACTCCGACAGCGATACCAGACATAGCGGCTTCAACTTCGCCAATTTCAACTGCTTTGGCACTACCGAGAGCATGACTGGCAGTACCAATGGCGATGCCGGAGGCAATGCTATTATCCATTTTAAAGACTTTGATAATCAGGGGAAATAATATACTGCCTAAAATTCCGGTAACAATAACAGCAGCCACCGTGAGAGCGGGAATGCCACCTAAGGTATTAGAAATTTCAATAGCTATTGGCGTGGTTGTGGATTTAGGAATAAGTGATTTAGTAACTAAATTATCAATACCCAGCCAATTACAAGCAAAATAAATACTACTCATACTGATAATAGAGCCAAAAACAGTGCCTACTGCGATTGGTAATAAATTTTTTTTAATTAAGAGGCGCTGCTTATACATTGGCACAGCCAACATAATGGTGGCTGGACAAAGTAACATATTAATAAATTTTCCGCCATTTTCAAAGGTTGTTAGTGCGATATTGAATTTTTGCAAAAACATTATTATTAAAAAGATGGCAATAAATAATGGATTAAAAATTGCGAGATTAGTTTTGTCATAAATATAAAGACCGATTTTATAAGCGATAATACATAACAAAATAATGCTAAGTGGATTGTCCCAAAAAGATAACATAGTTTAGTCCTTTCTGAATTTTTGTTGGAGCTTCATAGTGTATTTAACGGCTAGTGCAGTTACCACAAAGGTTAATAGCGTTGTGACAAGAATAATGGCGCTAAATTGCCATAAAATATTTTCAATTAAATAATATTTTCCCAAGATTGATACTCCGGCGGCAATAAAAAAGAATCCCATATTTTTGAGAAAAAATGAAGAAATGGTTTCGATTTGTGTTAGTGTAATAGTTTTTGTTAGTAATAATAATAACAGCAAGGTTATGCCAATAATGCTTACCGGGATTGGTAATGATATATTTAGCGAAATTATATTAGATAAAAAAACTAATAAAAAGGTAAAACTTATTTGTAATATTAAACTCATAGCAAACTCCTATAGATGTTAATCACGAGAATTTATGATAATACTTTTAGTAGATAAATTCAACTTCAACTTTCTGCCTATGAGGTCATTAATCCGCAAATATTATTAAATTTTTATATTAAGGTTAACTATAGTAGTTTTTCTAAGTTTAAAAACAAGAAGCTTCTTAATATATAGTAGTGAATGATATTAAGGAGGAAAATTGATGAGTAGAAAAATTGATTTCAGAGAATTGCAAATTTTAGCAGAGGCTAGTAAAGAAGAATTATGGATATTAGCTAATGGTAAAAACCGGGATGTTAAAATATATTTACATTGGTCGGCGGGGCATTATCAGCAAATTTTTGAAGAATATCATTTGAATATTTGTGGTAATGGTGATCTTATTGCTAGTACTGATAATTTTGCTAAAATCTTAGCACATACATATTGCCGTAATACCGGAGCGGTAGGGATAAGTTTATGTTGTGCGTATTTAGCAACCCCGGCTGATTTGGGCTTAGAACCGCCGACAATACAACAAATAACTACGCTTACGACAGTAATAGCAATATTAGCTAAAGTTTTAGATTTAACGATTGATCAAAATAGGGTTATGACGCATGGTGAGGCTGGGGACAATGTTGATAGTTTATTGCTACATGAATGTTATGGTCAGAACACAACCAGAGAACGATGGGATTTAGCAATCCTTAAAGAAAATGAAGATTGGGGTAGTGGTGGTATTTATTTAAGGAAACAAGCGCAAGAAAAATTTAAAATATTAAAAGGTTAAAAATAAAGTGCCTCGAGCATAACAAATATTGCTCGAGGCACTTTATTTTAATTAATTTTTGATGGTGAACTTGATTTATAAATGAGGTAAGTAGCATAAACTGAAATCATACCAACTAATAATAATGTGGAAATGGAATATAAAATTTGCTTTTTCAAGAAACTTAAAGTGTTATCTTCATCTTCTTGAACCACCACAATCCATTTTGCTTTTTTAGACTTGGCATAACTAGCAAAAAGATTTTTCCCTTTATCAGCATATTTTACGCTACCAGAGATTTGATTTTGTGATGCTTTAATCGGTGCTAAGGTTTTAACATTAGATAAATCATTAAAGATGGTATTATCAGGATGGCTGATAACATGACCATTATTATCAGCTACAAAAATACAGGTTTGACTATGTTTCATATCATAATTATAATTTACCAGTTCATCAATTCGGCTTAATTTTAATGGTGCTGAAATAACACCGATAATAATATCGTTTTTCTTTATTGGCACCGAAATAATGGCAATTGGCTGATTAGTCAACTTTGAAATTAAAATATCGCTGATGGAAAAATTTTGACCGCGGATAATATCTTTAAAGTATTGACGATCACTGACATTAAAAAAATCTCCGCTATCGCGTGCTATTTGTTGACCGGAGGTATTGGCAATAAAGATTGTAGTAAAGTCATTGTTATATTTTTTGACAGAATCCTGAAGAATTGGCGTTTGTTTAACAGGATCCATGCTTTGAATTTCCGGTAAAGTTGAGATAAAGGATAATAAGTGTTCTTTTTCTAAGAGAAAATCATCAATATCATTGGCTAAATTTACTGCTACTAATTGGTTGTTATAAGACGTGCTAGCTGATAAGCTTTGATAAGTAATATAGGCACTGGTAAAGATAACAAACAGTGCCGGTGTTAAATTTATAAAAATAATAAGTTTTAGTAACTTTTTAAATAAGAGCCTATCATTCAAATTTTTTGTAAAGCCTAACATATTTTCAAATATCAGTCCTCTCTTAGTGGATAATTATATTACATTTTATCATAAAATAGCGATTTAAACCAAATTAATATAATATTTACACGCGAGAACAGATGTTCTATAATGAAAATAAGATTAATAAGGTGATGAATAAAATGAAAAAAATTATTATGCATGTTGATATGGATGCTTTTTTTGCGGCAGTTGAACAAAATGACAATGATTGTTATAAAAATAAACCGGTAATAGTTGGTGGTTGCGGTAAGCGTGGTGTTGTCGCAACTGCTTCTTATGAAGCTAGATTGTTCGGTGTTTTTTCGGCAATGTCGATTGCTAAGGCGAAAAAATTATGCCCGGAGGGGATTTTTTTGCCTTGCAATCATAATCGTTATAGTAGTATTTCGAAAGAATTCTTTAAAATCTTAAATGAATTTTCGCCTTGTGTTGAACCCTTATCACTAGATGAAGCTTTTCTGGATTTAACCGGGATGGAAAAAATTTTCAATAATATAGAAGACTATGCTCGAAAATTAAAAAGCCGAGTTTACGAACAGTTGGGTCTTGTTGTTTCAGTCGGTGTTGGCAGTAATAAGTTTATTGCTAAATTAGCCTCAGACCTTGAAAAACCAAATGGATTAGTAATTGTTAAACCTGGGCAGGAATATGATTTGTTAAAAGATAAGCCTGTTAGTATATTATGGGGTGTTGGAGCGAAAAACAATCAAAAATTAAAAAGTTTGGGGATTTATAAAGTTGAAGATTTATTAAAAACTGAGTTTAAAATATTGTTAGATCACTTTGGTCCTTCCGCTTATAAATTAGTTGATTTGGCCCAAGGAAAAGATGAGCGTCAGGTTGTGGGAGTGAGAGAGCCTCAATCAATTGGCAAGGAAGCAACCTTTGAAGTTGATTTGGTCAATACGGCAGCAATAAAAAAAGAATTATTAGCACTGTCAGAAAAGGTTGGATGGCGGTTAAGACAAAAAAAATATTTGGCCCAAAAAGTAACTTTGAAAATTAAATTGAAAAATTTTCAGGTTATAACTTGTAGTGAGAGTTTGGTAGCGGGCACGAATTACGATGAAGTAATTTATGATATTGCCTGTAAATTATATGAACAGATTGAGGTTAAAGAGGCTATTAGGTTATTGGGAATAACGGCCGGTAAACTGCTGAAGGGTAACACTATTAATTTATTTGAAAACACTGATGATAGAAAAAAGGCTTTGTACAATGCGATTGACAGTTTGAAAGAAAAATTTGGAGAAACGGTGATAACTAAAGCAAAATTACGCTGAATTATAATAAAAATTAATCCTGACAACAAAAATTTGGTGAAAGTTGTAGTATAGGGTTAGGAGAATAAGAATAATAATAAGGGGAATATTGGTTATAACCAATACTCCCCTTATAAAAAGAAAAAACCCGCAGTGTCGCCCCTTGTTATGTCCAAACCTGTGCCTTACACAGGTGGGCATCCTATTTTTGTTTTTGCCTTCCGGCTGAACCGGCTCGGCAGCTGCAAAACAATCAGATTCCCATTTCAAAAAAGTAGGTTGGACATAATTAAGGAAAGCGTGCACCTCAGGTATAGATGATACTGTTTTCAAGGCTTATAATATCACGAAATAGCACAATATGCAATTTTAAAAAATGATAACAAGTGCCCTAAACGCTATAAATAACTGATTTTAACGGTGATTTAGCAAAAAAATGAATGAAAGGTCATTTGACAATCTTAAGATAAAATTATTGGATAATTTTTATAAATACTGTTAAAATAGTAATGTTATTAATATTGTTGAGGAGAGAGAAAATGAGCGAGAACAAAACAATGAATGTCATATTAGTTAAACCTGGTTGTGATCCGGAAATTTGCAGAATTCCGGATGATGTTAAATTACAAATTGAAACTATTTCAGATTTGTTAGAAGGTAATTTTGCCAGTTGTGAATTATTGGATTTAGGTAATGGGGCATCGCTACATTTATTAGTAAATGATTTAGCAGTGCCACTAGGTTTAGCACCAAATAGAACTTTTCCGGCACCTAATGATCATGAGGTTATTTTTGGCACGGTGATTTTCTTGGCGATGGGTGAAGCGAAAAATGCCAAAGTGCAAATTCCGATGCATATGACGGATGAAGTTTGTTTGCAAATAATTGAGCAAATTAAAATTGCGTTTACACCTTGTCGTGGTGATGAAAAGCCTAATCCGGCTACTGAAATATATCGTGAAAATGTTGGGACGGCGGAAGAACGTAGTTTCAAATGGCAAGAAATAGCTTGTCCAGAACAAATTATTAAAACTTTAGGTAATGGTAAAGTTAAAATGGTTGATACTGGTGAAAATGAAACAGTGATAGAAATAAACGGACGCTACTTCAAGCAAGTTACAATTGCTAGTGGAGCAGCGCCGATTCAATAATTATACAATTTTAAAAAATCTCATTATTTGAGATAATTTATATAATAATTTAGTATAAGTTCCGGAAGACTGTAGCAATTTATTTTTAATTGCTATATCTTCCGGTCTTTTTATTTTAGGATCTGACAAGTATAGTGCTAATAAGCCTTTAACAATTGTTTCGTTAAAAATAAAATCGGTAGTATTAGCGGTTTTAGCTAGAGCTTCATTTTTAAATAAAATCAGTCGAGATAACTTTTCTTCTGTCCCAGTATAATATGTTAAAAAATTCAAATCATTATGCTCAAGATCTTCAGTGTAATCGATAAAATAGTCTAGTAAAATGTGCAATCCGGTAATCCAAGGGAAATAAGCCTCCTTATGTAATTTAATATTAGAAGGCGTAATTTGAGAATTGTTGGCTAAAGCACACAACATAAAAATTCCGAGAGTTGATCCAGTAGCAGCAGCAAACTCCCAATGACTAATAACATTAGTATAACGATTAGCGATTTTAAGCCAATTTAGTAGCTTTTCTTCTCTTAGTGTTGGAGTTAAGTGTTTATATGTTTGCAGGTCACTGTACAATGAGCCTAACGTTAAGATATCGTATTTTATCAAATTGTAACTGGGAAAGCGTTGAATTTGATATTGACAAGTTGTTACTAATTTTTTTAAATAACCACCGTCTTTAGTATAAGGATAATACAGGTAATAATCTTTACATTTTTGAGTAGGATCTAAAGCGTCGGTAATAGCCAGATGAAGTTGGCGAAAAGCCTGCTCATCATTTACTTCAACTCTGTCACAAAGATTATCAAGATAATCACTAATAGTTTGGAAGGCTACGATGAACTTTACAAAATTATTAATATCAACATCCGGTAACATGCTGTAAAAACTACCACCCTGACAGTGGAATTTTTTATCTTTTAAGCTAGCTAGGGCTTGAATTTTTAATTCGCCGGAAATGGACAATCTAACGAAATTTTCCCAATAATATATTTCTTTATCTACCTTGGGTAAAATATCGTGTACGAACTTGTTGACCAGATAGATACTTTTCATGCTATTAATCATAAGGGCCTCCCCATATTATCGATATAACTTGTTTTATATAGTTTGTACTGTTATAATTCAATCATACCTTAAATTGTAAATAATAATCAAGAATTATACTATAACCTAGGGGGATGTATTTATGCAAATGGATTTTTGTGTGGCGATTCATTTTGAGGATGACTATGGTTTTATTAAGTATAATGTAGAGACAAAGCAAGTGATGATTGTTTTAAATAATGAAGTTAAGAAACAAGAAATACTGGAATTTTTAAATAGCGAACTGTCAGTTAATTTACCCAATGATACATTAATGGATTTTTCTGCTAAAGTTGTAGAGCCTTTGGCTAGTTTAGCTGATTTAAAAATTGCCTTAACTAGACTTTGGGATAATACAGGGGTTTTAGTTGATTGGAGTAGACCGGTAGAATGTTAAGAAAAAACCTTCGATAATTTATCGAAGGTTTTTTGAAAAACTGCTACAGGCTCAGGATGTTAAGTTGTGGATAAACACAGCGACTTATCCACAAAACTATCCACAAAACAGAAGTAAATGTGGATAAGTCGCTGTATAATCAAGAAATATTAAGGTTTTGCTTGTGGAAAACTTTTTATTATAAAATAATAGAGAATAAAGGTTGACTTTGTTTATTATAAATGATAAAATAATTTTCGTTGGTTAGCAAAACAATATGACTCCGTAGCTCAGCTGGATAGAGTATTTGACTACGAATCAAAGGGTCGCAGGTTCGAATCCTGCCGGGGTCACCATTTAATAATTTAAAGCTCGTATTTGATACGAGCTTTTTTGTTATTCTATAATAAAACTGTTTTTAAGGATGTTTTCAATATCCTGGCGATTTGGTAGCGGATTAGTATTACTAACGTTAGGAGATTGAAAAGTTTTAGCGACAAATAAATTAAGTTCATTTTTTGATAAACTGGTTTTAGGGCCTAACAATGTTTCCAATAATACACCGAAATCAGTGATAGTTTGCATATTTAATAAGCTCAGGACTTTATTAATAAGTTCATGCTGATAATTATTGATAAAGCTTAGATATTGATAGAGCAATAAACCATTAGCTCTGCCGTGCTCAATGTTTTTATAGAAGGTTAGGGAATAACCCATAGCATGGACTGCAGTGGTGCCGGTTTGAGATATAACTACGCCGGCTAACATTGAAGCATACAATAGTTCGACGCGGTCTTCAAGTGTCAATGTACCTAGTGTTTTTGGTAGAACTTTACCGAGGATTTTTAGTGCTTTTTCAGCAAAAATATTACTGGTTTCAGTTGCTTTTACTGAAAGGTAACCTTCTAAAGCATGTGACAATGCATCGATGGCGGTATTGATTGTTATTTCTTGTGGTAATTTCATAGTGTACTTAGCATCCAGAAAGGCTACTTTAGGAAAAATAGCTGGACTGTTGATGCTTTTTTTTGTTTCATTAAGATTATCCGTCAAGACGGCGTAAGGTGTAACTTCGCTACCGGTACCGGCAGTAGTAGGAATAGCGATAATAGGTAAGGGCGGTTGATTATAAATGCCGGAAAATAACTGTTTTTCATCAATATTATTTTTAGCTAATATTGCAATAGCTTTGGCGGCGTCTAAGGGTGAACCGCCTCCAATCCCGATAATAAAAGAGGGGTTAGTTTTCTGAGCGATTTTTGCAGCTTCTTGCACTTCTTGAATACTGGGATTACTATTTATTTCATTATATAAAGTATAGTGAATATTGTTTTGTTCCAAAATAAATCGGACATCATTTAAAGAGCCGTTTTGGGCTGATGATTTTTTGCCAGTGACGATAAAAGCTCTAGACCCTAACGTTGTAAAAACATTACTGTGGTCTTTTAGGCAATCTATGCCACATAATACTCTGGTTGGCATGAAAAAATTAAGCATATGCAAAGACTCCTTTTCGTTAGAGGAATTTTAAAACTTCTTTATAGGTTTTAAAACCACCATCAAGATTTTTGCAATTAAAACCATGTTGCTTTAAAATGCGACAAGCTAGATAGCCTCTTAAACCTACCTGACAGTAAACATAAATAGTTTGATCTGTTGGTAAATCAGTAAGACGAGAGCGTAGTTGACTTAAGGGGATATTAATAGAGTGTTGAAGTTTTTCAAAGTTATGCTCGGATGGCTCTCTAACATCTAATAAGAACATTTCTGGCGAATTATTAATTAATTCATGCCATTGGAATGTTTGGAGGAGGTTCCCTAAAACATTTTCCGCCAGATAACCCGCCATATTTACCGGATCTTTGGCAGAAGAAAATGGCGGAGCATAACAAAGTTCTAAGTCTGCTAAATCTTCAATGGTTAGATTTCCTTTAATAGCAGTGGCGATAACATCAATACGTTTTTCGACCCCAGCTGTGCCTAGTGCTTGAGCTCCGAAAATCTTACCGTCAATTTTAGAGAATAGTAGTTTTAACGAAATCGGGCTGGAATTTGGATAATAGCCGGCATGCGATCCGGGATGTAGATGGATTACCTTATAGTCAAGATTATTTTTTTGTAATTGTAGCTCATTTAAGCCCGTTGTTGCAATTGTTAAATCGAATAATTTGACAACGGCGGAGCCTAAGACGCCATGATAAGGAGCTTTGATACCACAAAGATTATCCGCTACTAAGCGTCCTTGGCGATTAGCCGGTGAAGCTAGTGGTAGCATTGTTTGAGCTTGAGTAATGTAATGAGGAACTTCGATGGCATCGCCAACCGCATAAATGTGAGGATCAGAAGTTTTAAAATATTCATCAACAACGATTCCGCCGGCGTTGTTTAAGGTGAGCGCGGCTGTTTTGGTAAAAGCAGTTTCCGGCTTTACACCGATGGATAAAATTGTTAAATCGGTATGAAGCTCGGTATTATCGTTTAAAATCAGCGTAGATCCTTGGTCTTTAATTTCTTTTAAGCCGTTGTTGAGGATTAAGGTAATGCCATTTTCGATGAGCTTATTTTGAGCAATGGCGGCCATTTCAAAATCAAGTGGTGGTAAGATTTGCTTAGCCATTTCAATAATAGTAACAGCAAGACCTAAATGCTTAAGATTTTCAGCCATTTCAAGGCCAATGAATCCGCCACCGATAATAGTAGCAGTTTTTGGCTGATTAATATTAATGAAGGTTTTAATTTTATCGGTATCAGGAACATTGCGTAAAGTAAATAAATTTTTAGCCTCGCTTAGTCCGCTAATCTTTGGCAGAAGAGGGCTAGCGCCAGGTGATAAAATTAATTTATCATAAGTTTCCAGGTAAGTTGTTTGTGTTTTTAAATCTTTAACAGTGACTGTTTTATTAACTTTATCGATTTCAATAACTTCATGAGCAACGCGAGCCTGTATATTAAGACGGTTTTTTAACATAGTTGGTGTTTGTAAAAATAAAGAGTCGCGATTTGGTATAACATTGCCAATGTAGTAAGGTAAACCACAGTTGGCAAAAGAAATATAGTCCCCTTTTTCTAAAATGATAATTTCAAGATTTTCATCAAGGCGTCGTAATCTAGCTGCTGCAGAAGCACCGCCGGCTACGCCACCGATAATAACAATTTTTTTACGCATTGGTAAGTCCTCCCTTGTGAAGTATAATAAAAAACTATATACTCTTATTATATAACAATTATTATTAATTACCATTAATTTAATATTATATTCTAAATTTGTTGATTGATTGACCAAGTAATAAGTGCGTGATAAGATAAAAACATTAATCGACGTTGTCTTTGGATTAAAGTTAAATAGTGTGAGGTAAAAAAATGATCAGTGTAACAAAATTATTGTTTTCCACAGAGTATTTTGGTGATTCTTTGCGATATCGTCATGGCTCGAAAAATGCTAAAAATGGTGTAGCGGAAGGAACCGGTCCGGTTGTAGTGTGGAATTCAACCAGAACTTGTAATCTTACTTGTCGGCATTGTTATATGAGTTCTGATGCAAAAAAATATGAAGGTGAATTAAATACTGCTGAGGCTAAAAGATTTATAGATGATTTAGCAGAATTTAAGGTGCCGGTATTGTTATTTTCTGGTGGGGAGCCGTTGCTCAGACCAGATTTTTTTGAGTTAGCACAATATGCAGCTGACAAAGGGATTAGACCAACTTTATCAACTAATGGAACGTTAATTACCGCGGAAGTTGCGCAAAAGATTAAAGACATCGGTGTAGGTTATGTGGGGATTTCCTTAGATGGCTTAGCGGATGTTAATGATAAGTTCCGTGGCAAAGAAGGGGCATTTGAATTAGCGATGGCTGGGATTAAAAACTGCGTAGCAGTTGGCCAAAGAGTGGGGTTACGCTTTACGATTAATCGTCATAATTTTTTGGAACTGGATAAAATATTTGATTTTATCGAGGCGGAAAATATTGATAGAGTTTGTTTTTATCATTTGGTTTATTCGGGGCGTGGTAATGAAATGATGGAAGAGGATGTTACTCCAGAAGAATCACGTCAAGCGATGGATATTATTATTAGACGAACTAAAGATTTTGAAGAGCGTGGTCTGAAAAAAGAAATATTAACTGTTGATAATCATTGCGACGGTGTTTATATGTATGTTAAAGCGGTTCAAGAGGGTGATAATGCTTTGGCAGAACAAATTAAAAAGTTGATTTCGATGAATGGTGGTAATAGATCGGGGATTGCTTTTGGTGAGGTTGATCATTTAGGTTATGTTCATCCGGATCAATTTACCCAACACCATACTTTTGGCAATGTTAGAGAACGTAAATTTGGAGACATTTGGACTGATGTTAATAATCCGATTATGGCAGGGTTGAAAGATCGTAAAACTTTATTAAAGGGGCGCTGTCAAAAGTGTCAATACCTTGAAAATTGCAATGGTAATTTTAGAACTAGAGCAGAAGCTGTTACCGGCGATTTTTGGGAGTCTGATCCGGCCTGTTATTTGACTGATGAAGAAATAGGTTTAACAAAAGGAGATAAGTAAATGATTATTTCTTGGAATACAACCAATGCTTGTAATATGTATTGTGATCATTGTTATCGTGATGCTGGTTGTCAAGCGGAAGAGGAATTAAATACAGCACAAGCAAAAACCTTATTGGAACAAATTGCTAAGGCTGGTTTTAAAATTATGATTTTTAGTGGCGGTGAACCGCTAATGCGTCCTGATATTGTTGAATTGGTAGGTTATGCCACTTCGTTAGGGCTAAGACCGGTGTTTGGTACGAATGGAACCTTGATTACGAAAGAATTGGCACTACAATTAAAAGAAGCTGGAACAATGGGGATGGGAATTTCGCTGGACTCATTGGATCCTAAAAAGCATAATGAATTTCGCAAGTTCCCTAATGCTTGGGAAGGTGCGGTTCAAGGGATGAGAAATTGTCGTGAAGTTGGGTTAGCATTTCAAATACATACTACTATTATGGATTGGAATGAAAGCGAAATTGAAGCAATCACAGATTTTGCAGTAGCTGAAGGAGCGGTCGCGCATCACTTTTTCTTCTTAGTACCAACTGGTAGAGCGGTTACAATTGAAGCGGAAACTTTAAAGGCTCAGGCGTATGAAGATACTTTGACCCGTATTTTAAATAAGCAAAAAGAAGTATCAATTGAGTTAAAACCGACTTGTGCCCCGCAATTTATGAGAATTGCTAAACAAATGGGGATGAAAATGCGATTTGGCAGAGGTTGCTTAGCGGGAACTTCGTATTGTATTATCAGTCCGAAAGGGCAAGTTCAACCTTGTGCGTATTTGAATATTCCGTTGGGTGATGTTCGGGAAACACCATTTGATGAAATTTGGCGCAATAATGAAGTCTTAAATGAATTAAGAACCTTAAATTATAAAGGTGGTTGCGGTGAATGTCCATTTAAACAAGCTTGTGGTGGTTGTCGTGCTAGAGCGGCTTATTATAATGATGGTGATTATATGGCGGAAGAACCATGGTGTTTATATCATGGTAGAACCGGACAAAAATAAAAAAAGTAGTGTCTCAATAATACTGAGACACTACTTTTTTTATGATAAGGTGGTAGTAATAAGTTGATGAGCAATAGCATGATTAAACATTTCTGTGGAAGAATATTTTTGCCAGAGTGCTTGAACTTTTTGTTGATATTCTTCAATAGAGATGGGGGTTTGTAGTTGCTTGTTAATACAGGAACTTAAGCTGTCATAAAACTCCGGTGTTAGAGTGATATTACGTAATGCTAAAAGTGTATTTAAATTGTTATTTACTAAAAATAAAGCTAGATCACTTTGAGGGTTTGTAAAATTCGGTAATTGATTTTTAGGTAGAGTGCAGAGGCAAGATGGGCAATCGCCCCAATCATTTAAGATTCCCTCAATCTTATATAAAAAAAAGATAATATTGTCTTCGAAAAATAATGCTATCTCGATTTGACCGGTGCGAAAAGCTTCTACGGCAATCAGATCACTGTTATTTAACTTTAAGATAAACATTGGCCCGTTGACATCGAATTGGAATAAGCCGCCTTCGCCACTGGCTTTAATTGGTAGTGGAAAAGATTCGCCAACTTGAAAATTTGTATATGACATAATAATCCTCCTATAGTTAATACAGTTTAAATCTTACCATAAATAATAACAAGTGTTAAATAGACTGGAAATTATTTAGAAAATAATATACAATTAAAAAATAGTAAATCATTTAGGTTACTAACAGCTATAGGAGGTTTAAGCATGAATATCCATGAATATCAGGGTAAAGAGGTATTAAGAAAATATGGTGTAACAGTACCAAATGGTAAAGTTGCTTTTTCGGTAGAAGAAGCAGTTTGTGCAGCTAAGAAACTGGGTTCACAAGTATGTGTGGTTAAAGCACAGATTCATGCAGGTGGTCGTGGTAAAGCTGGTGGCGTAAAAGTTGCTAAAAATATAAATGAAGTTGAAAGCTATGCTAAAGAAATTTTAGGCAAAACTTTAATAACTCATCAAACCGGTCCTGAAGGTAAGGTTGTAAAACGTCTGCTGATTGAGGAAGGTTGTGACATCAAAAAAGAATATTACATTGGCTTAGTGCTAGATCGTGTTACTTCGCGGGTCGTGTTAATGGCATCAGAAGAGGGTGGAACTGAAATTGAAGAGGTTGCAGCTAAAACTCCGGAAAAGATATTCAAAGAAATTATTGATCCGGCGATTGGTTTAGCCTCGTTTCAAGCACGACGAATTGCTTTTAATATAAATATTCCGAAAGAGTTAATTAATCAAGCGGTTAATTTTATGATGGGTTTATATAATGCGTTTATCGAAAAAGATTGTTCTATTGCAGAAATAAATCCATTGGTTATAACCGGTGATGGCAAAGTTATGGCACTTGATGCTAAGCTTAATTTTGATGACAGTGCATTATATCGCCATCCTGATATTTCAGAATACCGCGATTTAGATGAAGAAGATGAAAAAGAAAACAGAGCATCAAAATATGATTTAAATTATGTGACGTTAGATGGCAGTATTGGGTGTATGGTCAATGGTGCTGGACTAGCGATGGCAACGCTTGATATTATTCATTATTATGGCGGTGAGCCAGCTAACTTCCTTGATGTAGGAGGTTCGACTACTGTTGATAAGGTTTCGGAAGCGTTTAAAATAATTTTATCAGATGAAAAAGTACAAGGTATTTTTGTTAATATCTTTGGTGGCATTGTGAAATGTGATTTCATTGCTCAAGGGGTAGTGGAAGCAGCGAAACAAGTCGGGTTAACTGTTCCGTTGGTGGTAAGGTTAGAAGGAACTAATGTTGAAATTGGCAAAGAAATTTTACGCAATTCCGGGATTGAAATTGTAGTTGCTGATTCTATGGCTGATGGCGCAGAAAAAATTGTTTCTTTAGTTAAAGATAGGGGGTAAGACAGTGAGCATTTTAGTAAATAATGAGACAAAAGTAATTGTTCAAGGGATTACCGGTTCGGTAGCGAAATTTCATACGCAACAAATGTTGGAATATGGAACTAAAATTGTGGCTGGTGTTACGCCGGGTAAAGGTGGAATGACGGTTGAAGGTGTACCGGTTTTTGATACAGTAAGTCAAGCTGTTAAAGCTACCGGAGCCACTGTTTCGGTAATTTATGTACCGGCAGCGTTTGCCGCTGACTCTATTTTAGAGGCGGTTGATGCGCAATTGGAGTTGGTTATTTGTATTACTGAGCATATTCCGGTAATGGATATGGTAAAGGTAAAACGCTATATGCAAGGCAAGAAAACAAGATTGGTTGGGCCTAATTGTCCGGGTGTTATTACTGCTGATGAATGTAAAATTGGCATTATGCCAGGCTATATTCACACTAAAGGTCATGTGGGGGTTGTTTCGCGCTCTGGAACACTGACGTATGAAGCGGTACATCAATTGACGCAAGCTGGATTAGGCCAAACAACAGCGGTTGGGATTGGCGGAGATCCGGTTAATGGTACGAATTTTATTGATGTATTGAAAGATTTCAATGAAGATGATGAAACGCATGCGGTGATTATGATTGGTGAAATTGGCGGTGATGCTGAAGAAAAAGCAGCCCTGTGGATTAAAGAAAATATGAAAAAGCCGGTAGTTGGGTTTATTTGTGGACGCACTGCGCCACCGGGGAAAAGAATGGGACATGCCGGAGCGATTGTGTCAGGTGGTAAAGGTACGGCTGATGAAAAAATCCGAATTATGACTGAATGTGGAATTAGAGTTGCTGATACGCCGGCTGTTATGGGTGAAACATTAATAGCGTTTTTAAAAGAAAAAGGTTTATATGAGGCTTGTAAAGCTAAATAAGATTAGATGTCTTGAGTTAATTTTTGCTCAAGGCATCTTTTTGTATTTATAAAGTATTTTTAATGCTAAACCGGCTGTAAAGCAGGAAAATTATTATATTTTGCAGAAGATTGTAAAGAGCATTTTTGCTGGATTGCTGGAGTTTTCTAAAATGAAAGGAGTTGGTGCAATGAAAAGAAAATATATCAAAATCTTACCGGCTTTGGTAGTGATAATGTTAATTGTTTTTGTTGTTGTTAACTCCGTTCAATATTTTAATGCCATCAGCCTTTTGCTGAATAAAGAAGTAGATAATTATGTTAGGGAATTGGCGGTTCAAGGTAAGGGGAACATTATTCAAAAAATTGATAGTGACTTTGCAATTTTAAGATCACTGAGATATGGTGATAAAGAATTTAATAAAATCAATAATAGCAGCAAAATTACAGTGCTGACAGAATTACAAGAAAAAACGCCATTTAATGTTTTAGGTTATGTTGGCATTAATGGTGAGGGTGTTGATTCCTCTGGCCATAGTGTCAAGGTAAGTGACCAGGCGGTATTTAAAAAGGCGTTGAATGGTATTCAAAATTTTGGTGAAATGACCGAAATAGAGGTGCCGCAGTATGCAAAAACCTTAATGTTAGCGGTTCCGGTCTATGAACAGGAAAAAATTGTGGGCGTTTTTTATGCTACTTATGATACTGCGACCTTAATAAAAAGTATGAATTTTAAGTATTATGATAATTTGGGAGAAGCTTTTTTTATTGATAAAAATGGTGGGTTTTTGAATAGCCACGATGAACAGATTATTAATAATTTATTATTAGTACCGATTTTTAACAGTATTGATAAAAAAAATACGGAAAAAATCTTTGTTAAAGATGAAAATGGTCAAAATAAAGTTTTTCAGTATGAATATAACAAAGAAAAAAAAGTTGCCACGCACATTTGTGTTAAAGGAAATTATGGTGATACCGGTTTAAAAATGGTTATTGTTGTACCGTATCAAGAGGTTTTTTATCGAACGCTAGAAATGAAGTTCTTAACAGCAGTACTTATTATTTTATTTATAATAGGGATGTTTATCACTTGGGGTTATGTGATTTACATTAGAAAGAAAAAAGTATTACAACTTGAAAAATTAGCGTACACTGATGAATTGTGCAATGTTCAAAACTATAATGGATTCATTCGTGATGGTGAAGGTTTAGCCCAGAACAACCTTGCTAAAAAATATGCAGTGCTTTATTTGGATATAGATGATTTTAAGATGATAAATCATTTATATGGTTTTGATTATGGTAATGAGGTTCTAAAAAATTTAGTGTTAATTTTTAAAAATGTATTTGGGGAAAATGTGATAATTTCTCGGTTATTGGTAGATCATTTTGCGATTTTAATTGAATGTGACAAGAAAGAAGATTTGTTGATTAAGATTGAACAATTACTAAGTATTGTCGAAAAATATTATGATAATACTAGGGAAGTTGTCATGGCTATTGGCGTTTATTTTATGGAAGATAATTATGAGAAAATAAAAATTGCCTTAGATAAAGCTAATTTGGCACGCAATAAAGTTAAACATTATCGTAAATCGCAATTTGCAATATATACTAATGAACTTGGTGCAAAAAATAAACAGGAAAATTATTTGGCAGGGGAAATAAAAAAAGCAATTCAAAATAAAGATTTCAAAGTGTTTTACCAGCCGAAGTTCAGCATTAAAAATAATGAGGTTATTGGCTGTGAAGCCTTGATAAGATGGCAACATAGTGAAAAAGGTAATATCAGTCCGATGGAATTCATTCCGTTAGCAGAAAAAAATAATATGATTGTTGAAATTGATCGATTTGTTTTTGATAAGGTTTGCAGTGATATTGCCAATTGGCAGAAACTTGGTCTAAGGAAAATTAAGGTTTCTGTTAATGTTTCGCGTGCGGAATTATATCAAAAAGATTTTATTGCTTTTATTAAGAGAATCGTCAAGAAACATCAAATTCCTTCTGAAACTTTGGAAATAGAAATAACCGAAACGATGGCGGTCCTTGATTTTG
>RRZU010023182.1_pt1 | contig 18076 bp, 17 predicted proteins | sample 2165561 | NCBI WGS metagenome assembly RRZU01 (sample SAMN10456909, study PRJNA506462) | wastewater metagenome | isolation source: wastewater sludge | place: USA: Moscow, Idaho | reverse complement strand
GGCTGCCGAGGCTTGCGGGGTCGATGCCTCTGCCGCTGAGGCGGTTTCCGGCTCGGAGGCTACGGCGCTCGCGGCTTCGCTGGCGATCGACGATGCGATGCGGGCATCGTGCGGTGTGGTGACGGTCATCTGCGGCTCTTTTTCCTGATCGAGCCAGGCCAGAGCGCCGAGTACGCCACCCACCAGCAGCACGGCAAAGGCTAGGCGCCACATCAGTTGCGTGCGCAGCTTGCGTTGTTCTTCCTGTTGCAGGATCGGGTCGAGAGAGTCGTTCATCGGTGCCGTCGGGTTGTTTGTTATAATGCGCGATTGTGCTGGCCGAGAGGCTAGCCGAGTTCGCCCTGTGCGGCAAGATTTTGGTCTTGTGCCAAGGCGTTTCGCGTGAAAACATTCCGATCCGGAGGTTTTGCATGGCTGTTGAGCGTACGCTTTCCATCGTCAAGCCCGATGCCGTGGCGGGCGATCTGATTGGCCGGATCTATGCGCGGTTTGAGGCGAATGGCCTGAAGATCGTCGCGGCCAGGATGAAGCGGCTTTCGCGCCAGGAGGCCGAGGGCTTTTATGCGGTGCACCGGGAGCGGCCCTTTTTTGCGGGTCTCATTGAGTTCATGACTTCCGGGCCGGTGATGATCCAAGTGCTGGAAGGCGAAAATGCGATTGTGAAAAACCGCGAGCTGATGGGGGCGACCGATCCGCAAAAAGCCGCGCCGGGGACGCTGCGCGCCGACTTTGCACGGTCGCTGCAGGCCAATGCCGTGCATGGCTCGGACAGCCCGGAAAACGCCGCGATCGAAATTGCCTGGTTCTTCGCGCAAAGTGAAATCCATTCCCGTTGAGAAGGTCTTATTTTGGTGAATTTGCTTGATTTTGATGCTGAACACCTCGCCCGCTTCGTTGCGGAAATGGGCGAGAAGCCCTTTCGCGCGAAGCAGTTGCTGAAGTGGATTCACCAGCGCGGCGAAACCGACTTCGATGCGATGACCGATATCGCGAAAAGTTTCCGCGAAAAGCTCAAGGCGTGCGCGTTCGTTCAGGCGCCGGGGATGCTGGCCGAACAGATTGCCAGCGACGGGACGCACAAGTGGCTGCTCGATGTTGGCGCGGCCAACGGCGTTGAAACTGTGTTTATTCCCGAGGACGATCGCGGCACCTTGTGCGTATCGAGCCAAGTCGGCTGTGCGCTCGAATGTGCGTTTTGCTCGACGGCGCGCCAGGGTTTCAATCGCAACCTGACCACGGGCGAGATCATCGGCCAGATCTGGTGGGCCAACAATCGCCTGAGCGCCGAAGCTGCGCGTCTGGGTGGTGCTAATGACGACGGCAGGATCGTCTCCAATGTCGTGCTGATGGGAATGGGCGAGCCGCTTGCCAACTACGACAACGTTGTCGCCGCGCTGAAATTGATGCTCGATGACAATGCCTACGGACTGTCTCGTCGGCGCGTAACCCTGTCGACCTCCGGCTTGGTTCCGGCGATGGACCGTCTGCGCGAGGATTGCCCGGTCGCGCTGGCGATCAGCCTGCATGCACCAAATGACCGCATCCGTGACCAGATCGTTCCGATCAACCAGAAATATCCGCTGAAAGAACTGCTGACCGCGTGTCAGCGCTACCTCGAAAAAGCGCCGCGCGATTTCATCACCTTCGAATACATCATGCTCGCCGGCGTCAATGATCAGCCCGAGCATGCGCGTGAACTGGCGCGCCTGGTGCGCGATGTGCCGTGCAAGTTCAATCTGATTCCGTTCAATCCGTTCCCGGATTCGGGCTTCAATCGCTCCGGGCGGGATGCTATTCTCGCCTTCCGCGACATCCTGATCGAAGCCGGCTATATCGTGACCGTGCGCAAGGTGCGCGGCGATGATATCGATGCGGCGTGCGGCCAACTGGCCGGCAAGGTGCAGGATCGCACGCGGCGCAAGGAAAAAATGGTCGAGACCCGGCCTGTCGCATTTGTGAACAAGGGAAACGGCGAGTGAAAAAACTGTGGCTTGGCATCATCCCGCTGCTGACGCTGGGTTGCCTGAATATGGCGCGAGCGGAAAAAGCGACCGCTGACGAGCGCGCGGGCATCCGTACCCAGCTGGCGGCCGAATATTTCAAGCGGCGTCAGTTCGGCGTGGCGATCGAGGAAGCACAGAAAGCGCTCGTGATCAATCCGGCCTATGCGCCGGCCTACGGCATGCTGGCGCTGATCTACATGGATCTGCAGGAAGACGCCAAGGCACGGACCCATTTTAACCATGCGGTCGAATATGCACCGAACGATCCGGATATTCGGCACAACTACGGTTATTTTCTGTGCGACCGGGGTCAGTATCAGGCTGGCGTCGCCGAATACATGGCCGCGCTGCGCAACCCGACTTACCAGATGCCGGTCAAGACACTGATCGCGGCGGGTATCTGTTCTGAGAAAGACGGGCGGGACGATGATGCGCGTGCCCACTATGAACGCGCGTTGCGCTTCCAACCCGACGATGTGACCGCCCGCTACCGGCTTGCCAGCCTGTTGCTGAAACAGGGGCAGCTGCCGCAGGCGCGGATTCATGTCCTCGAGCTTGCCCGCCAGAAAGATCCCCGGCCCGATGTGTTGTGGCTCGCATTGCGGATCGAGCGCATGCTCCGCAATACGGAAGCCGAGCGCAGTTATGCGAACCAGTTGCGCAGTAAGCATGGGCAATCGCTTGAAACCTCGAAACTGCTTGCCGGACAATACGACTGATGATGGAAGAAACCCAGAACCTGCAGAACGCTGCGCCGAATCCCGTCGGCCAGGCGCTGAAATCCGGCCGGGAGGCTGCCGGGCTGACCGCAGCGGAGGTCGGTGAAAAGCTGAAGCTTTCCGCCCGCCAGATCGAGGCGCTGGAAAACGACGATTTTGCCGCGCTGCCGGGCAACACCTTTGTGCGCGGTTTCGTGCGCAACTATGCCCGCCTGGTCAACCTCGATCCGCAGCCGCTGCTCGAACAGCTCAGTGTGCTTCTGCCGCAGGAGCGCGTGCAGGCGGCGATGCCGAAAGTCGGCGAGGCTACTGCGCTGAATGTGATCATCAGGACGCGTCCGCAAGGCCCATCCTGGCAAGTCTGGCTGATGGCGGCACTGGGCTTGCTGCTCGGCACCGGCGTGGTTTTCTGGTACCTGCAGCAGCAGCCTGCGCCGGTGGTCACGCTGCCGGCCGCTTCTGCGCCGGTGGTGGCGCTGACGCCAGTTCCGGCTTCGGCGGCCATGTCCAGTGAAATCGCCTCGGTTTCCGAGGCGGCCAGCAGCGTGGCTTCTGCCGTGCCAGTGGCTTCGATGGCGTCACGTCTGACGGCGGCTTCACGTCCGGCGGCACAAACGGCTTCTTCCGTGGCCAGCAGTGGCGCGATTCGCGTCGTGACCGAGTACGATAGCTGGGTGCAGATCCGGGATGCCGACGGCCAGGTGCTGGTTTCGCAGGTCATGGGACAAGGCACCGAGCGCGTCCTGTCGGGCAAGCCGCCATTCCAGGTCAAGATCGGCAATGCACCGAAGACCAGACTTTATTACCACGGCCAGCCGGTTGATCTGGCGCCGCATTCGCGCGCCGATGTGGCGACTCTTGATCTTAAGTGATTGATTTATATGAACTTTTCACCAATTATTCGCCGTGCATCGTATCAGGTTCGCATCGGCCAGCACATGGTCGGCAGCGAGCATCCGGTTCTGGTGCAATCGATGACCAATACCGACACCGCCGATCTCGAGGCGACCGTCAAACAGGTCTACGATCTCTGGCGCGCCGGTTCCGAGATCGTCCGCATCACCGTGAACAGTCCGGAGGCCGCCGCGCAGGTCGCGAACATCCGCAATCGGCTTGACCAGATGGGCTGCGACGTTCCGCTGGTCGGCGACTTCCATTTCAATGGCGACCGCCTGCTGCGCGATTACCCGGACTGCGCGGTCGCGCTGGCCAAATACCGGATCAATCCGGGCAATGTCGGCAAGGGCGCCAAGCGCGATGAAAAATTCGGCTTTATGGTCGAACAGGCGATCCTGCACAACAAGCCGGTGCGCATCGGTGTGAACTGGGGCTCGCTCGATCAGGCGATGGTCGTCAGGCTGATGGACGAAAATTCGCAGCTTGCGAATCCGTTGCCGGTTGATGCGGTGATGCGCGAGGCGTTGATCCGCTCGGCGCTTGATTCGGCCGGGCAGGCGGTCGGCTGGGGCATGCGCCCCGACCAGATCATCCTGTCGTGCAAGGTCTCGCACGTGCAGGATCTGATCGCGGTGTACCGTGAGCTCGCCAAGCGCTGCCAGTATGCGCTACACCTCGGGCTGACCGAAGCCGGCATGGGCAGCAAGGGTATCGTTGCCTCGACTGCCGCGCTCGCGGTGCTGCTGCAGGAAGGCATCGGCGACACGATCCGCGTCTCGCTGACTCCCGAGCCGGGCGGTGACCGCACGCGCGAGGTCATCGTCGCGCAGGAAATCTTGCAGACGATGGGGTTGCGTTCGTTCACCCCGCTGGTGACGGCCTGCCCGGGCTGCGGCCGCACCACTTCGACCGTGTTTCAGGAGCTTGCCCAGAGCATCCAGTCGTATTTGCGCGAACAGATGCCGGTTTGGCGCCTGCAGTATCCGGGTGTCGAAGACCTGAAGGTCGCAGTCATGGGCTGCGTCGTCAACGGTCCGGGCGAGTCCAAGCTCGCCGACATCGGCATCAGCCTGCCCGGAACCGGCGAAGTCCCGGTTTGCCCGGTCTATGTCGACGGTGAAAAGACCGTGACGCTGAAGGGCGAGCACGTGGCTGAGGAATTCCAGGCCATCGTCGAGGACTACGTGAAAACCCGTTATGCCGAAGGCGGCGCGAAACGGCGCGAAACCATCACCATTCCACTCAAGCAAATCTGAAAGAAATAATGGCTCAAACGATTCAAGGCATCCGCGGCATGAACGACGTGCTGCCGGATGCGTCTTCTGCCTGGCTTCATTTCGAGGCAGTCTGCCGCGACTGGCTTTCCGCTTATGGTTACAAGCAAATCCGCACTCCGATTGTCGAAGCGACGCCGCTGTTCGTGCGTGGTGTCGGCGAACATACCGATATCGTCGAAAAGGAAATGTACTCGTTTGAGGACAGCCTGAACGGCGAGAAGCTGACCTTGCGCCCGGAGGGCACCGCAGGCTGCGTACGCGCCTGCATCGAGCACGGGTTGCTGTATAACCAGACCCAGCGCCTGTGGTATACCGGGCCGATGTTCCGCCACGAGCGTCCGCAAAAGGGCCGCTATCGCCAGTTCCATCAGCTCGGCGTCGAGGCGTTCGGCTTCGCTTCGCCGGATATCGACGCCGAGATGATTGCGATGCTGGCTGATCTGTGGCGCCGGCTTGGCCTGAGCGGGATGACGCTGGAACTCAATACGCTTGGCGACACGGCCGAGCGCGCAGCCCACCGTGCCGAACTCATCGCTTATCTGGAAAAACATCAGGATATCCTTGATGCTGACGGCAAGCGCCGCATGTATGCCAATCCGTTGCGCGTGCTCGATACCAAGAATCCAGCGATGCAGGAAATGGCGGAAAATGCGCCGAAGCTCGCCGATTTCCTCGGCGAGGAATCGCGCGCGCACTTTGACGCCGTGCGCGCCTTGCTGGATGATGCGGGAATTTCCTACAAGCTGAACCCGCGCCTTGTGCGCGGGCTCGATTATTACAACCGCACCGTGTTCGAATGGACCACTGACCAGCTTGGCGCGCAGGCCACGGTTGCTGCTGGTGGTCGTTACGATGGTCTGGTCGAACAGTTGGGCGGCAAGCCGTGTTCCGGCATCGGCTATGCGATCGGCATCGAGCGCATTCTGCTGTTGCTGGAAACGCAGGGTGTTGTGTTGCCTGCCGATGTGCCGGATGCCTATGTCGTGCACCAAGGTGAAGTGGCCTCGCGCCAGGCATTCAAGCTGGCGAACGACCTGCGCGGCAACGGATTGAGAGTCGTGCTGCATTGCGGTGGTGGCAGCTTCAAGTCGCAGTTCAAGAAGGCCGACGCGAGCGGTGCCCGTTTTGCGGTCGTAATCGGCGAGGAAGAAGCTGCCGGCGGCAAGGCAGCGGTGAAGCGGTTGAATGGCGAAGGGGCAGGGGAGCAGACCGTGCTGCCCGTGGCTGAAGTAGTGCAATATCTGCGCGGCTGATGCCGCGCCCATGACAACAAAAAAAGGAGTAAGCCAAATGGCATTCGATTTGCAAGAGCAGGAACAGATCGCCGAACTCAAAGCATTCTGGCACGACTATGGCCGCCACATTGCCGCGGGCTTGGGCGTCGCACTGGCAATTTACGCGGGCTGGAAGGGCTGGCAAGCCTGGGGAAATAACCAGGCCGGCAAGGCTTCAACGATCTATTCCCGGCTTGAAATTGCCGAAGATGCCGCGAAGCGCACGGCTGCTGTCGAAGAACTGAAGAACGGCTATTCGCGTACCGCCTATGCCGCGCGTGCCGCGCTGGTTTCCGCGAATACCGCCTTCGCTGCGAAGGATCTGGCCAAGGCCGCGAGCGAACTCAAGTGGGTGATCGAAAACGGCCGCGAAGCCGCGCTGCGCGACATCGCGCGCGTACGTCTGGCGAACGTGCTGATGGATGAAAAGAAGTTCGATGATGCGCTGGCGCAACTGAAGTCCGCCGAAGACGAAAGCTTCTCCGGATTGTTTGCGGAAACTCGCGGCGACGTGCTCGCGCTGAAGGGTGATGCCGCAGGCGCAACGGAAGCCTACAAACAGGCGCTGGCCAAGCTGGGCAAGGAATCGGCCAACTACAAGTTCGTTGAAATCAAGCTGGAATCGACTGGAAGCCGCTGATATGAAAGTTTGCCGCTCGCTCGCCGTTGCACTGGCTGCCGCCCTGGTCGCCGCTTGTGGTTCGACCAGCAAGGCGCCCCAGCCTTCGCCGCTCCCCATCGTGCAGAACAAGCTGCAGCTTTCCGAGCAATGGCGCGTCTCGCTGGGTGTCGCTGATGGCGCAAGGCTGCAGCCCGTGCTTTATGGCGGGGTGATTGCCGTACTGAGCGGAGACAAGCGTCTTTTGTTGCTTGATGCCGCGAGCGGTGCTGAGCGGCGACGGATCGATCTGCCGGCACCGGTTGCCGGCGGCGCCGGACTGGGCGAGGAGTTAATCGCGATCGGTACGCTGAAGGGCGAATTGCTTGCCTATGGTTACGACGGCAAACTGCGCTGGCGTGTGCGGGTCGGCAGCGAAGTCATTGCGCCGCCGACGGTGACGGATTCGCTGGTGCTGGTTCGCGGCACCGATGGCCGCCTGACGGCGCATTCCGCGACCGATGGTGCGATCAAATGGGTGTACGCGCGCCAGCAGCCTGCCCTGCAACTGCGCAACTTCTCGGCGCCGGTTGTCGAAGGCGGGGTTGTCTATTATGGGCAGGCCGGCGGAAGGCTTGCTGCGTTGTCACTCAAGGAGGGGCGCGTGCTCTGGGAGGCGCAGGTCGCGCAGCCACGCGGCGTGTCCGAGATCGAGCGCATGGCCGATGTCGTGGCCTCGCCGGTTGTTTACGGCGACATGGTGTGCGCGGTGGCCTACCAAGGGCGGCTCGCCTGCTTCAATGCGAAAAATGGCAGTCTCGGCTGGTCGCGCGAGATTTCGAGCTATTCCGGCCTGGCCGTCGATGACAAAGCGGTTTACGTGACCGACGACAAGGGCAATCTGATTGCCTATGAGCGGGCAAGCGGCCGCAATCTGTGGCGGCAGGACAAGCTGGCGCTGCGCGGCGTGAGCGGCCCGGCCGTAGACGGGAATACACTGGTGGTCGGTGACTATCAGGGTTTCCTGCATTTTATTGATACTGAAGATGGCAGCTTTTTTGCGCAACGCAAGACCGATGGTGGCGCGATCGAGACGGCTCCGCAGCCAACTGGCGGGCGCTGGCTGATTCAGACCCAGAAGGGCGGCTTGTCCGCCCTAACTGGCAAGTAAGGATTTTTGATGAAACCCACGATCGTCCTCGTCGGACGGCCGAATGTCGGCAAATCGACGCTTTTCAACCGGTTGACCAAGACGCGTGATGCGCTGGTCGCCGATCAGCCCGGCCTGACCCGGGATCGCCATTACGGCCACGGCAAGGTCGGGGATCGTCCGTATCTGGTTGTCGATACCGGAGGCTTCGAGCCGGTTGTCGACGAAGGCATTATGTTCGAGATGGCGCGCCAGACGCTGCAGGCGATCGATGAAGCTGATGCGATTGTCTTCCTCGTCGACGGACGCACCGGCATCACGCCGCAAGATAAGATCATCGCGAATCGCCTGCGCCAGTCCGACCGTCCGGTCGTGGTTGCGGTCAACAAGGCAGAGGGTCTGAGCGAAAGTCTCGCGGTCGCCGAATTCCACGAGCTGAGCCTTGGTGATCCGGTTGCGATTTCCGCCTCGCATGGCGAAGGCGTGCGCAACCTGATCCACGACGTGCTGGCCAATTTCCCGGATGCGGAAGAAGAAACCGAAGCCGATCATCCGAAGTTCGCGATCGTCGGTCGGCCGAACGTCGGCAAGTCGACGCTGGTCAACGCGGTGCTCGGCGAAGAGCGCGTGATCGCGTTCGATGCGCCTGGCACGACGCGCGATTCGATCTATATCGATTTCGAACGCAATGGCGGCAATTACACAATCATCGACACGGCGGGCGTGCGCCGGCGCGGCAAGGTCAACGACGCAATCGAGAAATTCTCGGTGATCAAGACGATCAAGGCGATCGAGGATGCCAATGTTGCGGTGCTTGTGCTCGACGCGACGCAGGACGTGTCCGATCAGGACGCGAAGGTCGCCGGTTTCGTGCTCGAATCCGGTCGTGCGCTGGTCGTCGCGGTCAACAAGTGGGAAGTCGCCGATCAGGAGCAGAAGGACCGCATCAAGCGCGAAATCGCGCGCAAGCTCGCGTTCCTGGATTTTGCGAAGTTCCACTATATCTCCGCGCTGCAGGGCAAGGGCGTTGGCGACCTGTTCGCGTCGATCGACCAGGCCTATGCCGCGGCGATGATCAAGATTCCAACGCCGAAGCTGACCCGTGCGCTGCAAATGGCGCTCGAGCGTCAGCAGCCGCCGCTTTCGGGTCGTGTGCGGCCGAAAATGCGCTATGCGCACCAGGGTGGCTCAAATCCGCCGGTCGTGATCATTCATGGCAACGCGCTTGATCAGGTTCCTGCCACCTATTGGCGCTATCTTGAGCACAGCTTCATGAAAGTGTTCAAACTGCAGGGAACGCCGCTCCGGGTGCAATACAAGCAGAGCGACAACCCGTTCGAGGCCAAGGCGGAGCGCGAGCGTGCCAAACGCGTGCATCCCGGCCGCAGAAAATGATATCCGCCTGATAAAAAACAGGCTTTTTTGATTGCCAGTTTTTATCGGCTATGCTTGAACATGCTGCGACAACAGCATCCATACCAATAACAGGAGAAGAATCAATGAGTGCCAAGGGGCAAATGCTGCAAGATCCGTTTCTGAATGTCCTGCGCAAGGAACATGTTCAGGTTTCCATTTATCTGGTCAATGGCATCAAGCTGCAGGGCCAGATCGAATCGTTCGACCAGTATGTGGTGTTGTTGCGCAATGTCGTAACCCAGATGGTCTACAAGCACGCGATTTCCACGATTGTCCCGGCGCGCGCGGTTTTGATTCCGCAAGAAAATCAGCAAGCCGTTGCCGAAGCCTGAGGTCGGATTCGCCAGCAAAACCCCGGAAGGACTGCCTTTCGGGGTTTTGCCATTATTGGCTTGACGATAATCTTGTGGGTGGGTTTGTTGTAAGTATTTGATTTGTATGATGTTTTTATTGAGGATTGAGCGGGTTGCATGTTTGAACGTCACAAGGGCGGCGATGCCGCTGTGCTGGTTTGTCTGAATTTCGGCGAGGCCGATTATCGCGACGGGGTCGAGGAGTTCGTTCAGTTGGTAGAAAGCGCCGGCGTGACACCGCTTGCGACCGTCGAAGGTCGCCGTCAGCGGCCTGATCCTGCGTATTTCGTCGGTTCCGGCAAAGCGCAGGAAATCGCCGAAGCTGTCCGCGCAAGTGGCGCCGAACTCGTAATCTTCAACCATCAACTCTCTCCTGCGCAGGAACGCAATCTGGAAAAAGTGATCCAGTGCCGCGTGCTCGACCGCACGACGCTGATTCTCGACATCTTCGCCCAGCGCGCGCGCACCGCCGAAGGCAAGCTGCAAGTCGAGCTTGCCCAGTTGTCGCACATTATGACCCGGCTGATCCGTGGCTGGACCCACCTTGAGCGGCAAAAGGGCGGCATTGGCCTGCGTGGTCCGGGTGAAACCCAGCTTGAAACCGATCGTCGCTTGATCGGTATCCGGGTCAAGCGCCTGAAGGATCAGCTTGCGACCGTGCAGAAGCAGCGCGCAACCCAGCGCCGCGCCCGCGAGCGGCGCAACGAGTTCACCGTATCGATCGTCGGCTATACGAACGCTGGCAAGTCGACCCTGTTCAATGCGCTGACCAAGGCGCATGCGTACGCGGCGGACAAGCTGTTCGCGACGCTCGATACGACCTCGCGCAAGCTTTACCTTGACCAGGACCACTCGCTGATCCTGTCCGACACGGTTGGCTTCATCCGCCAGTTGCCGCATACGCTGGTTGCAGCGTTCCGCGCGACGCTCGAGGAAACGATCGAGGCCGACCTGCTGCTGCATGTCGTCGATGTGAATCACCCACTGCGCGACATGCAGGTCGAAGAGGTCAACAAGGTGCTGGCCGAAATCGGTGCGGACCGCATTCCGCAGCTGATGGTCTGGAACAAGATCGACCTGAAGGACGGCGAGCCGCAGATCGAGCGCGACGAGTATGGTAAGATTGGAGCGGTTAGAGTCAGCGCAATCAACGGACAGGGATTGGATCTTTTGCGGGCCGCGCTGGTCGAAGCGATGCCCGCTCCGGGATACACAAGGACAAAAAATGAGTCAGAATGACCCGCAATGGGGTGGTGGCCGCAACGGCCCGCCCGATCTTGACCAGATCATCCGCAATCTGGGGGCCCGATTCACCCGTTTCTTCGGTGGCGGCAGCACCGCCCCGCAGGATAACCCGCGCAGCCCGTTTATGATGCGCAATGCGCCGACCGGGGCTGCAGCGATCGTCGCCGTGCTGGCCGTACTGTGGGGCGCTTCCGGTTTCTTCGTCGTCGACGAACGCGAAGATGCCGTCATCATGCGCTTTGGCCGTTATACGCAAACCGTGGAAAACTCGGGCTTGCACTGGCGCTTACCCTGGCCGGTCGAAACCCATGAAATCGTCAACGTGACCGAAATCCGCAGCCTCGAAGTCGGCGGCCGGCTCGACGCCGGCAAGGCAGGCGACGAATCGACGATGCTGACCGGCGACCAAAACATCATCGAAGTTCAGCTTGAGGTTCAGTACAACTTCAAGTCGGCCTACGATTTTGTGTTCAACAATCGTTCTGCGGACCGCGACGGTCGCGACATCGTCAAGCAAGCGGCCGAAACTGCGATCCGTGAAGTCGTCGGCCGCAACAAGGTCGACTATGTGCTTAACGAAGGCCGCGGCAAGATTGCCGAGGATAGCAAGGAGTTGATCCAGGAGTTGCTTGACCGCTACGGTCTTGGTGTTGTTGTGTCGCGCGTGAATATTTCCGACATTCAGCCGCCCGATCAGGTCCAGGCTGCATTTGCCGACGCAGTCAAGGCGCGGCAGGATCGCGCCCGTCTGATCAACGAAGGTCGCGCCTATGCCAACGATGTTGTGCCGAAAGCGAGCGGCACCGCTGCGCGCCTGACCCAGGAAGCAGAGGGTTATCGCCAGCGCGTGATCTCGCAAGCCGAGGGCGATGCATCGCGCTTCCGCCAGGTTTCGACCGAGTACGCGAAAGCGCCACAAGTGACGCGCGACCGCATGTACCTCGATACGATGCAGCAGGTTTTCCAGAATACGACCAAAGTGCTGGTCGATCAGAAAGCTGGCGGCAATCTGCTCTATTTGCCGCTCGACAAGCTGATCCAGGCGACCAGTTCCGGTCAGCCGGCCGCACCCGAAGCCCAGGCCAAGCCCGAGGCGCCGGTGCAGGCCGCACCGGAAATTCCTGCCACCCGCACGGGCCGGATCGCTCCGCGCGACGGTCGCTGAGGAGAAGACCATGAACCGAATTCTGCCAACCCTCGTGCTGGTTCTGCTGGTGCTGTTCGCGCTGTCGCTGTCGTTCTTTACCGTCGACCAGCGCCAGTATGCGGTCGTATTCCAGTTCTCTGAAGCCGTGCGCGTGGTTAAGGAGCCGGGCTTCAATTTCAAGGTGCCGCTCTTGCAGGAAGTGCGCTATTTCGACCGCCGCATCCAGACCATCGATGGCGACGCGCCAGCTCGTATCCAGACGATCGAAAAGATGAACGTCAAGGCTGACAGCTATGTGAAGTTCCAGATCGTCGATGTCGAGAAATACTACAAGGCCGTTGGCAACGACCCGCGCAAGGCGGTCGACCGCTTGCGCAATACAGTCAACAACATGCTGCGCGACGAGTTCGGCAAGCGCACCGTGCAGGACGTGATTTCCGGCAAGCGCGACGAAGTCATGGATTTCGTGCGCAAGGTCGCCGACGCTGATGCTGCGCGGATTGGCGTGCGCGTGATCGATGTGCGCCTGAAGCGCGTCGAACTCGAAGATAGCACGCTGAACTCGGTCTACGAGCGCATGCAGTCCGAGCGCAAGGCCGTTGCGAACCAGTTGCGGGCCGAAGGCTCGGCCGAAGCTGAGAATATCAAGGCTGACGCCGATCGCCAGCGCGAAGTGATTCTGGCTCAAGCATACAACAAGGCGCAGCAGATGAAGGGTGAGGGCGATGCGAAGGCGGCGGCGATCTATGCCGATGCCTACGGTAAAAACCCCGAGTTCTATGCGTTCTACAAGAGCCTTGATGCCTACAGGCAGAGCTTTGCCAAGAAGAGCGATGTGCTGGTTGTCGACCCGAGTGCGGACTTTTTCAAGTACATGAAAAACCCGCGTAGCGGCAAATGAACGAGGCATTGCTGTTGGGGTTTGCCCTGATGCTGGTATTCGAGGGCATCATGCCGTTCGCGGCGCCGGCGGCATGGCGTGCAACTTTGCAGAAGTTGGCAGGGATGCCCGACCGCCAGTTGCGTGCGATCGGACTCGGCCTGATGATCACCGGCACCTTGCTCGCCTTACTGGCAAGAAACTGAAATTCATCCCGTCGGCTGGCGGGATTTTTGTGTGTGACTGGAATTATGCGTAACTGGATCCTGCCTGAAAATATTTCCGACATCCTGCCCAACGAGGCGCGCCAGATCGAAGCGCTGCGTCGCGGGATGCTCGACCTGTTCGCCTGCTACGGTTATGAACAGGTGTTTCCGCCCCTGGTCGAATATGTCGAATCCCTGTTTACCCAGGAAGACAGTGCGCTCGATCTGAAGACCTTCAAGCTTGTCGACGAGCTGACCGGCCGCCAGATGGGACTGCGTGCCGATATCACTCCACAGGTTGCGCGTATCGATGCGCATATCCTGAACCGTCAGGGTGTGACCCGCCTGTGCTATTGCGGCTCAGTTGTGAATACGCGTCCAGACGGCCTGCTTTCGAGCCGCGAGCCGCGTCAGATCGGCGCCGAGATCTATGGTAGTGCTACGCTGGCTGCGGATGTCGAAGTCATCGAGTTGATGCTTGAGTGCCTAAAAATGGCCGGCCTCGACAAGACCCGGTTCGAGATCGGCCATATCGGTATTTTCAACGCGCTGGCTGATGCCGCCGGGCTGGAAGGTCATGCGCGCGACGAGGTTTTCGTCGCGTTGCAGCAAAAGGATTTGCCTGCGCTCAAGGCAGCGGCGGAAAGTTTGTCGGTAGAATTGCGTGCAGGTTTCCTTTCCTTGCCAAATTGCTATGGCGGCGAGGAAGTGCTCGCACTGGCGCGGCGCAGCCTGCCGGCGTTACCGGCTGTGAATTTGGCACTGGATACGCTTGATGCGCTGAATGCCGCGTTGAAGTTGCGCGGTATCGCGCCGCGCTATGACTTGGCTGAGATGCGCAGCAGCTATTACCACACCGGCCTGGTGTTTGCGGCGTATGCCGGCGGGTTTGCGAATGCGGTGGCGCGCGGTGGCCGTTATGACAGCGTTGGCGAGAAGTTCGGCCGTTCGCGTCCGGCTACCGGTTTCAGTCTTGACTTGCGCGAACTGAGCCATCAGCCGTATCCGGATCGTCGCCCGGGCATCCTGGCGCCTGCCGAGGATGATCCGGCCCTGCTGGTTCGTGTGCGCGAACTGCGCGCCGTCGGCGAGATAGTGGTTACCGACCTGGGTGTCGCGACTGGAGAAGCGGGTTGTGACCGGCGTCTGGTCAAGGACGGCGGCAAGTGGCAACTTGCCACGCTGGCCTGATTTTCATGTGGCACGCCGCAATTGCGGTGCGCCTTGTTGCGTTTTGATTTGATCTGATTGAGGTTTTTCATGAGCAGAAACGTGGTCGTCATCGGCACCCAGTGGGGCGACGAAGGCAAAGGCAAGATCGTTGACTGGCTGACCGATCACTCGCAGGGCGTGGTGCGTTTTCAAGGTGGCCACAACGCAGGCCATACGCTGGTCGTGGCCGGCAAGAAAACCGTGCTGCACCTGATCCCGTCCGGCATCCTGCGCGAAGGCGTGACTTGCTACATCGGCAATGGCGTCGTGCTGTCGCCGGAAGCACTGCTCAAGGAAGTCGATGAGCTCGAAGCAGCCGGTATCGATGTGGCGAGCCGCCTGCGCATTTCCGGCGAGTGCCCGCTGATCCTGCCGTACCACAGCGCGCTCGACGTTGCGCGCGAAGCCGCCAAGGGCGACAGGAAGATCGGCACGACCGGCCGCGGCATCGGCCCGGCCTACGAGGACAAGGTTGCGCGCCGTGCGATCCGTCTGCAGGATCTGTTCCATCCGGACCGTTTTGCCGCCAAGTTGCTGGAAAACCTCGACTACTACAACTTCGTGCTGAAGAACTATTTCAACGTCGAAACCGTTGACTACCAGAAGGTCTACGATGGTGCACTGGCGCTGGCTGAACGGATTCGTCCGATGCTGGCTGACGTTTCCCGCGACCTGACCCAACTCAGTAAGAATGGCAGCAACCTGTTGTTCGAAGGCGCGCAGGGGGCCTTGCTCGACATTGATCACGGCACCTATCCGTTCGTGACCTCGTCGAACTGCGTTGCAGGCGCGGCCGCGCCGGGCGCCGGCATCGCGCCACAGATGCTGCATTATGTGCTCGGCATCACCAAGGCTTATACGACCCGCGTCGGCGCCGGCCCGTTCCCGACTGAACTGTTCGACGAAATTGGCGCTCGTCTGGCCGAGCGCGGCAACGAATTCGGCGCTACTACTGGCCGCGCGCGTCGCTGCGGCTGGTTCGATGCCGCGCTGTTGAAGCGCTCGATCCAGATTAACGGCGTATCCGGCCTGTGCATCACCAAGCTCGACGTGATGGATGGTCTCAAGACTGTGCGTTTGTGCGTCGGCTACAAGTCGGAGGGCAAGCTGCTCGACCTGCTGCCGTCCGGCTCAGAAGAAGTCGCACTGTGCGAACCGGTTTGGGAAGAAATGCCGGGCTGGAACGAATCCACGTTCGGCATCAAACGCTACGAAGATCTGCCGGTCAATGCCCGTGCCTATCTGAAGCGTATCGAAGAGATCTGTGGCGCCGAAATCGCGATGATTTCGACCGGCCCGGACCGCGAAGAAACCATTGTGCTGCGGCATCCGTTCCAGCGTTGATCGAAAAAGCCCCGCAAATGTTGCGGGGCTTTTTTTGTCTTTTTTTTTGCTATGCTGCGATTGTATCCAGGGGATTAAATCGGATTGTTTTTTAAAATTATATTTTTAATCAATTGGTTATTTATGGGGCGGTGAATGATGGACGTTGATAATGATCATTGTGTTACCGCCAGGCAGGTACAACCGCAGGTGCGCTATCGCGCCAAGGATGAGCAGCGGTGCCGACAGCTGGATAGCCTGCATAATGAAGTCGCAGGCAAAGTCGATGCCGTCATTGAATCCTTCAAGACAAAGCCGGCGAAAAGTGAAATGACCGGAGAGGGAATGTGTTTGACCAAGCGGCAGTCCTCCACCCGCCGCATCGTGGTTGGCAGAGGCTCCTCGTTTTCCTGGTTTTTTGCGGTGTTGTGCTGTGCCGGGGTGGGGTTGTTGGTGCAGGGTTGGTTGCGGGTAATTGGTTGATTGTTGCGTAACTTATTGATTTATAATGATTTTTTAAAAAAACCCGGCTTGCGGCCGGGCTTTTTTGGGTCTGGGTGTGGTCAGCAGCTGACGCAGTCGACATAGTAGTGAACTTCACCGTTGACGACTTCCTTGACCAGGCCGTGAATGTCGGCCTCGAAGCCCGGGCAGACCTTGTTGAAGTTGCGGGCGAATTTCAGGTAATCGACGATGGTCTTGTTGAAAACTTCCCCGGGAATCAGCAGCGGAATGCCGGGCGGGTAGGGCGTCAGCAGGACTGCGGTCACGCGACCTTCAAGTTCGTCGATCGGCACGCGGTCGATCTCGCGGTGCGCCATCATCGAGAACGCCTTGGCCGGCTTCATCGCCGGCATTATGTCCGACAGGTACATCTCGGTGGTCAGCCGGGCGACGTCAAATTTGCGGTACTGATCGTGGACCTGATGGCTCAGCTCCCGCAGGCCCATGCGCTCATATTGTGGATGTCTGGCGGCGAATTCCGGCATGACGCGCCACAATGGCTGGTTGCTGTCGTAGGCATCCTTGAACTGTTGCAGCTCGGTCAGCATCGTGTTCCAGCGGCCCTTGGTGATGCCGATCGTGAACATGATGAAGAACGAATACAAGCCGGTTTTTTCGACGACGATGCCATGTTCGGCCAGGTATTTGGTGACGATTGCCGCCGGGATGCCGGTGTCGGAGAATTCGCCGTCGACGTTGAGTCCCGGCGTGATGATCGTCGCCTTGATCGGGTCGAGCATGTTGAAGCCGTCGGCGATCGGGCCGAAGCCGTGCCAATTGTCGTTGCCCTTCAATACCCAGTCTTCACGGCTGCCGACGCCTTCGTCGGCCAGCTGATCCGGCCCCCAGACCTTGAACCACCAGGATTCGCCGTACTCTTCGTCGACCTTGCGCATTGCGCGGCGGAAGTCGAGCGCTTCGAGGATCGATTCTTCGACCAGCGCAGTGCCGCCCGGCGGCTCCATCATCGCGGCCGCGACGTCGCACGAGGCAATGATCGAGTATTGCGGGCTGGTCGACGTGTGCATCAGGTACGACTCGTTGAAGATGTCGCGGTCGAGTTTGCGGTTTTCCGGATCCTGTACAAGGATTTGCGAGGCCTGCGACAGCCCGGCCAGCAGCTTGTGCGTCGACTGGGTTGCGAACGTCATCGATTCCTTGCAGCGCGGACGGCCTTCGCCGATTGCATGCATGCCGCGGTAGAAACTGTGGAAGGTTGCGTGCGGCAGCCAGGCCTCGTCGAAATGCAGAGTATCGACGACGCCGTCGAGCAGCCCCTTGATTTCCTCGACGTTGTAAATGATGCCATCGTAGGTCGATTGCGTGATCGTCAGCACGCGCGGTTTGATGTGCGGTCGCTTGGCGATCGATTCGCGCGCGAACGGATTCGCTTCGATCTTGCGCCGGATTGTTTCCGGCTCAAATTCGCTGCGCGGAATCGGACCGATGATCCCGTAATGGTTGCGGGTTGGCATCAGGAATACCGGCACCGCGCCGGTCATGATGATCGAGTGCAGCACCGATTTGTGGCAGTTGCGGTCGACCAGCACGATGTCGCCCGGTGCGACGGTCGAATGCCACACGATCTTGTTCGAGGTCGACGTGCCGTTGGTGACAAAGAACAGGTGATCACAATTGAAGATGCGCGCGGCGTTGCGCTCGGAGGCGGCGACCGGGCCGGTGTGGTCGAGCAGCTGACCGAGCTCGTCGACCGAATTGCAGACGTCGGCGCGCAGCATGTTTTCACCAAAGAACTGGTGGAACATCTGGCCGACTGGTGATTTCAGGAAAGCCACACCGCCCGAATGCCCTGGGCAGTGCCAGGAGTAGGAACCATCCTGTGCATAATTGACCAGTGCGCGGAAAAAGGGC
>RRZU011566665.1_pt1 | contig 18078 bp, 17 predicted proteins | sample 2165561 | NCBI WGS metagenome assembly RRZU01 (sample SAMN10456909, study PRJNA506462) | wastewater metagenome | isolation source: wastewater sludge | place: USA: Moscow, Idaho | reverse complement strand
TGCGCCAAGGTCAGTTTAATATCACCCGTACCCGGTGGCATATCAACGACCAGATAATCCAAATCACCCCAATCAGTTTGGGTAATCATCTGCAATAAAGCACCTGAAGCCATAGTACCACGCCACACCATGGGTGTGCTATCTGTGGTCAAAAAGGCCATCGACATCACGGATAAACCATGAGCCTGAATCGGTATAAAGTATTTCTCATCACGCACTTTAGGCTGAGTACCGCTGGGTACACCGAGCATAATACCTTGGCTGGGACCGTAAATATCCGCATCCAAAATCCCCACTCGCGCGCCTTCTCGTGCAAGAGCTAAGGCCAAGTTCACTGCAGTCGTGGACTTACCCACACCACCTTTACCCGATGCCACGGCAATCACGTTTTTGACGCCGGCTAAAGTCGCGGTATCGGTTTGCCCCTGATGCGCAGCAATCACTGTTGTAATATTCACTTCAGCTCGCGCCACACCGGGCATTTGCTCTAGGCTCATTTGCAGCATTTGCGCCCAGCCCGTTTTAAAACGATCAGCGGGATAGCCCAACTCCAGCGCCACACTGACACGGCCATCTTCAATCTCAATCGAGCGCACGCAACCTGCCGTGACCGGGTCAAGATTTAAATTGGGGTCAATCAAGCGACTTAATGTTTCTTCAACCGCAGCGCGGGTTACTGCACTCATGATGTTCTCCACTGCAAAATAGGCTCAATAACAATCATTCTAGCCTAAGCTGAGCGCCAAGACCTCAATCCTGTACAGACAACACAAGCGCAAAGGATGAAAAAAGCGGCCATTGTCTATATAGTAGTCGGCTTATTTCTATTCACTTTTAGTAGTTAGGAAGACCATGAGCGAAGCCCGCAAAATTTTAGTGACCAGCGCCCTGCCCTATGCCAACGGCTCCATCCACCTTGGCCATATGCTTGAATATATTCAAACAGATATGTGGGTTCGCTTTCAAAAAATGCGCGGCAATCAATGCATTTATGTTTGCGCTGATGATGCCCACGGCTCAGCTATTATGTTGCGCGCCGAGCATGAAGGAATCACTCCTGAACAATTAATTGACAATGTACATGCTGAGCACAGCGCTGACTTTGCTGATTTCATGGTGGATTTTGATAACTTTTACACCACGCACAGTGAAGAAAACCGTGAACTATCAGAGCACATCTATAAGCGCCTGAAAGCGGCCGGCCATATTGCCACGCGTTCAGTGACGCAGTATTTCGATCCTGAAAAAGGCATGTTTTTAGCCGACCGCTTTATTAAAGGCACCTGCCCAAAATGCGCAACTCCTGATCAATACGGCGACAACTGTGAGAAGTGTGGCGCGACCTACCAGCCCACTGAGCTGAAAGATCCACGTTCAGCGATTTCTGGCGCAACCCCCATTCTGAAAGATTCTGAGCATTACTTCTTTAAGCTGCAGAACTTCCAAGACATGCTGCAAGAGTGGACTCGCAGCGGCACCTTGCAAGAGTCCGTTGCTAATAAATTGGCGGAATGGCTCGATAGCGGCTTGCACGAGTGGGACATTTCCCGTGATGCACCCTACTTTGGTTTTGAAATTCCAGATGCGCCCGGCAAATATTTCTATGTCTGGCTGGATGCGCCGATTGGCTATATGGCCAGTTTCCAAAACCTCTGCGCGCGTCGTCCCGAGTTAGATTTTGATGAGTTCTGGAACAAAGACTCAACTACAGAGCTGTACCACTTTATTGGTAAAGACATTATCAATTTCCACGCCCTGTTTTGGCCAGCCATGCTTAAAGGTGCAGACTATCGCACTCCAACTGGGGTTAACGTACACGGTTATCTAACAGTAAACGGTGCCAAGATGTCTAAATCACGCGGCACCTTTATCAAGGCGCGCACTTATTTAGATCACCTCAACCCTGAATATCTGCGCTATTACTACGCGGCAAAACTCGGCCGTGGCGTGGAAGATCTTGACCTTAACTTGGAAGACTTTATTCATAAAGTGAACTCCGACCTCGTGGGTAAAGTGGTGAATATCGCCAGCCGTTGTGCCGGTTTTATTCAAAAAGGCAACGACGGTATGCTCGTTGCTGATATGCCCAACCCCGCCTTATGGGAGCAATTCCAACAGGCGACACCAGCCATTGCTAAATCTTACGAAGCACGTGATTTTGCTCGCGCAATGCGTGAAACCATGGCGCTGGCCGATGCGGCTAACGCTTGGATTGCTGAACAAGCGCCTTGGTCAATGAATAAAATCGAAGGCCAACAGGCGCAAGTGCAAGCCATTTGCTCGCAAGCAATTAATCTGTTTAAGCAATTGATGATTTTGTTAAAGCCGGTACTGCCTAAGCTGGCCGCCGATGCTGAGCAGTTTCTAAATGTGCCAGCACTGAGCTGGAATGATTTAGGGACGCCACTGGGCGCACATCAGCTCAATCCGTTTAGTGCATTACTGACGCGTGTGGATCCCAAGCACGTGGAAGCCATGATTGAATCCTCTAAAGAAGACTTATTAGAAATGGAAAACTCAGCCGACACTGCAGCCGTTGCAAGCAATGGTGAGTTAGAGAAAGAGCCACTGGCAGCAGAAATTGACTTTAACGCCTTTGCTGCTGTGGACTTGCGTATTGCCTTAATTGAAAAAGCCACTTTTGTTGCAGGGGCGGATAAGTTATTGCAACTGACGCTGGATCTTGGCGGCGTAAAACGTAATGTGTTTTCTGGCATTAAAAGCGCCTATCCCGACCCCACCGCGCTCGAAGGTCGCTTAACTTTATATGTAGCTAACTTAGCTGCACGAAAAATGAAGTTTGGTGTTTCAGAGGGCATGGTATTAGCAGCAGGCCCAGGCGGTGAAGAAATTCACTTACTCAGCCCTGATGCGGGTGCTCGTCCAGGCCAACGTGTGATGTAATTGGGCTCTGTGCGTCGTTGTGTATTTACATAGCGACGCATTAGATACAACCCAGTTTTTTCAAGTTAAGATCACCCCACATCGCGGTATTCAACTCATTGTTGCCACGCTTTGCGCCTCCGCTAACCAGCGAGACACTGCTATGTTTAAACGTTTGCTAACACCTATTTATCTGCTCTTGAGCCTGCTCTACATCGCGCCCACTGCTCAAGCCAAAGACATCTCTGCCAACTATCAATTTCCGCTGCACAATCCTTTTGAAGCAACGGTTGCCGGTACGCCCAGCGTTTTATACCCAGAGCTGCCTAAGGATGCGGATATTCGTCAACGTGATTACAGCTTACGTCTGCGACCTGAGCGCGAATACACTTTGCCCAGTAATTTCTGGCCCGTAAAAACCTTTAGTTACCGCCTCGCCGAACAGTCAGGTCCAGCGCCATTGATTTTTATTATCGCCGGTACGGGCGCGCAGTATTCAAGCAGCACCATGGAGTATCTGAAAAAGCTATTTTATGGCGCAGGTTTTCATGTGGCACAAATCTCTTCACCCACCGCGTATGACTTTATGGTGGGCGCTTCACCCTACGCTACACCGGGCTATTCACCACAAGATGCCAAAGATATTTATACCGTGATGCGTGCGATTAAAAAGCAGCAGCGCGAGCTTGAAGTCACTGATTGGCATTTAACTGGTTATAGCCTCGGTGGCTTACAAGCTGCATTTGTCAGCCAGCTCGATGAGCAAGAGCAAACCTTTAATTTTAAACGTGTACTGCTGCTCAATCCGCCTGTCAATCTCTATACCTCTGTCAGCAATCTGAACAACCTAGTCAACACCAAGGTGCTCAATAGCGTTGATGGCCGCACTTTCTATCAAATGATGTTGGATAAATTAACGCGCTACTTCAGCAGTAAAGGACGTTTTGACTTTGATGAAGCGGTGTTATTTGATTTTCAAAATTCACCGCAGAAACTCACCGAAAACGAATTAGCGATGCTCATTGGTAGTATGTTTCGCTTTACCGCTGCGGATATCAACTTCACTTCAGATCTGATTAATCGCCGCGGCATGATTACGCCAATTCAGAAAAAGATTTACGACGGAACGAACTTAACACCCTTTTTTAAAGAAGCCTTAGTCTGTGATTTTGAATGTTATATCCACAAGCAATTGCTGCCTTTATGGCGAGTACACTTTAAAGGCACTCTCAACGCTGAGCCGATTGCTGAAAGCTCAGACTTGGACACCTTAATCCATGCCACCAGCTTGTATGCGCTGAGTGATTATCTACGTGACAGCACAAAAATCGCCGTAATGCACAATGCTGATGACATCATTTTAGGCAAAGGCGATATTGGCTTTTTAAAAGAACACATGGCTGAGCGCTTAACGCTGTACCCCTATGGCGGACATTTAGGCAACTTGACTTACCGTGAAAATGCGGCGGATATATTGGAGTTTTTCCATGACTAAAACAAAGAACCTCTCTCACGCTTTAGTCATGGGGACATTACTCTGCGCGGTGCAATCCACCAGCTGGGCGCAAGCAACAACCACAGATGCCGATGGTTTTAAAAATCCATTGCAGCGCTTAGAGTTTAATTCTGGCGCAGATCAGCATGAGTTTGAACGCGCAACACTTGATGCTCTGAATATCAGTGATCCGTTGGAGCAATGGAACCGGCGCGTATATCACTTTAACTACCGTTTTGATCAGTGGGTGTTTTTACCAGTGGTTAAAGGTTATACCAAGATCACGCCGCATTTTTTACGTGAAGGCGTGAGTAACTTTTTTAGTAATCTGCGCGAAATTCCGACCTTAGCCAATAACATTTTGCAGTTGAAAGGTCAGCGGGCGATGGAGACCACATCACGTATTTTATTTAATACAATTTTTGGCATCGCTGGCCTGTGGGATCCAGCCACAAAAATGGGGCTGCAAAAAAACAACGAGGACTTTGGCCAAACGCTCGGCTACTACGGTGTGCCGCACGGTCCTTATCTAATGCTGCCGTTCTTAGGCCCATCCAACGCTCGCGATACCACAGGTATAGTGACCGATTTCGCTCTAGACAAATCAAGCAACTGGCTAAATATGGCCAAGGAAAGTGAGCGCAACCCTGAGATTTTTGCTTTGCAAATTGTCGACCAACGCTATATCACTAAGCTGCGTTACGGCCAACTGAACTCACCCTTTGAGTACGAAAAAATCCGCTACGCCTACACTAAGTCGCGTGAGCTGAAAATTGCAGAGTAGTTGGTTTAGGCTCGCTGTGAATATATGTGCGTGCCGTACTGCACTCTAGTTGTTCTACCGCCGACGAACCCATCCTGGGTTCAACTCCGGCGAAGCGCCCGACTTGGAGCGGGACGCTCCGTGGAGGGAAAAGCAGCACAAAGGCGATGCGACATGCACCGATCCTGCTACATGTGCTTAAAAAAATACAGACATCTGTGCGTGTCGTACTGCACCGTTCTGGCTCAATGCTCTTAAAAAATACAGTCTTTAAAAAGTTTCAACTGTCTTCAAAGAACCGACGCACAGGCCCAAACGAGCGGCGATAAATCGGGGTCGGACCCAACTCTTGCAATGCTTTGAGATGCGCAGGGGTTGGATAACCCTTGTGCTTAGCAATCCCATAACCAGGGTATTGCGCATCCAGTACCGCCATCTCACGATCACGACTGACTTTAGCTAAAATTGATGCGGCAGAAATTTCTGCAATTAAGCCATCACCCTGCACGATCGCTTCAGAAGCCATACGCAATTGCGGACAACGATTACCATCAATCAAGGCCAAGTCAGGTTGAATCGCTAAACCTTCCACGGCACGCTGCATCGCCAGCATCGTGGCTTGTAAAATATTCAGCTGATCAATTTCTTCCACTTCAGCACGGCCAATACACCAGGCTAAAGCTTTTTCTTGAATTTCAACAAACAAGGTTTCACGCTTTTTCTCGGTGAGCTTTTTTGAATCATGCAAACCTACAATCGGACGCAATGGATCCAAGATCACCGCGGCAGTCACCACCGGACCGCACAAAGGACCACGGCCCACTTCATCTACACCCGCAACCAGCTTGCCAGTGCGCGCTTGGCTGAGTAGATCCATTTGCATCAAGTACGCCCCACCAACTGCAACACACCTTGCGCAGCACGCTCAGAAGCATCACAACGTAACGACTCATGCAACTGCGCAAAGCGCTGCGTTTGCTCCGAGCCATCACGTAATTGCGCCAGTACTGCATCACCTAAAGCCTTAGGCGTGGCAGCATCTTGAATAAACTCGGGCACCAACATGTCATTGGCCAATAGATTGGGCAGCGAAATATAGGGACTTTTAACCATCTTCTTCAGTAACCAATGACTCACTGGCGCTAACTTATACGCCACCACCATAGGTTTTTTAAACAGCATGGCTTCCAGAGTTGCGGTACCCGAAGCAATCAACACCGCATCACAGGCTTGCAAAGCGGTTTGCGATTGGCCGTCTAAAATCTGAATAGGTAAATTAGGCATCTCAGCCAAAATAGCCGCAAGTTGCTCACGACGCGCCTGATTTGCCGCCGGAATCACGAAACGCAATTGCGGTTTTATCGCCAACAGATAGCGTGCAGTTTCCACAAACAACGCACCCAGCTTAGCTACTTCACCGCCACGACTGCCGGGTAATAAGGCCACCACCTCAGCATCGACAGGTAAGCCCAACTGCTCACGGGCCGGCACTGGATCATGTTGCATGGCAATACTGTCAGCCAAAGGATGCCCGACAAATAACACCGGCACCTGATGTTCTTGATAAAACTGTGCTTCAAAAGGCAACAAGGTCAGCATCAAGTCGCAGCCTTGACGGATTTTAAACACGCGCTTTTGCCGCCATGCCCACACTGAGGGACTGACGTAATGCACAGTTTTAATCCCAGCTGCACGTAACTGTAATTCGATAGTGAGATTAAAATCAGGCGCATCAATGCCAATAAAGACATCTGGCTGTTGCGCTTTAAGGGTGGCGATCAAGTGTTTACGGCGCTTAAGTAACTCAGGCAAACGACCCAGCACTTCCACCAGCCCCATAATTGACAGACGCTCCATTGGAAAATACGAGGTTAAACCTTGTGCTTCCATTAACGGACCGCCCACACCGATAAACTCAACCTGTGGATGCTGCTTGCGCAAGGCTTGCATTAAGCCTGCACCCAGAATATCACCTGATGCCTCACCCGCTACCAGTGCGACTTTAAGAGGCTGCTGCTCTTGCTCGCTCATTAGCGGGTAATACCACGCGAAGATTGGCGAATCGACTCACAAAACACTGCAACTTCTGGATGCTGTGCTTCACTCTCGGCCAATTTTTCTAATGCAGCATCAACAGTTAAACCTTGACGATAGACAGTTTTATAAGCGCGACGTAATGCCTGAATAGCTTCTTCAGAAAAACCACGACGGCGCATACCTTCAAAATTCATGCTACGCGCTACTGCAGGATTACCGGCAGCAGTAATAAAGGCTGGAATATCTTTACCTACCGCCGTACCCATTGCTGTAAAGCTGTGGGCACCAATATGGCAGTACTGATGCACCAGGGTGAACCCTGACAAAATGGCCCAGTCATCCATATGCACATGCCCAGCCAGGGCCGTGTTATTGACTAAAATGCAGTGATTACCAATCACGCTGTCATGGCCAATATGGGCATAGGCCATAATCAGATTATGATCACCAATAGTGGTTTCAGAGCGGTCTTGCACGGTACCTCGGTGAATAGTGACGCCTTCACGAATCACGTTATGATCACCGATCACTAAACGCGTGGCTTCACCTTGATACTTTAAATCAGGGGTATCTTCACCGATGGATGAAAACTGATAAATGCGGTTATTCTGGCCAATACGCGTTGGACCTTTAATGACCACATGTGACGCAATAATTGATCCCGCGCCAATTTCAACCTCTGGACCAATAATCGTCCAGGGACCGACAGTCACATCGTCCGCAAGCACAGCCGACGGATCAACAATGGCCAGAGGATCAATTAAACTCATAATTTACGTTCCGCACAAATAATTTCAGCCGAGCATACTGTTTTATCACCTACGCTAGCTTGGCAGTTAAACTTCCAAATACCACGCTTAGCACTGATAAAGGTCGCTTTAAGATCAAGACGATCACCTGGTACTACCGGTTGGCGAAAACGTAACTTATCTGAACCGACAAAGTAATAGAGCGTGCCATCTTCTGGCGATGCGTCCATCATTTTAAAGCCCAAAACACCGGCTGCTTGCGCCATGGCTTCAATAATCAGCACGCCAGGCATAATAGGGTGCTGAGGAAAGTGACCATTGAAAAAAGGCTCATTAATGCTTACGTTTTTATAAGCATGAATCGTCTTCTGCTCCAAATCAATTGCCGCCACACGATCCACCAGCAAAAACGGATAGCGATGTGGGAGAAGTTGACGAATTTCGTTGATGTCCATCATATATAAAAGCCTTGATCAAATAAGTGAGGCTGTGAATACCATATACACAAGCCTACCACCTGCAACTGAATGGCACTTAATGCGCTAAATTAAAGCTGCTTAGCTAAGAAAGTCGATAAAGAATCAGATGGTATATCCATACCCGAGGTCACTTTTGAGTATGTTTTTCTAACGCACGTATACGCTTAGCCATGCTATCGAGCTGGCGGAAACGTACCGCATTTTTCTTCCAGTCCGCAGCAGGTTGCATTGCTGTACCCGACGAGTAAGCGCCAGGTTCAGTAATAGAATGTGTCACCATGGTCATACCGGTAATAAAGACACCATCACAGATATCAATATGACCTACCAAACCTACACCACCGGCCAACATGCAGTTGCGGCCAATTTTTGCGCTGCCCGAAATACCAACACAAGCAGCAACGGCTGTGTTATCACCAATTTGCACGTTATGCGCAATTTGGATTTGGTTATCCAGTTTTACACCATTGCCAATTAAAGTATCGTCTAAAGCACCGCGGTCAATTGTGGTATTGGCACCGATTTCAACATCATCACCAATGGTTACACCACCAATTTGCGCGATCTTATGCCAAGTACCTTGATGATTGGCAAAGCCAAAACCTTCACCACCAATCACTGCGCCGGATTGAATCACCACTCGCGCACCCACAGTCACATCATGATATAGAGTGACACGTGCAAGTAAGCGCCCGCCTTCAGCAATGGTGGTGCGTGCACCAATAAAACAATGCGCACCCAAGCTTACGCCAGCACCAATCACAGCGTGCTCATCCACCACTACGCCTGGGCCAATACAGGCTGTTGAATCAATCAACGCACTGTCAGCAATCACTGCAGTAGGATGAATACCGACAGTTTGCTGAGGTGTGCGGTCAAAGTAATGTGACAGCTTGGCATAGGCTAAATAAGGATCAGCCACCACTAAACAGTCGCCGCTATAGTCTGCAGCATCGCTAACTGACAATAAAACAGCGCCCGCTTGGGTCTGCTCAAGCTGTTTACGATAATGCGCGTTGGCTAAAAAACTTAATTGATGGCTGGTTGCGCTTTGCAGCGTCGCCAAGCCATCAATCACTTTATCAGCATCACCACGCAGCTCAGCGTCGAGGGTTTCGGCCAACTGAGCTAAAGTAAATGACTGTTTCATATTAACGCGACTGATTCATGCGCTCAATAACACGCAGCGTAATATCAAGCTGTGGCTTTACATCAACAACTGAGCCACGCTCAAGCACGATATCGTAGTTACCGCTTTTCAGAACTTCTTCCACCGCTTTATCCAGCTTTGGTTTCAGCTTGTCGAGCATCTCGCGATCAGCTGAAGCTTTAGCTTCATTCAAATCATTGGACTGACTCTGAAAATCACGGGCTTTTTGCTTAAATTCAAGCTCTAAACGCTCTAACTCCGCTTGCTGCATACGCTCACCGTCTTTCATCAGACGGTCTTGAATACGCTTCGCATCGCTTTCTAAAGTTTTGAGCTTATTGAGCTGTGGACCAAATTTCTTCTCAGCATCAACAGCATATTTTTTTGCTGCATCAGATTCTAAAAGAGCCATTTGATAGTTCAAAACAGCAATCTTAATTTCTGCCAGCGCAGGACCACTGATTAAAGCGGTTGTCAGCAAAACAAGTTGGGTCAACTTACGCACAATACACTCCTAAACACACTGTTATTTACGCTATTAATATCTAAATTAGAACGTTTGACCAAGCGAGAACTGGAAGATTTGCGTATCCGCATTGTCCGGTTTCTTCACTGGCGCACCTAAACTAAAGCTCAGTGGTCCTAACGCGGTAATCCAGGTTAAACCCACACCAACGGAGCTGGCTAAGTTATCGTACTTGATACCACAACCCACATTTCTATTACCATTAGCTAAGCTTGTATCCTTTTGGTTTGAGCTGCAATGCGTATCAAAGACATTACCCACATCCCAGAACAATACAGTACGTAATGAGCGCTGATCTTTCACAAACGGCATGGGGAATAACAACTCCACACCACCTTGAATCAAGACGTTACCACCAAAAGGCAATGCTTTTTGATCGTCGTCATTTACATTCGGTGTACTACGTGGCCCTAGACTGCTGTCTTTAAAACCACGCACTGAGTTAAAGCCACCGGCATAGTAATTTTCATAAAACGGCAACTTAGAAGTTGAACCATATTTTTCTGCAAAACCTAAATCAGTATGAAAACGCAGTGTGTAATTGCTACTTAAAGGTGCAAATATTTGACCACTATAATCTAAGCGGTAAAACGCTAAGTCACTGCCCGGTATGGTAGATTCCAACACTAAACTTTGCGAGTGACCGCGGGTGGCCATGACGCCACGGTTTAGGGTTGATTCAGACCAACCTGCAGATGCTTTGAAGTTGGTATAGTTTTTACCTTCATCATCAATAAACTTCATGATTTCCTGAACGGTATAACGACCAGTCTTCAGCTTATCTTGCTGTGCGCTAAGGCCAAAGTTAAGGCGTGCAGTTTCGCTGATGGGGTAACCCACGTTGACACCACCACCGAAGCTATCAACCGAGTAGCTCGATACGTCAACATCAAGCTTGTCGTAATCTGTCGCACGATAGAAAGCGTTATAGCCTAAGCTCACACCATCTACGGTCCAGTAAGGGTCAACAAAGCTAAAGTTATAGTTACTTTGGTAGTCACTGCGGGTTAGGCCTAAGCTGACTTTATTACCTGTACCTAAGAAGTTGCTTTGGCTGATCGAACCACCCAGGATTAAACCTGCGTTCTGCGCAAAACCGACACTGGCGGTAATCGAACCGGACGGCTGCTCTTCAACGCTGTAGTTCACGTCGATCTGATCATCGGTACCTGGCACTTGCGGCGTTTCCACGTTCACTTCTTTGAAATAGCCTAAACGCTCTAAACGCGTTTTTGACTGATCAATTAAGTAGGTAGAAGCCCAACCACCTTCCATCTGACGCATTTCACGACGTAATACTTCATCAGTGGTTTTGGTATTACCACGGAAGTTAATACGGTTCACATAGGCCCGCTTGCCCGGATCAACGGCATAGGTCAGAGACACAGTATTGTCTTCATCGTGCGGCTCAGGAATACCGTTAACGTTAGCAAAGGTATAACCTTCGTTACCTAAACGTCGGGTAATCAACTCAGAGGTTGTGGTCATGACTTTACGTGAGAACACTTGGCCTTCACGTGATAATAACAACGCACTGATTTCTTCTTCAGGTACTTTGAGGTCACCTGACAATTTCACTTCACGAATAGTGAACTGCTCGCCTTCATCCACGTTAACCGTGATGTAAACGTGCTTTTTATCTGGAGTGATCGAAACTTGTGTCGAGGTTATATCCATATTGATATAGCCACGGTCAAAGTAGTACGAACGCAAACGCTCTAAGTCACCGGAGAGTTTTTCCCGTGCATACTTATCATCGTTACGAAAAAAGGACAGCCAGTTTTTGGTTTTCAGCTCAAACAGGTCAGTGAGTTCTTCGTCTTTAAAAACCTTATTACCCACGACGTTAATGTGCTGAATAGAAGCAACTGAGCCTTCAGTGACTTTAATTTTAAGTGCCAGGCGGTGACGCGGTTGTGACACCACTTCAGCTTCAATATTGGCTGAGTAACGACCTTGAGCAACGTACTGGCGCTGTAACTCATTGCGCACGCCTTCTAAAGTTGCTTGCTGAAAAATTTCACCTTCAGCTAAACCTGACTGTTTTAAACCTTTAAGCAGATCATCTTTACTGATGACCTTATTACCTTCAATTTCCAAACTTGAAATAGAAGGACGCTCAAGCAAAGTGACAATCAACACATCGCCTTCGCGACTGAGTTGAATGTCTTCAAAGAAACCCGTTTTAAACAATTCGCGTGTGGCATCCGCCAAGCGACGTTCATCGACTGTCTCGCCAACGTTCAAAGGCAAGGCACCAAATACACTGCCAGCCGACACACGCTGTAAACCGTTTACACGGATATCAGAGACAGTGAAAGGCGCAGCGTGAGCTTCAGATATTATAAGTGCGGATATCACCGCAGGTAGCAGCAGACGTTTCATGCGAACCTTTCTATTTCAACGATATATATAAAACCCACTGCTGCGCAGTGAATCAGTCATTTTACAAACGTGCTAAATCATTAAAGACCGCAAGCAGCATTACACACAACACTAAAGCAATGCCAATCTGCATCCCATAGCCTTGTATGCGCTCAGACAAAGGTCGACCGCGCACCAGTTCAACGAGATAAAATAACAGATGACCGCCGTCAAGCACAGGGATAGGTAACAAATTCAACACACCCAAACTGATACTCAAATAAGCCATAAAGTTCAAAAAACTTCGTAAGCCACTTTCAGCAGAAGCGCCCGCCACTTTAGCAATGCTAATCGGCCCACTCAAGTTTTTTACTGAGAGTTCGCCAAACAACATCTTTTTCAATGAACTGAGCGTCAACACGCTCATAGTCCAAGTACGCTGCGCGCCAGATAATACAGCATCTAGCGGACCAAAGCGCACTTCTCGTAGCATATCCTCAGGCCATTGCCCACCATTGACGCCCATACCTAAATAGCCGCGCTGCTGAGCACCCTCGCCTTGCGCTGTCAGCATGACTGGTATATCACTGACCTGACCGGCACGCTCAACACTTAACACAACAGTCGCATTGGGGCGGGCTTGCACATACTGCACAACTTTTTGCCAATCATCCACGGGCTGCTGATCAATAGCGACAACGGTATCATTGAGCTGTAAACCTGCATGCTGAGCAGGGCCACTAGCATCTAAATGCCCTACCACTGCAGCAACCTGCGGACGCCACGGCTCAATGCCTATTTCATAAATAGGATTAGGCTCTTGTGCACCGTGCAACCATTTGTCGAGGGTAATACTGTAGGTGTGCACCGAAGCCTGCCCTGCAGACTGGGTGGTTAATTCAATCGTACCGGTTTCACCAACGCGCTGAATCAACTGCAAGTTGACATCAGCCCAACCGTTGACTGACTGACCATCAACACTGATAATTTCTTGACCGCTCTGTAAACCTGCACGCGCCGCTAAACTGCCTGCAACGACATCACCAATCACCGGCTTGACGTGCTGGCTACCCAGCATCGCTAATAACCAGAACAAGATAAAAGCTAAAGCAAAGTTAGCAATAGGTCCAGCGGCCACAATAGCAATACGCTGACCTACCGTTTTACGGTTAAATGACTGATTGTATTGCTCAGGCGCAATAGCGCCCTCACGCTCATCGAGCATTTTGACATAGCCACCCAAAGGGATCAGCGCAATCACAAACTCGGTGCCGTGACGGTCGTACCAACGCATCAAGGGTGTGCCAAAGCCTATTGAGAAGCGCAGCACTTTAACGCCGCAACGTCGTGCCACCCAAAAATGTCCATACTCGTGAATAGTGACTAAAACACCCAGTGCAACCAAGGTGCCAAGCAACATATACATACCACTCATGCTCTTTTACCTGCAGTTATAGACTGTTTCTTCAGCCAAGCTTGTGCCTGCTGACGCGCTTGCTGATCGATCTCAACCACACCTCCAAGGCTATCAATCTGTCCTTGGATACCTAAATTCAACACATCCTCAATCATCTGGGGAATATGGGTAAAACGTATTTGCTCACGTAAAAACGCCGCCACAGCAATCTCATTGGCAGCATTGAGCACTATAGGTGCAGCACCGCCGGCTTGAGCTGACTCAATGGCCAAACGCAAACAAGCAAAACGCTGCAAATCAGGCGCAATAAAATCCATCCGCGCCAACGCACATAAATCCAAGGGTGCCACACCCGAAGCGATACGCTCAGGCCAAGCCATGGCATGAGCAATGGGCGTGCGCATATCAGGATTGCCCAACTGCGCTAACACCGAACCATCAACATAATCCACTAAAGAGTGGATAACGCTTTGTGGGTGAATCACCACTTCAACCTGCTCAGGACGCGCAGCAAATAACCAGCAGGCCTCAATAAGCTCCAAGCCTTTATTCATCATGCTAGCCGAGTCAACCGAGATTTTTTGTCCCATCGACCAATTCGGGTGCGCACAAGCTTGCGCTGGCGTCACTTGCTCTAACTCAGCATAACTGCTATTGCGAAAGGGGCCACCCGAAGCGGTTAACAAAATACGGCGCACACCAACAGGGGCTAAACCTTCGGCGTAATTACAGGGTAAACATTGGAAAATGGCATTGTGTTCACTATCAATCGGCAATAACTGCGCACCATGCTCACGCACTGCACTCATCAACAAAGCACCGGACATGACTAAGGCTTCTTTGTTGGCGAGCAAGACTTTTTTACCGGCAACCACTGCAGCCATCACTGACTCAAGACCGGCAGCGCCGACAATAGCCGCCATCACCGCATCCACTTGCGGGTGCGCGGCTACTTCACATAAACCTTGGGGGCCGGCCAGCACCACAGTGGCTAGACCCGCCGCACGCAAATCACCCTGCAAGCGTTGCGCATGACTTTCCTCACCGACCACGGCAAAACGCGGACGATGCTGTAGGCATAGCGTTTTTAATTCATCAATGCTGGTATGGGCGGTCAGAGCAAACACTCGATAACGGTCAGGATGCTGGCCAATCACATCCAGCGTGCTACTGCCAATCGAACCTGTGGCACCTAAAACACTGATGTTTTGCACTTGTGGCGATGCTGTACTCAAGACAAGCTCCAACCTGACAGCAAGAGCAATAAAGCAAAAATAGGGACTGCAGCAGTCAGACTATCAATGCGGTCTAAAACACCGCCGTGACCAGGCAACAACTGGCTGCTGTCTTTAATACCCATTTCACGTTTAAACATGCTTTCAGTGAGATCACCCACCACAGAAAACAACACCACAACCACAGCACCCAGCAGTAGCAGTACCAACTCACTGACAGGCACTTGCAGGTAAACAGCTAAACCTGCAGCAATACACACACTGGTCAATAAGCCGCCGAACAAGCCGGCCCAGCTTTTACCCGGACTGACCCGCGGCGCTAACTTGCGCTTACCCAAGGCTCGGCCAAAGAAGTACGCGCCAATATCCGCACCCCAGACTAAGAGCATCAGACTTAAAATCAGCGTATTACCTTGCGGTAAAGTTTTCAGCACCTGTAAACCTAAACCCGCAGGCACAATAATCACTAAACCAATCAGCAACTTGCCTAAACGCCCGCCCCAGCAGGCAATACTGGCCGGAAAGCTCAGCACCATGGCAATGGCTAACAGCCAAAACGCTCCCGCGACATACAAGGTGGGCATCAACAAGGCATCATTATTATTGAGTAACAATAACGCAGCAACAGTGACTGCCGCATAGATCACGCGCTGCAACTGCGTGGCAAAGCCGGCTAAACGCGCCCACTCCCAACCCGCCAGCGCGATAATAATGCTAATAAATGCTAAGAAAGCGTGTCCTTCTAGCCCAAAAAAACCAAACAACGCTAAAGGCAGTAACCATAAGGCGGTTATTATCCGGGGTTTGAGCATGATGTACGCTCCTGTGCGGCCACTTGTTCGCAGGTTTTACCAAAACGACGCTGTCGTGAAGCAAAATCTGCCAAGGCTTCGCGCATCGCTTGATGCTTAAAGTCAGGCCAAAATAAACTTGAAAAGTACAGTTCGCTGTAAGCAAACTGCCACAATAAAAAGTTACTGATACGGCGCTCACCACCTGTGCGAATACACAAATCAGGTAGCGGTTGCTGCGCAGTACTTAAACAATTCTGTAGATGCTCAGCAGTGATATCGTTGGGCTGTAACTCACCGGCCTGCACTGAACGTGCAAGCTGCTGAGTCGCCTGCACGATATCCCACTGACCGCCATAGTTAGCGGCGATTTGTAGTAAAAACTTAGAGTGGTGCGCGGTACGATCCTCAGCGGCTTGCATCGCTGCTTGCAACTCAGGATGAAAACGTGAGCGATCACCAATAATGCGTAAGCGGATACCATTTTGATCAAGCTTTTTTGCCTCGCGGCGTAAAGCTCGCAAAAACAGCTCCATTAAAGCACCCACTTCAGCGGCGGGACGCTGCCAATTCTCACTGGAGAAAGCAAACAGCGTTAAGACTTCAACCCCCGCCTCAGCACACACTTCGACCACTGCTCGAACAGCATCAACGCCGGCTTTATGCCCCGCCACGCCAGGCAAAAAACGTTTCTTTGCCCAGCGATTATTGCCATCCATGATTATAGCCACATGGCGCGGAACGCTGCCCTGTGCATGTTGCATTGTTGTGTTCATCACAGCAGCCTCTAAATTACACTGCCATCAAGTCAGTTTCTTTAGTCGCTAATAACTTATCGACTTCTTCTACAGCGTGGTCAGTGAGCTTTTGCACCTCATCAGCACCACGACGCTCTTCATCTTCACTGATGTCTTTATCTTTGACTAAGTCTTTGAGCTGAGCTAATGCATCACGACGGATATTACGTATAGCAACACGCGCATTCTCAGACTCTTGACGCGCTTGCTTGGTGTAACCTTTACGTGTTTCTTCAGTTAAAGCAGGCATAGGTACGCGAATAGTCGCACCTGAAGTAGCAGGATTGAGACCTAGATCAGACACCAAAATCGCTTTCTCAACCGCTTGAATCATACTCTTATCAAACACAGTCAAGGCTAAAGTGCGTGAGTCTTCAACAGTGACGTTCGCCACTTGGTTGAGCGGTGTATCGCTACCGTAGTAAGACACCATCACCACATCTAAGATACCGGGATGAGCACGACCTGTACGGATTTTCGCAAATGCAGTCTGCAATGACTCTACAGATTTATGCATACGCGCTTGCGCATCTTTTTTGATCTCATTGATCATTCTTTGTTTCCTCAATCAGAGTGCCTTCAGCGCCACCTAATACAACATTGAGCAGTGCACCGGGCTTATTCATATTAAATACGCGTAACGGCATTTTATGGTCACGGCATAAACAAATTGCAGTCAAGTCCATCACTTCTAGCTTACGATCGAGTACTTCGTCATAGGTCAAATAATCGAACTTTTCTGCATTTGGGTCTTTAAAAGGATCAGCAGTATATACGCCATCAACTTTTGTTGCCTTAAGAACCACATCAGCATTAATTTCAATACCGCGTAAACAGCCTGCAGAGTCTGTGGTAAAGAATGGGTTACCAGTACCAGCAGAGAAAATCACCACCTCACCCTTCTGCAAATGACCAACGGCTTTACGACGGTCGTAGTGATCAGTGACACCCACCATAGAAATAGCTGACATCACCAAAGCAGGAATATTTGAGCGTTCTAACGCATCACGCATTGCCAAGGAGTTCATCACCGTCGCCAGCATACCCATATGGTCGCCTGTGACTCGATCCATGCCTGCGGCCGATAGAGCTGCGCCGCGGAACAAGTTACCACCACCGAACACCAAGCCGCACTGCACACCAATACCGATTCACTGGCCAATCTCTCACGCCACACGGTCCAGCACTTTAGGATCAATACCAAAATCCTCAGCGCCCATCAGAGCTTCACCACTGAGTTTTAGTAAAATTCGTTTATAGCGCGGTTGGCGTCCACCGACTTGTTGGGCCATGATATGTAATCTCCTGCAGGTATGAATAAACATCTGTGGCGTAATCTAACCACAGTTAAAATATGTGCAATATAAATGTGCGCACATATTACAAGACAGC
>RRZU010806828.1_pt1 | contig 18081 bp, 17 predicted proteins | sample 2165561 | NCBI WGS metagenome assembly RRZU01 (sample SAMN10456909, study PRJNA506462) | wastewater metagenome | isolation source: wastewater sludge | place: USA: Moscow, Idaho | reverse complement strand
CTATCGCGCGGCGCACGCCCGGCACGCGCTCGGCGAGGAGCTGGGCTCGCTCGTCCAACGGGCCCTGCGGGTCGGCAAGCGGGTGCACGCCCAGACCGAGCTGGATCAGGTGAGCCGTTCGCTCGTCGACGCCGGCTTCGATGCGGCCGTGTCGTGGTTGGGGCCGATCGGGCAGGCGCGGGTGCTCGTCGTCGGAGCCGGCGGAATGGGGGGCCTGGCCGCGGCGACGGCCGCGCGGCATACCCCTGCGGAGTTGGTCGTCGTCAACCGGACGATCCAACGGGCGCAGCGGCTGGCCGACCGGGTCGGCGCCCGGGCGCTGCCGTGGGCCCGACTGCCGGAGGCTTTGGCCGGCGCCGACCTCGTCGTGACGAGCACCGGAGCGGCCGGCCAGCTCATCGGCGCGGCTGACATCGTCGCCGCGCAGGCCGCGCGCCCGGGCCGGCGCGCCCTGGTCGACCTCGCGCTGCCGCGCGATGTCGACCCGGCCGCGGGCCGCCTGCCCGACGTGCGGCTGATCGATCTGGCCGAGCTCGCCGACCTGCTCGCCCAGCCCGGCGGGGCCTTGCCGGTGGTGCTCCAACAGGCCGGTGACCTGGTCACCGCCGAGGTCGCCGAGCACCTGGCCAGCCGCGCGATGCGCTCGGCCGGCCCGACCGTGGCCGCGTTGCGGGCCCGCGCCGCCCAGGTCGTCGAGGCGGAACTGACCCGACTCGACGCGAAGGCCCCCGACCTCGACGAGCGCACCCGAGCCGAGGTGCACCGGGCCCTGCACCGGGTCGTCGACAAGCTGCTGCACACCCCGACGGTGCGAGCCAAGGCCTTGGCTGCCCTCGGCGATGCCGACGCCGAGCGCTATGCCGCCGCGCTGCGTGAGCTCTTCGACCTCGACCAGGCCGACATCGCCGCCCTGTCGGTGCCGCCCTACCTGCCGGGAGAGCGCACATGACCGGCCGGCCGGCGCGCGTGCTGCGGCTGGGCAGCCGCCGCAGCCTGCTGGCCACCACCCAGGCCGAGGGCGTCGCCCGGTCGTTGCGCGAGGCCGGTCACGAGGTGCACCTCGTCGGCATCACCACCGACGGCGATCTGCGGGGCGGTGCTGCGACCGAGAGTGCGCTGGGCACGGGGGTCTTCGTCTCGGCGCTGCGTGCCGCCCTCGCCCGCGGGGAGATCGACCTTGCCGTGCACTCCCTCAAGGACGTGCCGGTCGAAGGCACCACGGCCGACACCCTGGCCACCGACAGTCGCGCCACCGAGGTGCCCACCGTGATCGCGGCGGTGCCGCGGCGCGAAGACCCCCGCGATGTGCTCGTGGCCCGGGACGGGCTGACCCTCGGGGAGCTACCGGCCGGGGCGCGTGTCGGCACCGGTTCGCCGCGGCGGGCCGCACAACTGGCGGCGCTCGGGCTGGGCCTGGCGCCCGAGCCGGTGCGCGGCAACGTGGACACCCGGCTGGCCCTCGTCACCGATGGGCGGGTCGATGCGGTCGTGCTGGCCCGGGCCGGGCTGGCCCGACTGGGGCGGCTCGACGTGGTGACCGAGACCCTCGACCCGATCCAGGTGCTGCCCGCCGCCGGGCAGGGCGCTCTGGCCGTCGAGTGCCGCTCCGACGACGTGGCACTGTGCCAGCTGCTCACCGATCTCGATGACCCCGACTCCCGCGCCTGCGTCGTCGCCGAACGGGCCGTCCTGGAAGGGCTGCAGGCCGGCTGCAGCGCCCCCGTCGGGGCTCTCGCCGAGGTCGTCGAGGGCGACGACGGGCCGGAGCTGTCGCTGCGCGCCGTCGTCGCCGCCCCCGACGGCGCCGAGACCCTGCGCCGGTCGGTGGTCGGCGCGCTGGGCGACCCGGCCGGGCTCGGGCGGCGGCTGGCCGCCCTGCTCCTGGAGGACGGCGCCGCCGAGATCGCCCCGCTGGGCCCGGGGTATGCCGGCTCCGCACCCGCCGCCCCAATCGTCAGTGGGACGACATCAGCCAGCTCCACGTCAGCGAGGACGACACCACAGAGCACCACGGCAGGCAGCACCAGGCAGCACCGATTGCAGCACGGCATACCGCAGCACCAACCCGCGTACGCCAACCTTCCGGAGGCGACCCCGTGATGAGCACCGAATCCCTCGTCGTCAGTGCCGCGCTCCCAGCGACGGTCCCCGCGACCCACACCCGGGTGGCCTTCGTCGGTGCCGGGCCCGGAGACCCCGGGTTGATGACGTTGCGCTGCCGCGACCTCATCGCCGCGGCCGACGTCCTCGTGCTCGACCAGCCCGCCCGCTGCGATCTCGTCGCGCCACTCGTGCGCACCGAGGTGCTCGTCGTCGACGGCGGGCACGGCGAGCACGGGGAGCAGCTGACCCACGCCAGCCGCGCCCGCAAGCTCGTCGAGGCCGCGCGGGAGGTGCCCTGCGGCAGCCTCATCGTGCGGCTCATGGACGGCGACCCGGTGCTCTTCACCGGCTTCCCGGAAGAGGCGCGAGCCCTGCGCAAGGCGGGCATCCCCTACGACGTCGTGCCCGGGGTGAGCGCGGTGACCGCGGTCCCGGCCTACGCGGGCGTGCCGCTCACCTCCTGCCAGGCGCCGTCGGTGCACGTCGTGTATGCCGGTCACGAACCGCACGACTGGGGGCTGGCGCTCGACACCTCGGTGACCGTCGTCGTGCTCGGCTCGGCGCAGCGGCTCGGGGCCACCCTGGCCGGGCTGCGCGAGGCCGGCCGTGACCCGCAGACCGCCCTGGCACTCGTCGAATCGGGCACGACGACCGGTCAGCGCACGCGGGTCACCACCCTCGGTGACGTCGACCGGCTGCTGGCCCGCGGCATCGTCGGCTCGCCGGTGCTGGCCGTGCTCGGCCCGACCGTGGCCCTGCGCGAGAGCCTGTCGTGGTTCGAGACCAAACCACTGTTCGGCTGGCAGGTGCTCGTGCCGCGCACCAAGGAGCAGTCGGGGGGCACCGTCGCTCGCCTCGGTTCCTACGGCGCCCAGGCTCTCGTCGTGCCGACGATATCGGTCGAGCCGCCGCGCACCCCGCACCAGATGGAGCGGGCGGTGCGCGGGGTCGTGACCGGTCGCTATGCCTGGATCGGCTTCACCTCGGTCAACGCCGTCCGCGCGGTCCGGGAGAAGGTCGAGGCCTTCGGCCTGGACGCCCGGGTCTTCGCGGGGATCGGAGTCGCGGCGGTCGGCGGAGTCACCGCGCAGGCGCTGCGCGACTGGGGCATCGCCCCCGACCTCGTGCCGACCGGCGAGCAGTCCGCCGCGGGGCTGTTGGAGGAGTGGCCCGACTTCGAGCCCGGCGAGGACGCCCTCAACCGGGTGTTCCTGCCGCGCGCCGACATCGCCACGGACACCCTCGTCGCGGGCCTGACCGAGATGGGCTGGGAGGTCGACGACGTGACGGCCTACCGCACCGTGCGGGCCGCGCCGCCGGCGCTGCACATCCGCGAGGCGATCAAGGGTGGGTCCTTCGACGCGGTGCTCTTCACCTCGTCCTCGACGGTGCGCAACCTCGTGGGCATCGCCGGCAAGCCGCACGCCCAGACCGTCGTCGCGTGCATCGGCCCGGCCACCGCGAAGACCGCCGAGGAGCACGGCCTACGCGTCGACGTGCTGGCCCCCACTCCGTCGGCGGACGCCCTCGTCGATGCGCTGGCCACCCACGGCACGATGCTCGCCCTCGCCGCGACCGAGGCCGGCGAGCCGGTCCGCCGGCCGAGCGAACGCCGGCACGCGGCCCGCCGCCGGGCCCGGTGATGAGCGGCCGGCGATGAGGGGCGGGCGATGAGGGGCGGAGCGGGCGGCACACCGGCTGGGGTTGGTTACCCGACGCAGCGGCCCCGGCGGCTGCGCCAGACCCCGGCGCTGCGCCGGCTCGTCGCGCAGACCCGACTGCACCCGGCGCAGCTCGTGCTGCCGGTATTCGTCAAGGAGGGTCTGGACACCCCGGTGCCGATCGCCTCGATGCCTGGGGTGCTGCAACACTCGCTCGACACGCTCGTGGAGACCGCCCGGCTGGCCCAGGGCGCCGGCCTCGGCGGGCTGATGGTCTTCGGGGTGCCGCTGGAGCGGGACGCCGACGGCAGCGGCGCCGACGACCCCGATGGCATTCTGAACGTCGCGCTGGCCCGAGTGCGCGAGGCCTGCGCCGACGACCTCGTGCTCATGGCCGACCTGTGCCTCGACGAGTTCACCGACCACGGCCACTGCGGGGTGCTCGACCGGGCCGGCCGGGTCGACAACGACGCCACCCTGGAGCGGTATGCCGCGATGGCCCTCGCGCAGGTGCGCGCCGGTGCCCACGTGCTGGGGCTGTCCGGGATGATGGACGGGCAGGTCGGTCACGTGCGGCGCACCCTCGATGCGGCCGGTCACGCCGACACGGTCCTGCTCGCGTATGCCGCGAAATACGCCTCCGGCTTCTACGGCCCGTTCCGCGAGGCCGTCGAGTCGACCCTGCAGGGCGACCGGGCCACCTACCAGCAGGATCCGGGCAACGGCCGTGAAGCCCTGCGTGAGGTGGCCCTCGACCTCGCCGAAGGCGCCGACCTCGTCATGGTCAAGCCGGCCCTGCCCTATCTCGACGTCGTGCGTGAGGTGAGCCGGGTGGCGAACGTGCCGGTCGCGGCATACCAGGTGTCGGGGGAGTACTCGATGATCGAGGCGGCCGCCGAGCGGGGCTGGGTGCAGCGGGAGCGATGTGCGCTGGAGGCATTGACCTCGATCCGACGGGCCGGCGCGCAGGTGGTGCTGAGCTACTACGCCCTCGAAGCCGCCGGCTGGCTCGCCGCAGGCGCCTGACTGCCGCGCCTGACCACGCGCGGCGCGCCGGCGGGCTACTTGGGTGACGCGTCGCGCAGGCGCCCGGCCGAGCCGTAGAAGGCGTCGTCGAGGGTCACCGTCGACAAGGCTCGGGATCGGATCAGCTCGACCAGTTGCGGGTAGACCGTCGTGATTGCCGTCTGGTTCGCGTGCCCGATGACCAAGCCGCGCGGCTGCAGCCACTGCTGGGCCAAGCGCATGAGGTCGGTGGGGGTGACCGGCCCGGAATCCTCCAACGTGCCCAGCCACATCGTCGTCGTCGTATAGCCGAGATCGGCGGCGACCTTGTCGACCGCGGGAGTATGCCGCCCGTACGGCGGCCGGTAGAACGGCCGGCCGGTCACGCCGTAGGTCGTGGCGAGGAACTGCTCGCATCGGGTCAACTCCCCGGCGATGGCCTCGGCGGTCAGCTTGGTGAGGTCGGGGTGGGTCACCGTGTGATTGGCCAACTGCACCTGGCCGCTGTCGACCAGGGGGCGCAACCGGGGCGCCACCGAACGCCACGACGCATACGTCGAGGTGACGAAAAAAGTGAGTCGGATGCCGGACTGGGCCGCGAAGTCGACGAGTGACTCGACCACCGGGGTGCTCACGCCGTCGTCGATGGTCAGCGCCACGCTGTGGTCCAGGGTCGCTGGAAGACGCGAGACGAGCCGCGGTGGCCCCGCGGCCTGGGAGGGCAGTGCCGGTGGCCCGTCCTGCAGACGCAGGGACGGGTCGGGGGAACTCGTCGTCGGAGTGGTCGACGTCGTCGGAGTGGGATCACTGCCGGGCCCGGCGCACCCGGCCACGCCGAGCGCCGAGGCAACGCCGAGAGCCAGGGCGGTGAGCAGATCACGTCTGTGCATATCGTCGCCGAGATTATCGGCGCACCGGCGAGATCTCAGGACGACGCGCTCATTCCCGACGACAATTGCGCGCATCACATCACTAACCGCGCCCAGGGGTCGAGTCGGCCCTGGTGTCGGGCCCTGGAGTCGGCCCTGAGTCGGTCCCGAAGCCGCGGACTTCGGGGCCCCTCGTCAGGTCGAGGTCAGGCCTTGAGCAACTCGGCCTCGATGGTGATCTGGATCTTGTCCGAGACAAGCACGCCGCCGCCTTCGAGGGCGGCGTTCCAGGTCAGCCCCCAGTCACTGCGGTTGATGCTCGTGGTCGCGGTGAAGCCGGCTTTCGTGTTGCCCCACGGGTCGGCCTGCACGCCGTCGAATTCCAGGTCGAAGGTGACCGGGCGGGTGACGCCTTTGATGGTGAGATCGGCGGTGAGCCGGTCCGCGGTGACCTCGGTGGAACGCAGGGTGAGGGTCGGGAACTGCTCCACGTCGAAGAAGTCGGCGCTGCGCAGGTGCACGTCACGGTCGTTCTGGTTGGTGTGGATGGAGCCGGCCTGCACGACGGCCTCCAGGGTGGTGTCGGCGAACGACTCACCCGCGGTCACCGAGCCGGCGACCTCGGCGAAGCGGCCGCGCACCTTGGCGACCATGAGGTGGCGGGCCACGAAGCCCACCTCGGTGTGCGTGGGGTCGACGGTCCAGGTGCCAGGGGTCAGACCGGGGAAGGCGCTCATGCTGGGTCCTTTCGGGACGTCCGGAGAAGCGGTAGGGCGGACTCTGGTCGTGCTGCTGCGATGGTGACAACATAGTTGATACGTCAACCATTCCGTATGCCGCGTGTCACGACCCAGGAGGGCACCTCGGGGCCGGACTCGCGACATCATGGGCACACCAGAGCCGGGAGGACGATGCACGTGGCACGCGGCACCATCGCTGGAGAGCAGCCACGGTGGCTCACCGACACCGAGCAACGAGCGTGGCGGTCCTACTTGCGCGGGGGGCACCTCGTCATGGAGGCCCTCGACCGCGACCTGACTCCGTACGGGATCTCGTTGTCGGAGTACGAGATCATCTCGATGCTGTCCGAGGAGCCACAGCGCCGGATGCGGATGTCCGAGCTGGCCCAGATCGTCGTTCAATCCCGCAGCCGCCTCACGCACACCGCGAACCGGCTGGCCGACCGCGGGTGGGTGACCCGCGAGCCCTGCCCCGACGACCGTCGCGGGGTGTTGCTCGTGCTGACCTCCGACGGCTTCGCCATGGTCGAGATGCTGGCCCCGGTGCACCTGGCCTCGGTGCGGGCCAACCTGCTCGACCTGTTGACCCCCGATCAGTTCGAGGCCCTCGGCTCGGCGATGGAGGTGCTGCGACGCCACCACACGGGCGAGGGGGACGGGCCGATGCCCGGGGGCAGGGCCGGTTAGGGTCCGGGTATGACCTCCTTCGTGTCCGACCTCGTGGAGCGGGCGGCGTTGGCCGCCGACACCGTGCTGGACCGCACTGTCGCGCCGGGGTTCTCGGCGGTCGGCTTCGGAATGCGCCGGATGCTGCCGACCTGGCCGTCGGACGTGCCGTCGGCTGCCCTGCGCGGGCGCACGGCCATCGTCACTGGGGCCTCGTCCGGGCTGGGCATCGAGACCGCCGCCGGGCTGGGCCGGCTCGGCGCGCAGGTGCACCTCGTCGTGCGGGACACCGGCAAGGGCGAGCGCGTGGCGCAGCGGCTGCGTGCCGAGCTCGGAGCCGACGCCGGGTGCACCGTGTGGGCCTGCGACATCAGCGACCTGGACAGCGTCCGCGACCTGGCCGCGCGGCTGGGTGCGGCGCTGCCGCGGATCGACGTGCTCGTGCACAATGCCGGGGCGCTGCCGGCCACCCGGCAGGACTCCGCGCAGGGGCACGAGCTCACCATGGCCCTGCATCTGCTCGGGCCGATGCTGATGACCGACCTGCTCGTCCCGCAGCTCGCCGCAGCCCGGGGCACCGGCCCGGCCGGGCCCGGGGCCCGGGCGCGGCGCGCTCGGGTCATCTTCGTGACGTCGGGGGGCATGTACACCCAACGGTTGCACGTCGACGACCCGGAGTACCGCGACGGCGACTACTCCGGTGCCGTCGCCTATGCCCGCAGCAAACGGGCCCAGGTCGAACTGCTGCCGCTGCTGCAACAGCGCTGGGGACCGCACGGCATCGACGTGCACGCCACCCATCCGGGCTGGGCCGACACTCCGGGGGTCAGCGCGTCGCTGCCGGCCTTCCGCCGGGTGACCGCCCCCTTCCTGCGCTCCGTGCACGCCGGCGCCGACACGACGATCTGGCTGGCCGCCACCCAACCGACCCCGGCCGGTGGTGGTCTGTGGCACGACCGCCGCCGCCGGCCCACCCACGTGCTGCCGGGCACCGGCACCGGTGAGGTGGAACTCGCCGCCTACTGGGCCTGGGCCGCCAACGCCGCCTGCCTGTCCGAGCTGCCCACCGTGCCCGACCTCCCCGACCGGCCGGACCGGTCGGACCACCCGGATCACCCGGGCCGCGTGCACTGACATGGGTGAGCCCGCGGCATACCGCAACGCAGTGCACGCGAGCGACGGCGCGCAGCATCCCGCGAGCACGCCGCCCGAGGGCGAACCGGTCGCGTCGACGGCGCTGCTGGCCCGCGCCCGCGCGGTGACCCCGGGCGGGGTGAACTCGCCGGTGCGGGCCTTCCGCGCGGTCGGCGGCACGCCCCGCTTCATGGCCTCCGGCGACGGGGCCTGGCTCACCGACGTCGACGGGCGCCGCTACGTCGACCTGGTCTGTTCCTGGGGTCCGATGATCCTGGGGCACCGCCACCCCGAGGTGGTCGCCGCGGTCGAGGCCGCGGTGGCTCGTGGCTTCTCCTTCGGCACGCCGACCGAGACCGAGGTGACCCTGGCCGAGCACCTCGTGGCCCGGGTCGAGCCGCTGGACCAGGTGCGCCTGGTCTCCTCGGGCACCGAGGCGACGATGTCGGCGTTGCGCCTGGCCCGCGGGGCCACCGGTCGCTCGGTCATCGTGAAGTTCGCCGGGTGCTATCACGGGCACGTCGATGCGCTGCTCGCGCAGGCCGGCTCCGGACTGGCCACCTTCGGGCTGCCCGACTCGGCCGGGGTGCCGGCCGCGACGGCCGCCGAGACGATCGTGCTGCCCTACAACGACCTGGCTGCCGTCGAGGCGGTCTTCGCCGCCCGTGGCTCGCAGATCGCCGCGGTGATCACCGAGGCCGCGCCCGGCAACATGGGCGTCGTGCCGCCGGATGCGGGATTCACCGCGGGGCTGCGCCGGGTCACCCGCGCGCACGGCGCGCTGCTGATCAGCGACGAGGTGATGACCGGCTTCCGCTGCTCGGCGGCCGGCTGGTGGGGGCTGGAGGGCCTCGACGTCACCGACGCCCCCGACCTGTTCACCTTCGGCAAGGTGATGGGCGGCGGCTTTCCCGCGGCGGCCTTCGGCGGCCGCGCCCACGTCATGGCGCTGCTCGCCCCCGACGGGCCGGTCTACCAGGCCGGCACCCTGTCGGGGAACCCGGTCGCCTGCGCCGCCGGCCTGGCCACCCTGCGCGCCTGCACCGACGAGGTGTATGCCGCGCTCGACACCTGCGCGCACACCATCGCCGACGCCGTGAGCGCCGAACTCACCGCCGCCGGGGTGGCCCACCAGGTGCAATGGGCCGGGTCGATGTTCTCGGTCTTCTTCCGTGCGGGGCCGGTGCCGGACTATGCCGCCGCGCAGGGGCAGGACGCCGCGGCATACCGGCGCTTCTTCCACGAGATGCTGCGCCAGGGGGTCTACCTGCCGCCGTCGGCCTTCGAGTGCTGGTTCGTCTCCGCGGCCCTCGCCGCCGACGAGCAGGCCCTCGATCGGGTATGCCGCGCCGCCGCCCCCGCTGCTCGGGCCGCCGCGCGGGTTACGGCCATGGGTCGCGAAGGTTAGTCTGGCAGCGCCTACCATGCCGGTATGCAGACGCCGCGGCTCGTCGAGCTCCGCTTGACGGCTTTCAAGTCGTTTCGCGGTGCGACGCTGCGCCTGGGGAGCACGACGATCCTCACTGGCCGCAACAGCAGCGGCAAGTCGAACGCGCTCGACGGGCTGGAGGTCCTGGCCCGCCTGGCCGGCGGTGAGGATCTGCACGCCGCACTTGACGGACGACGCCGCGAAGGCGGCGCGGTCCGGGGCGGCTCAGTTGGGTGCGCCCCCCACGGCGAGCGGCGGTTCAGCCTGGGTTGCACGGTCGAGGTCGGGCGCGGCCGTTACCGATATGACGTCGAGATCGAGGTGCTTCCTGAACTCCTGGTGGTCCTCGAGCGACTCGCCCTGACGAAACCGGGCGTCTCTTCAGAGGTCGTGCTCTTCGAGAATCGGCACCCTCCTGGTGCTCGTCGGGCGGGTGTCCGCGTCGATATCGACCCCGGGGCGATCGCCGCTCCGAAGGGCGACGCGGTGACCAGCACGGTGAGCGACGACCGGCTTGCGCTCACCCAGCTGCAGGGCAGGTTCGGGGGGCGATCGGACACTCCGCTCGCCAAGGGAGTGGAGGCGGTTCTCGCTGCGCTGCGCGGGGTCTTTCACCTCGATCCAGTGCCCTCGCTGATGCGGGATTTCGTTCCGTTCCGAGACGTCGAGCTGCGTCGTGATGGCGGCAACCTCTCGGCGGCGCTTCGGCGTCTGCGGTCCGCGGACGCGTCAGCCTTCACCCGGATCGGCACCCTGGTCCGTGAAGTCACCGACGATCGGGCTGTCGCCATCGACTTCGCCACATCTGAGCTGGATGACGTGATGGTGTTCCTCAACGAACAGCAGGCACTGAGGACCGAGCGCACGACCGCTCGCGAGATGAGCGACGGGCTGCTGCGTTTTCTCGCCGTGGCGACGGCACTGCTGACGGCGCACCAAGGACTGGATGTCGACGTCCGCCCGGATTCCCGCCGCGGCAGCCACTCGCGCGGCGGCGTACTGATCGTCATCGAAGAGTTGGAGAACGGCCTGCACCCGTCGCAGGCGCGGCGGGTGCTCGATCTCGTCCGGGAGAGGGCCACCGCCGGCACGAGTGTGCTCTTCACGACCCACAGCCCCGCTCTGTTGGATGCCGCCGAGGGGCCGCTCACCGACAGCATCGTCGTCTGTCATCGGGATCGAAAAACCGGCCGGAGCCTTCTGACTCCGCTCAGTGAGCTGCCGGGCTACGCGCAGGCCCTGGCCGAGGGCACGCTTGGTCGGGCGGTAACCGCCGGCCGGCTCGTAGACCACGGCGACCAGGCACCCCGGGACTATTCCGAGTTTGAGCGCCTACTCGGCATGACCTGATGCCCGACATCAGCTTCCTCGACACGACTGTGCTGTGCAACCTCATCCCGGTGCCGGGTCGGGATCAGCACCGCAACGAAGTGCGCGCCGAGATGGCCGCCCGCCTGGGCCGCGGGGAACAGTTCATCCTCCCGATCACCGCCGTCATCGAGACGGGCAACTTCGTTGCGCAACTTGCCGATGGCCGCGAACGACGGCACTGCGCGCAGACGCTGGGTGAGATGCTGCGGCTGGTCTGCGAACGCAAAGCTCCGTGGGTGCTCCACGACGTCGAGTGGTCCAGGCCGTTCCTGGAGAGTTTCCTGGCTGGCGCGGACACCGGGGCGACATTCATTGAGCTCGCAATGCAAGGGCTGGGGGCGGGGGATCTGTGCATCCTCACCGAGCGTGCGGCGTATCGCGAACGCGTGCGGCTCGATGTGGGAATCTGGTCGCTGGACCAGGGTCTGGCTGCCCACGCCTGACGCCGAGCACCGCTGACGCCCGGGGGCCGGTCTGCCGAAGGCACCAGACCCAAGGCCATCCAGGTGCCCGCACGGGCGGTGCCGGTGGGCAGCGACCCAGGCGTGCATGACCCGGGCATGAACGTGCACATGACGGTGCGCTCAGGCCGAGATTCGTGGTTCCAGTGCACATCCACGTGCACCGTCATCCCCGGGGCCGCGGTCTGCCGAAGGCACAGCGACGAGACCGTGGAACCGGTGCGAGAATGACCCCATGGCCTCCCCGGACCTCACCGTCGTGCACCTGCTGCGCCACGGCGAGGTGCACAACCCGACGGGCGTGCTCTACGGCCGGCTGCCGGACTTCCACCTCTCCGATCTGGGCACCCGGATGGCCACGTTGGCCCGCGACCACCTCCATCCACACGACCTGGTGCACGTCGTCGCGTCTCCGCTGGAGCGAGCCATCGAGACCGCCGAGCCGATCGCTGCCGACCACGGGTTGGGCATCCACGTCGACGGTCGGCTGATCGAGGCGGGCAACGCCTTCGAAGGTCAGGTTGTCGGGGTGGGCGCCGGCATCCTGCGCCACCCGTCCCGCTGGCCGATGCTGCGCGACCCGTTCACGCCGAGCTGGGGAGAGGCCTACCGCGGCATCGCCGCCCGGATGCTCGAGGCCGTCGACGCCGCCCGAGACGCGGCGCGGGGCCATGAGGCGTTGCTGGTCAGCCACCAACTGCCGATCTGGACCCTGCGCTGCCACCTCGAGGGCCGCCGGCTCTGGCACGACCCGCGCCGCCGCGAGTGCTCGCTCGCCTCGCTCACCTCGCTGCACTACGTCTCGGGTCGGCTCGACTCGATCACCTACACCGAGCCCGCGGCGGCGCTGCTGCCGCTGGCTGCCGCCAAGGCCGGCGCGTGACCCGGCCGGGCCGCCGCCGCTTCGGCGGCACCCCCGGGTCTCGGCACTCGACGTCGAAAGCGCTCGGGGCGACGGTGCTGACCGGCGTGCTGGCCGGCGCCTTGGCCGGCGCCCTGCTGACCGGCTGCAGCAGCGACCCGAACTCCCTGGACGCCCAACTGCGCTCCGGCGACCGCAAGGCTTACGTCGACGGGGGCGGGAAGATCGAGCAGCTCGCCGCATCCGGCCGCGGCGCGCCGCTGGTGCTGGCCGGCACGACCGTCGACGGCGGGCAGTGGTCGACCGCCGAGCAGGGCCGGGGCAAGGTCGTCGTCGTCAACATCTGGGGGTCCTGGTGCCCGCCGTGCGTTGAGGAGACGCCGGCGCTGCAGCGGGCCTGGGCGGCATACCAGAGCAGCGGCAAACCGGTCGCGTTCGTCGGCCTGGCCACCCACGAGCCGCCGGAGAACAGCCTCGCCTTCCTCAAGAAGGCCGGCGTCACCTACCCGTCGATCAGCGACCAGGCCAGCGCCGGCGCACCGACGATCGCGCTGGCCGGCCGGGCCCCGGCCACCCCGACGACACTCGTGCTCGACCGTCAGGGCCGGATCGCGGCCCGGGTCTCCGGCACCGTCACCGAGGCGACCCTGCGCAGCCTCGTCGACGAGGTCGTCGCCGAGTCATGATCGAGGCGCCGTGGACGTGAGCACTGCGGCGCTGCCGGTCGCGGTGGTCGCCGCGCTGCTGGCCGGGTTGGTGTCCTTCGCCTCGCCGTGCGTGCTGCCGCTCGTGCCCGGTTTCCTCGGCTATGTCACCGGCGCCCCCGACCGCGCACCCTCGGGCCCGCCCGGCTCGGTCGGGCGCAGCCGCACCGTTGCCGGCGCGCTGCTGTTCGTGGCCGGCTTCTCCGTCGTCTTCCTCGTCGTGTCGCTCGCGGCGACGACGGCCGGGGCGGCGCTGCGCGAGCACGAGAGCCTGCTGACCCGCCTCGGCGGGGTGCTCGTCGTCGGGCTCGCCCTGGTCTATCTCGGGGTCGGCGGCCGATTCACCCAGCGCGAACTCGTGGTGACCCGCCGCCCGGCCACCGGCCTGCTCGGCGCACCCCTGCTCGGGGCGATCTTCGCGGTCGGCTGGACCCCGTGCACGAGCCCGACCCTCGGGGCGATCCTCAGCATGGCGGTGCCGCTGGCCGGCGACGCGCCGGTCGCCCGGGCGGCGGCCCTGGCCGCGGCATACAGTCTCGGGCTCGGTATGCCGTTCGTGCTGCTCGCCGCCGGCTGGTCGCGGGCGACCCGGGCCAGTGCCTGGCTGCGCCGCCACCAGCGCGGCGTGCAACTGGCCGGCGGGCTGCTGCTGCTCACCGTCGGACTGCTCATGGCCAGTGGCGCGTGGAGCGGCATCATGTCGTGGGTGCAGTCGCGCCTCATCGTCCCGTTCACGACGGTCCTGTGATGACGGTTGTCGCCGACACCTCCACCGACCCGGTGCAGCCCCGGCTGGGCCCGCTCGGCTGGGCGCGGTGGGCCTGGCGCAACCTCACCTCGATGCGCACCGCGCTCTTCCTGCTGCTGCTGCTGTCGATCGCGGCGGTGCCCGGCTCGATCTTCCCGCAACGCTCGATCGACGCCGGCCGGGTCGCCGACTTCCTCGCGACCAACCCGGGCGTCGGGCCGTGGCTGGACCGGTTGTCCTTCTTCGACGTCTACGCCTCGCCGTGGTTCTCGGCGATCTACCTGCTGCTGGTCATCTCGCTGATCGGCTGCATCGTGCCCCGCTCGAAGCTGCACTGGCATGCCTTGCGCTCCCGCCCGCCCCGCGCGCCGGCTCGGCTGCAGCGGCTGCCGGCCCACACGAGCTGCCCGTATGCCGGGTCGCCCGAGGAGGCGCTCGCGGCCGCTGCCGCCGCGCTGCGGCGGCGCCGCTACCGGGTGCACGCCCACGACGCCGAGTCGGTGAGCGCCGAGATCGGCTACCTGCGCGAGACCGGCAACCTCGTCTTCCACCTCGCGATCTGCCTGGTCATCGTCGGCGTCGCGGTCGGGCATCTGTGGGGGTGGCGCGGTGACGTCATCGTCCCCGAGGGGCAGACCTTCGTGTCGACCGCCCGCAACTACCACTCGGTGACCGCCGGCGCTCTCGTCGACCCGACGACATTGCCCGGCTTCGTCGTGTCGATCGACCGGATGGACGTGCGCTTCGAGGACCAGGTGGGTGGGGCCCAACGCGGCGCGCCGCGCGGCTTCACGGCATACACCACGACCCAGGCACCCCCCGGTGCGCCCGCGCAGCAGCAGGTGCTCACCGTCAACGAGCCGCTCAGCCTCGCCGGGGCCGACGTCTACCTGCTCGGCAATGGCTATGCCCCGGTCGTCACGGTCCGCGACGCCGCCGGCGCCGTCCTCTACCGCGGGGCCACCCCGTTCCTGCCGCAGGACAACGACTACACCTCCGTCGGGGCGATCAAGGTGCCCGCGGCCAGCCCGAAGATGCTCGGCTTCAGCGGCTTCTTCCTGCCCACCGCCGAGCCGAGCTATGCGCGCGGCCCGATGTCGCTCTTCCCCGGTCTGGAGAATCCCGAGCTGGCCCTGTCGGTCTGGGAGGGCGAGCTCTTCCCCGGCGGCCGCGCCCAATCGGTCTACACCCTCAACACCGCCGCGCTCACCGAGGTGCCCAAGGCCGACGGCAGCCCGCTGGCGATCCGGCTGCGCCCCGGCGACACCTATCAGCTGCCCGGGGGGCGTGGCTCGATCAGCTTCGACTCGGTCGCCCGGTTCGCCGGGCTGTCGGTGCGCAGCGACCCGGGCAAGGGGCTCACCCTCGTCGCGGCGCTGCTGACGATCGGCGGGCTCGTCGTGTCGCTGCTCGTGCGCCGGCGCCGGGTCTTCGTGCGCGCGGTTACCGCCGACGCCCCCGGCTCCGACGCACCCGGCTCCGACGACCCCGGGCGGCCAGCTGGCCCCAGGGGGTCGACTACCCTCGTGACCATCGGCGCCCTTGCCAAGAGCGCCGACCCGGGGCTGGCCGCCGCCCTCCAGGCCGTGGCCGACGAGCTCTCGGGAGGCTCCACCGGCGCCGCACGCCAAGGCGCCGCCGACCGGAAGTGACGGTGCCGATGCCGCTGCTCGCCCCGCTCGACCAGCTCGCCGACCTCGCGGCCCGGCTCGCGCCCGCCGCCGGGCCGACCTTCGGGCCCGCTGCGGCGCCGTCGGCCGAGCTGGCCGGCTATTCGAACATCGCCCTGTATTCCGCGATGGCCGTCTACACCGTCGCCATGCTGCTGTTCGCCGGGCACCTCGCCGCGCTCGGACCGGTCGCGGTCCCGACGGCCGCCCGCCGGGAGCTGGTGCCGGCCGGCGCCGCCGCCACGGCCGGCTCGGGCGCCACCGCCGAGGACGCGGCCACCGACACCCACGGCACCGACACCACCAGCTCGACCGGGGGCGGTCCGCCCGACCCTGCCGAGCCTGAGGGGCCCTCGCTGCGGGCCCGCAAACTCGGCGCCACCGGGCTGTCGATGACCTGGCTGGCCACGGCCCTGGCCGTCGCCTCGGTCGTGCTGCGTGGAGTGTCGGTGATGCGCCCGCCGTGGGGCAACATGTTCGAGTTCGCCACCGCCGGCGCCACCGCCGCGGCGATCGGCTACCTGCTGTTGGCCCGTCGAGGTCGCTACCAATGGCTGGGCATCTTCGTCGTTGGCCCGGTCCTGCTCACCCTCGGGGTGGCCATCATGGCCTTCTATACCGAGGCCGCCGAGCTCATGCCGGCCCTCAAGAGCGTCTGGCTGGTCATCCACGTCACGGTGGCGATCCTCGCCGTCGGCGCCTTCATCGTCGCCTTCGGCCTGGGCATGGCCTACCTCCTGCGCGAGCGGGGGTTGCGCTTCCTGAGCTCGCTGCCGCCGAGCGCGGTGCTGGAGCGCGCGGCATACGGGATCAACATGGTCGGCTTCATCCTGTGGACCTTCACCCTCGTGGCCGGCGCGGTGTGGGCGCAGAAGGCCTGGGGCTCCTACTGGACCTGGGACCCCAAGGAGGTGTGGACCTTCGTCGTGTGGGTCGTGTATGCCGCGTACATGCACGCCCGCGCCACCGCCGGCTGGGAGCCGCGCAAGGCGATGTGGATCGCCATGGCCGGCTTCGCGACGGTCGTCATCAACTTCGCCATCGTCAACGTCTTCTTCGTCGGGCAGCACTCCTACTCGGGGCTGTGAACGGGGTTCTCCATGCTCAAGTACTCGCTGGCCCGGGTCGGCCTGTTCGTGGTGTGCTTCCTGGTCGTGTGGGCCGTGTGGTTGCGGGGCCTGGAGCCCGATCCCGGTCGGCTCATGAAAACGCTGCCGGACCAGGTGCTCATCGCGATGGTCATCGCGGCGGTCAGCTCGATGGTGCTGAGCATCTGGCTGCTGCGCGGGCTACGCGCGGCAGCCTCCGACCGGATCAACGCCCGGGTCACCCACTCCCTGCAGGAACGGGCCGCCCGCCGCAATGAGATCGGCGAGGACGAGGCCGCTGAGGACGCCGAGGACGACGTGGCTGCGCATGAGGCCGCCGAGGACGAGGCCGCGAGCGAGGCCGGTCCGGCTCGCCGCGACTGACCGACACCAGCCGGCCGGGTGTCAGCTGGCCAGGGGTCAGCGAGCAGGGGTCAGCGAGCAGGCGTCAGCGAGCAGGCGTCAGGGCCGGGAGAGGTACAGCCCGAGGCCGAGCAACGCGGCATACCCGAGCTGCAGGCGACCGGTGGCCACGAGAACCGGCACGAGGTCACGCCCGAGCGCGCCGGCCCGCACGACCCGCCGCGGGCCCACCGCGAGGGGGGCGGCCAACAGCCCCAGCAGCGCCCAGGGCTGCCCGAGGGCGCAGATCAGCACCATGGCGAACGCGGCGACGACGAGCAGCTCCCACACCCGCCGGGTGCGTCCATCGCCCAGCCGCACGGCGAGAGTGCGTTTGCCCACGACGGTGTCGGTGGGGATGTCCCGCAGGTTGTTCGCCACGAGGATCGCCGAGGCCAACGCGCCCACCCCGACCGCACCGGCGAGCCCGGCGAGGGTGACCCGCCCGGCCTGGGTGAGCTGGGTGCCGAGGGTGGCCACGAGCCCGAAGAAGACGAAGACCATCACCTCGCCGAGCCCGCGGTAGCCGTAGGGATTGGCCCCTCCGGTGTAGCGCCAGGCCGCGACGATCGCGCCCGCCCCGACGAGCAGCAGCCACCACAGCTGGGTCAGTGCCACGAGCGCCAACCCGAACAGACCGGCGAAGAAGAACGCCAGGTATGCCGCGAGCCGCACCGTCTGCGGGTTGGCCAACCGCTGCCCGACCAGGCGCACCGGGCCGACCCGTTGCTCGTCGGTGCCGCGGATGCCGTCGGAGTAGTCGTTGGCGTAGTTGACGCCGACCTGCAGGCACCCGGAGATGGTCAGCGCGAGGACGGCCAGCCCGAGATCACCGTTGCCGGCGGCATACGCCGCGCCGCTGCCCACGAGCACCGGTGAGACCGCCGCGGGCAGGGTGCGCGGGCGGGCGCCGGCGAACCATTGGGCGAGAGAGGCCATGGGCAGAGCCTAGGCAGCGCACCGGCGCGCGGCACGCACCGACGACCATGCTCGTGTCGGCGTCCGGTCACCCCCGCGACCGGCGGACTGGCGAGCCGTCAGGCCGACGAGCTGCCCCGGTTGTTGAGGCGACGCAGGAACTCCGGGTCGTCCTCGGGACCGATCGGCGGGCGCTCCTCCTGCAGCACCGGCGCCTTCTTCGGGCGGCCGGCGATCAGCCAGGCGAGCG
>RRZU012693721.1_pt1 | contig 18082 bp, 17 predicted proteins | sample 2165561 | NCBI WGS metagenome assembly RRZU01 (sample SAMN10456909, study PRJNA506462) | wastewater metagenome | isolation source: wastewater sludge | place: USA: Moscow, Idaho | reverse complement strand
TGGCATTATTCTATCGTCAAGTCGCAGTGTCCTACCTGCGCTATCGGTCGCCGGCCAATCGTGCGGCGAGTTCGGGTCAATAAAGCAACAAAGGAGCGGGCAATGACTCAGGAAAAGGAAGACATCGGTGTAGCGACAGTCGTGCTGGAGCGCTTGGAAAAGGAACGCTTGCCCAGAGCGCTCGATCTGAAAGCAAAGGTGGACGCGGGTGAGTGCCTCGACGACATGGACATCGCCTTTCTGGAGCGTGTATTTGCCGATTCCGAAGAAGTGAAACCCATCCTCGGTCGGCACCCCGAATATCAGGATCTGGCGGCAAGAATGGCCAGTCTCTACGAAGAGATCACCGCCAAGGCGCTTGAGAACGAGAAGTCCGCCTGACGGTAGTCGCGGTGCGGTGCGGGCAAGCGCTTAAACCTTCAACCGCTCGACACTGGCTTTCAGGCTTCCGGCCAGTTGTTCGAGGCTGCTTGCGGAACGGGATACTTCCCTGGCCGGGGCGCCATTGTCTTCAATCCTCTGTGTGGCATCAATCATGGTGGCGATTTCCTGAGTGGAAACCGTCGTCCGTTCAGCAGAATTGTAGCGGTCCGTGAATTCTTATCGTTCCTTTACAGGCGGCAAGGCTCTTCTTAGACCATCTTGATGTTCCGATGTCTAATATCCTTCTGGTCGACACACTGATACGGAGGAATGTAATGGACATCGTCTATCTAGCCGCTCTCGCTGCCCTGTTCGGCGTCGCTGTGGCTCTGGTCAAGGGCTTCGCGCGACTTGCGGGGAGAAACGCATGAACCTGCTGACGCTGTTGGCCGGGCTTGCCGCTGCTGGCCTGTTGATCTACCTGATTGCGGCGCTGCTGTTTCCGGAGGATTTTTCATGAGCAACCATGCCTGGTTGTTGCTCGGTCTGTATCTGGGCATTCTGCTGCTTCTGGTCAGACCGCTGGGAATTTACATCGCCAGGGTAATGATGATGGAAAATCGCGTGACCTTGGTCACCCGATTCGAAGACACGCTATTCCGGATGTGTGGCATCGAGCGTAAAGAAGACATGGGCTGGCTGAAATACTCTTTCGCCGTGTTGCTGTTCAACGCGCTCGGCCTGCTGACCGTCTATGCCCTGCAGCGCCTGCAGGTCTGGCTACCGTTGAATCCGCAGGCCATGGCCAATGTCAGCCCGGATTCCGCGTTCAACACGGCGGTCAGTTTCGTCACCAATACCAACTGGCAGGGGTACGGTGGTGAATCGACAATGGGCTACCTGACGCAGATGCTGGGCCTGACGGTGCAGAACTTCCTTTCAGCGGCCACCGGCATTGTCGTCGTCATTGCCCTGATTCGCGGTTTTGTGCGGCATGTTTCGGCGGGCATCGGTAATGCGTGGGTGGACCTGTTGCGCGTTACCCTCTGGATTCTTCTGCCGCTGTCGTCGCTTTTCGCGCTGTTTCTGGCGAGCCAGGGCGTAATCCAGAATTTTGCTGCCTACCAGGATGTGAGCACGCTGGAAGTCACGAAATACGACAATCCGAAGCTCGACGCCGCTGCTCAGCCGCTCAGGGATGAAAAGGGCAACGCCATAACCGAGCCGGCGACGACATCGACCCAGACCTTGCCAATGGGTCCGGTTGCCTCGCAGGAGGCGATCAAAATGATTGGCACCAACGGCGGCGGTTTCTTCAATGCCAACTCGGCGCATCCCTTTGAGAATCCGACGCCATTGGTCAACTTCGTGCAAATGCTGTCGATTTTCCTGATTCCCGGAGCGCTGTGCATTGCCTTCGGTTGCATCGTTGGCGACGAACGCCAGGGCTGGACGGTGCTGGCCGCGATGACGGTACTCTTCGTCACCTTTGCCATCGCAGCGATCTGTTTCGAGCAACAGGGCAACCCGCTGCTGGCGAAGGTCGCCACCGGCGATACCCTCGTAAGCACCACGGCATTGGCCGACGGCAACATGGAAGGCAAGGAGACACGCTTTGGCATCGCCGACTCCGCTTTGTTTGCCACCATCACCACCGCTGCCTCGTGCGGCGCCGTGAATGCGATGCACGACTCCTTTACGCCCTTGGGCGGTCTGGTGCCACTGGTCAATATGCAACTCGGTGAAGTGGTGTTCGGCGGCGTCGGTTCCGGCCTCTACGGCATGCTGGTCTTCGCCGTTCTGGCGGTATTCATCGCTGGCCTGATGATTGGACGTACACCGGAATACCTGGGCAAAAAGATCGAGTCGCACGAGATGAAGATGACCTCGATCGCCATCCTCGTCACCCCCCTGCTGGTTCTCGTCGGCACCGCCATTGCGGTGATGACCGAAGCCGGTCGTGCCGGCATCGCCAATCCGGGCGCGCATGGCTTTTCCGAAATCCTCTATGCCCTATCGTCGGCAGCCAACAATAACGGCAGCGCCTTCGCCGGGCTGTCCGCCAATACGCCCTTCTACAACGTCCTGCTGGCCGTGGCGATGTGGTTTGGCCGCTTTGGCGTGATCCTGCCGGTGTTGGCCATGGCCGGGTCGCTGGCGGCCAAGAAGCGGGTTGCCGCCACTGCCGGCACGCTGCCGACGCACGGCCCGCTGTTCGTCACGCTGTTGATTGGCTCCGTGTTGCTGGTCGGACTGCTCAACTATGTACCCGCGCTGGCGCTCGGTCCGCTGGTCGAACACCTGGTGTTGTGGCCTGCCCGTTGATTGACTGGAGAATTCGATGACTCGCAAGACCTTTTCCCTGTTCGACCCGGCGCTGCTCAAGCCGGCCATCGCCGACTCGTTCCGCAAGCTGAACCCGCGCGTGCAATGGCGCAATCCAGTGATGTTCGTGGTCTATATCGGCTCGATCCTGACGACCCTGGCATCGATTCCGGCCTTGCGCGGCCCGAGTCAGGAAGCGACTTCGTTCATTCTCGCGGTCTCGGTCTGGCTATGGTTTACGGTACTCTTCGCCAATTTCGCGGAGGCTCTTGCCGAAGGCCGCAGCAAGGCGCAGGCCGCATCGCTGCGCGGCCTCAAGAAGGAGACCTGGGCAAAGCGGCTGCATTCCCCGCACGCGGAGTCCGAATGGTACACCGTGCCTGCGGACGATCTGCGCATCGGCAACGTCGTCCTGATCACTGCCGGCGAAACCGTTCCTGCCGACGGCGAGGTCATCGAAGGGGTGGCCTCGGTGGACGAATCGGCGATTACCGGCGAATCGGCGCCGGTGATTCGCGAATCCGGCGGCGACTTTTCGGCGGTCACCGGCGGCACGCGCGTACTCTCCGACTGGCTGGTGGTGCGCGTCACCGTCAATCCCGGTGAGACCTTCGTCGACCGCATGATCGCCATGGTCGAAACCGCCAAACGGCAGAAGACGCCGAACGAGATCGCACTGACCATCCTGCTGGCGGCATTGACCATCGTCTTCCTGGGCGTCACCGCGACCCTGCTGCCGTTCTCCCAGTTCAGCGTGACGGTGGCCGGATCGGGCTCGCCGGTCAGCATCACCGTCCTCATCGCGCTGCTGGTGTGCCTGATTCCGACGACCATCGCCGGCCTGCTTTCCGCCGTCGGCGTTGCCGGCATGAGCCGCATGATGCAAGCCAACGTCATCGCCACCTCGGGCCGCGCCGTCGAAGCCGCTGGCGACGTCGACGTGCTGCTGCTCGACAAGACCGGCACGATCACGCTCGGCAATCGCCAGGCCGCGGCCTTCCTGCCCGCCGACGGTGTCAACGAGGCAGAACTCGGCGACGCCGCGCAACTGGCGTCGCTCGCCGACGAAACGCCGGAGGGTCGCAGCATCGTCGTCCTCGCCAAGCAGCGCTTCAACCTGCGCGAGCGCGACGTGCACGCGCTTGAAGCACAGTTCGTGCATTTCTCGGCGCAGACGCGGATGAGCGGCGTCGATGTGCCTGGCCGGCAAATTCGCAAGGGGGCGACCGACGCCATCCGCCAGCATGTCGAGGCCATCGGTGGCGCCATGCCGGTGTCGGTGCTGACGGCGGTCGAGGCGGCGGCGCGGCGTGGCAGCACGCCGCTGGTCGTGGCCGACGGCACGCGCGTGCTCGGCGTCGTCGAGTTGAAGGACATCGTCAAGGGCGGCATCAAGGAGCGTTTCGCCGAACTCCGCCAGATGGGGATCAAGACGGTGATGATCACCGGCGACAACCGCCTGACCGCCGCGGCGATTGCCGCCGAGGCAGGCGTCGATGACTTTCTCGCCGAGGCGACGCCGGAAGCCAAGCTGGCGCTGATCCGCCAGTACCAGGGCGAGGGCCGCCTGGTCGCGATGACCGGCGACGGTACCAACGATGCGCCGGCGCTGGCGCAAGCGGACGTCGCCGTGGCCATGAACTCCGGCACCCAGGCCGCCAAGGAAGCCGGCAACATGGTTGACCTCGACTCCAATCCGACCAAACTGATCGAAGTCGTCGAGACCGGCAAACAGATGCTGATGACGCGTGGCGCCCTGACCACCTTCAGCGTTGCCAACGACGTCGCCAAGTATTTCGCCATCGTTCCAGCCGCCTTCGTCACTACCTACCCGGCGCTCTCGGCGCTCAACGTGATGGGACTGGCGAGCCCAGCCTCGGCGATTCTCTCGGCGGTCATCTTCAACGCCCTGATCATCATCGCGCTGATTCCGCTGGCCCTCAAAGGCATCCGCTATCACGCCGTCGGCGCCGCCAGCCTGCTGCGTCGCAACCTGGCGATCTACGGCCTCGGTGGTCTGGTCGCCCCCTTTATCGGTATCAAACTGATCGACATGGCGCTGGCCGCCGCCGGTCTGGCCTGAGGAGGTATCCATGAAAATGCTGCTGCGTCCCGCCATTTCGCTGTTCGTCTTGCTGTCGCTCGTTACCGGTGTTCTGTATCCGCTCCTGGTCACCGGCGTGGCCCGGATCGCCTTTCCTGCCGCCGCCGGAGGCAGCCTGATCATCAAGGACGGCAAACCGATCGGCTCTGCACTGATCGGCCAGAACTTCAGTGATCCGAAGTACTTCTGGGGCCGCCCGTCGGCGACGGCACCCCAACCCTATAACGCTGCCGCATCCTCGGGCTCGAACCAGGGACCCTTGAACCCAGCCCTCGCCGATGCCGTCAAGAGTCGGGTCGAGGCGCTGCACGCCGCCGACCCTGGCAACCAGCGACCCATACCGATAGACCTGCTCACGGCTTCGGCCAGCGGTCTCGACCCGCACATCAGCCCGGCCGCTGCCGACTACCAGGCGGAGCGCGTCGCCCGCGCCCGCCATCTCGAGATGCAGGCCGTGCGGCAACTGCTTGCCGAGAACACGGAAGGCCGCGACCTCGGCGTCTTCGGTGAACCGCGAGTGCATGTCCTCAGGCTCAACCTCGCCCTCGACGCGCTGCCGCAGTGAACACCGGCGGCCTCGCAGGAGTTGCATGTCGGTACCGGGAAAAGCGGCGAAAATGCCGGCATTCCACCTGACGGAGCTTCCCGATGCTGATCAATTGCGTTGCCTACCGCGAAGGCAAGAAGCTTGCCGATATCGACACCGATGAAATCAGCGACTACCTGAAGCATCCCGACTGCTTCGTCTGGGTCGCCCTGTGCGATGCCACGCCGGCGGAACTCGAGAAGATGCGCATCGAGTTCGACCTGCACGCGCTCGCCATCGAGGACGCCAACCACGGTCACCAACGGCCGAAGCTCGAGGAGTATGGCGACAGCCTGTTCGCCGTGATCCATCTGCTCGAGATGGAGCATGGCGAGATCACCATCGGCGAGGTGGATATCTTCGTCGGCGGCAATTTCATTCTCTCGGTGCGCAACCGCAGTGGCCAGCATCTGCTGGGGGTACGCGAGCGCTGCGAACGCGAGCCCGAGGTTCTCAAGCAGGGCTCGGGTTTCGTCCTCTACGCCTTGATGGATGCCGTGGTCGACCGCTATTTTCCGATCGTCGATACTATGGAATCTGAACTCGAGGGTATCGAGGAGCGCATCTTCGAGCGCGGCGCGGCGCGCCTCAACATCGAGCGCCTATACGACCTGAAGCGCCGCGTCACCGTCGTCAAGCACGCCGTGGCGCCGCTGATGGAGGCGGTGAGCAAGCTTGCCAGCGGTCGCGTACCGCCGGTCTCCGCCAGCAGCCGCCACTATTTCCGCGACGTCTATGACCACCTGACGCGCATCAACGCGCACCTCGACGTCCTGCGCGACACCATCGGCACCGCCATCCAGGTCAGTCTTTCATCGGTGGCCATCGAACAGAACGACGTCGCCAAGCGCCTGGCCGCCTGGGCCGGGATCTTTGCCATCGCGACCGCCTTTGCCGGTATCTGGGGGATGAATTTCAAGGCGATGCCCGAACTGGAGTGGGAATACGGCTACCCGATGGCGTTGGCCATGATCGCTGGTGCCATGGGGTTTCTCTTCTTCCGCTTCCGGCGCCTGGGCTGGCTATGACTGGACGTCCCGACCCCGATCAACTCCTGGCACGCGTTCAGGAGGAAGAGGCCAAAGCCGCGCGCGGCAAACTGAAGATTTTCTTCGGCGCATCGGCCGGCGTCGGCAAGACCTACGCGATGCTCCTCGCCGCCCGTCAGCAGAAAGAGCTGGGAACGGACGTGCTCATCGGCGTCGTCGAAACGCATGGCCGCAAGGAAACCGAGGCCTTGATCGCCGGTCTCGAACGGCTACCCCAGCTTGAAATTCCCTACCGCGGCAAGGTGCTCAGGGAGTTCGATCTTGACGGCGCACTCGCGCGCCGTCCAGCGCTGATCCTGATGGACGAACTGGCCCATGCCAACGTCGCCGGCTCGCGCCATCCCAAACGCTGGCAGGACGTGCATGAACTGCTCGCTGCCGGCATCGACGTCTACAGCACGGTCAATGTGCAGCATCTGGAAACCCTCAATGATGTGGTCAGCGGCATCGCCGGCATTCGTGTCTGGGAAACCGTACCCGACCGTGTCTTCGACGACGCCGACGAAGTGGTGCTGGTCGACCTGCCGCCCGACGAATTGCTGCAGCGCTTGAAAGAGGGCAAGGTCTATCTGCCGCAGCAGGCGGAACGTGCGATCCGCAACTTCTTCCGCAAGGGCAACCTGATCGCCCTGCGCGAGCTGGCGCTGCGCCGCACGGCCGACCGCGTGGACGACGAGATGCTGGCCTACCGCCGCGAAACCTCGGTGAGCAAGGTATGGCAAACGCGCGACGCGCTGCTGGTGTGCATCGGACCGGGAAGGGGTGGCGAGCGCCTAGTGCGCACCGGTGCGCGCCTGGCCGGGCGGCTTGAAGCTCCATGGCATGCCATTCACGTCGACACGCACACCGCGGGGCCGGAGCCGGAAGTGCAACGCCAGCGCATCGTCCGCGCGCTCGAACTGGCTGCTTCCCTCGGTGCCGAAACCGCGACACTTTCGGCCAACGAGGCGGTCGCCGCGATCGTCGACTATGCTCGCACTCAGAATCTGTCGCGGGTGCTGGTCGGGCGCGACCATCCTCGCCCCTGGCAACCCTGGTACCGTTCGATCGCCGACCGTATCGGCCACGCCGCGCCCGACCTCGACGTGGTTCAGGCGGCACGCAGCGAGGACAAGCGCGCCGCCGTGCCGGCGCCGACGGCTCCACCGACAGCTGGCGAGTGGCTGGCCTATCTCAAGGCAGCGGCGATCTGTGGTGCGCTAACGGCTCTGGCGGCGCCGCTGGCCGGCGCGATCGAACTCACCAACATCGCCATGTTGTTCCTGCTCGCAGTATTCTTCGTGGCCATGCGTCTTGGCCGTGGCCCTGCGGTGGCCAGCTCCTTTCTGGCAGTTGCGGCCTTCGACTTCTTCTTCGTGCCACCGCGTTTTTCCTTCGCCGTCAGCGATGCACAATATCTGATGACCTTCGCCGTGATGCTCATTGTGGCCTTGATCACAGGCCAGCTCACCGCGCGTTACAAGCAGCACGCCGATGTGGCAACGCAGCGCGAGGCGCGCGCCCGCGGGCTTTACGAAATGGCACGTGATCTGTCGGCAGCCTTGCTGCCGATGCAGATCGCCGAGGCTTGCGATCGCTTTCTGGCGGTCGAATTCAATGCCCAGGCTGCGCTGCTCCTGACCGACGCCCAAGACCGCTTGCGAGCGGAAGTCGTCAATGCCAGACCGGGTACCGCCGATACGCTGATCGTCGACGAGGGCGTCGCCCGCTGGGCCTTCGATCACGGCGAAGCGGCAGGACTGTCTACCGACACCCTGCCGGGCAGCCCGCTGCTCTATTTGCCGCTCAAGGCGCCGATGCGCACGCGTGGCGTTCTCGCCATCGCGCCGCGCGACCCGCTACGCGTCCAGGGTCCGGAGACGCGCCGCCAGCTCGAGACCTTTGCCAGTCTGGTGGCGATCGCCGTCGAGCGCATGCACTATGTCGAGGTGGCGCAGGCGACGCTGCTGCAGATGGAATCCGAGAGCCTTCGCAACTCGCTTCTGGCCGCCATCTCGCACGATCTGCGAACACCGCTGAGCGTACTCGTCGGCCTGGCTGAATCGCTCAGGCTGACGCAGCCGAGCGACGCTCAGGCTTTGATCGTCGAAACCCTCAAGGAGGAAGCGCTACGCATGAGCACCAAGGTCAACAAGTTGCTCGTTATGGCTCGTCTGCAGGCCGGCAGGGTTCAGCTCAACCGCCAGTGGCAGCCGCTCGAGGAAGTAGTCGGCAGCGCGCTCAAGGCCATGGAAATGTCGCTGACTGCACATTCGGTTCGTACGGCGCTACCCGATGAGCTGCCACTGATCGAGATTGATGCGGTACTGATTGAGCGGGTGCTCTGCAATCTTCTCGAAAATGCCGTCAAGTACACACCGGCCGGCACCGTAATCAGCATCGGTGCCATGCTGCGCGAGTACGAGATCGAAGTCTGGGTCGACGACTGCGGTCCGGGTTTGCCGAAAGGACGCGAAGAGAGTATTTTCCAGAAGTTTGAACGCGGTGCGCGGGAAAGCACGACGCCGGGGGTAGGGCTGGGTCTGGCCATCTGCCGCGCCATCGTCGAAGCGCACGGAGGCAGGATTCATGCCGAGAACCGCGCCAATGGCGGGGCACGTTTCCTCTTTTCTCTGCCTCGCGGTGTACCGCCGACGGTCTGCGAAGATGACTTGCTGGCGGCAGAGGACATCACTCCATGAACAACCCGATCGCCGGCATTGTCGTCGTCGAGGATGAAGCCAATATCCGCCGTTTCATCAAACTTGCGCTCGAAAGCGAAGGCTATCAGGTCTTCGAAGCCGACAGTGTGCAGCGTGCCCTGATCGAGACCGGCACCCGCCGCCCCGACCTGGTAGTGCTCGACCTCGGTCTTCCTGACGGTAACGGGATCGATTTCATTCACGAACTGAGAAGCTGGTCGGAGATGCCGGTGATCGTGCTTTCGGCGCGCAACGCCGAGACCGACAAGGTCGCTGCACTCGATGCCGGTGCCGATGACTACCTGACCAAGCCCTTCGGCACCGCCGAGTTGCTCGCCAGGGTACGTGCGCAATTGCGCCGTCGCAGCCGTGATGATCGCGGTGTGGCCATCATTGAATTCGGTGCGATGCGTGTCGACCTGACGCGGCGAAGCGTCGAACGCAACGGCACCGTGATTCACCTGACGCCGATCGAATACCGATTGCTCTGCTATCTGATCGCTAACCCCGACTGCGTGCTGACGCATCGGCAATTGCTGAAAAACGTCTGGGGTCCGGCGCATGTCGAAGACAGCCACTACGTGCGCGTTTATATGGGCTATCTGCGCAAGAAGATCGAAGACAATCCGTCGCGACCGCAGCACATTCTGACCGAAGCGGGTGTGGGCTACCGTTTTGTCGGTTCGCGAGCGGGCGATCAGTGAACACGCCTCTGCTCGGTACACCGAATCGATGTCCGGTCACAAATGCTTACAAATATAGAGCATTAGTCCCCGGGCCAGGCTGGACGCTCTCGTAGACCAGGTGCTCGGGATCGATGGCACGCCGTCGTTCCAGCGCGAAGGCCGACCGGGCACAGTCACACAGCAGACGCTCCAGATCCAGGCAATCGTCTGCTTCGACGCGTACGCGGGCATCAAGCGAGAAGCCTCCAGCGTGCTCCCAGGCACCCATGGCTTGCACGTCTTCGCGCTCGAGCAGTCCGCGCCGGGCGAGCGCTCGCGGGTGGGGGGAAGCGGGCAGAAAAAATTTTGTGTCTGTTAGTTGCAAAATGCAACAAAGTGGTCTACAGTGTGTTCATGCGCCGGCTGGTCGGCGTTGCCGAAGAAGGAGAGTGAGTATGACCTGGCAGAAGATTCATCCCCCCGTCGTTCGCAGCCTGCTGGAAAACGACCTGTACAAGTTCACGATGTGGCAGGCGCTGCTGCATAGCCACCCGGGAGCGCAGGCCGAATACGCCTTCTTCTGCCGGAACCGGCCCGACTATCCGCTGGCGGAGCTTAAGGCCGACGTCGATACCGAACTCGACCAGTTGTGCACCCTGATTTTCAGCGACGATGAACTCGCGTATTTCCGCAGTCTGCGCTTCATCTACCGCGACTTCGTCCACTTCCTTTCGGTGTTTCGCTTCCAGCGCCGCTTCATCAGCACGCGCGCCGACGGTGAGCATCTGCGGGTCGTCGCCAGCGGACCCCTGGTGCATGTCATGGCCTTCGAAATTTTCGTGCTCTACATCGTCAATGAGCTCTATTTCCGCCGGCTGTCGACCGAGGCTTCGATCCTTGCCGTGGCGCGCGAACGACTGCAGGCGAAGGTCGAATTCCTGAAGTCGGAGCGCCCGGCGCTGCTGTCGGCAACCGAGCCTTTCATCTTCTTCGACTTCGGCCTGCGCCGGCGCTATTCCGCTGCCTGGCACGAGGAAGTCGTGCGCACGCTGGCCAGAGAGGTGCCGGAGCATTTCCGCGGCACGTCCAACGTCTACTTTGCGAAGAAGCTGGGGCTGACGCCGATCGGCACGATGGCGCACGAGTACCTGCAGGCTTACCAGGCGTTCGGCTTCCGCCTGCGCGATTTTCAGAAAGCGGCACTCGAGGCCTGGGTGCAGGAGTACCGCGGCGATCTCGGCATCGCGCTGACCGACGTGGTCGGCATGGATGCCTTTCTCGCCGATTTCGACCTGTACTTTGCCAAGCTGTTCGACGGCCTGCGCCACGATTCGGGCGATCCCGTCGAATGGGCGGAGAAGGCGCTGCGCCACTATGCGCAACTGCACATCGACCCGATGAGCAAGCGCCTGGTCTTCTCCGACGGCCTCAACCTGCCGCGCGCGGTCGATCTGTACCGGCGTTTGCGCGGACGTGTGCAGACCTCCTACGGCATCGGTACCGACCTTTCGAACGATACGCCGCACCAGGCACTGAATGTGGTCATGAAAATCATGGCGTGCAACGGGCAGCCGGTCGCCAAGCTCTCCGATTCTGCGGGCAAGACGTTGTGCGAGGACCGCACCTTCCTTGCCTACCTGCGTCAGGTCTTCAATCATCCGGTGGAAACGCCATGAGCCACTTTCGCATCACCCTCGCGCAGTTGAATCCGACGATCGGCGACATCGACGGCAACATCGGCCTGATGTGTCGAGCAGCCGCTCAGGCGCATGCCGAGCAGGCGCAGATGGTGGTTTTCCCCGAACTGTCGCTGACCGCTTACTCGCCAGGTGACCTGCTCGATGAACCCGAATTCATCGAGCGCGCGGCGGCGGGCCTGAACACGCTGCTTGCAGCCAGCCATGCGACACCGGGCCTGTATTGGGTGGTCGGCGCGCCGACGCGGCGCAGCGGCCCCGGCAAGCCGCTCGAAAACAGTCTGCTCGTGATTTGTGATGGCGCCGTCGTTGTCCGCTACGCGAAGCAGTTGCTGCCGACCTACAACATCTTTGACGAGCGCCGCCATTTCGAGCCGGGGCCGGATGTCGCCCGGATCCTGCGCGTCGGCGGCATGCAGGTCGGCTTCCTGATCTGCGAAGATGGCTGGAACGACGCCGGCAGCGACTACGCGGTCAACCCGTTTAGCCGTCTCGCCGATGCCCATCCCGATCTGCTGGTGACGATCAATGCCAGCCCGTCGAACATCGGCAAGCGCGAACAACGCCATCGTCTCTTTGCGGCGGCCAGCCAGCGCCACCAGATCCCGCTGGTCTATGTGAACCAGATCGGCGGGCACGACCAACTGGTCTTCGACGGCGCCTCGTTCGCGGTTTCTCCCAAGGCCGGTGTGGTTTTCGAGGCGCCGCGCTTTGCCGAAGCGGTGAGCACGCTGCTGTGGGACGGCACGCGTTTTCTGTCGGCCGCCGGGGAAGCGCTGCCGCCGATCGTCGCCGGTGGTTTGCCGGTGATGGAGTTCTACCGCCGGCAGATCGTTCTCGGCTTGCGCGACTACGCTCGCCGCTGCGGCTTCAGCCGCGCGGTCGTCGGTTCCTCGGGCGGGATCGACAGCGCGCTGACGCTGGCGCTCGCGGTCGAGGCACTCGGCGCGGACCATGTCGTCGCCATCACCATGCCCTCGTCTTTCTCGACGCCAGGCAGCGTCGGCGACTCGCAAGTGCTCTGCCGCAGGCTCGGAATCCGCCTGATCGAGCACCCCATTCGCGACCTCGTCGGCCAGTTCGCAGCGGATTTTGCCTCAGCCTGCAACGGCCCCTTGCGCGGCCTGGCGCTCGAGAATCTGCAGGCGCGGGTGCGCGGCACCATCCTGATGGAGTATTCCAACAGTTATGGCCACCTGCTGCTCACCACCGGCAACAAGAGTGAAATCTCGGTCGGCTATTGCACGCTGTACGGCGACACCAACGGCGGTCTGGGTTTGATCGGCGACCTCTACAAGACCGAAGTCTTTGCCTTGAGCCGGCACCTCAACGAATGCGCCGGTGGCGAAGTGATCCCGCAGGCGATCCTCGACAAGGAGCCTTCGGCCGAACTCGCGCCCGGTCAGCGGGACACCGACAGCCTGCCGCCGTATCCGCTCCTGGATACGATCCTCAAGGTGCTGATCGAGGGTGAGCGCCTCGGTGCCGGCGAGCGCGCGGAAGTCGAGTCCGCCTATGCGCAACTGCTGGCCGACGCCGAGGGCAGGGCGCTGCTGACGAGAATTCGGCGCATGATCGCGCGCAACGAATACAAGCGACGCCAGGCCCCGCCGATTCTGCGCCTGCGCGGGCGCGCTTTCGGCAGCGGCCGGCAGATGCCGATTGCCGCTTGCTATGACTGAACAGGAGCCCATTAAATGACCCCCGACCGATTCGACATCGCCGTACTGATTGGCCGTTTCCAGCCCTTCCACAATGCGCATGCGGCCTTGCTCGCCAGAACACTGCAAAGCGCCGGGCAGGTGATCGTCCTGCTCGGGTCGGCGCTCGCCGCGCGCAATGCGAAGAACCCGTTTACCTGGGAGGAGCGCGCCGCCATGATCGGCAGCACGCTCGACGACGCGACGCGCGAGCGTGTCCGTTTTCTGCCGATTCGCGACTACTACGACGATCGGCGCTGGAGCGAGGCGGTCGTCGCCGCGGTGCAGGAGCACAGTGCGCCGGGCGCGCGGATTGCCCTCGTCGGCTACCTCAAGGATGCCTCCAGCCAATACCTGCAACGTTTTCCGCGCTGGCAGTTCGTCGCCGCGCCGCAATTTGACGAGATCGATGCGACCAGCATCCGCCAGATCTACTTCGAGAGCGAAGACTGGCCGGCGACGCAGGCACTGCTCGGCGGGCTGCTACCGGCGACGATCGTTCATTATCTGAAGGGCTGGACCCGTCTGCCGCATTACCGCCAACTGCGCGGTGAGCATCTGGCCCTCGAGGAGAACCGGCGGATCTGGGGAAACGGTCCTTTCGTGACCGTGGACGCGGTCGTCATCGCGTCCGCGCACGTCCTCCTCATCGAACGTGGGCATCCGCCGGGAAAGGGCTTGTGGGCGGTACCGGGCGGTTTCCTCGAGGCGCGTGAGCGCGTCCTGCAGGGCGCGATTCGCGAGTTGCGCGAAGAAACCGGCCTCGGCCTGCTCGATTCCACCCTTGAAGTGGCCCTGCAAAGCGTCGCCGTTTTCGATCATCCCGACCGCAGTCTGCGCGGGCGAACGATCACGCATGCGCACTGCTTCGATCTCGGCGACTGCCGCTTGCCCGATGTCTGCGGCGCCGACGATGCGGCGCAAGCCAGGTGGACTCCGATTGCAGAACTCCAGGCCATGGAAAGTCGCTTTTTTGAAGATCACTTCAACCTGCTCGACCACTTCCTGTCCCTGCATCCCTGAGCCTGGCGCGATGTCATTCACCGCACTCACCTGTCCGCAATGCGGCGCGGCGCTGCCCAGGCAGGCGAGCTGGCGCATGGTGATCTGTCCCTATTGCAGCGCGACGGTCACCCGCAACAAGTCGCTGGTGCAGGCGGCGCCCTTGCGCGAAGCGGCGGCGCGAGTTCGTGCGCAGGCCCTGGCCGGCTACCCCTCGACCTTGCCGGTGCTGCGCTGGCAGGGGCAACGCTACCAACTGCTCAAGCGGGTGGGCATCGGCGAACACGCCGAAGTCCATCTCGCCGAACGCATGGGTCTCTTTCCGGAACGGGTGATCGTCAAACTGGCGCACGCCGGTACGAGACCCGGCGTGCTTGCAGCCGAGGCCGAGATCCTGCGCGCCCTGCAGGCGAGTACGCTGGCAGAGGCGGCGTACCTCTCGCAAAGGGTTCCGCAAGCGATTGCCAGCGGTGTCGGCGAAACGGCCGGCGGGAACGAGCGGGAAGGGCTGCTGCTTCGCCATCCTTCCGGATACTGGGGCAGTCTGGCGCAGGCCCTGCGTTACGCAGCAACCGGAATCGATCCGCGGCACGCTGTCTGGATCTGGAGGCGAGTCCTCGAAGTGCTGGCATTTGCGCACGACAGCGGCTGGACGCACGGCGACCTGCGACCCGAGCACTGGCTCGTACACCCGCGCGATCACGGCGTGCTCCTCGTCGGCTGGTCGCACGCCATGCCTGGCGCGGATGGCGCAGCGATCGCCCGCGATCTGCGGCAATCGGCGTGGACTCTGCGTGCGCTCTTGTGCGGAGGCGACGCGCTGCCCACCTGCGGGCGCAGTACGCCTTCTCCCCTGGTGGCTTTGCTGCAACGCAGCAGCGAAGACGCCGCCTGGTGTGCCGAGGTCGGCGCGCGTGGGCTCGACCAGGCGCTGGTCGCGGCCGCTCGCGCCGCCTTCGGGCCGCCGAAATTCATCCCTTTCAACCCCACTTCGGCGACTTGCCGCTAGGAGAACATCATGGGCTACGGTAGTTATTCACACAGCGCGCATGCGGCGCTGACCACGGATCGGGCGGCGCTGTCACGCGCCGAAGTCTTCAAACAACGGGGCTGTCACGCCTTGATGGACCCCAGGGGCCTGTCGGTTCGCGAAGCGCGCGACAGCGCCGAACATCCGAACTCGCTCGGCATCGTCTTTGCGCTCGATGTCACCGGCTCGATGGGAAATATTCCCGAATTCCTCGCGCGCCGCGATCTGCCGACTTTCATGAAGTTGCTGACCGATTGCCGGGTTCCCGACCCGCAGGTGATGTTCATGGCGATTGGCGATGCCACCTCGGATGGCGCGCCGCTGCAGGTCGGGCAGTTCGAAACCACTGCGGAACTGATCGACCAGTGGCTCACCTGGAGTTACCTCGAAGGAGGAGGCGGTGGCTCGAATAGCGAGAGTTACGAGCTGGCTTTCTACGTACTCGCGCAACACACCGACCTCGACTGCTGGGTGAAGCGCAGGAAGCGTGGCTATCTGTTCATGACCGGCGATGAGCACCCCTATCCGGCCGTTTCTCGTCATCAGATCGAAGCCCTGATCGGCGAGAGGCTCGACGAAGACATCGCGCTCGAGGAGGTCGTCGCCGCTGCCGCCGAAACCTGGCATCTCTTCTTCCTGATTCCGGATCGGCAACGCCGTCAAGGCTGTGAAGCACGCTGGCGCGAGGTGCTCGGCGATCAGGTGATCTGCATGGAATCTCATGTGGATACCTGCGCGATCGCGGCAGCGATTGTCGGTCTGACCGAGGGCGCCCTCAGCGGCGTCGACGCGGTCGCCGATGTCCTGCACGCCAACGGCACCCCGCGTGATCGCATTGCCGCCACCGTCCGTGCGCTGCAGCCTTATGCTGATCTGCTCGACCCGGACGCGCCAAAGCGTATACACACGCATCCGGCTTCGACCGCGATCGGCAAACCCGACTGGTGGAAGCGCCTGTTTTCCTGACGGTCATGGCGGTTGCAGGTATCCCCGATCATGACAGTCATGACCGTTTCCCTCTCCCCCGACCCCTCCCCCGCGAGGGGGGAGGGGAGATTCGTGAGTCGCTGATGCGACTTTCACACTAAGGGGGAGGGCCTGTGCGCATGCCCCGCCTGGTCTCCCTGCTCGGTCTGGGTTTCGGCGATTGTGGCAAGGGCGTGTTTACCGACGCCCTCTGCCGGCGCTGGCAGGTACACACGGTCGTCCGTTTCAACGGCGGCGCGCAGGCCGGACACAACGTCGTCCTGCCCGACGGCCGGCAGCATACCTTCTCGCAATTCGCTGCCGGGACGCTGGTGCCGGGAGTGGCGACCGTTCTCGCCTATCCGGTGGTCGTCCATCCCGGCGCGCTTCTGGTCGAGCATTCCCGGCTGCAGTCGATGGGCGTCGATGATGGCCTGGCGCGCCTGTTCATCGATCGGCGCTGTCGGGTCAATACGCCGTTTCATCAGGCCGCCGGTCGTCTGCGCGAGCTGGCGCGTGGTGCCGCGGCACATGGAAGCTGCGGGGTCGGGGTCGGCGAAACCGTACACCATGCGCTCGCTCACCCCGAGCACACGCTGCATTACGGCGACCTGGCGCGACCCGCGCTGGCGATGCAGAAACTGCAGGCCATTCGCCGCGATCTCCTGCCCGTGTTCGCCGCCCTGGGCAAGGCTGTCGCAAATGCTGCAGCAATCGCGGCCGAGCATCGTTTGCTCGCCGACGCGCAGCTTGCCGAAGCCTGGCTGGAAAACATCCAGAACCTGTTGCGGTACGTTCCCCCATCGTCAGCAGAAAGAATCGCCGCGCGCCTGGCGCGCCCCGGGACGGTCTTGTTCGAGGGGGCACAGGGCGTTCTCCTCGATGAATGGCGGGGATTCCATCCGCACACCACCTGGAGCAGCATCCACCCGCGCGCCGTCGAAGCGGTAGCGGCAGACTACGGCTGCCCTGCCCGGGTCGAGCACCTCGGGGTCCTGCGCGCCTATCTCACGCGGCACGGAGCGGGTCCCTTCCCGACGGCCGACGCCGGACTGGACGTTCTCCCGGAGCCGCATAACGGCGACCAGGGCTGGCAGGGCCGCTTCCGGCGTGGCCACCCGGACGGTGTGCTCCTGCGCTACGCACTGGCGGCCACCGGGCGTCTCGACGGCCTGCTGGTCAGTCACCTCGATGCCTTCGGGCATGTTCCCGGGCTGCGCTGGTGCGAGGCCTACGAGACGACCGTGCCCGGAGAAGAGTGCCAGGCTGCCGGCTGGCTGGCGCCGTCCGGGCGCGTGACGAGCCTGCCGTGCAGCGCCAGAGAAGACCTGGCACACCAGGCAGCGCTGACGGACCTGCTCTTCCGGGTACGTCCGGTCTATCAGGCGCGCACGCTGACTGCAGCGGCGTCGCTGCTCGAGCGGCTGGAGCAGGCCGCTGCCTGCCCGATCTGGTTTGCCTCCTGCGGGCCGAGCCACGAGGCTGTCCAGCTTCGTTCGCAACCGATCACACTGAATGACGGTTTCGCTATCCGTTGAACCCGAACTCCAGACCCATACTGGCTTGATCACATATGGAGGTGAAGGGGCGGATTACCGAAGTTGCGGAATCTTGCCAAACCCTGCGGACTACAGCGAAAAGAGGGGATTGAAACGCCGGAATCGGGTGCTCATCCACCCGGTAATCATCGCGTTACTCGCTTTTCAGTCCGACAGTCGCGGGCGGCACATCGCCGACGGTGATTTCCAGCGAGTTGCCTCGCAGGACCACGCCGTCGATCAGTGCACGAACCTCCAGCTTACCTGCGGCAGGTACCGGGAAACCGGCAAATCCGACGACGAACTGCATGGCGTAGCCGTCGTCCAGTCCTGCACGGGGTTGCTTGATAACCGATTGTAAAAACTCAGGCGGCGG
>RRZU010398538.1_pt1 | contig 18088 bp, 13 predicted proteins | sample 2165561 | NCBI WGS metagenome assembly RRZU01 (sample SAMN10456909, study PRJNA506462) | wastewater metagenome | isolation source: wastewater sludge | place: USA: Moscow, Idaho | reverse complement strand
ATTACCCGTTCTTTGCGGCGCTGCACCGCGATGAGTGAGGCAAGCCGGTCGCGTTCAGCGGCGGCCTGCTCGAACCGCTCCTGCGCCGCCAACTGCGTGAAGCGTTCGATTTGATGCTTCCAGATCAGCTCGTTTTCTCCGCCAAGGATCTGCCGTGTCCGCTCGAGGGCTGGGGTATCGACAGGATCGGCCCCCTCCACCGGCGCCACGACGCACGGGGCATCACATCGCTCCATCGACCACAAGTGGCACGCCGATGCAGTGACCCGAGGCAGCTTAGGCAGGCGCGGTGTACATGTGCGCAGGTGCGCCTCCTCCGAAATAATCTCGGCAACGCGGCGCGCCTGCGACCCTGAACTAAACGGGCCGAGCGCATGATCCAGCATCGTCATGGGGAGCTGTCTGGTGGTCTTCAATCGCGGATGTGCCTCATCAGTGAGAACCAACCATGGGCGATTCTCCGGACGCCGCGACCTTCGGTTGTAGGGCGGATCAAGTTTGGCGATCTGCCTCAGTTCCAGGATCGAGGCCTCCAGGACGGTGGCGGTGGGGGTTGCCTCCACCGCCACCGCGAGATCAACCATCTCCGCGATACGTTTACGGGTCTCTGCTGCGGTGAAGTACGTCCGTACTCGTTTATAGAGATTGTTCGACGTGCCGACGTACATCACTGCGTCACCCGGGCCAATGAAGCGGTAGACGCCGGGAGACTGGGGGAGCCCGTCCGCCAGCGTAGCCTTGCGCCTGCGCTTCGCCGGAACCGGATCCGCAGCGGTCACGAGATCTTCCAGGTGGGTAACCCCCAACGGGCCCATGCGCCCCAAGATGGCGTGCAAAACATCCACCGTGGCACGGGCGTCATCGAGCGCTCGATGCGTGGGCATGACGGTGGCTCGCACCAGTTGCGCCAGCGTGCCAAGTTTGTAGTTGGGGGTTTCGTCCCTGGTGAAAACTCGCCGCGCAAGCTTCACCGTGTCCGCCACCTTGACCTTCGGCCACGGCAGTTCCAGCCCGGCCGCAGCGGCCTTGAGATGGCTCACGTCAAAGCGCGCATTATGCGCCACGAGTACAGTGTCCGGGCTATTCCCAAGAAACTCCAGGAACGCGGGCATGACCGAGGAAATATCGGGCGCGCCGTACACCATCGCCGTGGTGATTCCTGTGAGCACCGTAATGAAGGGTGGGATTGGCACCCCCGGATCCACCAGCGTGGAGAACTCGCCCAACACCTCGCCGCCGCACACCTTTACTGCCCCGAACTCGGTGATCGAGTGCAACTCCGGAGGACCACCGGTAGTCTCCAGATCGACGACGACGAACGTCACCTCCTCCAGCGGCGTCCCCAGCTCCTCAAAGGCCATCTGGCCCTCAGGAGCGCGATGACGCTCCAGGTCAAGGCGATGCCCCGTAGTAGGCGCGCGAAGCGATTTCTTCATGGTGACCAGCCTAGAACACGCCTCCGACACGTTTTGACGCGCGGATACTCGACGACGTCGTCGCCCAGGAACGAAGGACGCACGCGACAGTTCGACATGGCAGCCCTCGCACTCCCAAAGAATTGAGTTTTTTGGAACAGATTGAGCATTTTAGCGCGTCCAAGGCGTCATTTCTTTCCGAAAAGCTCAATCCTTCCGGGGAGACGACCACATGTGACCATGTGCGTACGCTACACGCGGGCGCCGTCGTCGAAGGGATCAACGTCCTCAGCGTGCGGTGCAGAGGCAAATGCGGCAAATGCGCCGCAGGCGAACCCGGCCAAACCTAACGCGCCGGCTAAAAACCCGCCGCCCGGCACCCAGCCAAAGGCCATAACAACGCTCGCGACAATAGCGACCCCAGCCACGATCCACAGCATTCTGAAATGTGGCGAGCTGGCGGGCGGTTCGTCGGTGCCGGTGCCGAGAATACCGACGGCGTCCTGGAAGTCCAGGACATCCTCCGTGTCGAGTCCCTCATCCTCGGTGGGCGTCCAGTCCCTGGGACCGGAGGGGGAAGAAGACGGGGAGGCGACGCCGTCGTCGAACAAAGAATCGCGTGCTCCTGGCGTGTCCTCCAACGGATCCAGGTCGGGCGAAAGCAGTGAAGAACGACGCGAACTATGCCGCTCATCTGCGACTTTGCTCACGGATGTGGGAGAAATGCCGCCGGGGCTCTCCGGGTCTAAGGTCTCTAGATCCGACAGGTCAGCGGCGATCTCATTCCACCGTTGCTCAAATTCCTCGTCAGGAATCTCGGGATTCGTCCTATCTGGCATGGCATCAAGAGTACCGCCCGCTAGAATGCTCGAGGACATATCTGTGTCTCATTGCGCTTGGATGGCGAGTTCGTCAAAGAAGCGCTCCATGATTGTCAAATGGAAGGTAAACGATGACTGTCCGTCGCGTCGCACTACTTACTGCCGGTGGGTTCGCCCCCTGTCTCTCCTCCGCCGTGGGCGGCCTCATTGAGCGCTACAACGAAATCGCTCCCGATGTGGAAATCATTGCCTACCAGTACGGCTACCACGGCCTGCTGACTGGCAACTTCATCGTCATTGACGAGGAAGGCCGCAAGAACGCCGCCATTCTGCACCGTTTCGGCGGATCGCCGATCGGCAACTCCCGCGTGAAGCTCACCAATGCCAAGAACCTAGTCGAGCGTGGCCTCGTCAAGGAAGGTGAGAATCCGCTGGAGGTGGCAGCTGAGCAGCTCCGCAAGGACGGCGTGGACGTTCTGCACACCATCGGTGGAGACGACACCAACACCACCGCCGCCGATCTTGCTGCTTACCTGCACGAGAACAACTACGAGCTGACCGTCGTGGGCCTGCCCAAGACGATCGACAACGACATCGTTCCGATTCGTCAGTCCCTCGGGGCCATGACCGCCGCCGAAGAATCCTCGGATTTTGCCCAGCACATCATCGGCGAGCACCGCTCCAACCCGCGTATGCTCATCGTGCATGAGGTCATGGGCCGCGCCTGCGGTTACCTCACCGCTCAGGCCGCCAACTACTACCATAACTGGGTGAAGAAGCAGGAATGGGCACCGTCCCTCGGCCTATCCCAGGAGCGTTGGGACGTACACGCCGTGTACCTGCCGGAGATGGCTATCGATCTGGACTCCGAGGCCACCCGCTTGCGCGCCATCATGGATGAGATCGGTAACGTCAACATCTTCCTCTCGGAGGGCGCTGGCGTCGAAGAGATCATTGCTGAGAAGGAAGCCAACGGCGAGGAAGTCGAGCGCGATCCCTTCGGTCACGTGAAGCTGGACACCATCAACCCCGGTCAGTGGTTCGCTAAGCAGTTCGCGGACAAGATCGGCGCTGAGAAGGTCATGGTCCAGAAGTCGGGCTACTTCTCCCGTGCATGGCACGCCAACGCTGACGATCTGCGCCTCATCAAGGGTATGGTGGATCTCGCCGTCGAGTGCGCGTTTGCTGGCAAGCCGGGCGTCGTGGGCCACGACGAGGAGAACGGCAACGTTCTCACCTCCATTCCGTTCCCGCGTATCAAGGGCCACAAGGCCTTCGACATCACTCAGGACTGGTTCGTGGAGACCATGAGCGAGCTGGGCCAGGAGGTCACGGGCCGCTGAGGTTGAGCTGGTGAAACAGAGTTCGCGCTGAGCAAGTGTGCACGACGACCGATTGGGTCAACATACTTGTTGAGTGAGTGCACGTTCGCCGAGTGAACTCTCGTAGCCGTCACGAAGATTGCGCCGGTAGGTTGGGCTGTCAAGGCCTCGTCCTGCCGGCGCAGTCGTCTGTGCAGGGCACAGGTGATGACGCCGTCCATTGGATGAGAATAGGCACTGGCAGGCCTCGCGTTGCGGGTTACACTCTTTCTCATGTTTGAAGACGCAGATGAGGCAACATTGGCCGCTATCAAGGCTTGGCGTGATAAGCCAGCCAAACACCAGCCTGCTTGGCCTAAGCAGGATGAACTTGATGCCGCCGTCTCGTATCTGCGTAGCTTGCCCCCGCTCATTTTTGCTGGTGAAGCTGATTTCCTGATGCAGCAGATGGGACAGGCCGAGCGCGGCGAGGCTTTCGTTCTCATGGGCGGAGATTGCGCGGAGTCGTTTGCAGACTCGGGTGCGCAGCGCATCCGTATGCGCATTCGTACGCTGCTTCAGATGGCCGTGGTGCTTACCTACGGAGCGTCGGTTCCGGTAGTAAAGATCGGCCGTATGGCTGGCCAGTACGCGAAGCCCCGCTCAAACCCGATGGAAACTTTCGGTGGTGTCACGCTGCCCTCCTACATGGGTGACGCCGTCAACGGCCACGAGTTCACCGAAGAAGCACGTGTTCCCGATCCGCATCGCCTGATTGAGGCGTACGAGCGTTCAGTTTCGACGCTCAATCTTATTCGTGCGTTCACGACCGGGGGTTTCGCGGACCTGTCCAAGGTGCACGAGTGGAACAAGGGCTTCATGACGAATCCCGCATACGCCCGCTACGAGCAGTTCGCATCTGAGATTGATCGTGCCATGCGCTTTATGCGCGCCGCCGGTGTGGACATGGACAACCTCCGTACAGTGGACATGTTTTCATCCCACGAAGCGTTGCTGCTGCCCTACGAGGACGCCATGACGCGTATCGATTCGCGCACCGGCAAGCCCTACAACACCTCTGCCCATTTCCTGTGGATTGGTGAGCGTACCCGCGATCTGGACAGCGCTCATGTGGAGATGCTCTCTCACGTGCGCAACCCCATCGGTGTGAAGTTGGGACCGACGACGACGCCCGAGGACGCCCTCGCTCTTATCGACAAGCTCAACCCTCAGGCCGAGCCCGGCCGCCTCACCTTCATCACCCGCATGGGTGCTGAGAAGATCCGCGACCTGCTGCCACCGCTGGTGGCCGCTGTGAAGGCCGACGGCCGCCCGGTAACCTGGGTGACCGATCCAATGCACGGCAACACCATCACCGCAGCGAATGGACTGAAGACCCGCCGTCTCACCTCTATCATGGATGAGATTCGCGGCTTCTTTGCGGTACACCAGGACTTGGGCACGCATCCCGGAGGTATTCACGTGGAGCTCACAGGCGACGACGTCACCGAGGTACTCGGGGGCTCCGAAGAGATCGTCGAGGGCACGCTGGGCGAGCGCTACGAGACCCTCGTGGATCCGCGCCTTAACCACCAGCAGTCGCTCGAAATGGCGTTCCTGGTGGCTGAGGAGCTGAGCTCGGTTAAGGGCTGAGAAAGGCCCGTTCAGTCGGTTGACGTTGTCGATGAAGAGTCGTCGACGTATCTACTAATTGACACCGGAGTGCGCGGGGTTGATCGCTATAGCGATCAACCCCGCGCACTCCGGTGTTACAAGCATGATGTATCGTGGCGTGGCCCGATGCCCCTACAAGCGCACTCACACCACCGAGATGGTGATTTCGCTGCCCACGCGGGCGGTCTGTCCGCTTGCCGGAGACTGTTCGCGTACGAGTCCGAGGAATCCACCCAGTTCGTACTTGACCTTGACGGTGAACCCGGCCTCTTCCAGAATGGCGACGGCATCCGCCTCAGACTTGGCAAAGACGTTGGGGACCGGCACGAACTCGGGACCCTGGGAGACTGTCAGCGTCACGGTATCGCTGCGGTAGAGCGTTCCGCCGCCGGTTGGCTCCTGGGAGATGACTGTGCCTTTCGCGACGGTGTCCGAGAACTCGGAGACCGTCTCATGAGTCAGTCCAGCGTCCTCGAGAGCCGTCACGGCGTCCGCTTCGGTCTTGCCCGAGACATCAGGGACCTTGATAGGCTCACGCCCCTTAGAGACCACGATATTGACGGTCGAGTCATGATCGACGGACGTACTGGCAGCTGTTCCTTGCGAGACCACGTGCCCCGCTGGAATGTCCTCGGAGTACTCCTCGCTCTCCTTGAGCGTTATTCGCCCAGCTTGGGCGGCCTCGCGAGCTTTCTCAATGGTCAAACCTTCGAAGGTTGGGACCTGCACTTGCTCGATGCCGAGAGACACAATAATCGCTACGGCTGAGTCCGGGTGAATCTTCCCTCCTGGTCCCGGTTCGGTCGTGATGACGTGATCAACCTCGACGTCGTCGGAGTAGTCCCTCTGAAGGACACTATCCAAACCTTCGCCCGTGAGAACCTGTTGCGCCTGCTCGTAGGTTTGGCCCACGACGTCGGGTACGTTCACCCGCTGCCCGGGTCCGTACTGGAAATACCAGCCGGAGGCTGCGGCACCAAGTAAGACCAGCAGGACGACGACGGCGCCCACCAGCCTCCTGCGTCGCTTTGGCTTGGTTGGTGCTGCAGCCGTTGAGGCAGCCGCGCCTCCCTGCTGTGCGAGAGTGGTCCCCAGCGCCACGTCGGTGGGAGCCACCTGGACTGCCTCAGCAGGTTCGTCCGGAGAGGGTGCAACCGGTTCCGGGCTCAGCGGGGAAACAGGTGAGAGAACTGATGTGGGGGAGACGGTAGGTACGGTCTGGGTGGGAGCGACATTTGTTGCGGGGAAGATGATCGGTGGAACCGATTCCGTAGGCTTCTCGTCAACGGGGCGAATTGGAACCACTGGAGTACGGCGAATGAGGTCCTCTTCGGGGATCCCTGGAGTGATGGCGCGTAGTGCTGCAAGGGCTTCGCCGCCGTTGGCGGGCCGGTCGGCTGGGTTCTTCGCGGTGAGCAATGCAATGAAAGAATCAACCGAAGCGGGAATCCAGTCCGCCGTGTCTCCTACCCGGGGCATCGGATTGTTGATGTGCTTGTACGCCGTAGCAATAGGGGTCTCGGCCTGGAAAGGCAATTCGCCGGTGAGGAACTCGTAGAGCATGATGCCCACGGAGTAGAGATCGGAGGCGGGGGAGGCCGCTTCTGATGTAATAATCTCGGGTGCCATGTAGTTGATGGTTCCCATGAGCGGTGCGGAGGCCGCCGTCGTCGTTGACGAAACTATTCGGGCGAGGCCAAAATCGGTGACCTTGGCGTGAATGATGGGCTGCTCAAACAACCGCACAGGAGGTAATGGAGCAGTGAGCAGGACGTTCTCGGGTTTGACGTCTCGGTGGACAAGGCCGGCCCGGTGAGCATCGGCGAGGGCACGCAATGTCTGCTCGGTGAGAATGAGCGCGGAGGCAAGGTTAAAGCTGCCGAGGCGAGTAAGTTCGGAGCGCAGATCTGGCCCGTCCACGTACTCCATGACGAGATACGCATAGTTGCCTTGGGTGGTGCTCCAGACGCCACGGTCGTGGACCGAGACGACATAAGGACTAGAAAGACTGGCCGCTGCCCGCGCCTCTTTGGTAAAGCGTTCCGTGAAGTTCGGCTGTTCGGCAAGATGAGGGTGCATGAGCTTGACAGCGACGTCGCGCTCGAGGCGGTTATCGCGGGCACGATACACCGTGGCCATACCGCCCCGGGCAATGCGTGAGGTTACGGTATAGCGTCCGTCAACAACGGAACCGACGAGAGAATCTACTTGCACCACAAACCAAGGTTACCGGGAACGCGGCCCCAAGGATGTGAGTGGGGCCGCGAGCCGAAAGTAATTGATGTCTCCGAAAGAGACTGGGAAAGTGTGCTGACCTCAGTAATTGGCCATTGCACTGCGGACCTTGTAAACGTAGTCCACGGTGTCCGAGTACATGCCGTAGGCCTGGACTCCGCCGAGACCCTGGTAGTAACCTGCGATTCCCTCGTCGACCGAGCTGGCGTTGTTCTGGAGCCAGCGAATGACGGCGACACCGGCGACGGCGTTGTCGTAAGGATCGAGGAGATCAAGGTCGCGGCCGACCATGCTGGAAGCCCACTCGCCGGTCGAGGGGATGACCTGCATGGCGCCAATAGCATTGGCGGGGGAAACTGCACCCTGATTGAAGTGTGACTCCACCTGGGAGTGGGCGAGCGCGAGGGCCGGATCGACACCCATCTGAGCTGCGGTGGAGGCGATGATCGACTGCATCTCAGAGGTGGAAGGAACATAGCCGCTTGTGAGGGCGTCATAGTTGGCGTTCGCCGCGTACACCGTCTCGTCCGAGTACGTGTAGTGCAGGAAGGTATTGCCGATAGTGTTGCCGACTTCTTGTGCCGGCGCCTCTTCCACGTAGGAAACCAACTCTGCGGAAGCGGCGGACCCGCTGATAGAAAGCGTCTGGCCTACGTAGATCCGATTAGGATCGGACAGGCCGTTGAGAGAAGCCAATGCGCTAGCTGATGTACCGTACGTTGCGGCGATGCTCGACAGAGTTTCTCCGGAGGCGACAACGTGTTGCTCCGCGGCGGACGAACTCTCATTCACGCTGGGGGCGGCAGCCTCGCTGCTTGCGGCCTCTCCAGAAATGACAAGCTGCTGTCCCGGCATAAGGTAGCTGGAAGTGCTAATGCCATTGGCGGCCGCGATTGCCTTGACGGTGGTGCCGTACTGGCGCGAGATCGCCCAGAGGGTGTCGCCGGAGGCTACCGTGTGGGTTGCGGCTTGTGCTGCTGGGGTCAGCAGTCCAAGGGTTGTCGTGGCGGCAAGGATGGCACCCGAGGCGCGAACGGTGCGGGAGTGCTTGGACAAGGATGACCTCCAGTGGATTGACGCAACTCATTCGGTGGTGTGAACGGACCGGAAAGGGGCCAAAGGGTTGCGCGTGATCAATTTGTGAATGGTGTTGTACGTGATGATTCTGTTACATCTGTTGTACATGTGACAATAGCGATACGCGCGGACTTTTGTCACATAACTGCAAAATTGTGAAATATTCCTGACGTCAAAAGCATCAGGTAGCCTGAATCTGTGACGAATCAGGAACTAGAAATTTGGCTATCTATCCCCGAAGTTGCGGAACTTCTCGACGTGCGACTGCGCGATGTGCGCGCTTTAGTTGCGAGCAATGAATTGCTTGCTGTGCGCCGCGGAGAGTCGAACGCACTCGCTATTCACCGTGACCAATTGGTTATCGAAGACGGCCAGTGGTGTCCGCTTGCGTCTCTACGCGGCACCATTACCGCTCTGAAGGACGCCGGTTTGAACGACGCCGATGCGCTGTCCTGGCTTCTGGCCACCAGCGACGAGTTGGACGAGATTCCGTTGCAGGCACTGCATGCCGGACGTGTCCACGCCGTGCGCCGTGCGTGCCAAATGTTGGCGCTTTAAGGCACCTCGTGATGTTGTAGGGCAATCCGTCAAGAATCCCGTCACTGGTTTTGTAAACCGGTGACGGGATTCTTGTATCTGCCGTGTCAGGCCGTTTGTTGTGTGGCACGTAGGATCGGGTGCTATCAGGCGGATCGGACGCGAATATCCGAGACGCAGGTGTTTAGAAGTTGCGCTGCTCGAACTCGCCGACGAGTTCATGGAGAAGCTCGATTCCCCTCGGTAGTGCGGGTAGTGTGGCCAGTTCCGCGCGAGCCTGTTCTTCGCGTTCGGCAATCATACGTTCGTGTTGAGCGCGAGCGCCCGACACGGTGACGATGCGGCGAATTCGGGACGCGTCGGCGTCGTCGATCCGCTGCCCCAACGTGCTATCGAGCCACTCGCGGTCCTGTTGCGTGGCGAGTTCACGGGTGAGGGCAAGGAGGACGGTACGTTTACCTTCGGTGATGTCGCCACAGGCGGGTTTGCCGGTGAGGTCAGGATTGCCGAAGAGGCCAAGATCGTCGTCGCGCATTTGGAAGGCCTCACCGAGAGGTCGGCCGATGTGGCGAAGATGATTGGCGAGATCAAGTGAGCCGCCTCCGAGAAGGGCGCCCATGGCGAGAGGAAATTCCACCGAGTAACTGGCGGTTTTGTGGCGAAGTACGCCGAGAGCGGTGCTGATAGCGGTGCTGGTGTCAGCAAGTGGTTGATGTTCAGCGCGGATATCGAGGTATTGGCCGAAGGCTACCTCCACTGTCATGTTGAAGAACTGGCCCAGCGCGAGGCTACCCGCGGCGTTATCGACGAGCCGTGCTGCTTCGCGGAATTCGGCGTTGGCCTGCGACAGCAGTAGATCGCCCAGAATAATCGCACCGGCATGACCGAAATCCTCTGCGGATCCGAGCCAGTTGTTCGTGGCGTGCCATGTACGGAAGGCCGTGTGAGCAGCGGGAAGGCCGCGGCGTGTCTCGGAATCGTCAATGACGTCGTCATGTACAAGAGCGGACATTTGGTAGAGCTCCAGCGCGGCGCCGGCGTGCAGGGCAGGTTCTGTCGGTCCAGCACAGGCGCACCGGTAACCCGCCCACAACAACGCGGCACGAGTTCGTTTACCGCCCCTGAGAAGGGTACGGGCGGGTTCTAACATCTCTGCGGCGACGACGGCTTCGAGATCAGACTGAATAAGCCAACTGAGAGAGTCAAGGCTGGCCAAGGCTTGTTCTGAGACTGCTGAACGGAAGGCAGCAAGGTCAAAAGTCATGGGGTCCAGTCTAGCGGGGCGCTTCCGGGGGACGCGTACTTGTATTCCCTGAATGGCTATGTACTTGTATCCCCAGAACAGCTTCGTGCGCTGCCCATCCACAGCAGAAGTGCCCGCAGCACGTGATGGAGATGGCGTGACGTTTGATGGATGCATGAACACGATTACTTTGCATGGTCCAGAAGAGGCTCTCGTACTTATTCCTCACCTTCTGGGATACACACCCTCGAACCATCTCGTCTTTCTTGCGTTGGAGAGTTGGGGTGAGGACGCCGGCGGAACGCGCAGCTGCTTGGGGCCCATCGTGAGCGTTGACCTCGGTGACAGGGAAATGAATAACGAGATGGGAATGGCTCTTGGGCGGGCGCTGTGCCGGACGAGGATCACACAGGCGGTGCTGGTGTACTACTGCTCTGATGCAGCAGATGTTGCTCATCTTCCAGATAGTCGGTTAACGGTGTTTTCGTCGATTGTTGAGTACGTGAGAGATGCACTGGAGCCTCAATACGGGACACTCCTGAAGAGCTATGTGGCAGGCGCGCAGAGTTGGGGGCTTCTGGAGGACGGTCGCCTCACCTGCCGCGACTGGGATGAGCTGCAATCGCGGCCCGCGGCGGCGGCGTTGGTGTTCTCTGGGAGTGCGCCGATTGAGCACCCACCGCGCCATGAAATTATTCGACGGTCGGATGTGGAACGGCGAGAGGCTGTGGTTGAAGGCGAGGTGTGGTTGCGCGAGATTGTTGGCCGTGGGAGGCGCGGTGGTCAAGGCGCAGATGGTTTCCCAACCGCAAGTATTAGGCAGGGTTGTCGGGAATGGGACCGCCTCATCGCGCGTTGGTTGGATCCTCATGAGAGAGAAAAACTTGTGGGGGACGGCGCGGCATGCGGCAGGGCAAACGCGGCGCTATCTCTCGTTGGGGTACGTGACCGAGTGTTGCATTACGGGATGAATCCGCGTGAACCAGGCGCCGAGGTGTTACTCAGCAAGCTCACCGAAGCGGAGCTCTCGCGTGGGTTGGCGGTTGGAGCAGAGTCGCGGCCTGCGGTGGACCATGTCGAAAGGCTTATCGGCCTGCTGGAACTGTGCGCAAGCTACGCCGGAGGAAACGACCCTTACGCATTGAGTTGCGTCGGTTATCTCTCGTGGTGGTACGGGCAAAACACGACAGCCGCCCGATACGTGAAGGCTGCGCTCGCGGCGGATGGCAGTTATCCGCTTGCCGTGCTACTTGGAGACTCTCTTGCCGCCATGGTGACTCCGGTGTGGCTCAGGCGGCAATCTGTCCGAGGCTGACGTGAAAAAGTCATAGTGGCGTCAAGATCTGTTGCGCATTCTTAGGAGGTGATGGATGAAACATAGAATTCATGCGCTGTCGGTAGATTTTGGCATATCCACACAGTGTGTCGTCGATACTTTTCCCGGTTGTCACGCGAAAGATACCAAGCGAAATCGCCGCTCAGAACTGGTAAAAGGAGTAGATTCGTATATGTGATCTATGGCGCACTGGGGCGTCGTGACCTTCGTGCGTTGTGAGGCCACCAACTACGGCGAGAAGGACTATGAAAAGATGGCAGCGTTGTTGGAAACTCCCCTGAACGACAAACACGTGGAACTGGGCGCCACACTCACCGACTTTGCTGGCTGGGCAATGCCGTTGCGCTACAGTTCCGATCGGCAGGAGCATGAGGCGGTCCGGCAGCGTGCGGGGATCTTCGACCTGTCACACATGGCGCAGATCGAGGTGGAGGGCCCACTCGCTGCCGAATGCCTTGATGCCAGTCTCGTTACTATTTCGTCAGAGATGCCCGTTGGGCGTGCCCGTTACTCTCTCATCCTCGACCGTGATGGTGGCATTCTTGACGACCTCATCGTCTACCGAGTAGATACGGCGCTCTTCCTTGTGGTAGCTAACGCCGCCAATCGCCTTGTTGTACGCGACGAGCTCACCGCGCGGGCCGCCGCCCATTGTGAGACGGAGGGTAGGCCACTCCAGGTGAGCATCACGGATACCACCCTGCACCGCGCGATGATCGCGGTGCAGGGGCCACGTTCACGCGACATCGTCATGAGAATGTTGCCTGAGTATTCGGCGCAGATCGAGGAATTGGGATATTACCGCTTTCTCGATATCGACGACGACGGCGTCCCCATTCGTCTAGCCCGCACCGGCTATACAGGGGAGATTGGTTACGAACTGATGATCCCGGCTGCTGCCGCCAACGATCTGTGGGTGAGGGCACTGGATGAGGGGAAACCCGAGGGAGCCATTCCTTGTGGGCTTGCAGCACGCGATTCTCTGCGACTAGAGGCGGGGATGCCACTCTATGGGCACGAACTGGGCCGCGACACGGCTCCAATTGATACGGGCCTAGGCCGCGTGGTGAAAGAGCACCGATTTGTGGGAGCGGAGGCACTCGCAGATCGTGAGCAGCGATGGGATCTGTACGGGCTAGCGGGTGAAGGCCGTCGTGCTGCTCGCGCGGGTTGTGCGCTGCTGAAAGACGGGAAGGAGATCGGAACGGTTACCTCTGGAATGCTGTCACTTACTCTTGGGTATCCGATTGCGCTGGTACGAGCCGTACCGGGACTCAAACTGGGCGAACAGCTCGCCGTCGACGTACGTGGAAAGCTTCTTCCTATGACGGTGGTGAAGCTGCCCTTTTACAAAATCCCCATCTGATTCCGAACCGACGTCAAGACTCCACCGATGTCACAGCTCGAGTTACCTAGAGAGCCCGCCAATAGGTCATGGCCTCTTGGCGCAACCTCTTAGCCGTTAATAAAAATGAGTCACTTAATCGCCAATAAAAACTTGAGTCCACCGATGACCCACTCACTACTTTGGAGGAACCATGACCTACCCCAATGACCGCCTCTACTCCGCCGATCATGAATGGATGACCATCGATGAGCCCATTCGCGTCGGCATCACAGCCTTCGCCGCCGCAGCTCTGGATGAGGCCGTTTACGTTGAGTTGCCCGACGTAGGTGTCGAAGTCACCGCTGGTGAACCCTGCGGTGAGATCGAGTCGGTGAAATCCGTGTCCGATCTCGTCGCCCCTGCAAGTGGCGCGGTGACGGAGATTAACGACGTCGTCGTCGACGATCCGAAACTCATCACGGATGACCCTCACACTAACTGGTTATACGAAGTGAACGCGACCGAACGTGGTGACCTGATGGATGCCGAGGCCTATCAGCTCTTCATCGAGGAGTTGTGATGGCGGACTTTGTGACCCGTCACGTCGGAACATGGGGTGCGGATCAGCAGACCATGCTGGATGTGATTGGGATAGCGAGTACGGATGAGCTCATGCGGCGCGCCATGCCATCGTCAATCGTGTCCGCGGTGGCAGGTGCGCAGCTACCGGAGGCTCTGAGTGAGGCTGAAGTTTCGGCCGAACTCGCGAAGCTAGCAGCACAGAACACCGTGCGTACGTCGATGGTTGGGCAAGGTTTCTATGACACCGTGACGCCCGCTGCAATCCGCCGTGGAATCTTGGAGAATCCCTCGTGGTACACCGCCTACACGCCATACCAACCTGAGATCTCACAGGGGCGACTGGAAGCACTGCTGAACTTCCAGACGCTTGTCAGTGAGCTCACCGGGTTGGAGATCGCTGGGGCGTCACTACTTGATGAGGCGACGGCGGCAGCCGAGGCTGTGGCGCTTGCGGTGCGTGCCCATCGCCGTTCCACCAAGGTGGCCGTGGATCGAGACATTTTCCGCCAGACGGCAGCTGTGCTTGCCAGCCGTAGCGCGGGACTCGCAATTGAGCTGGTTCCGGTGGATGTGGCAGATACCGAGAAATTGGATCTTGATGGATGTGCGGGGCTGCTCATACAGTATCCGGGGGCTTCGGGGCGTGTGCTCCCGGTTGAGCGATACCACCAGCTGGGAGAACAGATTCACCAAGCGGATGGGCTCTTTATCATGATTGCCGACCTCCTCGCCTGCACGCTGCTTGTATCTCCGGGCGAACTTGGCGCGGACATCGCTGCCGGGACAACACAGCGCTTTGGAGTACCCATGAACGGGGGAGGGCCGCATGCTGGGTACATTGCCACAACGAAGGCGCGTGAGCGCCAGCTACCCGGGCGTTTGGTGGGAGTGTCTCGAGACTCGCATGGGAACCCGGCATTGCGGTTGGCACTTCAGACACGTGAACAGCACATTCGCCGCGAGAAAGCCACGAGCAATATCTGCACGGCGCAATCATTGCTCGCCATCATGGCCTCAATGTATGCGGTCTATCACGGGCCAGACAGGTTACAGGCTATCGCTGAGTATATTCATGGCGAGACGTGTGCATTGGCGGAGCAGCTGACGGGGCTGGGTCTGGATGTGGAGTATGGGTGTTTCTTTGACACCTTGTCCATACGGGCACCTGGGAAGGCGCGGCGTTACGCTGATGCGTTGCTGGCTGAAAACATCACTGTCTTCATTGCGGACGAGGACACTCTGCGGCTGTCCTGCGATGAACTGACAACCCCCGAGATTCGTGCGCGCTTCCTGCGGGCATGGGAGCCGCTGCAGCGTACTGACATCGGTGATTCATCGGGCGCCGACATAGGTATAGCTGAGAGTACTGCCGCTCAAGGAGCACCCGGTTTCGGACTCCCCGCGGACTCCCTCCGCGGCGACGAGTACCTGCATCAACGCCCCTTCCACGCCTATCGCAGCGAAACCCAACTCATGAGGTACATGCGGAGGCTCGCGGCGAAAGATTACGCGCTTGATCGAGGCATGATTCCGCTTGGGTCTTGCACGATGAAGCTCAATTCGGCCGTGGAACTCACTCCCATGAGCTACGAGGGCTTCGCCCGCATTCATCCGTATGCACCGCATAGGGACCTGGCGGGATACGAGTCATTGGTGGGTGATCTCGAAACCTGGCTGGCGGACATTACCGGTTATGACGCCGTGAGCCTCCAACCCAACGCTGGGAGCCAGGGTGAGTTCGCGGGGCTGCTTGCTATCCGTGGCTACCACCTTTCGCGAGGCGACGGGGCACGTAACGTGTGTCTCATCCCCGCATCAGCGCATGGGACGAACGCGGCGTCAGCGGTGATGGCAGGGTTCAAGGTCGTCGTCGTTAAAACGGCGGATGACGGTTCCATCGACATGGCCGATCTTGACCGCGCACTCGCCGAACACGTGGACTCCATCGGCGCCATCATGATCACCTATCCCTCGACGCATGGCACGTACGAACCGGAGGTGACCGAGGTGACCGCCAAAGTGCACGCGGTGGGCGGGCAGGTTTACATCGACGGTGCCAATCTCAACGCGCTTGTTGGATACAGCCAGCCGGGCTCGTTTGGGGGAGACGTCTCGCATCTCAACCTGCACAAAACCTTTGCCATTCCACACGGTGGCGGCGGTCCCGGTGTTGGTCCCGTGTGTGCACGTTCGCACCTCGCGCCCTTCTTACCGGGATTCCCGGGATTGTGGGAGCGCACGCGACCGGGCGACGGTGCAGTTTCTGGCGCGCCGTGGGGGTCGGCGTCGATTCTTCCCATCACCTGGGCCTACATCAGGCTCATGGGACGTGACGGGCTGCGAGCTGCGACGGCGGGGGCTGTGCTGGCTGCAAACTACGTGGCCAAGCGGCTGGAGGATCGTGTTCCAGTGCTCTATCGTGGACCCGGTGGATTTGTGGGGCACGAGTGCATTCTGGATGTTCGTCCACTGAAATCCGCGTACGGAATCACCGTCGACGACGTCGCTAAACGGCTTATCGACTATGGCTTCCACGCGCCTACCATGAGCTTCCCGGTGCCGGGCACGCTTATGGTTGAGCCAACCGAATCGGAAGATCTTGATGAGATCGACCGTTTCTGTGATGCTATCGAAGCGATCGTGGACGAAGCAGAACGGGTGGGAGGCGGCGAGTGGACCACCGAGGACAACCCATTGCGGAGTGCGCCGCACACAGCCGAGACACTTCTCGCGGCAGACTGGAACCACCTGTATTCGCGCGAGGACGCCGCCTACCCGGGAATCGCCGTTGCTCGGCGCAAGGGACGTGACCCCGAGCGGATTCGCCAGTGGATTGACGATAAATATTGGCCGCCAGTTGGTCGTATTGACGGGCCCTGGGGCGATCGTCATCTCCAGTGCACATGTCCGCCACCGGAGGCATATGAAAGTTAACGGATGAGTGGGACAGCTGTGAGATGTGCGTGCGGGCTCCGGCCGTGACGCCGTCGTCGCTGGGTGGAGTCTGTCCAATCATCGCCGCTAGAAACCGTGTAGATGTTGATGGCTGCCGGGTCTGTTGTGAACGTGTGGCGTTTCTGGCAGCGTGTGACAGTTTTTCCTCGGAGGAATGCGGGCGGATTCGAGTGGTGGGTGCAACGCTCGTCATTGGAGGGTGATCGGATGGGGCATCGTGCTGGGGAAGAGTATTGGAAGGTGAGGGACCGGGACCGGGACCGGTTTTGGGAGGTGATTGCCCAGGGCGGGAGTCTGGCTGTGGCGGTGGCGAGTGTGGGGGTGACCCGGGCTGCGGGGTTGCGGTGGTTAAGGAATGGGCTTATACCTGAATGGTGTCGCCAAAAGATTATTGATCGTGTCCAGCCTGGTGTGGGTCCATTGACTTTTGTGGAGCGGGGCTGGATCCAGAACATGTGCCGGGCGGGATTCACGACCAGTGAGATGGCTCGCTTGTTGGGCCGGTCCCGGTCAACGATCTGGCGCGAGCTCCCTAAAGGCATCCACGAGACGTGGGGTACCTACCGGGCAGTGGTCGCCCAACGCACAGTCGACGCTCGGCGTGCCCGACCCAAAACACGCAAACTAGAAACTAATGACGAGTTGCGGGCCCAGGTAGTGGCAGGCTTGGAAAAGAACTGGTCACCCGAGCAGATCGCGGCCCGCCTCGTCGTGGATCATCCCGGGGATAAGGAGATGCGGGTGTGTCATGAGACGATCTATCAGGCCATCTATGTTAACCCGCGTGGCGGACTCGCTAAAGAGGTGAAAGCCGCGATCAAGCGCGGTAAAGTGCTGCGTCATGGGCGTGAGTATCGCAGGCATCAGGGCCGGGCTAAGCGGCCCGATAAGCTCGGTGAATATGTTTCGATTCATGAGCGGCCCGAAGAGATTGAGGAGCGTTTGGTTCCGGGGCATTGGGAAGGTGATCTGATTATCGGGGCCGGCTCTGCCAGTCAGGTCGGGACCCTGGTTGAGCGCACCACCTCGAAAATATGTTTGCTGCATCTGCCGGCCAATCGCACTGCCCCGGTGGTGGCGCAAGCCATCATCACCACGATTGAGGCCATGGAAGATATCGCGTGTCAGTCGATCACTTGGGACCAGGGATCGGAAATGGCGGCCCATCACCAGATCACCCAGACCACCGGTGTCCAGGTGTATTTCGCTGACCCGCACTCGCCCTGGCAGCGCGGGGTGAATGAGAACACTAACGGGCTCCTACGCGATTACTTCCCCAAAGGCAGCGATCTGTCGGTCTGCCCACCCGACTACCTCGAGTTCGTCACCAACGAGATGAATGACCGGCCCCGCAAACGCCTAGGATGGAAAACCCCCAACGAGGCCTGGAACGAACTACTATCAAACCAACAACAACACTAAAAAGTGTTGCAACCACCCCTCGAATCCGCCGCGTTGCACGTCGCGGAAATCGTTACTCCGTCAAACTGCCAAAAATTGCTCGGAAATCGTGGAAACAAGTTTTGCCCTCTTGACGTTTAACCCAATGTGCTGGATTATGCCCAGCGCCGGTATGATGGGTTGT
>RRZU011664287.1_pt1 | contig 18092 bp, 18 predicted proteins | sample 2165561 | NCBI WGS metagenome assembly RRZU01 (sample SAMN10456909, study PRJNA506462) | wastewater metagenome | isolation source: wastewater sludge | place: USA: Moscow, Idaho | reverse complement strand
TATTTAATTCTAAGGTAGCTCTATTTAGCCTTTCTTCATCCATATCTAATATGTTTTTTTTGATTTTTATACCATTTTCCCAAAAACCTTCGTCAATTTGTTCGCCGATTTCACTATAAGTAACACCAAAACCGTTACGAAGTCCGTTTAAGAATTCTCCTTCATAAATAAGAACACCATTATCATTATATTCTTTGCCCAAACCATGAAGAAAACCATTAACGAAACGTCCTTCGTATATAACATTTCCGTCTTTATTATAAGATTTGCCTTGACCATGAGGGTAATTGTTGGATAAATGTCCTTTATAAAGAATTTGATTGTTTTCTGCATAAATAATTCCATAACCATGGGCAGAACAATTACTCCATTCTCCTTCGTACTCAATTTTCTCATCATTTTTTGAGAGTTTCCCAATCCCATGAAATAAACCATTACTCCAAGCACCAGAATACACAAGGTCAGTGCCAACAAGCCTTTCGCTACCCATTCCATGTTTTAGTTTGTTTTCATAGGGACCGCTATATTCAAAGGTATAATTTTTTTTACCAAGATTTTCATGCATTTTTTTTATATCATTTAAATCAGAAAAGTTATTCATATAATAGCCTCCTAAAGATAATATAGTAAGTTTACCACTTTTTTTTTAAATCATCAATAATTAATGATGTAATTATTACTAAACATTTACAAAGTTGCTTTTTTATTTTTTATGAGGTACAATTCTTACAGTAGCAATTATTTTTTTAGGAGGTTTATATGAAAAAAATATTATTTTTAGTTTTGTCAATTTCTTTATTATTTGTTAGTTGTAAAAATAAAGAAGCAAAAGAAGAACAAAGAGAACTTACACCTATAGAAGCAAAGGTTTATAAAGATTATCCAGAATGGGTGTTTCAACCTGACTACAAAGGTGGAATAGCAGCAGTAGGACAGTCAAAAATTGGAGCTGCAGGACTTTCTTTTGCAAGACAAGAAGCACTTGCTATGGCGAGAAGCGAGCTAGCTCGTATGATAGAAGTTAAAGTAGACGATATGTTTAAAACTTATGTGAATTCTGTAGGAGTATCTGGAGAATTAGGTGTTGAAAAGGTTTCAACTGCGGTTTCAAGTCAAGTGGCATCAGTTTCTTTAAAAGGGTCAAAACAAATTGATACATGGATAAATAAAGACAATACAGAAATATTTGTATTAGTAGCTGTTTCAAATGATGATTTGAAAAGAGAGACTTTAACGACAGTAAAATCAACTTTAGATAGTGACGAGGCTCTTTGGCAAGAATTTAAAGCAAAAAAAGCTCAAGATGAGTTAGAAGCAGCTGTTAACAAAACATTTAAGTAGAAAAGAGGTTTTATGAAAAAAATAATCTTGTTTTTTATGTTTTGTTCTTTTTATCTGTTGGCTGATATAGTGGGAGTTGGAATTGGTGAAACAGAAATTTTAGCTAAAAAAAGTGCCCTTGATGAACTTTCCCAGCAAATAGAGGTAAAAGTAGATTCTCTGTTTTACACTGAGGAAATCAATAATAATGGAATCTATTCAAAGAATTCAGTTGGAACAGTTAACCTCATTAGTAGTAATTTTTTAATAGGTGTAGAGTACTATGTGGAAAAAATAGGGAAAAATTATTCTGCTAAAGCTGTAATATTAAAAGACAAAGCATATTTTTATGAAGATAAAGTAAGGGAAGCTTACAATCTATCCAGTCAATACTATGGTAGAAGTACAAAAACTAAAAGTTTTGGAGAAAAGAAAAGTTACTTATTAGCAAGTCTTAAAGAACTTAAAAAAGGTGATAGTTACAAAAACATTTCTTTACTTTTAGGGTCGAAAAAAGCCATAAGTCCAGGAGTAAATGAATTTACTTTAAATGAGGAGTTGCAAAAATTAAAAAATGAAAATCTGGATAAACTTATTGTTTATATAGATTTAGAAGAAGAAAAGTTTTTAGGTGTAAAAAATATAATTGCTAAAAGTATCACTCAAATATCTAGAGAAAATAATCTAGACATAGTTTTAGGTGATAAAAATTATAATAATACAACTTTTCAAGTGAGAGTAGTTTCTTATAAAGAAGAGGTAATACCACCTTTTTATTATAATAATAAGAAACTTAGTGACACTATATACAAAAGCGACTTAGTTTTAAGTTTTGAGCTTAAAGATAGTCTTAGTGGTGTAGTTTACGAGACTTTTACTTACGAAAACTCTAGCAAAAGCTTCCAAAGCCCTGAAGATGCACTAAATCTTTCAAGTAACAGAATTATGAAAGAAGCAAAGGAAAAATTAACAATAAGCTTAGGAAATATTATGTAAAAGTACCTATTGATTTAGGTACTTTTTTTTAAAACTTGGAATTTAAAAATTCATCTTTATTTATATTAAGACCTTTGCACGCTTCGATTTTTTAGTACAAAATCTAAAATCTAAGCGTAGGACGCTTAACCCCGAAAAATAAACACCCATTAAAATTCAATAAAATTAATGAGTCCAGCGTCACGCTGGTTCGGTGAAGCTGAATAAGCTTCGATTTTATATTTTTATGTCTTTCCTAGATGAACAAAATACCTTATTATGCAAAGCTCTCATATTACTTTTATATTTTTTGTATATATAAAATTAATGTTTAATAGATGTATTATTGATTTTATAAAAAATTTTGTACAAATTTTTAGTAGTTTTTTTACTAATAAATGTACAAAAATCAAGGAGTCCAAAGATAAACCTAGCATTTTCAAAGCCTCCAGAGCGTAAAAACTCCAATAAAAAACTTGACTTTATTTTATACTTTTGATAAAGTGTACTTGTGAAGTTTCATAGGGTAATGAAGCAAATTTTTTATCTATAGAGGAGGATGGATTCTTATGAGAATACCAAAAGTTATGAGTACTCAGCACCCAGACAATGTGGCCTCTCCTTTCTTTTCAACAAATGTTGTTTTAAGTGGGGATGATGAAGTATTAGAAGCCTTTTATGCTTATTCGCATTTAGGGGCAGACGAGCAAATGTGGGATTGTGAAGGGAAAGAAGTAGATGCTTATGTAGTAAAAAAATTATTTACTAAGCACGAGGAGTTTTTTAGAGAAAATATATTAGGAAGAGACTTAAGATTAACTCTTAGAGTTCCTAATCCAGAAGAAGAAAAAGCAGAAGCTAAGATTTTGCTTGAGCAGTTAGAAACTATACCAAGAGTTTTTGATTTATCAAAATTATTCTATGGTGAGGACATAGCTCCTATATTTGAAGTAATTTTACCAATGGCTAAAGAAGCAAATACTATTGATAGAATCTACAAATATTATATGAATTATGTTGTTGGAAAACAAAACAAATCTACAAAAGAGGGAGATATTACAATAGCTGAATGGATTGGAGAATTCAAACCTGCTACTATAAATGTAATTCCTTTATTTGAAGATCTTGAATATATGCTAAAAGCTCCTGAAATATTAAGAGAGTATTTATTGGACAAAGAGGTTAAGGAACAAAGAGTTTTCCTTGCTAGATCAGACCCTAGTTTAAACTACGGAGTAATTTCTGCTGTTTTAATGGTTAAAATTGCATTACAAGGTTTATATAAATTACAAGACGAAATAGGAGTAAAAATTTATCCTATACTTGGAGTAGGGCCTTGTCCATTTAGAGGAGGATTAACTCCAGTTACAGTAGATAGATGTCTTGCAGAATATCCATCTAATCATACTTGGACTATTCAATCAGCATTTAAATATGATTATTCTAATGCTAAAGTAAAAAAAGCTGTTAAAAAAATAATGAATCATGAAACTACTGCTCCACACGAAATTGATGTAGAGAAAGCTCTTGATATAATAGAAAGATATAAAAATGAATATCAAAAACAAATTACAGATTTAGCACCAATTATTAATAAATGTGCTAAACATGTGCCAAGTAGAAGACTTAGAAAACTTCATACAGGATTATTCGGGTACCAAAGAAATATGGGTGGAATTACTTTCCCTAGAGCTATTTCTTTCTGCTCATCATTATATTCTTTAGGTATGCCGCCTGAATTATTAGGATTAAATGCACTAACAGAAGAAGATATCAAATACTTAAGAAAAGTATATGTTAACTTTGATGAAGATATAAGAGATTGTATCAAATATGTAAATATAGATACAGGACTTGTACCAGAAGCTTTACTTCCTATATTAAAAGAATTGGTGGAAAAATATGAAGTAGATTTAGAGCACAAAAAATTAACTGGTCATATAGTTGATTTATTGAAAAATCATAAATCAGAAGATGTACAAGTTAATATAGTTAGAGCAGCAAAATTGAGAAGATTCTTAGGATAATAATAAATTATAGAAAAAGAGCAAGTTATACTTGCTCTTTTTTATTTAAATATAGTAAACTTGTTTAGGATTATTGTAATTACTCTGGCTACCTCAGAGGCGTGGACGCTTGGAGATAAATTAAGGGGGGGCTTTGGCCTGACCCCAGAACAACAAAGAGTATCTAGAAAGGATGATATAGATTGATAGGAATAGTAATAGGAGGGCCTACGGGAGTGGGGAAGACCTCTTTATCAATAAAACTTGCTAAAATATTAGACGCAGTTATAATAAATTGTGACTCTATGCAAATATATAAAGAAATGCATATAGGGACTGCAAAGATAAAAGAAGAAGAAAAAAATGGAGTGCCTCATTATATGTTCGACATAATAAGCCCTATAGACTCTTATAGCGTTGGAGATTATTATAGAGATGTAAATTTACTTTTAGAACAATTTGAAAAAGAGAATAAAAATGTGATTCTTGTAGGAGGAACTGGACTTTATATAAACGCCGTTACAAATGGCTTATCAAAACTACCTGAAAGTAATAAGGATTTGAGAAGGACTTTTGAAGAAAAAAGCACAGAGGAACTTTATAAAGAATTGGAAAATTTAGATGTAGAAGCAGCAAAAAGTATACATCCTAATAATAGAGTTCGGGTAGAAAGGGCTTTAGAAGTTTGCCTTCTGACAGGAGAAAAGTTTTCAATTTTAAACAAGAAAAATATTAAAGGAAATAACTATGAGTTTCATAAATTTGCTCTAGAAAGAAGCAGGGATATACTCTATGATAGGATTAATTATAGAGTAGAATTAATGTTAGAACAAGGATTGGAAGAAGAAGTAAGAAGCCTATATGAAAAATACAAAGAGAAGATAACAAATACTAAAGCTATAGGTTACAAAGAATTGTTTTGGTATTTTGAAGGAAAAATAACTAAAAAAGAAGCAGTAGAATTAATTAAAAAAGAATCTAGGCATTACGCTAAAAGACAATTTACTTGGTTTAAGGGAGATATTGATTATAAATGGTTTGATTTAGGCCAAATAGAAGAGGATAAAATTATAGAAAATATACTGAAATTTTTTAATTGATTTAAATCTTGATAAAATGAAAATAATGTGTTAAACTAGTATTAATCTATGCTAGGAGGTTTTAAGAGCTTGAAAAAAATATTAATTTTTATAATGCTCTCTATTTTAATAATCTCTTGTAAAAATTCGGAAATTGTTCAAAAAGAAGACAGTGTTAATGTCGAGATTGAAGAAAAACTAAGAGTTTGGCATATTGATGAGGCGATGTTATTAATAGAGAAACTAGAAGATTCAGAAAAAGCTAAATATCTATCTATAATAGAAGATAAAAAAGAAAAACTTGAAAAATTATATAGGGTAGAAGAAATAATTAAAGAAGCTTTCTACACTGGAGATTATTCTACTCTAGATTCTTATATGGATTTAGGAAGTATTAATAATTATAAATACGGAAAATTAAAAGAATATGGCTTGAGTAATATTAGAGTTTATTTAGGAAATAGAGAATTTTTAGATAATAATGTAGATGAAATAGCTGTTTTGAACTTTTTTGAAGAAAGTGTATATTTGGAGTTAGAACTTCAATATGAAGGAAATGATTGGTTTATAAAATCATTTGACGAAAAAAGGTGAAGCGATGAATGAAATAGTTTTAAAAGTACCATCTTCATTAAGAGTGTTATCTCTTGTTAGAAGTACCGTTAAAGGATATCTTGAAATTGAACGAGTAAAAGAAAGTGACATATCACTACTTCTTTCTGTAGTTGATGAATTAGCAACTAATGCTGTAGAACATGGTTATGATTATAATGAAAAATCTTCTTTGATAGTGAAAGTAACTAAGGAAGAAGAAAGGGTAATTGTAGAAGTTGAAGATTTTGGAGTAGGTTTTCAAGGGGAAGGAAACAGCAAAAAAGAGGGTGGAATGGGTCTTAGTATTGTTCGTAAGATTGTAGATGGACTTGAAATGGTAAAAAAAGATAAGGGGCTAATGATTAGGGTATTTAAATATATAGAGGGAGGAAATAAATAATTATGATAACAAACTTTGAAATAATTGAAGAAGAAAAAAACGGAGTTGTTATATTAAGAGTAAGTGGGGAGTTAGATGCACTTGTCGCACCACAACTGAAAGATAGATTAATAAAGCTTATGGAACTTGACAAAAAGAATTTTATTCTGGATTTTGAAGGTTTATCTCACATAAACTCTTTGGCAATGGGAATAATTAGAGGAAGATTGAAAGAAATTAGAGAAAAAAATGGAGATATTAAGTTAATAAAATTAAATGATCATATTGCAACTATATTTGAAATGGTTGGACTAGATGAATTATTTGAAATATTTGTAACTGAAGAAGAAGCTCTTTCTACTTTCTAAATAATTTGAAATAGATAGGGTAATTATTTTTAATAGAAATACTCCAAAGTGAGGAAATTATGAATAAAAAGTCTATAAGAAGTTTAATATATATATTAATGATATTTAATATAAATGCAAATGTGTATGAAAATTACCAAAATGCAAAAAATCAATTTGATACTAAGGCCTATGAACAGGCAAAATTTAGTCTAGAGCAAGTACTTAATGAAGTACCTGATTATGACGAAGCTAAACTACTATATTTTAAACTTAAATATGAAACTGGTGAAAGATTTGACATTAGATTAATTAACGATGAATTTTTTAGATATAAAAAGGATTCTGCAGCAACTATAGCAAGATTATTTTATGATTTGCTAAAAGCTAAAGAGCCTATAAAAAAAGAGTTGTTTACATATCTAATGGCACAAAATGAATTGAATTTATCTGAAATAGTATATGACAGTATGGACGATAAAGGACCTTATAGAGATAGTTTTTTGTCTTATTTGTTTTCAAAAAAACAATACTCAAAAATACTTAAGAAGTATCCAGTATATTCTTTTGTAAGAAGGGTAGAAGAAGAGAAAACAAAGGCTGATAGTTTTTATTATAGTGCACTAAAAAAACTTAAAGAAAACAGTACCGAAGAAGCTATAAAATTCTTAAAAGAAGCTATAGTTACTTATCCAGAAAACCCTGTATATTACACAAAAATAGCACAGGTATATGCTGATAATAAAAATTATGATTTAGCAGAATTTAATTTTTATGAAGCTTTGGCTTATGAAGATAGAGTGGATATAAAAATGAATTTATTTAATATATATTATATTCAAAATAAATATAATGATGCTTATACTATAGCAAAGGATATTAATCATTTGCCTGAAATTAGAGAAAAGCTAAAAAATATGTACTATAATCAAGAAGACAATAATGTATATTTGAAAGTAATTGCAAAATTTGAAAAAGAAATATTAGCGGATAAGAGACCAATACTTACACGTAGAAATGTAAGTGTAGGGGATACTTTTACTTTGATACAAGCACAAACTATAATATATGATCCTAAAACTGGGGAAAAATTGGCAACAAGAACTATACCTGTAGCAAGAGTGAGAGTTTCAAAAATAGAAGAAAAACTCATTACTTTTTCTATTGTAGAAGAATATATGGTAGTATTAGCAGACAGAGAATACATATTAGGAATGAAGGAGGAACTATGAATTATGGATTAATTCTAGCCTCTGCAATATTAGTTGTTGGTGCAATTACTTGGATTTATTTGAAAAAAAATAAAATAGATACAAAAATCGCAGAACTAAATTTATTAAAAATTGAGCTTAAAAAAGCGGAAATTGAAGCAGATAATATTGTAGAAGGTGCTAAGAAAGAAGCAGCAGCTTTAAGAAAAGACCAAGAGTTAAAAGCAAAAGAAGAGGCTTTAAGAATAAAAGAAAAAGCTGAAAAAGAAAGAAAAGAAGCAAAATTAGAAATTCAAAAAACAGAACAAAGACTTATCAAAAAAGAAGAAAATATTGATAAGAAATATGAAAAATTAGAAGAAAAAGAAAGAAATCTTGAAATAGCAGTAGAAGACCTTGATGTTACGAGAGATGAGTTAAGAGTATTAAAAGAGAAACAAGAAAAAGAGCTTGAAAGAATAGCAGAACTTACAAAACAAGAAGCAAAAGATTTATTAATTGAAAACTTAAAAGGTGAGCTTACTCACGAATCGGCTTTAGCTATAAGAGAATATGAAAATAGACTTGAAGAAGATAAAGAAAGATTATCAAAAAGAATACTTTCGACAGCTATATCAAAATCAGCTTCAGAATATGTTGTAGATGCAACTATATCTGTAGTGCAACTTCCTAATGATGAAATGAAGGGTAGAATAATAGGAAGAGAAGGAAGAAATATTAGAGCTATAGAAGCTCTTACAGGAGTAGACGTAATTATAGACGATACTCCAGAAGCAGTAGTATTATCAAGTTTTGATGGTGTAAGAAGAGAAATAGCTAAACTTACAGTAGAAAAACTTATAAATGATGGAAGAATCCATCCTGCAAAAATAGAAGAAACAGTTAAAAAATCAGAAAAAGAAGTAAATAAAGCAATAGTAGAAGCTGGAGAACAAGCATTACTAGAACTTGGGATTACAGGAATGCATCATGAAGTGGTAAAAGTTCTAGGAAGATTAAGATATAGAACAAGTTATGGGCAAAATGTACTTACTCATTCTATAGAAGTAGGACATCTTGCAGCAACTATGGCTGGAGAACTTGGCTGTGATATAGCTCTTGCTAAAAGAGCAGGATTATTACATGACATAGGTAAAGCCTTAGACGTTGATATAGAAGGATCTCATGCACTTATAGGTATGGATTTCTTGAAAAAATTTGGAGAAAAACCTCTTGTGCTTAATGCAGTAGGGGCTCACCATAATGAAATAGAGTTTGAATGTGTTGAATCTGTTCTTGTACAAGCAGCAGATGCAGTATCTGCATCAAGACCTGGAGCAAGAAGAGAAACATTATCAACTTACCTAAAAAGACTTGAACAACTTGAAACTATAGCAAACTCATTTGAAGGTGTAGAATCTTCTTATGCAATTCAAGCAGGAAGAGAACTTAGAATTGTAGTAAATTCTGAATCTCTAAATGACGATCAAGCTATTGTAATGTCAAGAGAAGTTGCTAAGAAAATTGAAGAGGGAATGCAATATCCTGGACAAATCAAAGTAACTGTTGTTAGAGAAACTAGAGCAGTAGATTTTGCAAAATAAATATAGTTTTCTGAAAGATTGGTTTACTCCAATCTTTTTTATTGCTATATTACCAATTTTTTAGTAATTTTCACCAACCAAGTTCCACGTAAAGGCGTGGACACTTGGTTGGTAGATTAGGGGGCTTTGCCACGAACACCATAAAAACAGAGAAATTTAATCTGTTTTGATAAAAATGCCTGAGAATTACTTTTTTTAAAAAAGATGTAAAAAAAATGTCAAGAATTCTCTAAAATATGGTAAACTATTATAGTTATAATTTGATAAATTAGAAAGGATACAAATGAAAGTTTTAATAATAGGAGATGTAATGGGTAGGCCTGGAAGAGATGCCCTAAAAGAGTTTTTAGATAGAAAAAAAAGTGATTTTGATTTTGTTATAGTAAATGGAGAAAATGCAGCAGCAGGTTTTGGAATTACTACAAAGATTGCTGATGAATTTTTTGAAATGGATGTAGATATAATAACTTCAGGAAATCATATATGGGATAAAAAAGAAATTTATAAATATTTGGATGAAAATGATAGTATTCTTAGACCATTAAATTATCCTAAGGGAGCTCCAGGAAATGGATATGTTATAAAAGCTAATAAAAAGGGACAAAAATTGGCTGTAATTAACGTTCAAGGAAGGGTTTTTATGCCTGAAGTAGACTCGCCTTTTGATAGAATAGAAGAGGCTCTGAATGAGATAAAAAAAGAAACTTCAAATATAATAGTCGATTTTCATGCAGAAGCTTCATCTGAAAAATTAGCTATGGGTTGGTATTTAGATGGAAGAACAAGCCTTGTTTATGGGACACATACGCATATTCAAACAGCTGATGACAGAATTCTAGAAAAAGGGACAGGCTTTATAAGTGATGTTGGTATGACAGGAGCCCACGATAGTATAATAGGAATGACTATAGAAACAGTCCTTCCAAAATTCTTGACTTCTTTACCTTCAAAATTTGAAGTTGCAACTGAAAATGTAAAAGTTAATGGACTAGAAATAGAAATTGATAAAAATGGTCTATGCAAAAGCATAGAGAGAATAAACGTAAGTATAGAAGAACTTGATTTCCTATAATGACTTAGGTAAAGTTAGATAAATAAATTTAATTTTTAGTCTTTATGGGGTTTAGGGCGAAGCCCCAAAAATTACTATCTAAGCCTCCATGCCAAAGACACGGAGGTTTAGAAGTAGCTTGAGTAGCTAGGATTTCTTATTTTAATAGATGTATTTTGGAGGCTTATTATGAAAAACTGTGTAAGATGTGGGAAAGAAATAGATGTAATTGCCAAAGATCCCAGTAAAGTATTTTATTGTCAACAATGCAGTTTTGAAATTTTAAAAATAGACAAGGAAAAATTATTTGTTAAGAAAGATGAAGAAGTTACCTTTATCCCAGATAATAAATTTCTATTTGTAATTATTCCGGGAATATACCAACTACAAAGAGGAAAAATGCTAAGGGCATGTGTATATTTTTATGCTTCTACTTTTTTCACAGTAGCTTGGTTTGTTTTTTTGTCTTTATTTCTCAATACAAATACAGTGAGCGTTTATGATATAAAACCCCTTAAATTTTTTAGTTTTTTGGTTATTGTGCAATACTTATTAGTATTTTATTTAAATCTTAAGGAGATTAAAAGTGGAACTAACAGAAGTTAAAGTTATATTTGACGCAGATAATGTGGAAATTGTCAAAAATGAGATAATAAACTTATTCTATGAATTTGGGGTAAGTGGAGTAAAAATTGATGAACCAATGGAAAGAAATACTTTGGATTTTTATAAAGATGAGAGAGACTTTATAATAAATGATTTAGCTATAACAGCTTATTTTCCTAAAAATGCTTATTCAAAAAGAAGAGAAGAAATGATAATAAATAGGTTTGAAGAATTTTTTAGTGAAAGAGAAGATGTTATTTTTAATATAAGTTTTTATGATTTGGCTGATGAAGATTATGTAGATAATTGGAAAAAATATGTATTTACAACAAGAATTAGCGAAAGATTTGTTGTGAAGCCAAGCTGGAGAGAATATGAAGCAGAAGAGGGAGATTTAGTAATAGAACTTGACCCTGGAAGAGCTTTTGGAACAGGAACGCACCCAACTACTTATTTATGTATAAAATTAATGGAAAAATACATTAAAGAAAATCAAAGTGTTATTGACGTGGGAACTGGTTCAGGAATACTTATGGTTGCAGCAGATAAACTTGGGGCACAAGAGATTTGGGGAGTTGATATAGACCCAGATGCAGTTGAAGTTGCCAAAGAAAATTTAGCCTTAAACAAGGTATCAGAAGAAAAAACTAAGGTTTTAGTAGGTAACCTTTTGAATGTTGTTGAGGATAAAAAATTTGAAGTGGTAGTAGCAAACATACTTGCAGATGTAATACTTTTACTTCTTAAGGATATTTCAAAGGTTATCGCTGAGAATGGTATTTTAATATTATCTGGAATAATAAATGATAAGAAAAATCTTATTTTGGAAGCATGTAAAAAAGAAAAGCTAGAAATTGTTGAGATTATTGAAGATAAAGAATGGGTCGCAATGACTGTAAAGAATTATTAATAAAATTTAATCTTTTATAAGAAAGATAAATAATTTGTTTTTAGGGGATTCGGGGCAAAGCCCCGTACTTTCCCACCCTTGGGTAAAGAACAATCTGAGTAGTTGAAAGAATTATTAATAAAATTTTGGAGGCAAAATGGAAAAATTTATTATTGCAGTAGATGGTCCAGCTGGTAGCGGTAAAAGTACTATTTCGAAGATAGTAGCTAAAAAATTAGGCTTTACTTACCTTGATACAGGAGCTATGTATAGAATGGTAACTTATGCAGTATTAAAAAATGGAACTAATTTGGAAAATGAGAGTGAATTAATAAAGCTTTTGGATGAAATAAAGCTGGATATAGAAAAAGATAAGTTTTATTTAGATAGAGAAGATGTTAGCGAAGTAATAAGAAAAGAAGAAGTCACAAATAATGTAAGTAAAGTTGCAGCCATAAAACTTGTAAGAGAGAAACTTGTGTGCATGCAAAGAGATATATCAAAGGGGAAAAAAGTAATTCTTGATGGGAGAGATATAGGAACTGTTGTTTTCCCTCAAGCAGAATTAAAGATATTCTTGGTAGCTAGTCCTGAAGAAAGAGCCAAAAGAAGAGTGAAAGAATTTTTGGAAAAAGGAATAGATACAAACTATGAAAAAGTTTTGGAAGAGATTAAAGAAAGAGATCATATGGATAGCACAAGAAAAGAATCTCCTCTTACTCAGGCTGAAGACGCAGTTCTTATTGACACAAGCTTTATGAATATAGACCAAGTGTCAGAAGAAATAATCAAACTTGTAGAAAAGAATAAAAATAAGTAAAGAGAAAAAATATGAAGAAATTTTTATTACTAATAATTTTAAGTTTCATGCTTTTTATTGCATGTGGCAAAAAAGAATCTAAAGAAAAGGAAATAGAGTCCTCTTATACACAAATAGAAGAAGTGGCTATAGATAAAAACAATGAAGAAGTAGAAGAAAATAAGCCTGAAGAAAAAGAAGTAGAAAAGCCAAAAGAGGAGCAAGCTGAAGCTATAAAGGAAGTCATAAAAGAAAGTCTCCCAAAGGGAAACGGAAATCTTGCTATACTTATAGATGATGCTGGTGGAAGTTTAGAGCTTGCTAAAGCTTTTGCTAGTTTAGATATGAAAATCAGTTTTGCTGTATTGCCTTATCTTGCTAAGTCAAGAGAAGTTAATGAATACTTGACTTCTAAAGGGCACACTGTGATATTACACTTGCCTATGGAAGGTTCTGACACAGCAGTTAATGATAACACAAAAGGCTTACTTAAAACAGAGTTATCAAAAGAAGAAATGAGTGAGATTTTTAAGAATGCTTTAGATAATGTAGGGTTGGTAAGAGGATTCAATAACCATATGGGTTCTGTATTTACTAGTTCTAAAGAAGCTATGGGGACAGTTCTTAGCTATGGGAAAGAAAGAAATCTTTTTTATGTAGATAGTAGAACAATAGCAAGTTCTCAAGGATACAAAACTGCAAAGGAAATGAATATTCCTACAGCTCAATGTGTTCATTTTCTAGATAATTCTAAAAATGTAGTTGATATTGAAAAAGAGCTGTTAAGAGCAGCTAGAATATCTCAAAATAAAGGGAATGCTCTGGTAATAGGGCACTTTCATAAAAATATGGTAGAGGCTTTAGCTAATACCAAAGAAACATTAGCAAATTCAGGGATAAATCTTATTTTTGTAGACGAAATTTTGGAATAATACTTTACAAAAGCTAGAAAAACCTGTATAATTTATACTCGGTACAAGATATTTAAGGAGGATACAATGACTAAAAAAGAATTCGTAGAAAAATATGCAGAGAAAACTGGATTAAGTAAAAAAGATGCTCTATTACAATTAGACTCATTTTTGAACATAATCGAAGATACTTTGTCAAAAGATGGAGCAGTTCAATTTATAGGATGGGGTTCTTTTGAAACAAGAGTAACAAAAGAAAGAATAGGAAGAAATCCTAAAACTGGTGTAGAAGCAACTATTCCTTCAAGAAAAGTTGTAAAATTCAAAGTTGGAAAACTTTTAGCTGATAAAGTAAACAAATAAGGGAACCCAAAGGGGTTCCTTTTTTCCTTATAAATATTTAAAGCCTTAAAGATTTATACCGATAAATTAATTAGAAAACGAATTAAGTCAACTGCTTGGATGGGAAACTAGGGTGCGTTGCCCTGAAACGCTATAAAAAAAATTGAATTTATTTATCTAGTTATACCTCAGTAGAGATACTAATTATATATATTTAAGGAGAATATATGATATACAATATTATTTTATCTATAGCTTATTTTTTTATTAGGATACTTTATTTCTTTAATGACAATATTAAAACTTTTTTTGAAAAAAGAGTATTTAAAATAGAGCCTATAGAATGTGGAAAATATATACTTATTCATGCCTCTTCTTTGGGTGAGATTAATCTTCTTGATTCATTTATACAAAAGCTTCAAGAGGATAAGAGTAAAAATATTATTATAAGTGTTGTAACGGATACTGGGTATAATCAGGCTCTTTTAAAATATAAAAGTTCAAATGTAAGAGTAGTATACTTCCCTTTGGATAATTATTTTGCTATAAAAAAATTATTTAGTAAAGTAACTATAGAAAAAACTATTATTGTTGAAACAGAGCTTTGGCCAAATTTAATAAATTATGCTCATAAAAATTCTAAACTATATCTAATAAATGGAAGAATAACAGAAAAGTCCTTTAAAAAATATTTTAGAGTAAGACATTATTTAAAGTCTTTTCTTAATAAATTTGAATATCTTATAATGCAAACAGAAGAAGATAAAGGCAGAATAATAAAGCTAGGAGCCAGAGTAGATAAAGTATATAACTTTGGAAATCTAAAATTTGATATTAAATTTGATAATTATAGTGATGAAGAACTTTTGAATTTCAAAGAAAAACTTGGAATAAACGAAAAAGTATTTGTAGCAGGTAGCACAAGAGATGGAGAAGAAGAAATAATCCTTGAAGTTTTTAAAAAATTAAAGGGGTATAAACTTTTATTAGTTCCAAGGCATTTGCAAAGGATTAGGCAGATAGAGGAGCTATTAAATGGAGAGAGTTATAGCCTCTATAGCCAAGGGATAAAGGATTCAGACATAATTATAGTGGATACTATGGGTATACTTAGAAAGTGTTATGCCATAGCAGATATAAGCTTTGTAGGAGGCACTCTTGTGGATATTGGTGGACATTCTCTTTTGGAGCCTTTGTATTACGGTAAAAAACCTATATTTGGGAAATATCTTCAGAATGTAAAGGATATTGCTAATGAGATACTTAAGTTAGAATTAGGATACAAGGTTGAAAATATTGATGAATTTTATAAAACTGTGGAGCTTATTGAAAAAGAAACATATTCTTGTGAGGTAATAAAAGATTTTTTAGAAAGAAATTCTAAAAGCAGTGATAGAAGTTATAGACTAATATTTGCAGAATAAGAAAGGGAGTAGCATCTTCACCAAACATTTGGGGTGAAGAGGGCTTACTCCCTTCTCTTTTGATTTTTTTTTAAAATTTATCAGCAGGATAAACTAAACCAATATCTTTTCTAACGGTATCAAGGGTTTTTATAAGAAGTAGTGACATTTCATGAGACATAATACTAGACTCTTTTTTCCCTTCTTCTACTAAAGTTAAAAATTCTTTTATTTCATAATGGAAAGAATCCTTTTCTTCTGTTCCCAAATCTACAATTTCTCCGTTTCTCATATGAATTTTGGCTGAAGCTCCTACAGAAATCATATTAATTAGAATGTTTCCGTCTTCACCTTGAATTTCGCTAGGTATTAATGAATTAGTAATTTTACTATAATGAATATCGGACAAGAAACCTTCATATTTCATGTTAACAGTTCCAATACCATCTACCCCTGTATGTAGCATTTCAGCCTTGGCTGAAAGCTCTCTTGGCTCTCCAAAAAGATATAAACTAGCCAGTAGAGGATAAATTCCAATATCCATTATTGCACCGTTTGAAAGTTCAGGTTTAAAAGCATTTTCAATTATTCCCTTTCTAAAATTATCATAACGAGAAGAGTATTGACAGTAGTTAAAAAATACCCTTCGAATTTTTCCTATTTTGTGCAAATTAGCCTTAACATTTTGAAGGACAGGCATAAAAGGAGTTTTCATAGCTTCCATTAGAAGTACATTGTTTTCTTTTGCAGACTTTACCATAGCTTCTACTTCTTCTAAATTACTTGCAAAGGGTTTTTCCCCAAGGATATTTTTTTTATAATTCATAAGTTTTATAGCTTGACTGCTGTGCAAAAAATTAGGGCTTGCAACGTAAACTGCATCTATTTCTTTATCTTTTCCTAGCTCATCCAAATCTGTATATATTTTTTGGCACGAAAATTCTTTACCAAAATCAAGACCTTTTTCATAATCTCTAGAATATATGGCTTCCAAATGAAAGTTTGAAAAATTTTTAGCAGAATTAATAAACTCTTTAGTAATCTTTGATGTACCTATAACAGCAAATTTAATCATAATACCTCCAAAATTTTAAAATGTTCTGTGACGCTTGGATGGGAAATTACGGGGCTTAGCTCTGAACCCCAATGTCGTCAACTTAAAGATTTAAACTTTGGGCGTCTGCCCAAACCCGACCAGCAACGGTTGCTGGACACCTTATGAACTAAGGTAATTAAGGGGTTAAGCGTCCCACGCTTCTAAATGCTCTTACGACGAAGGAGTTAGAGCGTATTGATGCGCTAGCAAGAGGTATGGACGCGGAGTCCATGAGGTTTTGTCTTAAGTTGATGAAATTGCTCCGAACCCATAAAAATAAAAAAATTGAATTTATTTATCTAGTTATGCTTGAGTAACTATAATGTTTTTTCCATTTCATAGGAAAATTTATCTTCGTCAATAATATTAAAGCCTAAAGCTTCATATAATTTTCTTGCAGGACTGTTTTTCAATACTTCTAATCTAACATTTAAGTTTTTAGCCCTAGCTCTTTCCAATACAAATTGCAAAATTTTATTGCCAAAACCTTTATTTTGATATGCAGGTTCAATTTGAATCTGAATAAGATGAATATAGTCTTCTTTATAAGAGTATTTTAGAAATCCTACAATAAGCCCTTTATGATAAATAAGCCTTCCTTCTTCAAAGAAATAATTTATTCTTTGTAGATTGCTAAATTTATCTGTAGGCATACCGGCTTTTTGCATATGAGGATTCATAGTTCTTTCTCTAAGGTCAAGAAGATAGGGAATATGGTGTTCTTTTGCTTGACAAAAGATAAAATCTTCATAAAAATACTCCAAAACATAGTCTAAGTGCTTAATCATTTTTCCTTCATTAAACATATTTATAAGTTCGTCTCTTGTGACCCAACAAGCATCTATTACTTCTGTTTCTTGAAGCCTTAAATCTTCTACAGAAAGATTTTCATGGAAAAACCAAGTGTCGTTAAAATGATTTTTATTCTTGTTTAAATAAGTTCTCACACAAATTCCCATAGATTTTGGAACCACACCAAGTTCTTCTTTTAGTTCACGAAGAGCTCCTGTGTAAGAATCTTCTCCGCTTACTACTGAGCCTCCACAACCTTCCCATTGAAGTGGAAAAGTTTTTTGCGGATGTCTCTGGGAAATAAGGAGTTCACCTTTTTCATTGGTAATAAAGATATTGACTACAAGATGGTAAGTATTTTTTTCCATTGTAATACCTCTAGTGTGAGTTCTGTTTATTTTATTTCTATTTTCATCATATAAGTCCCAAATCTCCATAATGCTCCTCTCTGTTGCATGAATTATAAGTATATTTAGACATTTACACGCTTCGAGTTTTTAGTACAAAATCTAAAACCTAAGCGTAGGACGCTTTTTGCGAAGCTTATCCTGTAAGGAAACCCCTTAATATTGAAATTAATCTAAATTCTGATAAAAATTAAGAGTCCAGCGTCACGGTTTTAGATAATCTTAGCTTGAAAAGCTTAGAGTATATTAAGGAGTAACAACGTGTAGTAGGTTCGGTGAAGCTTTTGCGACTGTAAGGAGCT
>RRZU010980229.1_pt1 | contig 18092 bp, 14 predicted proteins | sample 2165561 | NCBI WGS metagenome assembly RRZU01 (sample SAMN10456909, study PRJNA506462) | wastewater metagenome | isolation source: wastewater sludge | place: USA: Moscow, Idaho | reverse complement strand
GCGAAGGTGACGGTCGGTGTGTTGATCACCGTTGTCCCGCCAGCACCTGCCGTGGCCGAGCCGATGTTGACGACCGTAGTCGATCCGGATGCGCCGCCGGTGCCGAGGTTCACGGTCTTGGTGACGCCCGTGGTCGTGGCCCCGGTGCCCATGCCATAGGTTGCAGTCCCGGTGGACGTACCGATGGTCGCAGTGGCCCCGGATGTCGTCACCGTTCCCGAGGCCGTCAGCGTGCCCGAGAATGTCTTGTTCCCGTTGAAGGTTTGGGTGCCTGCGAGGATCGCCAGTTCCGACGAGGTGTTGGACTGTTTTGCCCGACAACGGGCGCCAAGTTCTGGCTCTCGGTAATGAATGAACTGCGCAACCGGGGCGTCCAGGACATTCTGATCGCCATCGTGGATGGGGTGCAGGGCGTCCCGGAAGCAATCACCGCAGCCTTCCGGGATGCTACAGTCCAGACCTGCCCTCGCCATGGTCTCTCAGCGCCGGTGGCCGCCGAGGCCGACGACCAGGCCGAAGCCGCGATGACCACGGTGACCTTCATCGACCTGACTTCGGCCCAGACCTGACTCCGGCCCAGAAAGAGGCTTTCGCGGCCTAGGTCGCGCTGATCGCCGATCTGGTGCGCGAAAAGGCCGGTGCGGATCTGGTGAACCGCCTGTTGGCCGCGACCGGAAAATAACCGACGACCCGGCCCCGGCAACAACTGCCGGGGCCTTTCATTTCCCCGATGCCGGACACGCGCCCCGCGACCGCGCTGCACATGTTGAGCCGTCCGGCCTGAACATCATCATGAGGCTATGACCTCGAAAAGGGCCATGACCCCGGCGAGAACTGAAAACAGGCTTGACCAAACCATGCAATCAAAGGGCCGATTGACAATTTGAAGCTGGGCGAGGGGGATGCGCGGGTGAAGCTGCCGCTTCATGTGGTCTGGCCGCGCGACGTGCGTGATCCTGCACGGGATGTGGCCCTGGAAATCCTGCTGTCGATTGCCGACCGCTTCGCCGCATCGGCCTGAACGTGCAATGTCGTGTTGCCCGTGCCGGCAGTGCCGGTTCGTGGCTGGCGAATGGATTTTGCGGTCCTGAATCCACGAGGATAGCGGTTCCATGATGATGGGTCACCCGCCGTTATTCCGCCGGTATGTCTCGCCGCGCTTGTTTCCGCAGTATTTCAGGACGTATCGGTTTTTACCGACACCGTGCTGAACGACATTCGCATGGCTCGTCCGGTCGCGACGGAGGCGGATGTCATCGGCGCCGCGCAGATGGCCGGATGCGACGGGTTCATCCGCGCCCTGCCTTCATCGTTACATGAATGGGACACTGCCCTGCGGGGCCTGCAGGCTCGCTGTCCCGCATGCGCCCGTCGGGTGATTTGCATGGCGGCTCCGGTGGTGGGATCATTGGTATGACCAATTTGGTCACAAACAGCTTTGTCGTCCTGACGTGGTAAAAAATACTTGACTGATCCTTCGCCCGTGCCATCCTGAAATCGGAAGCTGGGATATTTGGTCAGACCAATTTGGCGCGCTTCAAACGGCGACAACGGGGAGGTTGAGCGCATGACTTCGACTGTAATTGAAGCCGTCCCGGTATGCAGGACCAGTTTCCTTGCCATGGCCGGTTGATCCATCTCATCCGAATTACAATGCGGCGCTGACCGAAATCGTCCCCGATGCGGTGCGCGATTCCCCGGCGTTTTCCTGATAACAAACCATCCTCGGTCGCACCGGCCGCAAGCACGGCGTCGATCCGAAATAATCAGCGGAGGCTTTCGAACATGGAAGTTTGGGCACAGAATTACGATCCGGCGGGAAACATATGGCTATCCAGCCTTGTGGCCCTGATCCCGATAGCCTTCTTTTTTCTGGCCCTGGCCGTCTTTCGCTTGAAAGGCTATGTCGCCGGAACGATCACGGTGATCCTGGCGCTGCTGGTGGCGGTGCTGTTTTACGGCATGCCGGTGGACATGGCGCTTGCCTCGGCCGTCTATGGTTTTTTCTACGGGCTGTGGCCGATCGCCTGGATCATCGTGGGTGCGGTGTTCCTGTATAAGATTTCGGTCAAGACCGGCCAGTTCGAGATCATCCGTTCCTCGATCCTGTCAGTGACCGAGGACCAGCGTCTGCAGATGATCCTGGTGGGCTTCGCCTTCGGCGCCTTTCTCGAGGGCGCGGCGGGCTTTGGCGCCCCGGTCGCGATCACGGCGGCGCTGCTGGTCGGGCTGGGCTTCAAGCCGCTTTATGCCGCCGGTCTGTGCCTGATCGCCAATACCGCCCCGGTGGCCTTCGGTGCCATGGGGATCCCGATCATCGTGGCCGGGCAGGTGACCGGGCTGGACCCGTTCGAGATCGGCCAGATGGCCGGTCGGCAACTGCCCTTCCTGACCATCATCGTGCTGTTCTGGGTCATGGCGATCATGGACGGCTGGCGCGGCATCAAAGAGACCTGGCCTGCGGTCATCGTCGGCGGCGGTTCCTTTGCCATCGCGCAATTCCTGACCTCGAACTTCGTCGGCCCGGAACTGCCCGACATCACGTCGGCCATCGCCTCGCTGGTCTGCTTGACGCTGTTCCTGCGGGTCTGGAAGCCCAAGCATATCTTTCGCTTCGCGCTTGATGCCGACGAGGCGGCCAGGGTCGCCGGCAGCCAGGAGCCCGGCATCCATCGCAGCTATACCGCCGGCCAGATCGCCAGGGCGTGGTCGCCCTTTCTGATCCTGACCGTCATGGTGACGATCTGGAGCATCGCGCCCTTCAAGAAGCTGTTCGCCGCCGATGGCGCGCTGGCAAGCTGGGTCATCAAGATCGAGGTGCCCTTGCTGCACAAGCTGATCGAGAAGGTCCAGCCGATCGTGGCAGAGCCCACGCCCTACGACGCCGTCTATCAGTTCAACTGGTTCTCGGCCGTCGGCACGGCGATCTTCATCGCGGCGATCATCACGGTCATCTATCTGCGGATGCGCCCGGCCGACGCGGTCAAGACCTTTGGCGAGACGCTGAACGAGCTGAAAATCCCGATCTATGCCATTGGCATGGTGCTGGGCTTTGCCTTCGTGGCGAACTATTCGGGCCTGTCGTCCACGCTGGCGCTGGCACTGTCCCATACCGGCAGCGCGTTCACCTTTTTCTCGCCGTTCCTGGGCTGGCTGGGCGTGTTCCTGACCGGATCGGACACTTCGTCCAACGCCTTGTTCGGCGCGCTTCAGGCAACCACCGCGCAGCAGATCGGCGTGCATGAGGTGCTGCTGGTGGCCGCCAACACCACCGGCGGCGTGACGGGCAAGATGATCTCACCGCAATCCATCGCCATCGCCTGCGCGGCGGTGGGGCTGGCGGGCCGCGAATCGGACCTGTTCCGCTTTACGCTGAAACACAGCCTGGCCTTCTGCGCCATGATCGGCATCATCACCACCGTGCAGGCCTATTGGCTGACATGGATGATCCCGTGACCTGAACCACGGATCCGGCGGCCCGCAGCGGTCGCCGGGCCATCGCCTTGCCGCCCCGATAATGACGAGCCATCGACATGCCTTCCTCTCGGCTGCCGGACCAGATCGCAACAAGGATCGAAGAACTCATCGTCTCGCGTCGGCTGACGGCGGGCGACCGCCTGCCCGCCGAACGCAAGCTGGCCGAGGAATTGCAGGTCTCGCGTTCGTCGCTGCGCGAGGGCATCCAGCGACTGGCAAGCCGCGGCCTGCTGGTCAGCCGGGTCGGCGGCGGCACCTATGTCGCCGATCTTTCGCCCGTCTGGTCGCGCGAGGCGATCTACAATCCGCTTGAAACGCTGGTCAAGGGCGACCCGGAATATCGCTTCGACGTGCTGGAGATCCGTCATGCGCTGGATGGCACCGCGGCATGGCATGCCGCCATCCGCGCCACCCCGGAAGACCGCGACCGGCTGCGCGAAAGCTATGAACACACGGTGGCCCTGCATGGACACGAGGACCCGATGGAAGAGGCGCGCGCAGACGCCTCGTTCCACCTGGCCATCGCCGAAGCCTCGCATAATCTGGTGCTGGCGCAGGTCACGCGGGCGCTGTTCGACCTGCTGCAGGTCAGCATCTCGCGCAATCTGGAAAAGCTTTATACCCTGCCCAAGGTCTATGAGCCGCTGTCCGCCCAGCACGGCGAACTGACCGAGGCCATCTGCGCGGGCCAGCCGGACCGCGCCCGCGAAGCCGCCTATGTGCATATCAATTTCGTGCATGCCTCCCTGAAATCCATAGACGAGGACATCGCCCGCAAGGCGCGTTCGGCCCGTCTGTCTGCTGAAAAGACCCATATGCCATGATCATTTCTGCCCCGACCGACTATCGCGAAGCCGCCCGGCGCCGCCTGCCGCCGTTCCTGTTCCATTACATCGACGGCGGCGCCTTTGCCGAACACACGCTGCGCCGCAACGTGTCCGATCTGGCCGATGTCGCGCTGCGCCAGCGGATCCTGCGCAACATGTCCGATCTGACGATCGGCACCGAGCTGTGGGGCGAAAAGCTGGACCTGCCGCTGGTGCTGGCCCCGGTCGGCCTGACCGGCATGTATGCGCGCCGGGGCGAGGTTCAGGCCGCCCGCGCCGCCGAGAAAAAGGGCATCCCGCTGACGCTTTCGACCGTGTCGGTCTGCCCCATCGAGGAAGTCGCCCCGGCCGTCCAGCGCCCGATCTGGTTCCAGCTTTACGTTCTGCGCGACCGCGGTTTCATGAAAAACGCATTGGAGCGCGCGCAGGCGGCGGGGGTCAGGAATCTGGTCTTTACCGTGGACATGCCGGTGCCCGGCGCGCGCTATCGCGACGCCCATTCCGGGATGAGCGGCCCTAATGCCGAGATCCGCCGCCTGTTCCAGGCCGCGACGCATCCCCGATGGGCCTGGGACGTGGGCCTGATGGGCCGCCCGCACGATCTGGGCAATGTCTCGCGCTATCTGGGCAAGGCCACCGGGCTGAAGGACTATATCGGCTGGCTGGGGGAAAATTTCGATCCCTCGATCTCATGGGCCGATCTGGAATGGATCCGCGATTTCTGGAAGGGCCCGATGATCATCAAGGGCATCCTGGACCCGCAGGACGCCCGCGACGCGGTCAGTTTCGGTGCCGACGGCATTATCGTCAGCAACCATGGCGGGCGGCAGCTTGACGGCGTGCTGTCCTCGGTCCGGGCGCTGCCGGCCATCGCCGATGCGGTCAAGGGCCAGATGAAGGTGCTGGTGGACAGCGGCGTGCGGACCGGTCTTGACGTGGCGCGGATGATCGCGCTTGGCGCGGATGCGGTGATGATCGGGCGGGCCTATATCTATGCGCTTGCGACGGACGGTCAGGCCGGAGTCGAAAACCTTCTGGACCTGTTCGCCAAAGAGCTGCGCGTGGCGATGACGCTGTGCGGCGCGAAATCGCTGTCCGAACTGACGCGCGAGTCGCTGGCGATGGATCGCCACGCGCTTGCTTTGGCCGCAGAGGCCGGATGACCGGTGCTGTCGAACGGTGCCGCTGCGGGCGGCGCGTCGCAGCGAATGACGGGCGGTTTGCCTATCAAGGGGGGAAAGGCAATGGGTGATCTGGGATCGGACATCGACCCGATTGAATCGCGCGAATGGCAGGATGCCATCGCCGACGTGATCGAACGCGACGGGGCGGGGCGGGCGCATTACCTGCTGGACCGGGCGGTGCAGCAGGCGCGCGCGGCTGGCGCGACCCTGCCGTTTTCGGCGACGACGCCCTATCAGAACACCATCCCCGTGGACGATCAGCACGAGTTCCCGGGCGATCTGGAGATGGAATGGCGCATCCGCACCATCAACCGCTGGAACGCCATGGCGACCGTCGTGCGGCGCAACAAGGAATCCAGCGAATATGGCGGGCATATCGCCAGCTTCGCGTCCTCGGCGGTGATGTATGACGTCGGCCTGAACCATTTCTGGCGGGCGCGCTCGGCCATCCATGGCGGCGATCTGGTATTTTTCCAGGGCCATGTGATCCCCGGCATCTATGCGCGTTCCTTCATGGAGGGGCGGATCAGCGAAGACCAACTGATCAACTTTCGTTCCGAAGTGGCGGGCAACGGCCTGTCGTCCTATCCGCATCCGTGGCTGATGCCGGATTACTGGCAGTTCCCGACCGTCTCGATGGGACTTGGACCGCTGATGGCGATCTATCAGGCCCGGTTCATGAAATACATGCATCACCGGGGCCATATCGACATGGCCGACCGCAAGGTCTGGTGCTTCCTCGGCGATGGCGAGATGGACGAGCCGGAAAGCCGCGGCGCCATCGACCTGGCGGTGCGCGAGAAGCTGGACAACCTGATCTTTGTCGTCAACTGCAACCTGCAACGTCTTGACGGCCCGGTGCGCGGCAACGGCAAGATCGTGCAGGAACTGGAAGGCGACTTCCGGGGTGCGGGCTGGAACGTCATCAAGCTGCTCTGGGGCAAGGGCTGGGACCAGTTGCTGGAAAACGACGTCACCGGGCGGCTGCGCCAGTTGATGGACGAAACCGTCGATGGCGACTATCAGACCTTCAAGTCCAAGGACGGCGCCTATATCCGCAAGCATTTCTTTGGCAAATACCCGGAAACGGCGGCGCTGGTCGAGGATTGGACCGACGACCAGATCTGGAGGCTGAATCGCGGCGGTCACGACCCCGAAAAGGTCTATACCGCCTTCCGCAAGGCCACCGAGACCCGGGGCGTGCCGACCTGCCTGCTGATCAAGACGGTCAAGGGCTATGGCATGGGCACGGCGGGCGAAGGCCAGAACACCACCCACCAGCAGAAGAAACTGGCCGAGGATCAGCTTCGCGCCTTCCGCGACCGCTTCAAGATCCCGGTCTCGGACGAGGATCTGCCCAAGGCGCCCTTCGTGTCGCTGAACAATGCGCAGAAAGCCTATCTGGCCGACCGGCGCAGCGCCCTGGGCGGGGCCTTCCCGCAGCGCAACGCCACCGCGCCCAAGCTGCCGATCCCGCCGCTGGAGACGTTCAAGGCGCAGCTTGAGACCACGGGCGAGCGCGAGATCTCGACCACTATGGCCTTCGTGCGCATCCTGACCACGCTGCTGCGCGACAAGCAGGTGGGCAAGCATGTCGTGCCCATCGTGCCGGACGAAAGCCGCACCTTCGGGATGGAGGGCCTGTTCCGCTCGATCGGGATCTACAACCCCGAGGGGCAGAAATACACCCCCGAGGACCGCGAACAGATGTCCTATTACCGCGAATCCATCGACGGGCAGGTGTTGCAGGAAGGCATCAACGAAGCCGGGGCCATGGCCGACTGGATCGCGGCGGCGACCGCCTATTCCAACCACGGCGTGCCGATGATCCCGTTCTTCATCTATTACTCGATGTTCGGGTTCCAGCGGATCGGCGATCTTGCCTGGGCGGCGGGCGACAGCCGGGCGCGCGGCTTCATGCTGGGCGGCACGGCGGGGCGCACCACGCTGAACGGCGAGGGTTTGCAGCATGAGGACGGCCACAGCCACATCCTGGCCGGGACCATCCCGAACTGCATCAGCTATGACCCGACCTTCCAGCACGAGGTGGCGGTGATCGTCCAGCACGGGCTGAAGCGGATGTATGAGGATCAGGAGGATGTCTATTTCTACCTCACCCTGATGAATGAAAACTACGCCCATCCCGACATGCCGGCAGGCTGCGAGGACGGCATCATCCGCGGCCTTTATCGTCTGAAAGAGGTCAGGAAGCCCGGCAAGAAGCACGTCAACCTGCTGGGGTCGGGCACCATCCTGATCCAGGCGATGAAGGCGGCGGACATACTTCAGGCCGATTTCGGCGTCAGTGCCGACATCTGGTCGGCGACCAGCCTGAACGAACTGGCCCGCGACGGCCAGGACGCCGCGCGCTGGAACCGCCTCAATCCGCTGGCAAAGCCGCGCGTGCCTTTCGTCACTGAGCAGCTTTCCAGGGCAAAGGGGCCAGTGATCGCGGCCACCGACTACATGAAGAACTATGCCGAACAGATCCGCGCCTTTGTGCCGGGCCGCTTTTCGGTGCTGGGCACGGACGGCTATGGGCGTTCGGACAGCCGGGCAAACCTGCGCCGGTTCTTCGAGGTGGACGCCAGCCACATCGCCGCGGCGGCCATGGTCGATCTGTTCCGCGAAGGGGCGATAGACGAGGCCACGCTGAAATCCGCGCTGAGCAAATACAACATCGACGGCGAAAAGCCGAACCCCCGGCTGGTCTGAGTCGGAACGAGGGGAGACCTGACATATGGCTATCGAAGTAAAAGTTCCCGATATCGGCGATTTCAAGGACGTGCCGGTGATCAGCATCCTGGTCGCGGTGGGCGACACCGTCGCCGCCGAGGATCCGCTGATCGAGCTGGAATCCGACAAGGCGACGATGGAGGTGCCCAGCCCCGTCGCGGGCAAGGTCGCCGCGATCTCGGTCAAGGAAGGCGACCGGGTGTCCGAAGGCGTGCTGATCCTGACGGTCGAGGCCGACGGCGCTGCCGATGCGCCCGCCGCGGCGGCCCCGGCAGCGGCCCCGGCAGCGACCCCGGCGGCGCCCGCCGCGACGCCGGCAGCCGCCCCGGCGGCAGTGGCGGCCCCGGCCCCGGTGACGGATGCGGGCTTTGGCAAGGCGCATGCCTCGCCCTCGGTCCGCGCATTCGCGCGCCAGTTGGGCATCGACCTGTCCAAGGTCAACGGCACCGGCCGCAAGGGCCGCATCCTGCGCGAGGATCTGGTCAACAGCTTCAAGTCCGGCGCGGCCCCCGCCGCATCGGGCGGCGCGGCGCAGGGCGGCATGGGCATCCCGCCGATCCCGGTCATCGACTTCTCGAAATTCGGCCCGGTCGAGAATGTCGAGATGGCGCGCATCAAGAAGCTGTCAGGCCCGGCGCTGCATCGTTCCTGGCTGAACGTGCCCCATGTCACCCATAACGAGGAAGCCGACATCACCGAGATCGACCAGTATCGCAAGGAACTGGACGACGCGGCGAAAAAGGACGGCTACCGGGTGACGCTTCTGTCCTTTGTCATCAAGGCCAGCGTCTCGGCGCTGAAGACGCATTGGGAGTTCAACTCCTCGATCCATCCCGACGGCGACAAGCTCATCCGCAAGGGCTATTACAATATCGGCTTTGCCGCCGACACGCCGAACGGGCTGGTCGTGCCGGTGATCAAGGATGCCGACCGCAAGGGCATCGTCCAGATTTCCAAGGAACTGGGCGAACTTTCCGCCAAGGCCCGCGCGGGCGAGCTGAAATCGGCGGACATGCAGGGGGCGACCTTCACCATCTCGTCGCTTGGCGGCATCGGGGGCACCTCCTTCACCCCCATCGTCAACGCGCCCGAGGTGGCGATCCTTGGCCTGACGCGGTCCAGGATGGCGCCGGTCTGGGACGGCGCGCAGTTCGTGCCGCGCAACATGCTGCCCATGTCGCTCAGCTATGACCACCGCGCCATCGACGGGGCGCTGGCCGCCCGCTTTGCCGCGACCCTGAAATACCTGCTCGGCGACGTGCGCCGGATCATGCTCTGAAAGGAAGGCACGTTCATGGAAGTCAAAGTCCCCGATATCGGTGATTTCAAGGATGTCCCCGTCATCAGCCTGCTGGTGGCGGTGGGCGACGAGGTGACCAAGGAACAGCCGCTGATCGAGTTGGAATCCGACAAGGCGACGATGGAGGTGCCTTCCCCCGCGGCGGGCAAGGTGGCGTCCATCGCCGTCAAGGTCGGCGACAAGGTGTCCGAGGGCGCGCTGATCCTGGTGCTGGAAGGTGCCGGGGCCGCGACCGCCCCGGCAGCCGCCGCACCGGCTGCGGCATCGACTGCGGGCCCGGCTGCGGCCCCGGCTGCGGGCGGCGGTGATGTGCATGCCGAGGTGGTCGTGCTGGGTTCCGGACCCGGCGGCTATACGGCGGCCTTTCGCGCCGCCGATCTGGGCAAGAAGGTCGTGCTGATCGAAAAGGATCCATCCCTTGGCGGCGTCTGCCTGAACGTGGGCTGCATCCCCTCCAAGGCGCTGCTGCACGCGGCCAAGGTCATCACCGAGGCCGAGGAAATGGCGCATCACGGCGTCACCTTCGCCGCCCCGCAGGTCGATCTGGACGGCTTGCGCGGCTGGAAGGATTCGGTGATCAAGCAACTGACCGGCGGGCTTGCGGGTCTGGCCAAGGGCCGCAAGGTGACGGTGGTGAATGGCTATGGCCGCTTCACCGGCCCGAACATGATCGAGGTGGACAATAACGGCGCGAAATCCACCGTCAGCTTTGATCAATGCATCATCGCGGCGGGCTCGGAACCCGTCACCCTGCCGTTCATCCCGCATGACGACCCCCGCGTGATCGACTCGACCGGCGCGCTGGAACTAGCCGATGTGCCGGGCCGGCTGCTGGTGCTGGGCGGCGGCATCATCGGGCTGGAAATGGCCTGCGTCTATGATGCCCTGGGGTCCAGGGTCACGGTGGTCGAGTTGATGGACCAGATCATCCCCGGCGCCGACAAGGACATCGTCAAGCCCCTGCACAAGCGCATCGAGGGCCGGTATGAAAAGATCCTGCTGAAGACCAAGGTGACGGCGGTGACGGCGGGCGAGGACGGCCTGACCGTCACCTTCGAGGACGACAAGGGCGCGACCAGCACCGACACCTTCGACCGCCTTCTGGTCGCCGTGGGCCGCAAGCCCAACGGCAAGCTGATCGGCGCCGAGGCGGCGGGCGTCGCGGTGGACGATCGCGGTTTTATCGCGGTGGACAACCAGCAGCGCACCAATGTCGCCCATATCTTCGCCATCGGCGACGTGGTGGGCCAGCCGATGCTGGCGCACAAGGCCGTGCACGAGGGCAAGGTCGCCGCCGAGGTCTGCGCGGGCCACAAGCGTTTCTTCGACGCCCGCGTGATTCCCTCGGTCGCCTATACCGACCCGGAAGTTGCCTGGGTCGGCCTGACCGAGGCGCAGGCCAAGGCCGAGGGGCGCAAGACCGGCAAGGGGGTCTTTCCCTGGGCGGCCTCGGGCCGGTCGCTGTCGCTTGGGCGGTCCGAGGGCATCACCAAGCTGGTCTTCGACGAGGCCGACGACCGGGTGATCGGCGCGGCCATCGTCGGCCCCAATGCGGGCGACCTGATCGCCGAGGTGGCGCTGGCCATCGAGATGGGCGCCGATGCCGTCGATCTGGGCCACACCATCCACCCGCATCCGACGCTGAGCGAAACCGTGAACTTCGCCGCCGAGATGTTCGAGGGCACGATCACCGACCTGATCCCGCCGAAAAAGCGGCATTGACCTGTCGGCGGCGGCGGCCCTTCGTGGTCTCCGCCGCTGGCCCGATTCATGGCCACGGGGCGCGCCACCCTCTGGAGCCGGAAGAAGGAAGATCCCGGATGACGACGACAGAACAGATCGCCACGCGTGCCGCGCTGCTGGACCGGCTTGCCGGGATCGTGGGGGCGGGCAATGTGCTGACCGCACCGCGCACCACCCGCCGCTTTACCCGCGGTTTCCGCTATGGCTCCGGTCCGGTCGCGGCTGTGGTCCGGCCCGGTTCGCTGGTCGAATTGTGGCGGGTTCTGAACGCCGCCGTCGCGGCCGGGCGGGCGGTGATCCTGCAAGCCGCGAATACCGGCCTGACGGGCGGCTCGACCCCATGGGGCGAGGATTACGACCGCGAGATCGTGCTGGTCAGCGTCATGCGCCTGCGCGGCATCCATCTGCTGGGCGGCGGCGAGCAGGTCGTCTGCCTGCCCGGCGCGACGCTGGACGCTCTGGAAAAATCCCTGCGCCCGCTGGGGCGCGAGCCCCATTCCGTGATCGGGTCGAGCTGCATCGGCGCCTCTGTCCTGGGGGGCATCTGCAACAATTCCGGCGGCGCGCTGATCCGGCGCGGCCCGGCCTATACCGAGATGACGCTTTATGCCGAAGTCCGCGCGGATGGCTCGGTCGCGCTGGTCAACCATCTGGGTCTTGATCTGGGCGACGACCCCGAGGAAATCCTGGCCCGCGTCGAGGCGGGCGACCTGCCCCCGCCCGCGCCGACCGACGCCTGGGCCTCGGACCGCGAATATGCCAGCCATGTGCGTGAGGTCGATGCGCCCACCCCGGCGCGGTTCAACGCCGATCCCCGGCGGCTGCATGAAAGCGCGGGCTGCGCGGGCAAGCTGGCGGTCTTCGCCGTGCGGCTGGACACGTTTCAGGCCGAAAAGGACACGGCGGTCTTTTACATCGGCACCAACGACCCGGCCGAGTTGACCGAGATCCGCCGCCATATCCTGTCGCAATTCGACAGCCTGCCCATCGCCGGCGAATACATCCATCGCGAAGCCTATGACGTGGCGGCGAAATACGGCAAGGACACCTTTCTGTTCATCCGGAAGGCCGGCACCGACCGGATGCCCGCGCTGTTCAATGCCAAGGCGCGCATGGATGCGCTGACCGAACGGCTGTGGCTGGGCACCACGCTGTCGGACCGGCTGGCGCAGGCGGTGGCCGGGTTGTTCCCGCAGCACCTGCCCGCGCGCATGAACGATTTCCGCGACCGCTATGAACACCATCTGCTGCTGCGCATGGGCGGGGCGGGCATCGGCGAGGCGCGCGCCTATCTGTCGGGGCTGTTCCCGTCGGCCAATGGCGACATGTTCGAATGCACCCCGGCCGAGGGGGCGGCCGCCTTTCTGCATCGTTTCGCGGTGGCCGGTGCGGCGGTGCGCTATCGCGCCATCCATGCCCGGCAGGTCGAGGACATCGTGGCGCTGGACATCGCCCTGCGCCGCGACGACCGCGATTGGGTAGAGGTGCTGCCCGCGGATCTGGATGCGAAGATCGGCAAGAAACTGTATTACGGGCATTTCTTCTGCCACGTCTTCCATCAGGATTATGTCGTGAACAAGGGTCACGACTGCCAGGCAGTGGAACATGAGATGTGGCGCTTGCTGGACGAACGCGGCGCCGAATATCCGGCCGAGCACAATGTCGGCCACCTGTATCGCGCCAAGCCGGAACTGGCGGGCTTTTATCGGTCCATCGACCCGACCAACAGCCTGAACCCCGGCATCGGCCAGACCTCGAAATGCGCGCATTGGTCCTGATATTTCGTAGACCTGGGGCAGATCAGGACGGGTGCCCCCGCTCAAGATCCAGATCGCGAAAGACGTCCTCGCCAACCCGTCTGTAGTCGACAGAGCCATGCAGCTTGTCGAGTTTAAGGACGCCGCCAACGAAGCCCGCGCGTGCGGTGCCGCCACGCCGGGGCAGGATGTCAGGATGCATCGCTGCCGCGCTCTGCGCGAAAATCCATTCTGGGACGAACCGCCGCGCGCATCAGGAAGAAAAGCCGCCGCAGACAACAATCCAAGTCATCGGCCGCGTGGCAGCAGCCATTGGCAGGGGAACCGGCGGCGGTCGGTGCTTGATGCTTTGGCTTCCGTCACCGCAAATCCGGCACGACGACGGGTTCGAACAGCACCGTATCCCTTGGCTGGTTCAATGCCGATTGCGCCCGGCGCGCCTATTGCATCCGGCCGGTCACCCTGGCCTTGCGGCGCGCGGCGCCATATTGCCGCCACAACCCAAGAGAATACAGCACCAGCGCCGCCCAGATCAGCGGAAAGGCGATCCGGCGCGACTGGTCGAACGGCTCGCCAAAGACCAGCACCGCGTAGAGAAAGATCAGCGTCGGGGCGATATATTGCAGGATGCCGACGGTGGACAGGCGCACCAGCTTGGCGCCATTGGCATAGAGCATCAGCGGAACGGCCGTGACCACCCCGCAGCCCGCCAGCAGCAACGTGTCGGCGGCCGTGCCTGTGCCAAAATGCGACTGTCCGGTCAGCCCCAGCCACAGCAGGATGGCCGCCGCAAAGGGGCATAGCACCAGCACCTCAAGCGTGAAGCCCTGGTTGGGGCCAAGCGGCAGGCTTTTCTTGCAATAGGAATAGAACCCCCAGGACAGGGTCAGCCCCAATGCCACCAGCGGCAGGCGGCCCGCCTGCACGGTCATGATGACGACGGCGGCCGCCGCCAGCGCGATGGCCGCCAGCTGTGTCCGGCCCAGCCGTTCCTTCAACAGCACCGCCCCCAGAAAGACGCTGAACAGAGGGTTGATATAGCAACCCAGCGCCGCCTCCATCGCGTGATCGTTGGCGATGGCCCAGACATAGATCAGCCAGTTGACCGAGATCAGAGCCGCCGTCAGCACCGCCATGGCCAGCAGGCGCGGCGCGTGCAGGGCGGCGGTCACCTCGGCCGTGCGTCCTTGCCAAATCAGCACCGCCGCCGCGATGGGCAGCGACCAGATCACCCGATGGGCGACGACCTCGACCGGTGGGACATGCGCCAGCGCCTTCATGTAAAGCGGCAGAAAGCCCCAGAGGACATAGGTCAGGATCGCCAGGACCAGGTGCGCGGACTATATCCGCCTTGTCCGAAACATGCCCGCAGGATGGGCAAGATGAGAAAAGGTGCCGAGATGTCCGCTGTCGAAATGAGCCATAACCGTGCTGCCGCTGGTCTGGGTTCGGTCTTTGCCCGCGTGACGGCGACGGTCGCCGCCTGGAACGATGCCCGCATCACCCGCCGCGAACTGAACCGTCTGACGGATCGCGAACTGAGCGATATCGGCTTGTCCCGCGGCGATATCGAACGCGTTGCGCGCGGCCTATGAAGCCAGCCCGATCAATGAACAGACCCCGCGGCGCAGCCTCGGGGTTTTTTCATGCGCGGGCGGTGGACGTCCGAGGTTCCGCATGTTCGCAGACCAGGGCAGGAAAGAAACGGCCTGTCATCATGCGCAAGGCTGTGTGAGCGGTCGCAGCGGGTGGATGGCGGCCGATGCGCCCCGCGCCAATCCCGCGCCCAACTGACGGGGCTTCTGCTGTGGCGGGCTATCGCGACCTGGTCAGTGCCGCGACGCCGGCCAGGATGATCAGGCCCGCCCCGGCAAGTGTCCAGATATCCGGCCGCTCGCCAAAGACGGCGATGCCGGCGATCATCGCAAAGACCAGCCGGGTATAGCGGAAGGGCGTGACCGCCCCGACCTCGCCCGTGCGCATGGCGATGGTCAGCGCGGTATAGGCGACGACCCCGCTCAGCGATCCGGCGATCACGCTGGCCGCCGCTGCCTGGCCCGGTCAGACCGGCGCAGGCCCGAAGGGCAGCGCGATCAGCCCCGAGACGATCAGCATCAGGAAACCCAGCACGCCCAGTTGCCGATGCGACATGGACATGGGCGCCGCGCGCGTCGCAAGGTCGCGGCCGGCAAAGCCCAGCGTCGCGATCACCGCGAAGATCGACAGCATGCCGAAGCCCTCGGCCCCCGGGCGCAGGATCAGCAGCACGCCGACAAAGCCCACCGCCACCGCGATCCAGCGGGCAGCGCCCACGCGCTCATGAAACACCAGCTCGGCGCCCGCGATCACCACCAGCGGCGTCGCCTGAAGGATCGCCGAGGCGGTCGAGAGCGGCGTCAGCGCGATGGCGAGCATGAAAAACAGCCGCCCCACGATCTCGAAGGCAGAGCGGGTCAGCATCACCTTCGACAGCATCGCGACCGAGAAAGGCTGCTCGCCCGCCAGGATCGCCATGACGGAAAAGGCCAGAACGCCGATGATCCCGAACGAGATCAGCACCTCGCCCACGGGCAGGGTCTGCGCGGCTGCCTTGAGAAAGCTGTCCTCGACCGTGAAGCAGGCCATCGCCAGCACCATGAACAGCGCGCCGCGCAGGTTCCAGACCGCATCGCGCCGCGAGAGTTGAATTTCCATGCTGCGTTATCCCCGCTGAACATCGACACGCCTCTCATCATCCGTTCATGCAGCCGTTTCAAGGGCGATTGCCGGCAGGGCGTGTTCTGCGTCACAGGACATCCGTTTTGCGGCCTAGCACATTCCTGGCATATCGGGCATTCGCCAAAATCACCTCGGAACCCCGTGCTTCAAGTATCTGGAAGGCCGGGATCCGGTAGACACCGGTGGATTCCATGGCAATGCTGGTCGCGCCGGAGTCCATGGGCCAGTCGGCCATATCATGCAGATCCTGCGTGAAACGTGCCAAATGGCCTGACAGGCATACCGCTGGCCCTTGGGGTTCACTGCTGCCATGCGCATGGTCGAACCGATGTCGATCGCCGCAGCCTTGGGATTGACCATCTTCAGATCCGAGTGGTCTTTGGTCGTAATCGGGTCATGGCATCCCCTTCGAACAGAACGAAGGGCGTGGGTCATGCAAGTCCGTCATCTTGCCTCGATCGCGATCGCTGACAACGCAGCGTCGTCACTCTCAAGTGCGCATCCGCCCATGTTCCACGTTTTTTAACGGGGTCCATCCCACCAATAAGCAGTCGGCATCTGCCCGTCCCCGCCAGCCTGGCACAAGCTGTTGCTACCGCGCACAGGGGCGCTGGGGTCCGTGACGGTTTTTCGGGATGTCCCTCTTGCTGCGCGCAAACAGTCCCCCGGACTGTTTCCTGATCCGTGCAAGTCCTTGAGGATGCGGATCCCGCGCCGGAGCCGTTCGTTCTCGCGCGCCAGTTCACAATCCTCGGCCGATAGCATATCCGTGTCGCGGTCTGCATTCACCCATTTGTTCAAGGTCGGCAAGTTGCCCCCATATCATTCGCAACCCGGCACCGCGTCCTTGCGAAATTCATCCGTCCTGCCTGTGAGGGTCCTGGCGCCCGATTGGCCGCGGGGGGCGTGCAGGGGATTGCTGCACTAAAGGCATGGCGATGGGTAGCCCCAGCACCGTCTGCTCGCCGCGTAGAAGATGCATGATCTTCGGGATTAAGCCGTGCATTTAAGCATGGGTAGGTTGCGGCGGTTGTCTGCCCCCGCAACCAAAAATATTCGTAAGATCAAAGACTTCAGAGCCGAGCTAAACGCTCGGCTTTTGTCGTTCCAAATTCTTGTCAACACCTGGTCAACGTTTATCGAGGCCCCCTACACGGGCAACATGATCGCGCAGAACGCGGCAATCATGCCGCCGCCCTGCATGCCGGTTCAAGCCAAGCCCAGATTTCCGCAGTAACCTCCGCGAGCGGCCGCCCTTCGAGAGCCGTGCCCCCAGAGTAGGCCCGCCACTGCGTCATCTTCGCCGGATCGGTCGAGAACTCCTCCGACAGGCCGACAGGGCAGGAGGCTGGAACAATCGTATAGCGTCGAGCGAAGGTTCCTCGGATCGCGGCCGCGAGGTCGCCCGTGTCGATGTCGATGGATTTCGGCAGCGTCCACAGATCATACAGATCCTTCATCCGGCTGTTCGCCAAGCCCAGCGCCACCACGGCCTGAAACTTCTCGGCGATGACCGTTGCTGGTGAATGGGCGCCCCGTCTTCGACAGCACGACTGATGTCGTAGATGTCGATGTAGTGGCCGAACACTGCCGGGGTGTTCACATCGTCCTGCTCGATCGGCGTGCCGGTGAATCCGATGAAGGACGCATTCGGCAGCGCGTCGCGCAGGTGCTTGGCGAAACCGTAGGTGATCTCGCCGGTCTTCTCGATCCGCGCCTTGAACCCGTATTGGCTGCGGTGCGCTTCGTCGGCGATCACCACCACGTTCCGTCGGTCGGTAAGCTTCGGGTAGACCTCGCCCTTCTCCGGTGCGAACTTCTGGATGGTGGTGAACACCACCCCGCCCGATGCGCGCGAGAGGGCGTGCTGCAGATCCTCGCGGCTATCCGCCTGAACCGGCGTCTGGCGGATCAGGTCGCGGCACATCGAGAAGGTGCCGAAGAGCTGGTCGTCCAGGTCGTTCCGGTCGGTGATGACAACGATGGTCGGATTTTCCATTGCCGGTTCGCGCACCAGCTGCCCGGCATAGAAAGCCATCAGCAGGCTCTTGCCCGACCCCTGCGTGTGCCAGATAACCCCAACCTTGCGGTCGCCCCCGGAACGGCTGGCGTCTACCGTGCTGGTCACGGCCCGCTTTACGGCGTGGAACTGGTGGTAGCCCGCGATGATCTTGGCAATCCCGCCGGGCGTGTCGCCGAAGACCGTGAATGTCCGTCGTCGAATGATTTGGAACAGCCGCGCTGATTTTGTAGCGGATGGCTTTGGCTCATCGGTTTCAGGCTATGCCACTTGACGCTGGTGGTTCAAGCGGCGGTTTTGGATGGTCTGCTGTTTGATGCGCCTCCTTTC
>RRZU011646581.1_pt1 | contig 18094 bp, 23 predicted proteins | sample 2165561 | NCBI WGS metagenome assembly RRZU01 (sample SAMN10456909, study PRJNA506462) | wastewater metagenome | isolation source: wastewater sludge | place: USA: Moscow, Idaho | reverse complement strand
GACCTCGACCTATCTGATGGACGAGGTGGCGCTGGACGATCTGATCGTCGATGCGCTGATGGAAGAGGACACACGTTCGCGTCTCAGGGTGCGCGATGAGGGGATCATGGTGCTTCTGAAGGCCATGCATCTGCGCGGCGAAGAGATGGCGCGCCCCGAGGACATGATCTCGATGCGGCTCTGGCTGACGCCCGACCGTGTCATCAGCACGCGCGAGGCCGATGTCGACCCGATCCTTGAAATTGCCGCGCGTCTGGCAAAGGGCGAGGGGCCGGTGACGTCCGGCGATTTCCTGGGCGATCTGGTGGAAGAGCATCTCGACGAGGTCGAGGCCCAGGTCGAGATGATCGAGGACGACACCGCGCAGATTGCGCAACTGATCGGCAATCTCGAACTGGAATTTGCCTGCCGGAACATGGCCGACACCGAAACCCGCATCAGCGGTTTCCTGCGCCATCTGGGGCCGCAACGCCCGGTCCTTGAAACGCTGTCGACCCTGCGCCACCCGGTGCTGGACGATCGCGGCCGCGCGCGTCTGGACGATGGGTTGAACCGGCTTTTGCGCCTGCTTGAGACCTTGCAAAGCCTGCGCGATCAGATCGCGATCCTGAACGATCAGGTCAGCCGCATCCAGGACAGGCGGCTGAACCGCTCGTCCTATGTGTTCGCCGCCGCCGCAACGATCTTTCTGCCGCTTGGGTTCGTGACGGGCATGTTCGGGGTGAATCTGATGGGCCTGCCGCTGGAAGACAGTCCGCAGGGCTTCTGGATTCTGACCGCCATCTGCCTTGGCTTGAGCGTTGGTTTGCTGGCGCTGTTCAGGTGGCGCAAATGGCTGTGACCCCGCCCCGATGATCACGCAGCCACCTTGGGCGGCTTGCTGTGGTGTTCCACGACCTCGGCCACGATCACATCGTATTCGGTAAAGACATCGGCCTTGCCGCGTTCCTTGGCGTATTTGTGTTCGGGATGGACATCCCATTCCTCGATCGCCTCGAAGCTTTCAAAATAGCCGATCAGCACCCTTTCGCCATCTTCGGCGATGAACACCTTGTGGCTGATATAGCCTTTCAGCCCCCGGACAACGGTCACCATTCGCGCATAAAGATCATCGAACTCACCCTGGAAATCCGGATCGACGCGGTGCCGGAAAACCTCGACGTGCATTGCCATTCCTACTGTCCTTTCTGAATAGGTTGGTGGGTCCGCCCGATACGCCGGGCCAAGGGGTTTGCAGTGATGCCGTGCAGCAGGATCGAAAGCCCGACGGTCAGCGACACGCAGGCCAGAAGTTCCGGCTCATTGGGAAATTCAAAAGCATCCATCGTCAATAGGGTGAACAGGATCGAGGCCAGCCCGCGGGGGCCGAACCAGCCAAGAAACAGCTTCTCTGGCATCGGCAGCCCTGTCCCGACAAGCGAGACCACGATCGGAAGGATCCGCACGACCGTCAGGAACAACACCGCCAGAACAACCGTCGCAATGCCCGCATGCGCCAGCCCGTCCGGCAACAGGAAGGCCCCGAAGACCAAGAATGCCGCCATGGTCAGTAGCTGGCCGGCGCCTTCCATGAATTCGGAGACAAAGTGGATATCGTGGCGATAGACATTGCCGAAGGTCATTCCCGCCACGAAGGCTGCGATGAACCCGTTGCCTCCCATCAGCAATGCCGCGGCATAAGCCGCGAAGGCTGTCAACAGGAAGAACACCGCCCCGGCGGAGACCTGCATCAGATCGCGGGTCTGCGCCCAGTCCATCGCCCTTGCCGCAGCCCAGCCGGTGGCAACGCCGGCCAGCACGCCGAAGGCCACTTCGGCCAGAGCTTCAAGCGCGAGGTTTGTCCCGGACACCGGCTCGTGCCCGACCATCATCGAGGCAAGTGTGGCACCCAGCAACACGAAGGGCAGCGCCAAGCCGTCATTCAGGCCGCTTTCCACGTTGATCGTCCGGCCCAGATGTTCTGGAACATCCGGGTTTGTCACGACGGCCTGCACCAAGGCGGCATCGGTCGGCGTCAGGACAGCCGCCGTTAAGAGCGCCATCGCAAAGCTGGTCCCCGGGTTCAGCCCAAAGGCAACCGCCGTTCCCAATGCGATTGTCAGGGGCATGCCCACCATCAGCATCCGGGCTGGCAGGGCCCAATTCATCCGCAACCTGCGGACACGAACATGGCTGGCATCCGCAAAAAGCACCAGAATAAGGGTCACCTCTGCCAACAGGACCTTGCCTTCATGGACTGCTTCGGGTGGCAAGGCTGCATGCAGCGGGACGCTGAGCAAAAGCCCAAGTCCGGTGAAAAGCAACGGCAAGGTCAGCACTGTTCGCGAAAGGCGCTTCGAAAACAGCGAATAGACCGCACAGGCGGCAATAACAGCCAGCATTTCAAACAACGTTGCCTACCTCCCGGCGCAGCCCTGCAAAACGTTGCCGCAGCAAGGCCAGCTTCGGTTCGATATAGGCGTTGCAGAACGGGCCTTCCCGATTGCGGTCATAATAGTTCTGAAACCGTTTATCAGAGGCCTTGAAGGCGCGAAAGGGCAGCACGGCCGTCACAAAGGCACTGCCGGTCTCCCTGGCCAGTTCCGCGATGATGCGGCGCGCTTGTTCGGCGCTGGCGTCATCTTTCACATAGACCGCGCTGCGGTATTTTCCGCGCATTTTATGCTGCGACATGCTGGCGTGGGTCGCCAGATGCACCGCGATCAGGTCGTCGAAACCGATCAGATCGGGGTCCCAGGTGACGCTGACCGCTTCGGAATAGGCCTGATGCGGCGGATCGGCGGCAATGAAGCCCTGTGCGACCTCTGTCACCCCCCGCAGCGATCGGAACACCGCCTCGGTGCACCAGTGACAGCCACCGCCGAAACCTGCATTTTCCAGCATTCTCTACACCTCGACCGGAACGGCACCCTGGGCCAGTTTCAGCCGGGTCCAGACGTTCATGTTGATAACGACAGCGGCGATTTCGGCAATTGCTGTCTGGTCGAAATGCCCCGTCAGCGCCGCGTGCCGCGATGGGAAGGCGGCCAGATCATAGGCGGTCAGCGCCTCGGCATAGGCCAGTGCGCTGCGCTCGGCAGCGGTGAACATGGTGCTTTCGCGCCAGGCGGGAAGATGCGCGATCTTTTCCACGTCGATACCCCGGTCCTGCGCCGCCCTGGTGTGCAGGATCAGGCAATAGGAACAGGGGTTCAGTTGCGCGACCCGAAGCCGCAGGAGCTGGGCCAGGCCCGCGTCAATCGACATGTCGGCGGTATACCCCACCGAGGCCGCCATCTGCTGGGCGATACCGTGAAATTCGATCAAGTCAGGATCGAAACGGGTGTTTTCGAAGGTTACTGCCATTTCATGCTCCCAATCCAAACTTGCGCCGCCACTCGGGTCGGGTGGCAGCCACTTTCCGCAGGAAGGGACAGGTCAGCCGGATTTCATGCGGGCGGTCCTGCACCGCCTCGAAGACCTCGGTCGCAAAACGCGTTCCCGTTCCGGTGCCGCGCAGCGACGGGTCGGTTTCAATATGGCCCATGACCATGCGGTCACCCTGCCAGTGATAGCTGACAAAGGCATCGCTGGGCGCCATATGGCGCACAAAGCGCTGACCGCGTTCGTCATGCACCAGTCCCGGGTCATAAAGCCCGGCGCGCGCCAGTTCCTTGTCAAGTTCCGGCAAAGCCGGGTTACGCAACTTGCGGCCCCTGATCTGTAAGGTGGGAAACTTGTCAGCGCAGCCTGCCAGGCTGGCCAGACGCCTTGCGGCATCTGCGTCCTTGTCCACCTCTGCCAGTTCGTAGTCCAGCCCGCGCTCTTCCAGGGCCGCCTGATAGAAGCGCGTCTTGTGGCAGCGCACCTCGCCGAAAAGGGTGATGTCAGCCATCCACAGCCTCCAGCGGCTTCAATCCGGCCAGGATCGTCGGCAAGAATTCCGCCACCGTGGGATGAACCGGCAGGGCCTGCTGCATGATCCGATAGCTCGCGCCCGTGGCCATGTAGTTCGTCAGCGTAGAGATAATTTCATCACCCGCAAAACCGAAGACGGTGGCACCCAGGAACCGTTCGCTTTCGGCGTCGACGATCAGCCGGATCAGGCCGATCGTCTCTCCCTCTTCCTTGGCCCGGCTCACGCGTTCCATCGGCATGTCCGAAATCAAGATGCGTTGCCCCTTGGCCACCAGCGTCTGCGCCTCGGCCCGGGTCAACCCGACCCGGCCAAGCGGCGGATCGGTGAACATGGCATAGGTTGTGACGCGGGCATCCGCGCCTTGCCACTGGTGCAGGTCTGTCAGGCCATCGCGGTGCGCCAGCACGATTTCATGATCGTGATAGGAGGTATGGGTAAAGGCCCCGCGGCGGTTAATGTCGCCCAAGGCCCAGATACCCGGTACCTCGGTCTTCAGCTGCGCATCGGTAGCAATATAGCCGCGCTTGTCAACGCTTAGTCCGACCGAGGCGAGGTTCAACCCATCGGTATTCGGCACCCGGCCGGTGGCAAACAGGATATGGCTGCCGGAAACCTCGCTGCCATCCCCGAGCGTCACCAGAACACCGCGCATGGATTTGCCAACTGAAGCGAGGGTGGCATTCAAGCGCAGATCGATCCCCTCGTCGCGCATGATGTCGGCGATGATACCGGACACTTCGGCATCTTCGCGCTCTGCCAGACGGTCAGCGCGGTGCAGGATGGTGACCTGAGACCCCAGACGCCGGAAAATCTGCCCAAATTCCAGCCCGATATAGGAACCGCCCACCACGATCAGGTGGTCGGGGCGCTCTGTAAGGGCGAGCAACCCCGCATTGTCCAAAGGATTGACGGTATCGATCCCCTCAACAGGGGGCAGGAAGGGCCTTGTGCCGGTGTTCAGATAGACCTGGCGCGCCAGCAAGACTTGATCACCGACCATCACTCGGAAGCGGCCATCGTCCTCACGCCCATCAAAGCGGCCCCAGCCGTGGACGAGCGAGATACCTTCGGTACCCTCAAGCCAACAGGTCAAGCCCTCTCGGGCGGCGTCCGAACGCGCCCGCATCCGCTCCATAGCGGCTGGAAAGTCAACCTCGATCTGCCCAGTTGTGACAGCAAAATCCGCAGCCCGTCGCGCCAGATGGGCGACGCGCGCCGATTTGCGGAGGGTCTTGGTCGGCGTGCAGCCGGTGTTCACGCAAGTTCCCCCAAGGCGGTCGCCTTCAATAAGGGCAACCCTATCTCCGCGTCGTGCAAGGCCCACTGCCAGGGAAGGCGCCGCCTGCCCCGAACCGATGATGATACTGTCAAATTCCTGCATTCACGTTCCGCTCCCGGTTATTCCTGCCGTAGCTCGAATTCGTGCTCATTCCGGATCGGAACCGCGGTAGGGAACGCGCTGCAGCCGGTCATCCTTGAGCACTTTGGTCACCAGCCAGACATATTGCTCGGCGGCTGTGTCGTAGCCCAGCATGGTAAACCCCTGGCCGAAGGGGCACGGGGGGAAATCCGGGTATCCAATCCGCAGGACATATCGGGTCGGATCGGCGTTGAATTCAGACTTGCGGACCTTGCGTACGCCATACCGCACATCATCCGCCTCTGAGCCTTCGGCTTTGGTGGCAACTTCGCCCGTACGCAACCTGTCGATCAGAGCCTGCGGCGCGCCCTCGCCCTCAAGGTCCAGCGCATCGACCAGAAACCCGCGCGACAGGCCGTTGTCGACATCAAGGGCATAGATGTTCGACGCATCACCCGACCCAACTTCGGTCTCGAACCGCAGCTTGGTCACGACCGTGACGGTCGCGGGATCGACCGGTAGTCCGGTGCTGACATCCACAAGCTTGCCGTCTTGTATGCGAAAATCATGGGTGAACCCCATTTCCGACAAATCGCTCAGTGCCGCGACGGCATCCTTGGCACCGATCTTCATCGTCTTTCTTCCTCTTTCTGGATTTCATGGGCCCACAGAGACGGACGGGCTTCAGGTGCCGCAATAGGTGGTGAACTTGCCAAAGCTTTCGGGTGCCGGAAGCGCATAGTCCTCGGCATCCGCCTGTTCGCTGAACGGCGCGGAGACAAGGGCGAGTAGCCGGTCGAAGGGCTCCATGTCGCCCGCTGCCGCCGCCGACAATGCCGCATCAACCAGATGGTTGCGCGGGATATAGATCGGGTTCACCCGGTCCATCGCCGCAGCCCGTGTCGTATCGGGGATGGTCTCGTCGCGCATCCGTCGCAGGTAGCGTTCCATCCAGCCATCAAAAATCCCGGGATCGGCAAACAGCGCCCGTACCGGCATCACGTTGCCGCGCACGAAGACGCCCAGCGCCCGGAACAGGCCCGTGTAATCGACGCCCTGCCCTTCGGCCGCCGCAAGAAGATCATTGGCCAGATCCAGATCGCCTGGCAATTCCTTGAAAAGGCCCAGCTTGGCCCGCATCCCCTTCAGCCAGAGCGCCTGGTAGTGGGACGGGAAGGCATTGATTTCATTGGTCAGTTGACGAACCGCGTCGTCGCTGTCGGCGGGGTTGACCAGATCGACCAGCGTCTCGGCAAAGCGCGAAAGGTTCCACAGCATGATCGGAGGCTGGTTGCCGAAGGAATATCGACCGTGCTGGTCGATCGAGCTGAACACAGCCTTGGGATCATAGCTGTCGATGAAGGCGCAAGGGCCGTAATCGATGGTTTCGCCGGAAATTGTCGTGTTGTCGGTGTTCATCACACCATGGACAAAGCCCACAAGCACCCATTGGGCAACGAGTGCGGCCTGTGAATCGCGCACCCGGCGGAACAATTCCAGATACTTGTCGTCGCGGTCAGCGACTTTGGGGAAGTGGCGATTGATTGCGTAATCAGCCAGCTGGCGAACCTTTTCGACATCGCCGCGGGCGGCGAAGAACTGGAATGTGCCAACCCGCAGGTGCGAGGCGGCGACCCGCGCCAGGACGGCACCCTGTTCGGGCCCGTCCTGGCGAACCACTTCTTCACCGGTCAGCGTTGCGGCAAGCGCGCGCGTGGTGGGAATGCCCAACGCATGCATCGCCTCGCCGAACAGATATTCGCGCAGCACCGGTCTTAGCACAGCCTTGCCGTCGCCCCCGCGCGAGAAAGGCGTGCGGCCCGAACCTTTCAGATGGATGTCGCGCCGCTTGCCCAGGCGGTCGATCACCTCGCCCAGAAGCAGCGCCCGCCCATCGCCCAGTTGCGGCGAGAAGCCGCCGAACTGGTGCCCGGCATAGGCCATGGACAGGGGCACGGCGCCTTCAGGTGCCGTGCCCCCGCTGAGCATGGCCGCCCCTGGCCCCGAGGCCAAGGACGGGCCATCCAGACCAAGCTCGGCCGCAAGGCCCGCGTTCAACCGAAGGACCTCGGGCGCCGGAGCCCTCGAGCCCGCCCATGGCACATAGAAGCCTTCCAGATCGCGGGCATAGCTGTTGTCAAAGGCAATGTTGGGCAGATCGCGCATGAAAACTCCAGCGGATTGGTCTGATTTGACAGGGGTCAGGCAACACTCAGGTCGGCGTCATCCGCACCAAGCGCGGCAAGGAAGCGCCGGGCATCAAGGCGGAAATCGGCAAAGACCACATTGCCTTCGGGATCGATGATGGTGAACCAGGGCGTGCCACCGGAACGGTAATCCTCCATGAAAGTCGGATAGCGTTCACCCGCGGGCGGCAGATCTTGGCCGAAGGGAATGGCCAGGCCGTAGCGCTCCTGATTGAGCCGCAGTTTGTCAAAGGTATTCACTTCAGAGCCCTCGAACACGGTCTGGATGACGGCGAAGCCGACGCCCTTGTCCTTCAGCGTCTCGTGAAGGAATTTGAGGGTCGGAAAGCCGCGAGAATGGCAGCCAGGGCACCAATCCTGGAAGCAGAAGATCACTTTGTAGCCCGACCCTAGATCGGACAAACGCACAGGCTTAGCCATTGGCTTGCCGTCCCCGTCGATCCAGTCGTTCACCCGCAGCTCGCGGGCCTTATCATGTAATCCACCGAAAACCATTGTTTTTCCTTTTCTGCCCCAAAGGGCCTTAGGTTGTTTCGATGGGACCACCTTCGGATGATCCCACAAGATCCTCGACGCGTTGCGCCGCCGCCCCGCCCCGTCGTCTTTTCAGAATGGATACCGCGTCCGATGCATAGCGAACCCCGTCGATCTCGGTTGCAAACCCCGCACCAACATCGATGCGATTTTCTGCGGCATTCAGCTTCAGCCAGCCTTTCGCAATCATCCCGCTGACCAGCAATTCCACCAAAAGCTGGTCTCCGGGCCCCGCGGTATTGATCGCCACGGGCACCGTTCTTTCCTGGCTCCTGCACTCTTTCCCGGTAATCCGCACCCGCACGTTTCCAGCAGCTTCGGCATAGACCCAAGTCGGGCGGCCTATTTCCTCCACGATCCGCCCTACCTCACGAAGACGGAGGTATTCCGGGTCGCTGTCAAGCTCGGGTGTCGCGCGATCACGCAAAACCCGCAGACGCAGTTCCTGGTTCGGCCAAGCCGAGCGGAGAAAGTGCATCACGTCCAGTACTTCGGTCGAGGCACCGAGGCAGGTCACCTCCCACCCCGGCTGCAGGACCCTCGCAATGGCCTCTTCATTGCCGTAAAGCGTCGTGAACGCCGTGGGCCCCGCATCCGCGCCAAAGCGCTGGTTTGCCGAGCCGCCGGTGGCCACGTCCACCCGGTCCGCCTCGATCACCTCACCACTGGCGAGCGTGATCCGGAAAAGATCACCCGCCCGCGACAGGTCGGTGGCCAGCCCCGTAATCAGCCGCACCTGCACTCCGCCCTCGACAAGCTTCGCCAACTTTTCACTGCTACGTCGGGCCAGATAGCGGCCATAGATCGCACGGGGCGCTGCGAAGTCGCCAAATGCCCCTTCAGACAGCGCCTCCGACCAGCGCCGGAGGTGAAGTGGTTGCGCGGCTGCGATCTCAGGAAGAAGGACGGGCCATTCTGCCGCCAGCCAGTCGGTAAAGCCGTCTGCCATCTCGCCGTTCGGACGGTCCAGCAAATAGGCCAGCCGCCAAGGCTGGCGGGAATCGTGGCCCGCATAGAACCGCCCGGCCCCAAACCGTCCAACGTTCGGCCCGATCAGGGTCAGCCGGTCTCCCTGCGCCAGTCGGGCGGCCTCCAGAAAGGCCGCGCCAATTGCACCGTCACCGACAATCGCATGGTGGCGCGGGGCGCCCATGTCCTATTCGGCGGCCGCGCGCTTGGGCAGGACCCAATTCGGACGCACGAAATGACAGGTGTAGCCATTCGGGAAACGCTCGAGATAGTCCTGATGCTCCGGCTCGGCTTCCCAGAAATCGCCTGCCGGCTGCAGCTCGGTTTTCACCCTGCCCGGCCACAGACCCGAAGCATCAACATCAAGGATCGTGTCTTCGGCCACCTTCTTTTGTTCGTCGGTCGTATAGTAGATGCCCGAGCGATAGGACGTCCCACGGTCATTGCCCTGGCGGTTCAGGGTGGTCGGGTCGTGAATCTGGAAGAAGAATTCCAGCAGCTTGCGATAGGAAATCTTCGCAGGGTCGAAGAGGATCTCGATCCCTTCGGCGTGAGTCCCATGGTTGCGATAGGTGGCAAATTTCACATCGCCCCCGGTGTAGCCGACGCGGGTGTCGATCACACCCGGCAGCTTGCGGATCAGGTCCTGCATTCCCCAGAAGCAGCCACCTGCAAGAACAGCACGTTCGGTCATCATTTGTCCTCCACCTGATTCAGATATTGCCCATAACCCTGAGCTTCCATTTCGGCCTTCGGCACAAAGCGCAGGCTGGCCGAATTGATGCAGTATCGCATACCGCCCTGGTCGCGCGGTCCATCGGGGAAGACGTGGCCCAGATGGCTGTCGCCATGCTTCGAGCGGACCTCAACGCGTCGCATACCGTGGCTGACGTCGACATGCTCGGTCACGTTGTCGATCGGCTTGGTAAAGGACGGCCAACCGCTGCCAGAGTTGAACTTCGCGGACGATGCGAAAAGCGGCTCGCCGGACACGACATCGACATAGATGCCCGGCTCGTAGTGCTTGTCGTACTCGCCGGTGAACGGGCGTTCGGTGCCGCTCTGCTGTGTTACCCGATATTGTTCGGGAGTCAGTTTGCTCACCGCGTCGGCATTCTTCTGATACGTCATTTCCCACCCCTCTCAAAACTTCATGAGCCGAATATGGGACAAGCCCGGCGCTGCTGCAAATACCCGTTGTGCATAGTTTCCATAGGCGGATCGCCTGGGGCGCAATCGAGGCACAACCGCTGCAACGGAACTGTTGCGTGCCGCCCGGAATTTGAGGATCCCGCCATCACCCTCGATCAGGCAAACTGGGCGGGCAGGTTAACGAGGAGACTCTCTCATGTCAGTGAACATCGAGCTGCTTCCAAGAGGAACCACCCAGGTAAGCGACACGCCAACCACCAAAAAGCACGACGCCCAGTGCCTGCGTGACACCGCGCTGACGGTCGAAACCTTTGCCTATTCTGCGGCGGGCAACCTGCCCGGCTCGCTCGTTGCACATTTAATGTGCATATCGGCAGAATTGGAGCGGCTTGCGAATCGAATTGAAAGAGACTCATCCCAGACGTGATTGACTTTAGCACCGGGATAGTCGAATCTCCTGAGTGTCCGGTTCGAAGTTCTGATACTGTAAAACTGACATTCATGCCCGCAGCCAGCCCCAATCTTGCCTTTGGCAAGAATCTTCGTCTCTTGACCGAGAGATACGGAACCATTACGGGCACCGCGCGCGAGCTGGACATCAGCCGTGTTCAATTCGGCAGGTACCTGTCGGGCGAGAGCTTTCCGAAGCCCAGTATGCTGAAGCGGATCTGCGATTTCTTCGGGGTCGATGCCAGGATCTACACGGACCACTTCTCGATCGATCAACTGGCGGATATCCGGTGGGAAACCAAGTTGGACAAATCGGCAAAGGCCTTCGGCCCGCTGATCGAAGCGCTCAGCTTCATGAATCCCGCGCCGTCCATCATCGCGCCCGACGCCTCCATTCCAGACGGGCTTTACGAATTCTACCGCTGGTCCCCGACGCTGGGCGGGCGGGTCAGTTACAAACCTCTTCTGTTCAAGACGCTTAACAACTGCAAGGTAATCCGGGGGTATGACCACCGCGTGCTGACAAGGCTGATCGGCCAGCGCGAATCTTCGGCCGAACGAGAGTTTCGCGGCGTGGTCCTGAACCAGAAAGGCGGCTTCGTCGGGCTGTTCATTCACAGCTCGCCGCTGGATCTTGTCACCCTCAGTTACTTTTCGCCCGACCTGAACGTGGGCGTTAACGCCTTTTCCGGCCTCACGGTCATGTGCCGCCCGGAAGAGCCCGACGCGCCGCGCCTAAGCCGCTCGTATATGCAACATTACGTTGTCGAAAACGCGGCGTCGCTGCTGAAGCTTGCTCGCAAGGATCCATTGCCGCTCCCGAAGGATGTGCCACCCTATATTGTTCAGCAAATCTCGCGGCCGGTGGCTTGATCCGTCAACCGTTCCAGCGATACTTCTCCGCCATGGTCAATATCTGCCGCACCTCGCGCGGATTGCCCGATCCTGAGACCGCCACAAGCGACACTTCGCGCGACAGGTCCAAACCCTCGATCGGCCGCACCACAATGCCTTCGACGATGACCGAACGTTCCGGCAACGCACAAACTCCGGCGCCACTGGCGACCAACTGCTGTACCCAATCCTCACGTTCGGACTGAAGCCTCGGCCGCATGACGATGTGGCGGTCCATGAAGTGCTTGATCAACAGCGACCGGAACTCGCAGTGCAAGCGGTCCAGGTAAGGTTCCCCCGAAATTTCGGCCGGGGCGACTACGGATTTCCGCGCCAGCGGATGCGTCGTTGCCAATGCCAGACGAAGGTACTCGCGATAAAGCGGAACTACCGCCAGTTTCACATTTGGCCCCGGTGGATCGGTCAGCAAGCACATGTCGTAGCGTCCAGACAGAACCTCGGCATCGGTTTCGCCGGCCAGCATCGGAAGGAGCTGCAGTTCGACCATGGGCAATTGTGCCAGGACGTGGCGCCAAAAGCTCGCCATGGCCGCAGGCGCGATCGTGGTTGCAATCCCGATAGCCAGTCGCCTTCGCTTTCCCACGACAGATGTGTCGACAATCTCCGAGATAGCATCCAGGCTGGCTTGAATGCGCATGAACTCCAACTGCACGTCGCGCCCCAGAGCCGTCAGCCGCGTATCCTTCCCATCCCGATACAACAGGGGTCCACCCAGCTCTTCCTCAAGCCGCTGGATCGCGCGTGTCAAACTCGGCTGTGAAACCCCGCTTTGTCGCGCGGCTTCGGTAAAATTCAACGCCTGAGCAAGGTTGAGGTAGTATCGGATCTGGTTTAGGTCCATGGAATAGCGCTCGTTTTTCTCGACTTTGCTTCTTATGCATAATGCAGGTCCTGTCTAGGCTTCCATAGGCAGAGGATGCCCAAACCCGAATTTGTTATGCTTGAGAGAAACAAGACCACCGTGCTCAGACCGGACGAGTGATGAGCCATCGACCGTCTCCTGTGACGGGTCGTCACATCGGGTATCGCCCTTGCTTGTCACCTAACGGGCTAGCCCACGCGCCCCCATCCAGGCGACGCTGCGCTTGACGTTGCCCCCTCGTCCTAATCCAGTTGACCTGCCACGGGATTTTCATCCAGCTGCGACCGGAGCCGGTTGCTGATTTACGCCTTTCGGCGCGGGTTGAGCAATCGCCCGGCGCGCGGAACTCTCGTCGCGTGCAGCGGGGCGGGCGATTGCGGTGGTCAGGTGCAGAGCGAAACCTGCAGGGGTCTGGTAGCCGAGGGCCGAATGGGGCCTTGCGGTGTTGTAGTCGGTGACCCAAGCCGTGATCAGATCACGGGCATGGGCCAGGTTGCGGAACAGCGTCTCGTTGAGAAACTCGTCCCGCATCCTGCCGTTGAAGCTTTCCACAAAGCCGTTCTGCATTGGCTTGCCCGGCGCGATGTAGTGCCATTCGACCTTGTGCTCGGCGCACCACTTCAGGATCGCGTTCGAGGTCAGTTCCGTCCCGTTGTCAGATACGATCATCCCGGGCTTGCCGCGTCGTTCGATCAGCGCGGTCAGCTCCCGCGCCACGCGGCGGCCCGAAATGGACGTGTCGGGGATCGCCGCAAGGCATTCGCGCGTGACGTCATCGACCACGTTCAGCACCCGGAAGCGCCGCCCGCAGGCGAACTGGTCATGCACGAAGTCCAGTGACCAACGGGCATTTGCCCGCGCCTCGATCAGGATCGGGGCCCGTGTGCCAAGGGCCTTGCGGCGCGCTTTGCGTTTACGCACCGTTAACCCTTCCTCGCGGTAGAGCCGGTAGATGCGATTGATCCCGGAGGCCTCGCCCTCCCGCCTGAGCAGCACAAAGAGCCGCCGATAGCCGAACCTGCGCCGTTCATTGGCCAGATCCCGCAGCCGCCCGCGCAGGGCCGTGTCCGGCGCACGCTGCGACTGGTAGCGCACCATCTTGCGATCAGCCCCGGCAATCTGGCACGCCCGCCGTTCCGACAACCCAAAATGGGCCTTCAGATGCGCGACAGCCTCGCGCTTCACGGCGGGCGTTACCATTTTTTTTGAAGAAGCTCTCGCATCGCCGCCATGTCGAGCATCTGCTCGGCCAGCAGCTTCTTCAGTTTTGCGTTCTCGTCTTCTAAGGCCTTCAGCCGCTTGGCCTCGGAAACCGTCATCCCGGAATACTTCGCTTTCCAGGCATAGAACGTCCCTTCCGACATTCCGTGCTTGCGGCAGAGATCGGCACACTTCGCGCCTGCCTCATGCTCTTGCAAGATGCCAATGATCTGCTCTTCCGTCAGTCGCGCCTTCTTCATCGTCCGTCCTCTCCATGGGCCGGACTCTAATCGCAGATGGAGGAAAAATCCCGTGGCAGGTCAGGGTCTCGCGAGCAGTGCCGAGGTCGACGAGCGCTACGTGCAGAAGCAGCTCGGCCATGCCTCGGCCGAGATGACCCGGCGCTACCAGCGCCGACGGGATCGGTTCCGGGTCAACCTGACCAAGGCGGCCGGGCTGTGACCGGTCAGCCGTCGTTCAGATAGGCCATCAGGTTCTGATGCGCGTGCAGGATGCGGATGATCTCGACCCCCTGCCCTTTCCACCGAAAGACGACCAGGTGCGCGCCGCTTGGGTGAATTCGCACCGGAGGTGTGAACTCCTCACGTTCTCGGGCCATTTCCGGAAACTCGGCCAGCAAGTCGAAGAGCGCGAACGGCCCGTCCGCATAGCGCTCCGCCTGGTCTACGCCCCAGGTCGTGGCGCCCTTGAGCCAGATGTCCACGAGATCGGCTTCCGCCGCGGGCCGGATGGTCCAGCCGCTATTTCCCGGCATGCCCGGCCCGCATTCGGGACTTGAAGGCCTCGCGATCGAGCGGACTTGCCGGTCCGCTGGCCAGGCCTACATCGACGGCGGACTGGATCTCGGCAACGGCCTCCAGGCGCGCCCGATCGCGGCGGATCAGGTCACGGACATAGTCGCTGGAATTCGCATATCTGCCGGATCTGGCTTGATCTTCGACCCAGCTCTTCATCGGATCCGGCAGCGAGATGTTCATGGTGCCCATGGCCGTCTCCTTTGTGGGCAGGATATGGCAATCTTTGCCATCAAGCAACCGTCTTCCTCCCCGCCCTGCTTGGCCAAACGGTCGTTTATTAGTGGTATGCGAAACTGCAAACGGCCTGTTTTGATGCCACTGATCGGCTATGCGCGCGTCTCGACCGAGGATCAGACCCCCCTGCCCCAGTCGCAGGCCCTGAAATCTGCGGGCTGCGCAGAGATCCATGAGGAGCAGGCCTCGGGCGGGAACCGCGTGCGGCCGGTGCTGGCGCGGGTGCTGGAGCGGATCGGCAAGGGCGACACGCTGGTGGTGGTGCGCATTGACCGTCTGGCGCGGTCCCTCTCGCATCTGCTGGAGGTGATCGAGCGACTGGAGGCGAAGGGCGCCTTCTTCCGGTCGCTCACCGATCCGATCGACACGTCCTCCCCGCAGGGTAAGTTCACCCTCCAGGTCCTCGGCGCCGCAGCCGAGTTCGAGCGCGCCCTGATCCGAGAACGCACCAAGGCCGGGCTGGCCAGCGCAAAAACCAAAGGCCGTGTTGGCGGCAATCCGGGCCTGCGCGCCCGTGATCCGGCAGCGCTGCGCAAGGTGCGGCTGGCGCGGCAGGACGGCTATTTGGAGCGGCTGAACGAGACGGCCCAGGACTGGGTGCCCCATGTGCGCCGCCTGCGGCCCGACATGGCCTGGGAAGACGTGCTGCGCATCGTCAACGGCCCCCTGCCCCGCGACCGCCGCTGGACACAAAGCCGCTTGCTACGTGCCGTGAACGCCTATGTGCGCGACGGCTTTCTGCCCGAGACTGTGCTCGCCCGCGCCGGCCGACGCGAGACTGACGACCGCCTGCCCGCCATCGTCGCCGCCATCAAGGGCGCGGACCCCGACATCACACTTCAGGCGATCTGCACTCGATTGGAAGCGATGCGCGAGCGTACGCCTCGCGGGCGGACAAGCTGGCAACCCTCCTCGGTGAAGATGCTGCTGGAGCGGGCCGAGAGGCTGGGTCTGCTTGACTGAAGTCGCGGGAATCGGTCGTGCGATTCTGAAAATCTGTGGTCCGTAGATATCCACAATACATGTTGTGGCTATGCCATCGCGACCCACGATCTGTTGAAGTGCGCTGCGAACTAGGCTGCCCAATGCACTGATACTTAACGGTTTTCTCTCGTCAAAAATAGACCACTTCAACGCGGCTAGGCCGCTCAACGGTTTGGGCTGGATTTACTCACGAAAACTGTTAAGGTCTACAAAACAATAAAGACTTGAGGGCAGTGATGAGCGGGATACGAGCCTCTCATAGATTCGACGTCATGTCCAAGCGGCTCGGTAGCCGGTTGCGTGAACATGCGCAGGAGACGTTCCCACCGGATGCCCAGAAGGGTCTCCGTCGCTTCGCGATGCGGGAAGCCGCCGATCTGCTTCGGATCAACCAGAACACCTTCCGCCATCATGTGTCAAATCTCGAAGGCTTTCCGGAAGGCACCCTCGAGGGTGGCAACCGCCGCAGCTTCACTGCCGAGGACATGGTCGAAGCCCAACGCGTCCTTCTTGAGACGGGTAGGATCAAGCCCGATGAACACCCTCACAGAAGAGCCGGCGAACCGTGCCAGGTCGTGACGATCTTCAACCTGAAGGGCGGCAGCGCAAAAACGTCGACCGTTGCTCATGTTGGTCAGCTTCTGGGCCTTCGCGGCTATCGGGTCCTGCTTATCGACCTCGACAGCCAGGCAAGTCTGACAAACCTGTTCGGGGTTACCCCTGAGCTCGATCCGGACATGCCGACCTCCTACGATCTGATCCGATCCGAGGGGCCCCTGCCCGCCTCAGATATCATTCGCAAAACGAACTTCCCGACAGTGGATCTGATCCCGGCCTCCATGGACATCATGGAGTATGAGTTCGAGGTCGCTCTGAGCTTCAGACACGGCGCCACCACCTTCCACAGTCGGATCCGTGAAGCGCTTGAGCCTGTCCTGAGCCGATATGATGTGGTGATCTTCGACACCCCGCCGCAGCTGAACTTCTCGGTGATCTCCGCCCTCTTTGCTTCCACTGGGGTCCTGATCCCGCTCAACGCATCCATGCTTGACGTCATGTCTCTGGCAAGCTTTCTCGGCATGGCGAGCAACCTGATGGGCGTCGTCGAGGCGCATGCTCCCGAGCACGGCCTGAACTTCGTGCGGGTGCTGATCACCCGCTACGAGAACACCGACGGTCCACAGGTCCAGATCTCGTCTCTGCTTCGGACGGTCCTTGGCGATGCGGTCCTCCCGGCCGAGTTCCTGAAGTCGACAGCGGTAGGTGATGCCGCCAATACGCAGCAGAGCATCTTTGAGGTCGAACCTCGCGACGTGAACCGCAGAACCTACGAGCGTGCAATCGAGTCCGTTTCGCGCGTGACCGACGAAGTCGAACGCGAAATCCTAAAGGCATGGGGGCGTAGCCATGGCGCGTAAGGTCTTCGGAGATTCCCTCAAGAACGCGATGGGCAATGCCGCGACCGCAGAAGAGGACGTGGATCTTGATCTGAAACGTACGAGCCCGACAGTCGCTCGTGCGCAAGCATCCGTGCTCGAGGAAGACAAACACGCCACGCGCCTGATCGACCCGAGCGCCGTGCGGATGTCCGCAGTCATGGACCGTATCGATCCGAGCGATGGCCTCGAGGAACTTGTGTCCTCGATCCGTGAGCATGGGCAAAAGGTTCCCATTCTCGTCCGCCGAACCCAGGATGGCGCACTTGAGATCGTCTATGGGCGCCGCAGGCTTCTCGCATGTCGTGAGCTTGGTCAGAAGGTGCGGGCCACGGTCATGGAAATGACCGAAGAGGAAGCGCTGATCGCCCAAGGCGTGGAGAACAATGCCCGCCAAGACCCCTCGTTTATCGAGAGGGCTTTGTTCGTCGCCGGCATCATTCGAGAACTTGGGAAAACAGACGAAACGCGCAAGAACGCCCAGACCATCGCCTATCGGGCACTCCAGATCGATGAGTCTCTCGTCTCTCGGATGAACCGTATCGCGACGGGCATTCCGATGGAGCTGATCCAGGCCATCGGACCAGCACATGGCGTTGGTAGGCGGGTCTGGGAGAAGCTTTTCAGGCTGTGCGAGAAGGACGTCTCGAGAGCCAGGGAAGTTGCCCGCGAAATCCCACGAACCTTGCCGGGTCCAGAGCGACTTGACGCAGCGGTTACGCTGCTCACGGCCACCAAGACAACTCCGCCCAAGGCTGAGTCAGGTGAGCGCGTTAAGATTGGCCGCAAAGGCAACCGCATCACCATCGATGTGGACGCTGATCTTGCCCCGCGCGTCGAAGATGCCATCCGAAAACTGATCGGCGAGCTTCTTGACCGCGGTCAAGATGGCCCAGAGTGACGACCCCGTGTCTTGACCGCAGTCAAGACATCTAGAGCAACGAGCAGAAAACGAAAGGAGGACCGGCTAGAAAAGGAAAGACCCCCCGAAAGCGGTGCTTCCGAAGGGCCTCAATCAGTCTCGACACCTGATTGATACCCCCAAAACGAATCGAGTTCAACACCGCTCGCGGTG
>RRZU010668647.1_pt1 | contig 18100 bp, 15 predicted proteins | sample 2165561 | NCBI WGS metagenome assembly RRZU01 (sample SAMN10456909, study PRJNA506462) | wastewater metagenome | isolation source: wastewater sludge | place: USA: Moscow, Idaho | reverse complement strand
GTTGAAAATGATCCGAATGTTATCAATTCTGGAGCATCTTCAATCGGAATTCAAAAAGGTGCTGCGTTCTTTGATAGTGCCACATCATTTGCAATTATCCGAGGCGGTCATGTTGATGTAACTGTTCTAGGGACGATGGAAGTTTCAGAGAATGGGGATATCGCAAATTACATGATTCCAGGGAAACGTGTAGCGGGTATGGGTGGAGCGATGGACTTATGCACTGGATGTAAGAAGGTCATCGTTGCTACATTTCATACGAATCGAGGTCAAGCTAAGTTATTAAAACAATGTAAGCTTCCTTTAACTGCAAAAGGGGTGGTCAGTACAATTGTTACTGAGATGGCAGTAATAGATGTTACAGAAGACGGATTTGTGTTAAGAGAATACAATCCAAGTTATACAATTGAGGAAATTCAAGATGTAACAGAGGCAACATTAATCGTTCCAGAAAATGTTAAAGAAATTGATGATATATATTTTGAGGGGTTAAACTAATGAGAGAAAAAATAGTTATTACTGGAGCTGCTCGTACTCCTGTCGGTGCATTCTTAGGTGAATTAAAGACTGTACCGGTTCAAGAACTTGCTAAAATTGCAAGTGAAGAAGCAATCAAGAGATCTAAAATTAATAAAAAAGATATCGATGAAGTAGTGTTTGGGCATGTTATATCATCAGCTGACTGTGGTAATTTAGGAAGACATGTTGGCTTGATGATGGAATTAGACAATGAATCAACGGGTATGACTGTAAATAGAATATGTGGATCAGGTATCCAATCCATTATTTCTGCAGTCCAATCGATACAATGTACTGATGTTGATATTGTTCTTGCCGGAGGAGCGGAGTCGTTATCAAGAATTCCCTATTACCTCCCTCTAAGTGCGAGATACCAAGGTTTCGTTATGGGTAATGCGCAACTCTTAGACTCTGATAATGAACATCATAAAAATACTCAACCACAAATTTTGTATGCTGATGTACAACACATGGGAGATACTGCAGAAAATATTGCAAAAAAATATAATATCTCGCGTGAACAACAAGATGAATTTTCAGTTAATTCTCAACGTAAGGCTCAACAAGCAATTGAAAGTGGCCGTATGGCAGAAGAGATTATCGGAGTTGATATTAAAGATCGTAAAGGAAACGTAACTACAGTTTTAAAAGACGGTCATCCCCGATTCAATGCAAGCATGGAATCATTAGCAAAATTAAGACCAGTATTTGATCGTAGTGAAACTGGAACAGTAACACCTGGTAATGCTTCTGGTGTCAATGATGGGGCTGCGGCAGTGGTTCTTATGAGTGAAAAAACAGCTGAAGAAAAACAATTAGATGTTTTAGCTGAAATTGTTGATTATCAAGTATCAGGTGTTGATCCCCGATTAATGGGAATGGGACCAGTACCTGCGATTAAAAAACTATTAGAAAGAAACAACCTCTCTTTGGATGATATCGCATTACTAGAAATAAATGAAGCGTTTGCTGCACAAACTCTAGGATGTCTTATTGAGCTTGGAAATACACCAGATACTCATTTGTATGAGAGGTTAAATGTAAATGGGGGAGCTGTTGCCTTAGGTCACCCGTTAGGAATGAGTGGGACACGCATGGTAGTTTCACTATGTTATGAATTTAAGCACCGTCCAGATGCTCGTTATGCTATTGCTTCAGCGTGTATTGGTGGTGGTCAGGGGATTGCAATCTTATTAGAGAATCCACTGTTTCATCAAGGACAATAGCGATGGAATTTATTCAATTAGCAGGAATATTACTTGCGATTATTGTTCTAATTGTATTGGTTGTAAAAGGAGTTAGTGTTATTATCGCTGGTCCGATTGCAGCAATCATTATCATTGTTACAAACGGAATGGATTTCTTTCCGTCCTTGATTGGACCTGAAGGATCTTATTTAACAGGACTGTCCGGTTATATCGTAAGTTTCTTTGCCATATTTCTACTTGGATCAATATTTGCGAAAATCATTGATACAAGTGGTGCAGCCTTGTCAATTTCACAAGGAGTGCTTAAATTAATAGGGACTGATAAACCATATTCGGTACTCGTTGCCATATATTTAATAACTGCATTTTTAACATACGGGGGCGTAAGTTTATTTATCGCAGTGTTTGTTATTACTCCATTAGCAAAACCTATTTTTGAAAAGTTGGATTTAGCATGGAATATTGCACCCTTACCCATGGTCCTAGGATTTGGAACCTTTACAATGACAATGTTACCTGGAACTCCAGCTGTACAAAATGTAATACCTACACAATATTTAGGAACTACATTAACAGCAGCACCAGTCCTTGGTATAATAGGGACAGTAGTTGCGATAACTACGAGTCTTTGGTATATGAAATATGTCTTAACGAAGAGTTTAGAGAAAGGTGAGAACTTTTCTACATATGCTTCTATTGAGACTGTAGCTATCGATAAAGATAAACAAATACCATCGTTTAAATTAAGTGTATTCCCATTGTTACTATTAATTGGAATTATTTTGGTTGGAAGTAAGTTTAATGTTCCAAATATATTATTAATAGGTCTTGTTATTGTTATTTTCTTATCCTTATTTATTTTTAGAAATAACATTGATCACAAGAAATTAATGATTAACGATGCTGCAACAAGTTCAGTCAATACAATTTTTGTTACAGCAGCAGTGGTAGGTTTTGGGAGTGTTGTTATGAATGCTCCAGGTTTTGAAATTATTAAAACAGCGATACTGAGCATTCCTGGAAATCCGATCATTTCATTAGCAATCGCAGCTTCGTTAATTGGAGGAATTACAGGGTCAGCTTCAGGAACCATTGGTATTGTGCTCGATGCATTTGCTGTTGACTACTTAGCGATGGGGATTGCACCAGAGGTAATTCATAGAATAACCTCAATGGGATCTGCTTGGTTAACGAATATGCCTCATTCAGGTGTTGTACTCACAATATTCTCAGTGACGGGACTTAATCATAAAAATGGACTAAAATACATTACTGTAGGATTTATTGTTTCAAATCTTAGCGCCTTACTTGTCGTAATGGCTGCAGCAATGATTATTTATTAGAAGGAGAAAAGATGAAAAAAATTACGATTATCGGTTCAGGTTTGATGGGCCATGGTATTGGACAATTATACGCAACACATGGAAAAAATGTGTTCATGTATGATATTAATGATGAATCTTTAGAAACATGTCAAAAGATGATTACAGATTCATTAACTGTAATGGTTGATGAAGCGATCATAGATAAACAGAAAATGGATGAAACTCTATCTAATTTAACGTATACGACAGACTTAAATGCCGCAGTTCAAGATGCCGATATGGTTGTTGAAGTGATACCTGAAGTGCTTGACTTAAAATATGAATTGTACAAAAAGGTAGAAGCGATAGTTTCAAAAGATACAATTATTACTTCTAACACATCATCAATTCCATTAACTGAATTAGTGAAGAATGCAAAGCATCCAGAACGCTTTTTTATCACACATTTCTTTGCACCCGCTCAACTCATTCCTTTAGTTGAGATTATAAAAATGAGTAATTCAAGAGAAGATCTTTTAAAAGTTATAGAAGACTTCTTAGTAGTCTGCGAAAAATCGCCAATTACTCTAAATAAAGAAGTTCCTGGTTTTATTGCCAATCGAATTCAGATGGCGATTTTAAGAGAATGTTTTTGGCTAATTGAAAATGATGTTGCTAATGCCGAAGATATTGATATTGTCATGAAAGATAGCCTCGGATTTAGATATGCATTTTTAGGACCTTTAGAAGGTCAAGATATTGCTGGATTAAATACTCCTTTTTATGTAACTACCAAACTATTCCCAGAAATATCAGATGCTAAGAAACCTCCACAATTTCTTAAAGATATGATTGACAAAAACCAGCTTGGAATAAGAACAGGACAAGGCTTTTATAAATATGAGGGTGATGAGGTTGAAGAGAAGTTGAGAAAACGAGATGAGAACTTTTTGAAAATCTATAAACTCAAACAAAGTGAACAATAATTTGTAAATTAGCAATATCATATAAAACACTCAATTAATTGAGTGTTTTATACAATAATATGGTTATAATAGAAATACAGAATGGTAGGGTGGATTTGATGAGTATACATAAATTAAGATATTTTATTTCAATAGTTGATAATAATTTCAACATTACGAATGCAGCAGAAGATCTGCATATTACACAACCAGCACTAAGCCAAATCATGAAGACTTTTGAATTTGAAATGAGCGCTGAACTATTTAATAGAAGAAAAGGAAGGCTGGTCTCTTTAACGCCATTTGGTCATGAAGTGTATCGTAAGTCTTTAAAAATAGATCGAGCATATCATGAATTGGAACTTTTGAATAGCAATTATAATTCTTCAATAAGTGGTAGTGTCAGTATCGGGATTCCTTCGTTTTTATTATCGATGATTTATCCTAAAACCATGCCTGATATTATTTCAAATAATCCTACGATAAATATTGAAATAAAAGAAATGAGTACTCAAAAAGTTAAGGAGTCTCTTGAAAAAGGGCTCATAGATATTGGTATACTTATTGAACCGACAAATCTAGACAGTGATAATTTTAAGACTAAAACAATAGTAATCCATGAGTATTATGCTTATATGGCACATGATAATCCATTGACCTTGAAAGATGAAGTGACGTGGTTAGATTTAGGGAATGCATCGCTTGCTTTAACCGGCGATCAATTTATTTCTACAAAACTTATACATGATAAATTTACTCAATATGATATTGAACCGACTGTACGAATACGTTCCGCCGCTTGGGATTATTTAATGAGTATTTGCAGTCGAGGGGAACTCGTAACTATACTACCTAAAATCAATAAAGAATTCATTAATACTGAACGAATTGTTGAGAAAAAAATTAAAGATTCTATTGAGTGGTGTTCTGTTATTTCGACGTCAAAAAAGAATCTTAAAAATAAAACAATCAAATATTTATTTGATGTATTATCACATGAAGTGTAAGTTTTTTTCTATAAGTAATGCTTATACACGTATAATTAAAATGAAATAGATTTCTTAAGTGTATGCGTTTACAATATATATATGAGAGGACGGATGATTTATGAACGTAATAGGACTTATCGGTATTCTTATAGCACTTGCTTTTCTAATTGTTGGAGTATACCGTGGTTATCATGTATTACCTGTAACACTAATAGCAGCACTTATTGCAATACTCTTTAATGGGGCAAGCATTGTAACAATTTTACAGGATGGATATTTAGTAGATTTTAAAAACTTTGCAGGAAATTATCTTATCATTTTCTTATTAGGGGCAATTCTTGGACAAATCATATCAAAGTCTGGGGCAGCGACAAAAATTGCTATAACATTAGTTGAAAAATTTGGTGATAAAAATGCAGTTCTCATGACGATGATCATTGCGTCAGTACTTGCTTATGGTGGTATCTCAGTGTTTGTCATAGTATTTGCGATCTACCCAATTTCATTAAACCTATATGAAAGAGCAAATTTACCACAAAGATTTATACCGGGAAATGTAATGTTAGGGGCAGGTACATTCGTGATGACCGCAATGCCTGGATCACCTGCACTTACAAACATTATTCCTACAAATTACTTAGGGACAACTGCTACGGCAGCACCACTCTTAGGACTTCTAACATCAATTTTTATGGCAACGATCGGATACTTTACATACAATGGATTTGTAAAGCATTATGTTGCTAAAGGAGAGCATTTCATAGCCGATGAGCACACTAAGAAAAACATGGATGAGAAGCATTACGACAAACTGCCAAGTTTCTTAAATTCGATTGCTCCATTGGCAGTAACGATTATTATAATTCTTGGAGAAAGAATTATAAAGACGGAGGTTCAATCGTCATTTGTTATTGCATTTGCATTATTAATGGGTATTATTAATGGAGTGTTATTCTTAACATCAAAACAACATGGATTCAAAGAAATGATCACAGCATCTTCAAATAACTCGACTCTTGCTTTAGTAAATACTTCATCAGTAGTTGGACTTGGCGGAGCAATTAAATTACTGCCGGTATTTCAATCATTCGTCCAATTTGCATTAAACATCAAACTACCAATGCTCATATCGGTCGCATTATCAGTAAATCTTATCGCAGGTATAACAGGCTCATCAGCAGCAGGGATTACAATATTTATGGAAACAATGTCTGCATCATATATCGCAACAGGAATTAATGCTCAAGTGTTGCATAGAATTGCAGCATTAGCAGCAGGAGTACTTGACTCGTTGCCTCATGCAGGTCCTAACGTGACTTTTCTATCAATTTCAGGTTTGTCATTTAAAGAAGGATATCCAGGCTTGTTTGTTGCAACCTGTATCGTACCATTCTTTGGATTAGTATTTGGGATTATTCTTGCATCATTTGGAATCATTTAAAAAATAGAGAATGAATAATAAAATGTTATTCATTCTTTTTTTTATCGAAAATTTAAGTAACATCGCTAAGAACCGTAAATCAAATGGTTTCAATGATCTCATATTTTGTGAATAAATAATTTCTTTTATAATCTGATTTATTATGTTACCATATTTGTAAAGGAAGTAAAACTTGAAAAAGAAGATGATAAGATAGTTATCATAATAAAATCAGGGGGGGGAACACCTATGAAGAAAGTTTTTATTGTATTCTTCATCATGCTTTTGACATCTTGTAGTCCCAAAAATAAGGATGTTGTTATTACGATTAATAACTTAGAAGCAGAGGTATTACAAGTCGTTAATTATTATAATGAAGACCATAAATTGAATAATTATTTAATGGCACTAAAATTATCAAATCATACGCTTCAAGAAGTGGATATTAGTGACATAGAAACATCTTTTAATTTACGAGCAGAAGGTTTTGAACCTTTAGGAACAATTATGAATTCAGGGGGTAGTCTTGTATATGATTCATTATTAGCGAAAGAAGATAAAGTAATCGTGTTGGAATTCAAATTTATTTCAGGACAAGGAGATCGTTCTCGTTTTGGGTTTTCTTTTCAGAACGAAGATTACCTCTTCAGTAATCTTATTAATCAAAATATAATTGAACCTAACTTCAAATCCGATGATACAGTTTTATACGATAGTACCGATTCAAAAGTAGACGTGTCTTTTGTTGATGCCATCAAAAAAGAATTCATTCCATATTCTCTAGCGGTAGGTAATTTCTCAATAGAAAATACTAAGGGGATTTACACAAATAAAACAAATGAGTATTTATTTGTTCCTCTCATTAAAAATCAAGGAAGACTTTCACTTGATAATAAACGAGAAAAAATAAAATTGTATGAACTCCAGATTAATCATAAATTAAAAAATGATAGTCAAAACATTAATATCATCACAGATGATTTTATCTTACTGGAGCCCAAACAAGAACTTATCGTCGATATATCAAATTCTTTAACAGTATATGATACGAATTACAAGAAACTATCGGAAGATGTCTTTACTTTAGATTTGGATTATTTTGTCTTAAATAATGTTAATAATTCACTAAACTTATTAGTTAAAGATTTAGTAATTTCAGACTTTGTTGAAAACAATCTTGTGTTAAGTAATACAATTGATAAGCAAGAGAATGAGCACGACTCTGATTCTCATGATGATTACTCAAAAGAAGACCTCATCAAAATTCCAGAAACAGATTTTGCTATTATCGCCAACGATAAGGCCATGGGACAAACACAATGGTTTTTCGTGAGTTACGAGGAAGACAAGATAAACTTCATTTCTGAACTTCCAAAGACAAGTCCTTATGTCAAAGCTGATATTGATGATGAAGGGGTTATTCACTTACAATTTGAAGACTATTCTTCGAATATATTTAAATATATTTCGAAAGATTATGGTGAAACTTGGATCGAGACATAAGACCTTGCGCTCATTATGGACTAACGATTATAAAATTTATAACTACTAACAGCGAGTACTAAGTATGCTCGTGATTTACTATTATTCAGTAAATTTAATCTTATGACATATTTTATTTGATCAGTAAAAACAAGATTACGAATTAGAAACTTTGAAACACTTGGTTCAATCCGGATGTTAAACTACTCTAAATAGAGTACTAATATTAAGTGTAAATACTACTTCTAATGTATTTTCATAATAAGTATGAATGAGTATGCTTAAAGTGACTATTATCTACAATTAGATAGAGACATATGGAGGGAAAATTATGAAAAAAACATGGAGATTTATGATAATAAGTGTCTTGGTTTTATCATTCTCAATTACAAAAATATCATTGATTTCTGCAGAGAAGATAGATGAAGAGGCTACTGATAATCTTATTGATAGAGAAGATAAAAACATTGATAATTTAAATCAGGATTTTTTGAAACAAGAGGCTGATAAAGAGGAACATTCTCTAGATGATTTGAGTTTAGAGATGCTGGAGGAAGAAGCTCAAAGCTTAAAGGATATCGATTTAGAGATAGAGGATTCAAAGCACACGATGGATCATGAGGAATCAATGAATTCTGAATCATCCGAATTAGACACTTTTTCTGAAGAAGTAATTGATATCAATGATATTAAATCAACAGAAGAACTTAAAGCTGCGATCGATGCTTCAGAAGATGGTGATATTTTAAAATTAAGTCCTAATTTTATTTCTGATGATATTATTTTTAATTTAAAAAATAAGAGTATTAGTATCGAAGGAAATAATATTGAGTGGGACAAAGGTAGTATTTCAGTTACTGGATCAGGATCATTAGACTTAAAGAATATGAAGATGAATGGTGAACACCGCATTAAACGTCTTTTGATAAGTGATATGACATCAGGAATCCTTAATTTAATTAATATGGAATTCTATAATTCTAATGGTGGCGCTTTACACTTTTCAACAAATTCGAATACTCAAGTTAATATTATAGATACAACTATAAAAAATAACATTGCTGGAAGTGGTCCCGCATTGTTTCTTGGTAGTAACGCGAATGTTACAATTACAAATTCAACGATTAGTAATAACGAAGGAAATGGCGCTGGATATGAGGCTGGAGCTATTGCATCAAAAAACTATTCAGGTAATCTAGAAATAAAAAATTCTAAATTAAACAATAATTATAATAAAGCAATTGCTCCAGGCCCTGTTGGAGGTGGAGGCGGTGCAATGTCAATCCATTACTTTTCAGGCCATATTAGCATCGTGGATTCTATATTAGAAGAAAATAGAACCAATGGTGATGATGGCACGAGATCATCTACATATGATGGCGGTGCGGTATATATCTTGAATATGCAAAAACAAGCACAACTTAATATTGAAGGAAGCTCATTCATCAATAATCTTGCTTATGATGATGGTGGGGCTCTCCTCATTCAAACTGTAGGCTCGGGGAATGGTGACACGGTAGAAAACATCAATATCCTTAACAATACATTTTTTGGTAATAAAGCTTTAGGCGTTGATACGGCGGCTTATGCTGGTGGTGCCATTCAAATCTATGCGAATGTTGGATTTACTGGAACACTACATACAAAAGCTATGATAAAGAATAATACATTTGTTAACAACACGGTTGGTGGCATTGCTGAAACAGATGGAAAAGCTTCAGGAGCTGCTTTAGGGCTTAGTATGATGTCATTCAGGTCAACGATGAAAGTTAGTCTACACAATAATCTTTTTGCGGGTAACGTCGCTTTAGATAGTACTGGTGAGACAATAGAAGGTAATAATGTTATAAGTCTAGAAAGCTATATTGAGAATAAAGACTATGCCACTACTAATATTGGAGCGGCGTCTTTAAATCCAACACTTGAGTTTAAAGATATTTTTGGTGTTTATTCAATTATACTAAGCTCAAATTATTCAAACGTACGTGCAGGAGTTGATCGTGAGGTTGTTAAAACAGTAGCACCAAAACCTCAAGGACTTGCGGAAAATAAGACATCAAATAAAGTGAAAGGCTTAGATCAAAGAGATTTTGAATCCTATAAAGACTTCGGTTCTATTGAGATTACATGGTTTAAATATGATGCGAACGGTGGAGTCTTTAATTTAGATTCCTTGAATCAGTACGATGGCACTGTTTATTATGAGAATAATGAAGGCAACGAGGTTACGACGTACTATACCGTTGGATATATTAACTACGAGGACACAATCAAAGGTGAAGATACTCTTAATATTCAAAAAGAAGGATTTCAATTCATTGGTTGGGCAGATGAACCTAACGCATCCGAAATAAATCCAGAATATTCCATTGGAGCAAAGATTCTTCATGAAGAGCAAAATAAGACAATTTATGCTGTTTGGGAAGAACTAAAAAAAGATTACACGATAAGATATACAGATGGAGTTGCATCCGAAGAACTCTTTGAAGATCAAGTTTATACTGTACAAGAAGGAAGTCAAACACCTGAATTTATCGGAACTCCGACTCGAAATGGTTATACATTTAAGGGATGGAATCCAACGTTGAGTGAAACTGTAACAGGTGACCAAGTTTATGAAGCGTTATGGGAAATTAATCAGTATACAATAACCTATGATGCAAATGGTGGAAATGAGATTGATCCAGAGACAGTCGATTACAATGAACTATTCTCAAGACCATTAAATCCAAGTAAAGAAGGATATACATTTGTATCTTGGTATATTGATGCAGACTTAACAGAAGTGTATGATTTTAATAAACTGGCTACAGAAGACATTACAGTATATGCTAAGTGGGTGAAAACACAAAAACCGATTGAACCTAATGTTCCGAAAGATCCAAATACTAGTGTCAATACACATCAAACTTTTATAATGATGATCTTAACAATGCTTATGAGTGTTTTTGCTTTAATACTTTTAATAAGAATCCCTCGCATTAAGAAACAGAGCAAACTGTAAAAAGATTAGTTTATGTCACCTAAAATTAAATGAGTTAATACGATTATAATCATATATTAAATTGATTAATAAATTATTATTCGTTCTTTAAGGAATATATACTATTAAAACAGCAAGTATTAGAAAAACTTGCTGTTTTGATATGTTATCGTCTTTACTAAATCGTGGTAATTAAAAACTTAATTTTTTTACGGGTGTTTTGATAATATACCAAATGTCTTAATCCAAGTTATTTATTTCACAATGAGAGAATCTTTTGTTATAGTATATGTGTAAGTACATGAAAGAAAGGAAGCATAATTATGAAAGTAGCTTTAGTTACAGGAGCGGGTCAAGGGATAGGATTAGCTATCGCAAAACGACTTTATGATGATGGGTTCAAAGTAGCAATTGTTGATTACAATGAGGAGAGCGCTAATAAAGCAGCTGAATCATTAGGAGAAGGGGCTCTTGCGATTACTGCAGATGTCTCAAATCGTGATCAAATATTCTCAGCGATCGATAAAACTATTACAGAATTTGGTGATCTTAGTGTTGTCGTAAATAATGCTGGAGTTGCACCAACTACACCTATTGAGACAATTACTGAGGAAGAATTTGACAGAGTGTACAATATTAATGTTGGCGGCGTTCTATGGGGTACACAAGCAGCGACATTAGCATTTAGAAAGTTAGGACATGGCGGAAAAATTATAAACGCAACTTCTCAAGCCGGAGTCGTAGGAAATCCTAACTTAATGCTTTATAGTAGTTCGAAATTTGCGGTTCGTGGAATGACACAAATTGCTGCAAGAGATCTTGCAGAGGAAGGCATTACAGTAAATGCATTTGCACCTGGAATTGTTAAAACACCGATGATGTTTGATATTGCACATCAAGTTGGTAAAAATGCTGGCAAAGATGATGAATGGGGAATGCAAACATTCGCGAAAGATATCGCAATGAAACGATTATCAGAACCTGAGGATGTCGCAAATGTTGTTAGCTTTTTAGCGAGTTCGGATTCAGATTATATCACAGGACAAACAATCATTGTTGATGGCGGTATGCAATTCCATTAAATGTAATAAATAAGCAGTCATCAAGCAATCAAATTATGGCTAGTAGAACTGTATGAATGTTGTAAGTGGGGGGAGAGTATTAAAACACTCCCTTTTTTTCTTTTATAAGAACTTGTATCTTTATTTATAATCACTTTTTAAAATTGGAGCAGAATTAAACAACATTAAATCGAAAACATTTGAATACACGCAGTTTAACTAGTATAATGAATATAGTTTTCACAAATCATTTTTCTGTTTTTATGTTCCAAAACAGGGGAATGATTTTTCTTTTGTAGGAGGATTATATGAGTAGTAATAAAAGTAGAATGGCAACAAGACCAGTATTTCCATTATTAGTATCGTTAAGTTTACCACCGATGATCAGTATGTTGATTCAATCACTATACAACATTATTGATAGTATGTTTGTGGCTCAAATAGGAATGGATTCGTTAACCGCCGTATCCCTAGCATTTCCGATACAAAGTTTAATTATCGCTTTTGCGGTAGGAGCCGGAGTCGGAGTTAATAGTTATATTTCAAGAAAATTAGGAGAGAACAATCAAGATGCTGCAAACAGTGCAATTATTCATGGTTTTATCTTAGCAGGTATTTTATCAATCTCTTTTGTAATTATAGGACTCTTCATCATAGAGCCTTTCTTCAATATGTTTACAGATAATCCTGTAATTCTTCAAGATGCTATTGAATATACTCAAGTTGTGATCATATTCTCATTTGCGTCAATTTTTCATATTATGATTGAGAAAATATTTCAGTCTACAGGGAAGATGATTTTCCCAACTGTGATCCAAATAATTGGTGCAGTGACTAATATTATTCTAGATCCTATTATGATTTTTGGCTTGTTTGGTTTTCCTGCGTTAGGAATTCGTGGTGCTGCAATTGCGACGGTTATTGGACAAGGAGTCTCAATGCTTATTTCATTTTATGTTTTACTTAGAAAAGATCATGATGTGTGGGTTGATGTTAAGAATTTTAAATATGATAAGGATCTTATGAAAGAAGTAGTAAGTATTGGAATTCCTAATACAATGATGAATGCTTTGCCAAGTTTCTTAAATATGGGATTAAATGGAATCTTAGTATCATTCTCTAATGCTGCGGTATCAGTCTTGGGTGTTTATTTTAAACTTCAAACTTTCGTCTTTATGCCTGCTAGTGGTTTAAGTCAGGGTGCAATGCCGCTGATGGGTTTTAGTTATGGGGCAAAACTTAAAGATCGTTTAAATGAAACGATGAAATACAATGTTCTTGTGACTTTTGTCATTATGATAATTGGTGTTGCTATATTTAATATATTTCCAAGACAACTGTTATTGATCTTTAATGCAGATCAATCAATGATGGAAATTGGTGTCAGTGCGATTCGAATTGTGAGTCTTAGTTTTATACCCGCAACAATTGGTTATAGTGTTCCAACCCTCTTTCAAGCGATGGGGAAAGGAAAAGAGTCTCTCGTGATATTCGTATTAAGACAATTTATTATTACACTTCCATTATCATACTTACTTTCAAAATCTTTTGGTTTAAATGGGATTTGGGTGTCATTTATTGTGGCAGAGACAATCGCAGCCTTTACAGCGTATGCTTTTTGGAATAAACTTAGAAAAACCGATGATTTATTAAAGATTTAACTGTTAAAAAGGATTCATACTAAACGATTTAGTATGAATCCTTTTGTTTATGTAAAGATTACTCATGCTCTGAATAGTAATCTAAAGGCTTCTTTATTTTATAGAGGTACCTTTCGATATATGAAGGGATGAGCAAATCATCTTGGTAGGTGTTGAGTACTGGCCTAAAGAGTTCTACATATTCATCAGTCATCGTCGAGTCGATTAGAACTTGTAGTACTGCTCTTATAATGACAACGTCACTATGATCCAGAAGAACGTTAAGACCCTTTTTATGAGATCGAAAATCGATAGTTTTACTTATAAACTGAAGTGTGATTTCGACAATCATAGGATTCTCATGAAAAAGAAACGGCTCGAGGATTGTGTACGTAAAGCACTCACTTTTACACAAGGTCTCAAGCGCTAATGAATACGGATAAGCAGAACGTACCTCTTCGTCTTCATAATGAAGATGAGATGCTTCAAGTAAACGATCAGAGAGAATCTTATAATCTTCACTATCAAAGTCTAAACTTGTCATTTCATTACGAACAAAGTTATCAAAGATGTTTTCTTCAAGCGCTCTTAAATTTTGTTTAAAGAGGGTTTGGCTGTATTCTTTATCATATTTGTCTATAAGTATTAAGGTTAAAGATTTCAGTTTTAAATCCTTTTCTTCTTTATACAATAATTTCAAAGTATCTTGAGTAATTTCTGATAAAGATACATGGGTTTCAAGAGTATTTAGAATGTCTTCTTTAAAAATAAAATCATCTAAAGATTTGTAATCCACAATTAAATTTTTTTCATCTTTTTCTAAAATGTTAAATATGTTTTTGTTATTTTTCTCATCGAGACAAGCATCCAACCACTTCGAATATAACTTTAAGAACTCAATATTATATGAGAAGTTGAAGACGTGATCAGAGTTATTATTAATTGTTAAAAACTGACCCTTGTATTCTCCCGTTATGATAAGAGCATACGATTGGTCTTCATTTGCTTCGCCAATAATCAAAATCCCAATATAGAGTTCAAGACTTGGATCTTTCATAAGATCCTTTTCTATTGTATCGTGGATTGTTTGAAGTTCTGAAGCACTCATATGAGGGTATATAATACTTTCCTTTGATAAGGAACTTATCGCAATGCTTTTATGAAGAGGGTATAACCCTTTACCTACAAAAGGACCCCCGTTGGATATATAACTTAGAAATATTTTATAATCACGCGGTAATTCAACATGATGTTCTTTTTCAAACGCGTCAAAGTCTTTTGGGCTTGCGGGCTCATCCCACGAATAATCATAGACGCGAGAACCGTCGCTCTCTAATGATTTTATCTGTTCTATTTTAATCATTATTTCAGTAATCATATCAAATTCTTTATCTGTTAATTGCATCTTATCACTCCATTTATGTAGAGTATAACATGCTTATGATTTCAAGATAACGATTGTAATTGTGATAAGGAAAGATTATAAATCATTTTGAACTTTAAAAGATGCTTTTATTATGCGAAATTTTGAATTTTACCTTGAGTTTTATATAGGTTATCTCAGAAACAGAATAGATTAAAAGGAGTTCGTATTATATAATGAACTTAAGAGGAGGGGGTTTTATGATTAGATATTTGAATGAAACAATAACATATAGAATTAGTCCAAGATCAAACAAACGTTTTGATATTGAGTTAAAGGAAGTTGTACAAAGAGTCAATGAAACCCAAAAACATAAATACGAAGATCTTATTGAAAATGGAGAAGCGAGAGTTTCAGAAATAAAAGATATAAAATATACTACGATGTTATCTTTAAATGCAGAAGCAAGTGCTTTGATTATTATTGAAGATGTTACATATTATACCCAAAAATGTTTTGATGAACGCTTTAATAGAAAGTAGGATAACTTATGGGCTTAAATGATTTTTCTGTTTTTGATGGCTCAAACTATCTCTATATCCATCAAATACTCGGTGGAGAGCGTTTTAAAAATGAACTGACGGTTGTTGTGAGTCCTACAGTCAGTGATTACAGGGCTCCAGTAAACACAAAAAATCAAGACCTTAATAAGTTGTTGGAGAATTCTTCTTCTATTAATCCTGATTTTGAAAACATGTATGAGATTGTTTTTGATTCTTATGTAAATTATAGCGTAACGAACGAGAGTTTTGATGCTGATTTTCAAGGAGAATATTTTACTGGAACAAAAGTACAAGTGTATCTGAATTCTCCATTTTTGAATTATGCAAAAGAATGCACAATATCTGAACTTGTACAAGTTTATGAAAATGATCAAGAACTTCTTCATTATAGAATATGGAGTTTAAACCATATTTTAAATGTAGTCACTGCAAAAGTTCCAACGTTCACTAAAATATAAGAAGGGGTAGTACTATGAAAAAGATAATGTTAATGCTGTTGCTTATACTATTACTTATAGGATGTACAGAAACGAATGAAGAAGATCAAACGGATAATGAGGAAGATATTGTGGAAGTACTTACTCCTGAAAATATCACTCATGATCTTAAAAAGTATGTTGATAACACCTTAAGTTTTGATCATAAATATGTTATCACTTCAAGTAAAAGAAATGAATTCAATCCTCACGGTATTATTAACTATACAATTGTAAGTAATCCAGGACAAAAACTATCATTTATCTCGACAACTCGTGGCGATGTGGGGCCTGGTAGTATTAGGCAAGCTGCTTATGATGGTAAGTATTATGAGATTATTTATAAAGAAGGTATCGGAGAAGTTATCGAAGAAGTTGAGTCATTTACGCCGGACAATATAGTCGTGGATCTTGGTCCAAACTTAACTTATCATGATGTCTTTTCACTTTTAAGTGAAGATAACATTAAATCTTTTGATTTTAAAGAAGAGCTAGGAGTCTTGACTTATACTTTAGAATTAAAGAATCATGATGTCTTAGATCAAGTTGGAGATGGTAGTGTGACATTTTTAGAGACGGTCCCAAATTCTGCAATATTAGATCGAAGACTTATTGTCACTGTTAAAGATGAAAAAATATTAACATGGGATTACTCTGCAGAAGTTGAACATGAAGGAACGGTTGATACCATCGATGCTCACGTAATCATTAATAATAATGTAGAAGAATATATTGAGAGACAAATCGAAGAATATCCAATGTTTGGAAGAGAACTACCATGGTTTTTAGAAAAATATCCAGAATAAATATACTTGTTAAGAGGGATGTATAACATAATATTCCTCTTTTCTTATGATATAATTGTACGTAGAAAACAGGAGGTAATTATGTTCACAATAGCCGAAGCCGTTAATTTTTGGGAACAACTCGGACAGACACTTGGTCAGTTTGCCCCGCAAATTACCGTGATACTAGCATCCTTTCTAGCGATTGTAGGAACACGTAAACAAAGCGCACGTGAATATCTTGCGAAATCACGGAGTGACTCTCTTAATAAAACTAAAGATCAATTTAGTGAGTTTGTCACAGTTACCTACCGTATATGGGGATATAAAGTATACGGTGCAACTTATCAAGTTAGTACAGAAGCAATCGACAGAAAAAACGTTGCTGTTTTAAATTTAGAAACATCATTTAACCCTAATGTTGAAGATCATAAAAAAATATTAGCTTTGATTAAAGAGATTGAATCAAAAACAATGAGTTTAAGAGGGGAAATAGTTTCTGAAGAAGAGAAATTCGGAAAAATGAATCAAGACAACAGTGATGTTATTGATCATGATATTAAACCTCTTATGGAACAATTAAAAAGTGAAATGCAGACGTATTTCTATGAAGAATGGGAAAAGATAAAGTCGGAAATTAAATATAAAAAATAGATTGAATGACAAGAGTCGCTGCAATGAGATAAGAATGGTTCAAGAGATTATGAGAAAGAAGGTAATAAATATGAATAAGCAATATCATATTGAAGCACATCAATATTCATCAAATCACAAAGTTCATCTCACTAAAGATTCATTATGTGGCTGTTTTTATTGCTTAGAAATATTTATCCCTAATGAAATAGATGAATGGATTAAAGATACTTCAGGGACTGCAGTATGTCCGTATTGTGGAATTGATTCAATCATTGGCCAATCTTCAGGATATTCAATTACAAAGGAATTTCTAAAGAAAAAGACGGTGGAGGATTCATCGACTTTTTTTTCATAATCCTTTGAGTGTTTGGGCTAATTATGTTTTAGCTGAAATTATTGAAACATCACTATCTTTGGGCTACCTTGATTTAGCTAGCTTTAGCTCCTTAACAGATATAGAGGTCTTAGAAATTATTATAAGTAAAAATAATATTAAGTTAAACGAGATGCTCATGAAGATCAAAGAGGTAAAACCTGATTCAGTGAACTTTGATGAGGTAAAGAATGGATTGTCAACACTTATTCGGACCATTAAGTTAAGGTCTACACTTTAATCTATATTGCACGGGTGTCTGGTAATTGAGAGACCCATGAATTCTAATCGTGTTATACCAATTTATATAATCAAATAATTCTAATGATAACT
>RRZU010158696.1_pt1 | contig 18103 bp, 9 predicted proteins | sample 2165561 | NCBI WGS metagenome assembly RRZU01 (sample SAMN10456909, study PRJNA506462) | wastewater metagenome | isolation source: wastewater sludge | place: USA: Moscow, Idaho | reverse complement strand
TGTTCGATGGTGTGCCTGCAAGAATGTCGTTTCCTACCGTGCTTGTTAGCAACAAGCCATTGTTCACATAAAACAGCGTGTTGCCATCATTATTACCTACGAAAGCATCCAAATCCCCATCGCTATCAATATCAACAAAGGTAGGATTGGCGCTATATCCCACATCACTTAAGCCAAACCGATTAATGTTGGCAGCGGCAAATTTTGGATTGCTGGAAGTACCCGTATTTCTAAAAAATAATGTGTTTCCTGCACTGTTACCCATGAAGGCATCCCAATCTCCGTCACCATCAATATCGGTAAAGGTTGGGCTGGCATTGGAACCTACATCCCGGAAGCCAAATCGATTAGGTTTGGCAGCAGCAAACACCGGATTGTTGACTGTTCCCGTGTTTTTAAAAAACAGCGCGTTGCCATAACTATTACCCACGAAAGCATCCAAATCGCCATCCCCATCGATATCAATCAAAGCGGGACTGGCGAAGCCCCCGTAAACACTATTTAAACCAAACGGGTTAATGCTCGGAATATCAAACACCGGATTGTTGATGGTTCCTATGTTTTCCGAATATAAAATTTCACCATATACGTTTCCAATAAAAGCATCTAAATCACCATCGCCATCCGTATCAGCAAACGTGGGTCTAGCATTGGAACCCACATTACTCAATCCAAATGAATTAACACTGGCAGCGGCAAAAACCGGACTGTTGACGGTACCTGTATTTTGAAAAACTAACGTGTTACCTGCATCATTACCCACAAAAGCATCCATATCGCCGTCGCTATCAATATCAACAAAAGTAGGGCTAGCCGATAATCCCGTATTACTTAAACCAAACGGATTGGTAATAGCTAAGGTAAATATAGGATCCAAAGCAGGTAAATCGTTATCAGTAATGTTTATGCGAGTCGTGTCAACAGCAAAATTGTTATAGATAATATCCGCACTGCCGACACTATAATTAATAGCACCCGTGTGTTTGCCTTCCCCGGCAGTATCATTGACCGCTGAAAGGGTTACTGCTTGGGGAATGTTCCAATTAAGCGGGGTAAATGTGAGTATGCCGAGAGTGCTGCTGACCTGAGAATTGTTGGTAGTGAGCGTAACAGTAACTTCCGAAGCAGGAGCGCTCCTCAGTGCGATTGTTAAGGTATCGGTTGCGCCATCTTCGGCAATTATCGTAGCATCTGCGCTCTGAATGACACTTATACCTGGAGCAGAATTTTGTGAAAAAAGCGTATTGCCAAATCTATCGACTGCAAAACTGTCCAAATCGCCGTCGCCATCAATATCAACAAATACGGGATTAAAGTAATAAGAAGTATTATTGAAGCCAAACGGATTTCTTTCGGCAATGGCAAAAACCGGGTTACTGATTGTTCCGGCATTTCTAAAAAATATCGTGTCACCATACCCATCATTCAAGAAAGCATCAAAATCGCCATCCCCATCGATATCAGCAAAGGAGCGCCCCGAGGAAGGAGCCCCACCCCCATTTCTATCAAAGGAAAAATTCAAACCAAAGGTATTGGCCCCATAATAAGAAAACATAGGGGCGCTTGCTGTACCAATATTCCTAAAAAACAGTGTGTTACTATGATCAAAGCCATTGTTTATACCAACAAAAATATCTAGATCGCCGTCACTATCGATATCAATCAAGCTAGGACTGGCATCTCTACCCAAATTGATCAAGCCAAACGGATTAGAGTTGGCAGCGGAAAACGATGGACTACTAGCTGTACCTATATTTCTAAAAAAGAGGATATTGCCTATTTCATTTCCCACAAAGGCATCAAGATCCCCATCGTTATCGATATCAACAAATTTAGGGTGAGCTTTATTTCCAACATCAGTTAGTCCAAAAGGATTCGTGCTGTCAGCGACAAAAACCGGACTACTAGCGGTACCTGCATTTCTATAGAACAAGGCATTGCCTTCCAGATTCCCCGCAAAAGCATCCATATCCCCATCACTGTCGATATCAACAAAGGTTAAACGGGCATAGGAGCTTACGAAGCTCAAGCCAAATGGGTAAAGAGAAAACACAGGGTTTCCAGTTGTACCAATATTTTGAAGAAGTAATGTATTGCCGAAACCATTACCCATGAAAACATCTTGATCGCCGTCGCTATCAATATCACTAAACGCAGGACTAGCACCAGTCCCTACATCAATCAAACCAAACGGATTAGTGCTGGCAACTGCAAAAACTGGATTATTTGCTGTTCCTGTATTTTCAAAAAATAGTGTGTTACCGTTATTATTACTCACAAAAGCATCAAAATCGCCATCACCATTAATATCACTGAAACTAGGATTGGCGAAAAACCCTATATTACTTAAGCCAAGCGGATTAGTGCCAGCAACTGAAAATGCCGGGCTGTTAACGGTTCCTGTATTTCGGAAGAATAAAGTGTCACCGGCAATATTACCCACAAAAGCATCCTGATCGCCATCACCATCAATATCAACAAAAGTAGGATTGGCGACTGCACCAACATTTATCAATCCAAATGGGTTGGTACTGGGAAGGGCAAATACCGGATTGCTGATTGCACCCGTATTGAGAAAAAACCTCGTATTGCCATTCCCATCGCCAATAAACACATCTAAATCACCGTCATCATCAATATCAACCAGAGTTGGACTAGCCTTACCAATGACATTACTCAAGCCAGATGGGTTAATGTTTGCAGCTGCAAACACAGGACTGCTTGTTGTTCCCGTATTCTGAAAGAAAGATGTTTGACCGCCACTATTACCCACGAAGGCATCCAAATCACCATCGCCATCGATATCAGCAAAGGTTGGGCTGGCATATTGCCCCACGTCGCTCAAGCCGAAGGGGCTTGTGGAAAATTTTATAAAAATAGGATCTGACATAAAAATACTCTCAAATTATTATAGATTTTTTGCTAAAAATACTTATTGAATAAGACCTTGAAGAATTCATATTTTATGTTAATTTTCAATACATTACCTACCTGTGATTACTCTCCAGTTTTTATTTTTTTATCTCTCAAATCACCACAATATCCGCGTTGGTAATCGCCAATCCGACTCCAATAGTGGCAATCTGGACTGCAGCACCTGCACCATTGCCATCCGCATCATAGAGAAATTTGCCTGCTGTTTTGTTGTAGATAATGTAATCGTTCGCATCCAACGCCTTTGTGCCGATTCTGAATTGACTCGCCGCTAAAGTGCCGGGTGTGGTGAGTGAGGTAAATATCGCATTCTCAAGTTGGATCGTGTCATTGGCCACATTAAAGTCGGTGACTGTATCAATATGGCTTTTGGTAGTAAATCTAAAAATATCATTACCGACTCCACCAATCAGCGTATTGATACCTGCTTTGCCGTCCAAGATATCGTTCCCATTACCGCCATTCAAGGTGTTTTTACCGGCATTTCCGATGATGATATTGTTTTGCGTATTGCCCGTGCCGTTTATTGCGGAAGTTCCAGTTAAGCTCAGATTCTCGACCTGAGCGGGTAATGTATAAGTTACGCTACTATTGATGGCATCGATACCGCCACCAGCAACTTCTATCACGCTGTCACCTGCACTATCGACCACATAACTGTCATTACCTGATCCGCCCTTTAATACATCTGCACCAAATCCTCCATCTAGAATATCGCTACCGGTTCCACCGTCTAGAGTATCTTTCCCTGCACCACCTAACAGGATATCGTTACCAGCGCCACCATTCAGCACATTGTTCGCCGCATTTCCTGAAATTGTGTTGGCTTGGCCGTTGCCCGTTCCATTGATAGCTAATGCACCTCGCAATATTAAATTCTCTACATTTAAAGGCAATGCATATGTGACGCTGCTATTCACAGTGTCAATACCCTGGTTAAATTTCTCAATTACCACGTCGCCGACATTCTCAAGAAAATAATTATCGTTACCCCATCCGCCGATCATCGTATCTTGGCCGGACCAACCCGTAAGATCATCGTCACCAAACCTTCCTTCGAGGATATTATCGGCAGTATTGCCTGTTAAATGATCTGAGAAATCACTGCCGATTAGATTCTCGATATTGCTCAACGTATCCAATCCTGCTCCAAGGGTATTTTGCTGTGACACGATATTCAGTGAAACAGTCACCGGCGCGGTTGCATTTTCATACGATGCCGTATCGTTTAGGGATGATGTGCCAACTAGGTTATCGTTACCAGGCGTGCTGAACAACATTGCGTCAGCAGCAACCGTAAAGCTTTTGCTGCCAAGCAGAGGGTCTGCAACGCCATCAGATACCGAGGTATCGATTGAGAAATTGCCACTAAAGTTTATCACTGGAGCAAAGATGACGCCTGCCAATAAGGCATTCACATCCGCTAACGCGCCACTAGCACTCCATACACCAGTAGCCGTATCATAATTGGACGTCACTGAGCCCGATGTGCTGGTGCTTAAACTGCCCACTGCTATATCTGACAACGTTAATATCGCAGTCACGTTTGCACTGTCGGGATCTTCAATTGTGATATTACTTAGATTTAAAAGCGCATTTGGGGTGTAAGCCTCAGCAGTACTTAGATTAAATGCATTGGGTGCATTGTTGTTTACTAAATACCCTACCCCTGAATACCTTCCTATAAAAGCATCAAAATCACCATCGCCGTCCATGTCCGCAAAGACTGGGCTATTATCGGTTGGATAGCGACCGCCTTCGCCCGGTATAAAAACATTTATTCTACCCACTTGAAAAGAAAAATCTGGACTGCTCGCAGTTCCATTATTAGGAATAAAATTCACATACCCAGATGATCCCGTAAAAGCATCTAAATCACCATCGCCGTCAATATCCACAAAGCTTATCCCAGATCTCCCAGCACTTAAGCCAAATGGATTTGTAACGGCAGGTGCAAAGGTTGGGCTAGCTGCTGTACCTATATTTTGAAAAAATTGTGTGCCGCTATCATTAACAACAAATACATCAGAGTCTCCGTCATCGTCAATATCCGCAAAATCAACTGCATATCCTGCGCTAGTAAAATTATACGGATTGACGACAGCAGCGGCAAATGCGGGGACATTAGGTGTGCCGATATTTTCAGAAAATAATATATTGCCGTCGTACTTGTTAGAAGAAAAACTATCAAAATCGCCATCGCCATCAATGTCGACAAAAGTTGGTTTGACATAATACCCCGTATAACTTAGACCAAATGGATTTTCAACAACTGCAGCAAAAGAAGGATCGTAGATGGTTCCAGTGTTCTCATAAAACAAAGGGGTGCTGTCAAAGCCACTCACTACAAACATATCAAAATCGCCGTCGTTATCGATATCTACTATCGCAGGAACAGCATAATAAAACCTACCAAAGTCAAACTCAGATGAACCGTGAAATGATGGAATGTATCCTGGCCCGATATTCTGCGAGAAGCCGGAATCACTTACATCCGTATCCAAATCGCCATCGCCATCAATATCAACAAAAGGAATAGAATAACCCCCGACCAAACCAAATGCATTGTAGCTATCAAAATAATATCTTGAATTGTCAATGGTTCCTATGTTTCTTAAAAAAAGGTTGATACTTCCATAACCAATAAAAACATCTAAATCGCCATCATTATCAATATCAACAAAATTTGGGAAACCGCCAAAATTTAATGAATCACTTAAAGTAAATATCGGATGACTAATGGTCCCACTGTTCTCAAAAAACAATGTCTGCCAATTTCCATTCCCTATAAAAGCATCAAAATCGCCGTCCCTATCGATATCTGTAAAAGTCGGAGCGGCACGAAAGCCTACATCGCTTAAGCCAAATGGGTTGATACCTGCAGCGACAAATGCCGGATTACTAGCTGTTCCTTCGTTTCTGAAAAACCTCGTATTGCCACCATTATTTCCGACAAAAGCATCCAGATCACCATCATTGTCGATATCAACAAACGTAGGAGCGGATATTGAGCCAACATCATTCAAACCGAATGGATTCGTGATGGAAGCCGCAAATGCTGCATTGGTTACCGTTCCCGTATTTCTGAAAAAATTGATAGTGCCATCATAATTCCCTGTAAAACCATCTAAATCATTATCACCATCGATATCGACTATTGCGCTAAAAGAAACACCATATCCTGCCAAAGGTGGATCAAACGGGGTAGGGCTAAAATTAGGATTGCTCATTACTTCTCCTCAAAATTTAGATTTATTGTTATTGGTATTGGTATTAAGAATTCGTTGTAAACGCTGGTGCATTTTTTTTTCGATTGCGTGATGGCGATAGGATGGCAACACATGCGAAGATATTAATTCATTCTGATGCTGGCCGTCTTTCTGCCAGCATTCCGCGACGACAAGACCAACCATTTCACCTTCAACCGACGCCGATACGCCGATTAATTCACCGCGTTGAGGTTGGGTTTGCCAGCGTTTCTGTAAGCTCGGATAGGTCATCGCCTCATATTGCAACAGATTCTCGGGAGTTAAATGAAAGACCTTCTGATACTTAACAGCCATATCCGCAGAATCAACCGATTGTGAAGCGCGTGGCAAACCAGCCACCTGCGTCGATTGACTTGATCCATGGTTTTTCACGGTCGGCTTAGTAATCATCAATCCACCCGAATCGGGGAAAGAAATCAGCCGATCAATATCGTCATCCTGAAAACCAAGTGCTCTGGGTTGGCGCACCTCAGGTAGCACCACGACATCAAATAATTCTTCAACGACCCCACCGATGTGCAATGCATGTAAAACGTTACCGGTATTCAAGTCGATTACGGCCAAGCCGCATTGAGCCGTCATGTTCTGCTCGCTTAGACGAGTTTCCAGTGCCAAGCCGGTAAAAGTTTTAGAACGTAATTGAGAAAGCCCCACCAAAGCATAATTTTTCCAGAACGCGAGGCCGCGCACAAAACCTGGGCAGAATGTGACCGGCACAAATTGGTGGTCGTCCAGATACCCCAATTCACCCGTGCCGGAATTGAGTAGCCATAACTTGCCCTGATACCAGCGCGGTGAATGCGGCATCGATAACCCCGTGGCGATGATTTCATTGCTGGGGATGTGTATCACCACACCACCATCCATTCGATGATTGCGCCAGCCTGCCGCTTCATTCGCCGCGCTGCATGCGGTGACATACATGGGCTGATCGTCCTGCATGGCCAGACCATTTAAATGGCAACGATCTTCTGCGGCCAGTTTAGTGATAAAAGGCGGTTTCCAAACAGGCGCAAAGCTAAATCCTGCTTGCACCGTTGCCAGGCAACTGAAATCAGTATTGATGAAGAGTATTTGTTGTGCCTTAGTCACCACCACATCATGCACATTTAAGTCACCCGTCGTGTGCGATTGACTGGGCACGTATAAACGGTCGCTGCCTTGATATTGCTCGCCTTGTGCCAGGCGGTTTTCAAATTGCCAAATTTGATAGCGAGTCGCCATGTAAAGATTTTCACCGCTGGCATAAAGTCCCATTGGCTTATCAAATAAGCGCTCATTGACTACAAGGCGGCCATTTTCTTTACGTCCGACTAAAAATAATCGATTGGTTTGGTATGTGGTAAATGCAAGGCTGATCTGCTCATTTTCTAACCAATGGTAAAGATGGTCAGAACCTTGCATGTTGACGACGGAAAGATCATTGGAATTTAAATGCTGCGTCATTGGTATTAACCGTTCCCTACTGTGAAGCCCACTTAGTTTATTCTGGAACGGTTGTCAGCTTTTGATAATCACCTAATTTTCTATCAACAAAACCGTCGGCTTTTTTCATTATTTATTACTATAAAATATTTGAAATGTTGCTGTTCGCCGCCATTTATAGCAGAAATAAAATATTAAAACCATAGGCTAAAAATCTTTAATTTATCGGGATGTTTGTCCTGTTTTATATTCTAATTTAGGATCAGATCAAATGGATCTTATTAATTATCAATGTATTTTAATAAACGTATCCCTAGAAAATTGTCCTGAATAAAGTGACACTGCAGTTCATCAGGCTAGAATTATTTTGATTAGCCTTCACATTTTCTTCTCTTCCCCCAATCACTTTCCCAGGAAGTCTTCGATAACAACCTCATGAATCGTATTGGAATTTCCAAGTTAACTCTCGCAGGTCGGCCAAAACACTGAATTTACTGACCATAAGCTACCGTTACCTCTTCGCAAATCGAAATAGCACCTTGTCTCAAATCCCGATAGTCACTGGCAGATACCAGATGACAGCAAAGGTTGAATAGATGCATGAGCCTCCAGGAATCTCTATACAGCCTTTCATTGCTTAGGCACAGCCAATAACTACCCTTCAGCTTAATGAACACCGAGTACCATACGGAAGTTGCAAAAAGGCAGCCCATAGAGCACCCCCCGCCACCCCCGAATACAGCTGCCATCGCCGCCCCAAAAACGTCCCAGAGTGGCCAACTAGGGGTACCAGGCGGGGCAATTTCACTCCCTGTCCCCCGCTTAATAGAAATTGATTTAAACTGTTGGCCATGTTGACGATCATTGATCCAAATGCCCAAACATTCGACATATTCACTCGCTGTTACAGAAGCCGCTGAACCAATCACTGTTATCAGTTCTCTATGCGCTTTGACCTTAACGCGTAAAACACAGAAACCTGAAGATTCACTATGGAACGTGACTCGCTCTATTGATCCCTGTATTTTTTCAAGTGGATTATCAGCAGAGTGCAACAAGTTAGATGGAGTATTCATCCGTCAACGTAGTCTGATTTGCAGAAATCTTTGGTGCCTACGGAGAGATTCCAAGTTCACGCCAAAGAAACTCATATGAAATTTCGCGTCTGCCTTGTCCTGCGGCTTGAAGCTTTTCATTTGCTTCATAGCTTCGCAACAAACCTTTTACACGCTCCAAACCAGCTGGCGTTTTGATAGCCAGACGAGGCGTCTTGCCACCAAGTGCTTGAATCGGTTCATCAGCCCAATTGGCGTACGCGCGATAGATTGTTTTTTCGATGATTTCCGCATATACCTCGGGTGGTATATCATGTTCAGTGGTTCTGGATTTTGCTTTCTGATTGGTCGGCATATTTGCCATCATTCCTTTTGGATCAGATATTTCACGAGAAATGAATCGAATCGCATCGCCTGTAATCGCCTCGAACCAAGGGCGACCTTTGTCTGCATAGCTTTGCGTTTTATAAAATAAGGTTATCTTGTTTGCAGTCTTTTCAATGTTGATGGTGACCGTTGCCCGCGTCGCCCCATCTTCACAGTCGACCAGGCGATCCCAGCCAGACTTACGATCCCCTTGCACATCACTTTGACTGGATAATGATTGCGTTAGCGCTTCCCAATCCTTAACCCGGTAGTGGTCCGTGATCAACAGCATGGGTTCGCCCGAATAGGCATCCATCATGGTTGGCATCGGCATCGGTGCAAAAAATTGCTCAAGCCATTTGCGTCGAATCATGAAGCTTAAGAAATTAGGGAATTCTTTCTGTCGCTTGCTGAACTGATCCATATCTTCACGGATCTGTGCTATTAAATCTTGGGCCATGAGATGAGAAAAAGGATAACCTGCACCGGATAGTTCAAAATGACCATCTACTTCCATAATCCGGAAACCAATGTGCGTTCCTATCTGTGATGCTTGGCTGCCGGATTTCTCGTGCACGGTGATCGGTAGTGCTTCCGTATTTAGCGCATCGCACAATATCATTTGTTTCCCCGGAATAACGTCAGTCACTTCATACAAGCGTAATGGACGATCAGCCAATTGCGCGATCCAACGGCGTTGATCCACCGTAAATAACGGCCCGCCTTGACCGAGCAAATATTCCGACACTCGTCTGTGCTCACCTTTAACCAGAATATGTCCTTCGGCCAATAACCATTCTGTTGCATTGATTTGAATACCTTGCCAAGTTTGTTTGTCCTGAGCTTCCAGGATCTCTCTTTCCTCGTCACTCAATTCTCCCAATAGCATTTCTTCAATGGCGACCTGAACTGCTTTCCGATGCTTATCCATTAACCAGCTCAGAGCACGCTCTACAGCGCCGTCATGTCCCTTCTTTTCTTCTTCCGCCATGGCTGCACTGGTATTTGCACAGCATTGCTTGTATTTCTTGCCACTGCCACATGGACAGGGATCATTGCGTCCAATTTTATGTATCATTTTTTCCCTTAACTACCCTCTTCCAGTTTCTTTTGGAAATCTGTCTCCAGAAATCAAGTTTAACAAGTTGTATAAGCGAGTTAGTATCCGGTGTATTAATCCAGTTGCTGACATATTCATTCTTACATTATTTATGTCGTCACATCAGTGTATGCCGCCAAAGCCATTCGGACTTCTGGCTGTTTGAATTAGGAGATGCTTTAAGTCATCATGTTTAATTTTTGTTGATTGATTATCGTAATACATCTGCCGTTGCATCGCTAATGATCGCCGTTTTATTTTCTTTCGCTCATCCAGAATAAACTGCCCTCGAGCATAAAAGACATCTGCTGGTGTCAGATTATTCAGTGATTCATGATAGCGATGATGGTTGTAATAATTGACAAATATTACATTTGACAGCGCATGTCAGTATAACTATGTAAGATGTAAATAGAGCGCCCGTAGCTCAGTTGGATAGAGTACTTGGCTTCGAACCAAGTGGTCGTGGGTTCGAATCCTGCCGGGCGCGCCAATACGCAATATCCGTCGTCACACTCCCCCCAATCAGCAGCACAGCATCACCTTGCTTATACGTATGAAAATTGCCATGAACACCGCCATCCGTCCATTCGCTCAACAATCCCGCCTCAACTAGAGCGCGCCTTCACCAGCGTGAGTTGTGCAATCTGGGCGTGGAGTATCTTGAAATCAGGCTCGGCGATCTTTGTCCTTGAATTACTCCCGAATACATCGATTGCAAATTACTGTAACTGCTGCTTCCATTCTGAAATCTGATTCGGATGCACATCAAATTTAGCAAGTGTCTTGTCACCCTTGATTGTGCAGCTATAGCCACCCTGGCTTTGAATCCCGCTGCGTGATTCCTATTTGTCCTTCTCATACTCTCGTTTTTTTTGCCGTCAATTACACGGTTTGGGTTGAGCATGGATAACACTTAACAGACTGTCTGAATTTTCAAGGCCACTTCTCTATTTAGGACCTAAAAAATACCATAGGATCAGACCAATTATAGGCAGAAGCAATATTAGTACTATCCATAGCACTTTGTTTCCTGTGCTCGCTGAACTTTGTACAACCTTAACAATCGCCCATACATTAAGGACTAGTAAAATAAGACCCGAAAGGCCACTTACTTCAATACCCATGATTTATTTCTCCATATTTATTAAAATAATCAAAATCTTGAATCAATTCAGAAGCAATCAACTAATCCAAAATAACTTTGGGTAAAAATCAGGAAGAGAAAATTACTTACGTAACATTTGGATCTTTCCTAACATTTTACTCAAAACAAACGGCTTGAAGCAGATAACTGGCATACCTGTAGGTGCGAATTACAATTCACGGTCCCATCAATGTATGAAATAAATCTCGGCAATGTGATTTCCACCGGTACTCATTGATATTCGCCTTGCCCAGCACAGCATTTCCGCTGTGGCTTCATCGCAATGCAGCGTGAATGTAGTAACCGTTATAATAGTCTTTTAAGGCATCGAGTTTCTTTTTTAATCGTGTGCATTCCAAAAAGATACTCGCGCCTGAGAGTGCCGATTAGCCTTTCGACGAATGGATGTGATACTGGAACGTGCAGGACCGTTTTGATTTCGTCGATCTCCAGTATTTGTCAATCAGCGTTGAAATTTTGCCAGTTTTTTTCAAGAAACAGTATCCAAGTTTGCCAGTTTAATCTTTATATCATTGTTTTAATAGCTTAGTTTCTTTCATAATAGACGCTGTCACTTAAAAATATTGGATGCTGATTGACACAGACAGTACAAACCAAGCCTATAGAAAAGGAGGATGCCAGACCAATATAAAAGATTTTAGGAGAAACACTGCGCTTTTAATGAAACTCAAGAAATAAAAAATCAGAGGCGCAAAACCAGGGGTTAACTCCCTCTTTTTATTAACCTAACTGGTACACTTTTCGCGCGCTATTTGGTACATTCTTACTCCGCCATTGACAAGGTCGAATATCTCAATAATATTGTGGAACAAGATCATCGAGCAGTGAAGCGAATAACGAAGCTAATGCTCGGATTCAAATCTTTTCAATCAGCTAAAAACATCTTGGCTGGCATCGAACTAATGCACATGATTCGCAAAGGTCAGTCGATGATGGAAGGAGCAGAAAAGATGTTTTTTGCTGAACAATTTTATGCGTTGGCAGAATAAATCCGTCTAGTTTAAAGGGATGGCATGTCAGCTCATCCGAAATATGCGTTTTTGCGCTTAATGCGACAGAATCTTCCGCGATCACTGTCACCAGGCCCCGAATTACTGCCCAGAGACAAAGCAGATTTCACCCTCGATTTTAGCCTGGAAGGTTGCTCCGCCGTCAGTTGTCTGGCCATTGATAAAGAGAACACCCGTCGCTCCTGCAAAGTCTCCTTGGCTGGCATTTGGCTCAATTCGTGCGATTTCACTGAACTGTCCCTTCACAGTATCGTAGATTGCAATGTTACTGGTCTCCAAGACTCCTTTGTGGGTCGTGACAGAAAAGTTATCTATGTAAGAAATGGTGCCCGCATCTGGGGTAGGAGCCGGGGCACTGCTGAAAGTGGCTTTTGTTGTCCCGTTGAGTTTTCCTCCTTGCGTAATTGTTCCGCTCGTCGTTCCATCTAAGTTATTGACAACGCTTAGGTTTCCTTTTAAGTTCTTGCAATTTCCGTTTGCCAATGCTAATTGGGGCAATGAAAACAAACCGACGGTAATTGTTACCATTGCGAGCATCGACAATGTCTTGATCCTTCTATTCATAATCTTTCTCCTCTTGAATGAATTGGATGGCTTAGTCGGGCATGTTCTGTCGCCACATCCTTCATAAGCAATAGCCGCCTATCAACGAATCCGGAGATTTTTTTCTCCTCCCTTCAGAGTTCAGTTTAACGCCCTGCGCACCTGGAGTCGTGTAGGAAAAAATAAACACACTTTTTCGTCAGAAACGAATGTACTGGAAAGCGGATGGAACGTCAAACACACAGAAAAACGATTGTTGTACTCACAGGTAAAACTAGCAAAAAGCACAATAAGCAGCAACTGAGATATGCTGATTTTCAAGGAGTCCAAGGCTTCATGATTCACATAACATAAATGGCAATTTTTCGTGCCCATGCAAGACTGCTAGTTTGCCATTCATATACCGTAGTACAGTCACTTTGGTCTCCACATAGTGATATCGATGCTGGTCAGCAGGAATCTGCAGCTTGATGTTGTTGAAACTGAAGCGGTTGTCATGTCCCACTACGCGCTCATGGCACTTACACAGGAAATCCTCAAGTTGTGCCCACCGATCCAGTGAACAAATGCTGATCCTACTATCGCTGCAGGCTGCATGAATTCAGCATTAAAAGCAAGCAAGTATACATATTGGTTTGCTGCCGCTATATCGTTGATATAAGCCAGCGTCAGTTCCTTTGGCAAATGTTCTTGATGTGTACGAAACATGCGTTCACTACGCCCTCGTGCTTGCGGTGAATAAACCGCAATTGTTTCAATTCCGAGTCGTTACATGGCTTGCTCAAACTGAGTAAGATTATGTTTGTCGACGTTGCCGCCAGTTTCTGGTGTATGCCAATAGTGGCTGCCTTGATCCCAATAGAAGGATGAAAATAATCAGCCTTTTCAACACCTACACGAGCATGATGAAATGCTTGACAAAATAAAACATAAGAATATGATTCTTTTGGGATGTTAAAGTGCCGATAAAATTCTTGATGCTTTTCATAAATTCTTTCTATCTTTGTCTGCATTAGCCACTGCTCCCAACTTAACTGGCGGTTGATTCCGATCTGGTAAATCTACACGATCAAATATTGAGGATAATGACATGGCGACAATCACTGGAACTTCTGGAAACGATATAATTATCGACCCTGCTGGTACTGACACAATCGATGCGCGCGGCGGTGACGACACAATCAGAATTGCCAACGGAAATTTTGGTGTGGGCGAAACGATCGATGGAGGATCGGGGAACGACACCATTGCTTTGACAAGCACCAGTAACACGATCGATTTCTCGACCGGTGACATTACCAACGTTGAAAAGCTTACTGGCGGAAATGGTAATGACGATATTACGATGTGGGTAGGCCAGTACTTCGGGTTTACATCCATTAATCTTGGTTCGGGTGTGAATACACTTAATGTTAAAGTTGACAGATCCTTCTGGCCTAGGTTTAATGACACCCCGAGTCTTACAAGCATCGAAAACATCAATCTTATCGGTACGAACAGTAGTGATACAGTCGTGTTGAATGGAGATCAACTCAATGCCTTTACTTCAATTGATCTCGGCGGTGGATCGGCGGATGCGATCAGCCTCACATCGACGTCAACAAGGCTTAATAGTCTGTCGGATGGATTGATGAATAATGTTGAAATCATTACGGCTGTCTATGCAGGACGTAGCGGTGTCAACATCAATCTTAGTAATCAGACTGAAGGATTTTTGATTGGCGGCAGTGTTTTTGGCGACACAATCAACGGGGGCAGAGGTAATGACACGATTTTCGGTGGACTTGGCAACGATAATCTGACGGGTGGCTCGGGTGCCGATAAATTTCTCTACCTGCATGCCAATCAATCATCGAACTCCGACACCATCACCGATTTTCAGCATGGCACTGACAAGATCGATGTTGCGGCGCTGCTGGGCGCGACCGATCTCAGTTGGGGCGGCACGACGCCTGCAGCCAATGGTGTTTGGGTTACCCACGCCGGCTCTGGAACTAACGCCCGCACTCACGTCTGGGCCGACTTGAACGGAAACCCAAGTACGACGGAATTTCACATCACTTTGGTAGGCGATATCCCACTCAGTGCAAGCGATTTTCTAGGCGTTATTGATAGCACGGTGAATGTTGCGCCGACCACCAATAATGGAGCCGGTAGTGGCAACGAGGATGCAACGTCGATTGCAGTCTCGCTGTCCGGTTCTGACATTGATGGCACGGTTGCTTCGTTCCACATTGCTAGCCTGCCGGCCAATGGCACACTCTACAGAGACGTTGGCCTGACTAATATCATCGTATCGGGAAGTAGTGTGACTGCCGCCGCCAATGCCGCGACTGTGTATTTCGTACCTGCCACCAACTTCAACGGCACGTCGAGCTTCCAGTATGCCTCGGTTGACGATTTAGGACTGGAGGGCACCACTACGGCCACCGCTACCATCACGGTTAACGCGGTCAATGACTCACCAGTAGGCGACGTCACTATTGCTGGCATCGCAGCCCAAGGTAAAACCCTGAGTGTCACAGATAATCTGACCGATGCGGACGGCATGGGTACTGTAACTTACCACTGGTTGGCGGATGGCGCCGACACCGGTGCCACCGGCGCAAGCTACCTGCTGACGCAAGCTGATGTGGGTAAAGTGTTCACAGTACAAGCGACTTATACCGATCTTGGCGGTCAAGCGGAAAGTGTAACCAGCGCTGCGACTGCAACAATAACTCCAGCTCAGAATTCCATTGATCTATCCTCTATTGCCGCGGGAATCGGCGGTTTTGTCATCACTGGTCAGGTATACGATCAATCTGGCACGAGTGTCGCCAGCGCTGGGGACGTCAACGGCGATGGATTGAGCGATCTGATCGTTGGGGGACCCGGTGACGGACGCAGCTACGTGGTATTCGGTCAGACCGGCACCCCCGCCATCGATCTCTCCGCAGTGGCAACGGGCCAGGGCGGCTTCGTCATCAATGGTCAGTATACGGGTGATCGGAGTGGTTACAGTGTCGCCAGTGCCGGGGACATCAACGGTGACGGCCTTGCAGATTTGATCATCGGGGCACCGTACAGCGATCCCGCTTCGGGTTCGTATGGCGGACGCAGTTACATAGTATTCGGTCAGACCAACACCAGTGCCATCAATCTATCCGCAGTTGCCAATGGTATAGGCGGCTTTGTCGTCAACGGTCAGGTTTTTCAGAATGCCGAGATAACGGTTGGTGAACAAAGTGGCATGAGTGTTGCCAGCGCTGGGGATATCAACGGCGACGGTCTCGCTGACCTGATCATCGGGGCACCCAACGCCGTAAATGTGGATAACAATGGTTCAATGTTTACTAGTTCTGGGCGTAGCTATGTGGTCTTTGGACAGACCAGCACCACCGCCATTGATCTTTCTACCATTGCCTTGGGCAGCGGCGGCTTCGCCATCAACGGGCAGTTTGATCAGAATAGTTTGAGCGGTAGGAGTGTCGCTAGCGCTGGAGATGTCAACGGCGACGGTTTCGCTGACCTGATCATCGGGGCACCCAATAGTAGTGATGGCGGACTCAGCTACGTGGTGTTCGGTAAATCCACGACAGATGCCATTGACCTTTCCGCTATTGCCAATGGTACGGGTGGTTTCGTCATCAGCGGTCAGGGCGGCCATGCATCCTTTCTTCGAACTGGCACGAGTGTCGCCAGCGCTGGAGACGTCAACGGTGATGGGTTGAGCGATCTGTTTGTCGGGGCGCTCGCAAGGGGTCATGGCGGGGGCGGATATGTGGTATTTGGCAAGACTGGAACCAGTGAAATCAATCTTTCAGACATTGCGGCGGGAACCGGGGGCGGTTTCGCTATTAACGCCGAGGAGGCAAGTAATTATACTGGCTGGAGTGTCGCTAACGCCGGAGACATCAACGGTGACGGTCTTTCTGACATGATCATTGGAGCGCCCAGGAGCGACACTGACATCAACTCTGCTGGGCGCAGCTACGTAGTGTTCGGTCAGACCGGCACCACCGCCATCAACCTCTCCGCGGTTGCAACAGGGGTGGGCGGCTTCGTCATCAATGGCGAATCCGTGTTCGGCGGTAATAGCGGTTCGAGTGTTGCCAGCGCTGGAGACGTCAACGGTGATGGGTTGAGCGATCTGATTGTTGGAGCATCGCGTGTCGGCGACTATCACGAGGGGAAAAGCTATGTCATCTTCGGTTCTACTACTGGGGCATTTGCGCAAACTGCGGTGGATCAGTTGGGTACTGGTGGCAATAACAATCTTATTGGTACCGCCGTTGCCGAAACCTTGATAGGGGGGGAAGGTAATGACACTCTTACGGGTAATGGAGGAGCGGATGTTCTCTACGGCGGAGCGGGGAATGACAACGTGGTGCTCAATGCTAGCAATATTGCTGCGTTGATCTCCAGGTTTGGCTCCGGCGGCAACACCAATCAGCTAGCCCGGATCGATGGTGGCAGCGGAATGGATACCATTATGCTATCCGGTAGCGGGCTCTTGCTAGATCTGACTGCTATCGCCAACCAGGGCGGCAGTTTACCTAACAGTTCCTCGCGGATCGAATCGATCGAACGTATCGACTTGACCGGTAGCGGCAACAATACACTGACACTGGATGTGAAAGATGTGATGGATATGGCTGGGATGAATAACTTCAACAACGCCAATGGCTGGGTTGATGGCAGCTACGATCTCGCAGCGGGTGGTGCAAACGGAGCTAATCCTGAGCAACGCCACCAGCTGATCATTGACGGCAATGCGGGTGATATGGTGAATTCTAGTGGCTGGGGCGCTTCGGTGGGTACGGTCACTCATAATGGCGATATCTACAATGTATATAATCATGGTAGTTACGAGCAATTATTGGTAGGTGTTGATCTGACTCTCTCGGTGATATGAGTCGGCAACATGGCAAACACTATGTAAAAATGATGGTTTGAGCCGCAGGACCATTCATAAAATGTCGTATCCGGCGTTAAATTCGTTAACGGCATAAACATATACAGGAAATCAAAAAACAGGCTGCCGCTTAATTCCCTATACACCAGTTTTGACTATAGCTCGATTTTGCATAGTATTGCTGCGTAAATTGAGCTGGTTGTTGCTGCTAACTGAAAACTGACCACCTGTGCTAATTGAAATTTGACCAGGTGAAATAGTGGTATAGCGTACTATACCGCTGTGGATAAGTCGACCAAACTGAGATGGTTTTGCCTCCTGATGATGTTGAGCATGA
>RRZU011299216.1_pt1 | contig 18106 bp, 20 predicted proteins | sample 2165561 | NCBI WGS metagenome assembly RRZU01 (sample SAMN10456909, study PRJNA506462) | wastewater metagenome | isolation source: wastewater sludge | place: USA: Moscow, Idaho | reverse complement strand
TGATTAATTTGAATGAAAAATTGAGAGGATTAAATTGAGTGTAAAAAACGAGGGTTTTTTACATTTAGAATTTTCGATGATTTCGAGCTTAAATGACTCCTACCGTACAATAATTTCCGTTTACGGTTGTGACCCCTATATTAACTGCTCTACCTCTAAAGTTATGGATAGAATAGTAATAAGTTCCTTTTCCTGTTCCTAGCTCGGAACCAGTAGTTTTATAATAATCCATATATATAACACAATTAGCACCTATTTTATTTGCCCTAATTAACATCATATTTTTAGCATCATCAGGCGAAAGTCTTGAACTACCATGTATAACCCATTTTGATGTTTCTACAATTTCCCAACCTTTTACTTCACCACTTTTGCTAGTATATACAGTATCCGGAATAGAATATCCTATACTTATTTTATTATCAACTACTATATTAATTGCAGAATAACCTTTTGGAGTTACTTTTTTTTTGATCAAATGATAAAGTAACTCCTGTGCATAAACTAGAAATATCTTGTCTATTTTTTAAAGATTTAATATGAAAGAAATAGTCGTTGTTATCATTTCCTTTTATAAATCCATATTCTTTTTCATTTGAATAAGATTTTAAAATTCCAGTCAAATTATTGTTCTCCTCTTTATTAGTTATATTAAAGTGAAAAATTTTTTTTACTTGTAATACTCAATGATAAAAATAAGATTTCACTCTACTGATTTGGATTTTCAAAGAAAATATAGTTTGTTGAATAATCTGAAAATTCAAAATATACTTTTTTCTCATTTTCATCTTTTTTGAAATTTAAATTTTCATCAAGAAAACCATACGCATATCTATAAGGTCTTGCTTCTTGAGCATCTGTACCATAAGCTGTAGATAATTTATCAATAGCAATAAATCTTTTTATCAATTTATCACCCGCATAAATTTCTAATACACCATTTACGCCTGTCCAATTTTGAACATATCTACTTATTTTATTTTGTTTTTCTTCGCAACCACTGATTAATAAAGTAACCAATAGAAGCGATGGAACTAAAAACGCTTTTTTTAATAAATTCATAATAAGCCTTTAACTTGAAATTTCTTTTGTATTATACATAATATATTCTAATTTAATCTATAAGTATAATTAATCCTTAATTGCATATTTTTAAACAGAAATTCTGCTTCTATCTTTAAGCTAACTCTACACCATAGTTGTATTTTCATATTGAGAGAATCATAATTGTGTGCTACAAAGTAGCAAAAATATCTTTCTGACGAAGATTATAGGTATCTCTTTTGACAACATATCCCCCAAGTATTGGCTCAAGAAGAGTTATTTCCTCTCCTAATGCTTCAGCAATAGCAGCAACAGGAAAATTAAAGCCAGCAAAGCGAGTCATTGCAATGCCACCTGACATTCTTGGATTAATTTCTATAGTTCTAGTAATACCATTTCGATGTTTAAGTTGAACATTAAATAGTCCTTTCATGTTAAAATGATTAGCAAGCCACTTTACTCCATCAAGTAACTCTTGTGGTGCTGATAAAAATTGACCTCCATGCCTCTTGCAACGGGGAGTAATAAACAGTTCTTCTTTTTGAGTACGAAAACAATCAACACTATATTCATCTCCTTCTAAAAATTCCATCAAGAGCATCTTAGGGAAATGCTTTTGATGTCCAAGACTAAATCGCAATTCTGCAAATCCAATATGAAATGGATTCGGATGAAAAAAGTTTTGGAAAGGGTTAATGTTATCTGTAATCACCCGAAAACCAGTGGCATAAATACCGACTGCTGGCTTAGTGCAAAGCCGAGAAAAAATATTCATCTCGTTATAGCAAACGTCCAGTTCTTCAACAGTAAAAAATTCTGTAAAAGCTGGACCAGGAACAGGAGATTCTTTTATATCTGTATAGAATTGATCCTTGTGCTCAATTTTTTCAAGCACTTCAGTACTAGCGGGGAGAAGTATCTTGACTCCTATTGATTCAAACTCTTTTGTTTTTTTAGAGAGAGCGATAAATTCTCTCCCTGGAATAAAAACCGAAACCCGATGCTCAACACAACTTTTCAATACATATTCAACATAGTCTTTACCATATAGTTCTTTCTCCTCAAGCCAACATTCATCTGCTTCATAGAGACATGAAGCAAAGCGATCAAAATGGCTCACTAGCAATGTCCAGTTTTTACTTAACTCATGTGTACGAACCCACGAAAGCAGTTCAGCATGATTGCTAACTCCCCTACCAAACCATATACGACTCATATAATATCTCCCTTTTTACTACTTTTCACAGAATGCGCTACTACAGCTATTTAGATGGTGACTTTTCAAAATTAAATCTACAGATATTCCGTCTCTTATAATAATTTTATAGGCACTTTTCTTGGTATAAAACGAAAAGAGCATAAATTCATAAAACATAAATCTGAAATATTATCTCCAGCTCCCAAAGTTATAATTGGATTCATTTTTTCAATAAGATATTGTACTGCAAATTTCTTATTGAGACAATTTGGAAGTATTGCAAAGGAGTTATCATTCTCATATAGATAAAAATCTTTGTATTCCTCCAAAAAAACGCCAAGTTGTTCTTTAATATTGGTTAAAACATCTTTATTATCAAGATTAAATTTATTGTAAATACTAATGTAAAACCCATCAATTATTTTAATAATTAATTCTGCATTCATGGACATTAATTGATTTTTTAACTGCTCATATAGATTTTCAATAGAGATAATTCTAGCATAGTGAGCGTTCATTTTTTCTTCCCATTCTTGATCTATTTTACCATCAATGAGTATCATTCCTCCAAAATTTAAAATTACATATTTAATATTTTTATCTTTCGAAAATACTGTTCGTTCATAAGAGTTCATGTTTCTTGCTGTTGTTGGAACAAATGTAATATTTGAAGCAATAAGTGTATCAATAAAAAGTTTAGTACCTTCATAAAAAAAAGAATTCTCTTCCCCATCTTTTGTATATCCACCAACAACTGTACTCTTCGTAAAATCTGTTTTCCTCTTTGTTTGCATGAGTGTATCATCAATATCACTAAAAAAGAATATTCTATTCGGCATCTTTTACTCCATAAATTTTATATCTTAGAATAATTGACTTAGCCCAATTTGAGTGCGTCGCTTTTTCATACATTCTACTGTTGTAACTAAAAATTGCCTCTTCTTCTTTTAAGAGTTTATTTGCTATGGTATATTCGTCTTTTGTTACTTTATAACTATTCTCAATCATTTCAATCTGTCTAGGATGAATACAAGTCTTATTAAAAAGTTGATGATCCTTATCTCTTAAAAGCTCTTTTTCAAGTATTTTGTATTCACCAAAGCAAGAATATACAGTGGAAGAGATATTAAAGCCATATGGCTTAAAAGTATTAATAATGGTTGAAAGTACCAAATATAGGGGCATAATCTCATAAATTGTTTTACTGCAATCCCTTATCGTGTCTAACAAACTCAAAATATCTTCGCCTCCTACACGAATCACCAAAATTTTTTCTTTAAAAGGCTCTAACTCCCTAAAAATATCTTGTAGTTTTAGACTACTAAAAACATCTTTTGTCTCCAAAATAGGCATAATATAAAAATGGTTTACTTCTGTAAAGATAGATAAATATTCTGCCATACTGTTTGTATCAAATTTAGGGAGAGAAAATCCATCAATCATATTAATATTCTTAATTTTCAAAATATCTTTAAGATTTTCTATGTTTCGAGGACGAATAAAAATTTTTAAATCTGAAATAATAAACTGTTTCAAAAGTTTTTCTAGCCTTTTCATTCCCTTCTCCACTTCATTTAAAGCAGTAGAATCTTCTAAACAAATAACTATAGATTTTAGATACAAATATTTTTTTCTTTCTATAATTAACTCTAAATTCTTGTTCAAACAAGGCACATATAGTGTCGCTCCCAGCTCATAATAGTCTATTTTCCTCAATTTATAACATCCTTAATTACTGCCAATGCTTTATACGGCAAGGTTTTATCTTCTACTATTTTAACATCTTTTTCTTTTGCTAATAACACTAAATGTTCAATCTCTCTTGAATTCAAATCCTGTACTATTATCACAAAAGGAACACGTCTAAGCAACACTCTGGTACTCTCTCCGATACCTGGTTTAATATGGTTAATATTTTTTATTTTCCACTCTTTTTGTAAGTATTTTAAAAAATTGCCCATTTTATTATTTAAAACACTATTTTTAGATAACAAAGGTCTTTTGTCTATCGCCAAATCTCTTATAATTTTCATTATATTATCTACAAACCAAAGGCTTAAATCACTTTTAAGATACTCTTTATAATATTTACATCCATGAAAATCGCCTTCTTTGATATAATTTTCATTCAAGATACTTCTGCTAACTAACCCTGATATTGTAGAGTTTAATGCTGAAGAAGGAATAAGATAATCATCATTGCTTATTGCAAAGTCAGATACTGAAGCAATGTCCGAAATCACATAAAGAGTGTTGCTTATATTCATATTATTTAATTTGTTGAACCTACTAACAAAATCTTTCAATTCTCTATTAATCACTCCTTTTCCTGTCCATCCATCAATAAAGATAAGCTCATGCTGTGGATGCTTTTTCAGTATATGTCTAAGTGCAATATTATCTATTTCTTTATCTCGAATAATAGAGATAGAATAGTGTTTAACATCTCGTCCAAACTTATCTTGTAAGGTCCTTTTGAGTAAAACCCCAATTGGAGTACCTGCCCGAAGTAAAGAAACCAGAACTATATATTTTTTTTGGCTAAGATGATAAGCTAGTGTCAAAATATCTTTTGCAAATCGATCTTTATTAAGTTCAAAAGCCTTATAAAAAATATTTAGATATTCTTCACTTGGTTCATATTCTTGGTTAATCATCTGCGAATAGTGTGCTTTTCCACTTTGAATAAGCCTCTCTTTATCATCAACTTTCGTAAACTCTATATCTATGACTTTAACTAAAAACTCTACATCCTCTTCTAGATAGCTACCGTGAAACATTAAAATAGATCTCCTCTATGTCAAAGTACTCTGACAACTGTTCTTTTAAATTAAAGCTTTGTGGTATTTTAGTAGTCTCATAGCAAAGAAATACTTTATCATACTCCCTATCACTTACATTGTAGAGAAAATTATCTATCTCCTCAAAATAGTTGTCTTTAAAAGAAAATTTGGTACTGATTACTCCATCTATATTAGCAGGACTTCTCGTAGTGGCTTGAAAATAACAATCTATTCCTTTTTCTTCTAAATATTTTGCCAATAGATAAGGTGGATACATAAACTCAGCAGTTCCAAGTACCAAAACTTTTTTGTTTTGTAGATTCTCTAGACGCACATAATTTGAAAAATCTAAATTTAGTTTTTGTATACCATATCTACCAAAATTATATGGAATAATATCATCCAAATTTTTCATCTCCAATGTCTCTGAGATTATTGTGTTTTCAAATTCTATATCATTAGGCATGAAAGTAAACGAACTTTGATAGAGTGATAAATAATTGAAATTCTCATACGATGTACTTGTCCAATTTAAAATTGTAATAAGATAATACTCCTTAACTAAAGGCAAAACTTTTTTGAGTTCATTGACTAGATTATTTGCAGTATTTCCAGTAGAAACTTCGTCATCTATCAAAATTACTCGTTTTATTTTATTCAGCATCTCTCTAAGTTTCGGATTTTTTGGCTCATAAAATATATGACTAGGAGCATGACAATGATCTTCTGAAAAAGTAAAAAACACCTTTTCAGAAGTTTGAAATCGTGTTGAATGCATATAAAAGCTATTGACTAAATTAGCCTCCTCAAAAACTCCTTGTCCTAATGCCGTTGCTGTCTCTGCAAAACCAATAAAAAGTGTAGGCTCATCAATTTTTGGAACAAGTGAAGCAAGTTGCTGATAAGTTTTTTGCATTATTGACGGCTTAGTTGGTAAGTGTTTTCCTAGCACCTTACTTACAAATAAAAAGCCCCTTTTTTTGTTGATACGAGACCCAAAATCGAATAAAGAATCTACTATTTCATTGGATTCTATCTCTAATATACCAGTTTTTAAAACAATTATCATAGTAATAGTTCTCTTTTTCCTTTTATTTTTCATAACAAAGTGATAATACTCAATATCGATAAATGTGTTCCTAATCGTTCATCAAATACTGTAAATATTTTTACAAGCATAGTAAGTACCATGATTTATCTAATATAACTATTCCTGCTAAATAATTGAATTAGATGTTAGATTCCTGACTATAGCAACAATGATAATAAGACGGAAAAGACACATACCAAAAATAGAAAAATGTTACATTATTATCTGATGCAACTTAATATTTTTTTCTGCATTTCTACTTCGGTCTGGTCAAGATTGCCATCACTTTGAGCAATATGTGCTATAAGTGCTTCTATCATCTGTATATATTCTGGATAAGTTTTCATTTTACTTAGCTCCAACAGAAGTTTAGCTTCTAACAAAATCCATTTTGTAGGACTGTCAACAGCTTTAGAGAGTTCTTCAATGTGAAATTCATAAAGCTCTATTGCTTCCGTAGTTAGATTTAAATCATTAATCTCATCAATATCTTTTATAAGATCAAGAGCCATTATAATCTCTTGTGTCTCTGCTTTTTTATCTGCCATTGTCATTAATGCCATACCAATTACAAGTGCATTTATAAACTTCTTCTCTTTAGAAAAAGTTTCTGGTGTATATTGTCGAAATTTTTTACTTGCTTCTCCTAATAGTTCTGTGCTTCTTTTTTTTATTTTGTTCCAGTCTATCATTATGTAAATACCTTTATTATTTATTTCAAAACTATTCAATCATAAGATTTATTTTACTTTAGATAAAAAATAGCTTTACTTACCACTTGATTAAATCCTAACTTAATAAACAGTAACTATATTTAGAATTTTAGACTGTTATAATAGTCTAAACAAGCACCTATTTAGTCTATTTATAAGAAATGAAAAATATTGTAAAATAATCTATTTTAATATTTCCAAAACTACTTTACAATATTATTAGAGAATTCTATCTAAAAGACTAAGATTTATTATTCATTGTTAAATGATTCTCTTATGAAATCAACATACTCTTTTTTTTACATAAAAATTTAATGCAAAGAGTATAGTTTCCTATACTCTTAGTTTACTACAAATATACATTTCCTACAGTTCTTAAGGTATCTTCAAGTTTTGCATCTCTTGTTGGCTCACCAATAGCAGAAAACTTCCATTCTCCATTACGTTTATACAGTTTACCTAAAATCATTGAAACATACCCTGCAAACTTTCCATCACTGGCAATATTATATGTAGCTACTATTTCATTTACTCTACTAGGCGTCCCTTCGTAAAGTCTAATTGAAGCAAATGGTATAGTAGCAAAATCTTGACCTTGGTATGAATTAAGGACAAAAACTACATTCTCTATATTCGCGGGAATTTGTCCAAGGTTGATTTGAATCACTTCGTTATCCAATCCATCATCTCCATCCACATCACCTGTTCTGTCATCACCAGAATGAATAATACCTGAAGATTTAAGGTTGCCAAAATAAATCACTTCAGATAAATTCTTGTTGTTATCAAAAATACCCACAGATAAATCTAAGTCTACGGCTTCTTTCTTTGTTCCAAAAATACCTTTTTTTTCAATTGCTCCCCAGTTAGCACCTACACAAAAAGTGGTTAAATCACTACCATTGTTTTTTTTCAGGTTAATTTTTTGACCTTTTGCTAAACTAATTGCCATTATATATTAACACCATACATTTTACAAAAACCTTCCAATCCATCATTGAATCCAGCACCTACTGCTTTGAAATTCCAGCTACCATCTTTACGATAAAGTTCACCAAAGTTGATCGCTGTCTCACTTGAATAATCCTCATCTAGTTCATATTGAGTGATTACTGCTCCACCGTCTTGATTAAGTATTCTGATAAGTGAGTTACTTACTTGCCCAAAGTTTTGGTTCTTTGCTCTTGCTTCGTCAATTGTTACTGTAAAGATAATTCTATCTATAGAGGCATCCACTTTATCCAAATTAATTTCAATAACTTCATCATCACCATCACCAGCACCTGTTCTGTTATCTCCTTTATGCACAATCCCTCCACAAGGAGAAGTGTTATTATTATAAAAAATAAAGTGACCATCGCTCAAGACTTTTCCATCTACACCCACTAAAAATACAGAAGCATCAAGATCATATGCTGCTCCAGTATCTGTTGCATTAATATCCCAACCTAAACCAACTTTAATATTCTTTAAGCCAGGAACCTCTTTAGAAAGTGAAACTCTTCCACCTTTTTGTAAACTAACTGCCATTCTTATATCCTTCATAAATTAAATATTTTGAAAATATTTTATCAAAGAAATTCTTAAAGTTAACTTCTAGTTAAAATAATTTCATAAAGATAAAATAAAAAATTATGTATTTCATTCATGATATTTCTTGTAAATAAATAGTAGATTATTTCTTCTTACGAGGCTGTTTTTATACAACATTTTTTAGTATATCTTGTCTCTACTGTAATATCATCATAAGAAACCATATATAAAAAATGTAGATATAGAGAATCTTTTAGAATCAATACCTGAATGAGCAGTATCACTACAAATGTAAAAATATAGTACAGAATATATATTCTGTAAAGAATTTTAAGAATTAAAGTGTGTAATTTATGAAATATTATTTATGAAAAAAAAGACATCACAAAAATAAATGTATAAGCACTTACACACTTATTTTTATTTCAACTTAGAATAGCTTTGTATTTTTTATTCCATTAGTATATTCAAATCATTTTATTAATTAAAAGCAATATCTGCTTCTATTCTTGTTTTACTAAAACTCTTTAATATATTTCTAGCTTCATCTCTTTTTTGTTTCGAATTAAATCTTATATTTCTACTACCAAAATTACCTGAAATATTTAAACTATATATTCTTCGCTTAGCACCTTTTTCTCCTGTATATCCAAAATCATTTGTCACATATTCTATATCAATAGCATTAATTTTTTCTCTATAAAAAAATCCTCTTAATCTTTTTAAAGTAATTAAATCTAAAAAACTATTTTCTACATCACTTGCAGGCCAAGAAAATTCATCTCCTATTAAAGAAATGCCTTGAATATAAACTGTATAAGTTCTAATCATTAATAAAATAGATATAACAGCTACAATTAGAGTCTGTATCATTAGATTAAAAGGTAATACCAATAATTTATTTTCGCCTACATAAAATAGAATTCCCGATAGTATTATAAAATTAATAAAACATACAGTAAATGAAACATTTACTGCGTGCCAGAAATCTTTTACAACTCTTTTTTCATTTTCAATTCCCATGAAAGTTCCTTTTATAATATAGTAAATTATATCAAATAAACAATTTTATTTAGAAAATCTCTAAATTTTTATCATTTTTTAATAAAATTTGGGTAGAAAAAGGATGGATATCAATGAGCTTAGCAATGGCAAAAATAAAATTAGACAAAATTTATTTCATAAGAATTCTAAGTACAAAAGTGAAACTTTGTATTATTCATCCAATGTTTATATTTTCTTTCTTAAATTAAGAATTATTTAAGATATGTAACAAGTAAAGACAAAAAAGAGTTTATAAAGCAAGAAAAGCTTAGAACGGAGCAATTTACTTTAGATGTGATATAATTTCTCCCATAAGAATTTCTTTGACAGTGAATATTTAATGGTCTCAATTCCTTATTGTTATCTATCTAAACACCTTGTGAAATTTGAATAATCCCTAATCTTCCACCTTCTTCTTTAGAGAATAAAATTTGTAAATTATCTTTTAATTCAATTTTATTCCCTATTCCAATAGGTGTTTTATTTCTATTTTCAATAGCTATTAAATCAGGCATATTTTCATTTACTAACCACCATACGTTATTGTGTAAAACAAAATAACCTACTCTTTTCTTTTGTGGATCTTGTAATTTTTCATTTGGTGCTATATTTTTATTTATATGCCATAAGAATAATGATTGTCCAGTCCATACCATTAATCTATGATCATCTGGTCTATAATTTCCAGCTGTTCTCGTAGAATAAAAATTAATTATTGGTAATATACCTTTATTTTGTGTTCCACAAAAAGGACAACTTGGCTTATGAGTATTATCAAAAACATACCATCCTTGTTCACAACTTTTATTCTGACAAGGTTGCATTAAATCAACAGTTTTTACTAATGCATCTTCCCATTCACCAGCAGTAGGTCTAGATAATGGATTATGTAAACCATCTATAAATGCTTTTTCAAATAATTTGCTTAGATATGGTCCAGATACTTTATAAGGTATTTTATTTGTATCAGCCCATGGTAATTGTGTGGGTTTTACTTGTTTTAAATTTACTTTATTTGTTAAATCTTTTGGGTGTTCTATAAATAAAGCTTTTTCACCCATAGTTAAACTTTCATCTTTTATCTCATCATTTATATCATGTACTTTTGCACCTCTTAATGGATGTCTATAAAATAAATACATATAAATTAATATTGATAAGGCATGCTTATCTGTATGCATATTAGGTAATTTTCTATTAGGATCATTTTTATCTAAGTGCGATGTCATTACAACTTCTGGAGCTATAAAATCAGGTGTTCCTACAACATCAGGTGCATATTTCCCCGGTACAACTAATCCATCAACATCTATAATACAAGCATGCCCATCAGATGGATCTATTAATACATTTTTATATGATAAATCAGAATGTGCTAATCCAGCAGCATGCATTCTTCTTACTGCTCTTGATATTAATATACATACTTTTATATAATTAAGCCAATTACCCTTTTCTTTTGGATCCAAAAAACGATTTTGGTTATTAGCACTTGCAAACCATTTACCTTCTTTTTCTTTACCTTTAATTCCTAAAAAATCATTATTTTTAGAACCATATTTAAAGAAAAAATGTTTATTATAAACAGGCATTACAACACCTAATTTACCTTTATATTCAACTACATCAGTCGGCCAACAAAATAAATTTTTCCAATATTCTCCACCTACTTGGTTAAAAATACTATCTTTATATTGTCCTGTTAACATAATTAATCTATCTTTTAATTGATAATCATGTGATTCTTTGAATAATGCTACAACATATGATTTATCTGGAGAAAAATATACATCTTTCATTGCTCCAGAACCTATTATATCATCTACAAAAGATACATCTTTACCTGTTAATGTTTTTAATTTTATTATATTTGCCATTATTTAAACTTCATTATTGCTATTGTTCTATCATCGTGATGTCCTGGTGTAAAGAAATCAAGCCAATTTAATAATTCAGAACTTGAACTTTTTCTTTCAATAGTCGGCTTGACATCAGACCATAACTTATCCCATAACATTTTGTTTTTAAGTCCATTATCCGTTTCAAAATATGGATCAGAAACACCATCAGTCATTAACATTATTGATGTTGGTTTATTAACAAATTGAACATTTACTCTTTCCCATAATCCTTGAGTAATTATAGAACTATCTAAAAATTTTGTTTGTCCTGCAAATTCACCACCATCAGGTTCACCTAATAATTGAATAACACTAGAATTTTCAGAATATATAGATATAGCACCATCACCTACCATTATTGAAGCAACAAAATAAGAATTTTCTATTTTAAATGTTATCGCTATTAATAATGTTGTAGAAAAATCTTTATATGGAGTAGGTATTTCACTTGAAACTTTTGATATTTCATCTACACTTGATTTATAAGCTGCACCTAAAATATAATAGAATTTCTCTTGAATCTTTCTCATTTCTTTTGTTTTTAATGAATTTGTTAATTCATTTTTTATAGCACCAAAATCGTTTTCTATATTTGTTTTTATAATATTTGAAGCTATATTACAAGCTATTTTTGAACCTTCTCTTGAATATTTTGCACTTCCAGCCCCATCAGCAACAATCACAATACTATAATTTTTTTCTATATTTGTATAAATAGAAAAATCATCATCTCTAAAACTACCTACATGGGCATGTGATCTTCCTCTTTTACTAGCAACAAAAATATCATAATCTCTATTTGAATTGAAATTTAAATCAATATCTTCTTTAAAATATTTATCACTTTTATCAGATGGTAAATTTTTCCATAAATTTCTAGGATCATCAATTATATTTAATTTTATTGATCCTGATGTTTTAAGTTGTTCATTACTTGCCCATAAAAATGTAATTAGATATTCACCAGCTATTTTAGGTATTCCCTCTATATTCATAGTCGTTTGATTGTAACTTAACCCAATATTATCAGGTATTTTTATATCACTAATTATAAAATTGTCATTAATATCATTTTCAATTTTTAATGATTTATATTCATTAACTTTAAAATTCTTAATTGTAAAATTTGGTTGAATAATTGGATTGTTAATATTTTCTTTAATAATTGGTGCTATGTTTTGATGATTAGCCATTTGGTTAATGAATAGTGTTGCATTTTGCTTAGATTCTATTGGTGGTAATGTATTTTGTCCCAAAGAACTCATTGTATTATATGTATTTATAGCAGCATTTTTAATTGGATTATCATTTTTAATAATATGACTATCTAAATTATTTTGTTTACCATCTGATAATGGAGTTGTTTTATTTGTATTATCCATATTTATTCCAGTATTAGTTAATTCATTTTGTTTTTGTTGTTCTAAATTCTCTGCTTTCTTAGTAATTACATGATCTGCATAAAACCTTTTATTTAGTGTCTTTAAATTTTTATAAAGTATAGGAAAGATTTCTTCTTTAAAACTTTTTTCGAATTCATTAGATTGAATATAACTCGGTGTTTTAACACTTACGTCAAAAACAAAGTTTCCTACTTCAAATGTTATAACTTCTTTATTTTGATCATTCATCTTTAACCTCTTCCCCTTGAAACATTAAATCCTTCTTCACCACCATTACCATGATTAAATATTAATTCTGTTTCACACCAAGGACAAATATTTTCGCCCATACCATTTGTACATAATAACTTCCCACAAGTACATAAAGCAAAAGCACTAATAGCTCCACAATAAGGACAACCAGGAACACCCATTAGTTCATTTGTATTTATTTTAGCATCTAATTTTCTTGTATCAGACCAATTGAAATATTCACTATCAATAGGATAACATCCAGCTAGATCATATTTTAAATCTGATTCATTACAATCATATTTCATTAAATATGGTTTTTTCGTATGTTGACATTTGCCAACCAATACAGCACAATCAATATCTATTTTATTACTACTAATACTAACAGAATCAACTTTTTTCAAAATTGATTTATCTATATTATCTAATAGATTATCTTCTTGTGAATTAAAAGCTACACTTTTACTTTGTGTAATAATAGAAGCAGTAATCCAACTTACAAACTTGTGCATATCATCAGATTGAGTATTTGCCATAAATAAAACATCTTCTGATATTTTATTTAAAACTTTAGTGTCAGCATATTTTCCAACAGCTACTGCTATTATTTTTGCTTTATTTTTATAATGAGTATTCCATTTTTGAACTGCACTTTCACATTCATCAGTTGGTTTTCCATCTGTAATTAAAAACACTAATGGTTTCCAATCACCTTTAACATCATTTGTTGTTTTAATAACATTTTTATCTATTTGAAACATTAATTCAGTTAATGAAGCACCTAAACTTGTTCCACTTCCTAATGGTAATTTAGGTAAATAAAAAGATGGTAATTCAACTAAATTTACAATTGTTTTGGCAATACCAGCAAAAGCAATTACAGATATATAAACATTTTCTAAAGCATTAGGATCTTTTTTTAAAGTTGATGTTAGATTATTAAGAGCATCTTGTAATTTATCAAAATTATCTCCAACCATTGATTCAGAACAATCTAGCAAGAAAAAAATAGGTAATCTTCTCATTATATTTAACCTTTATAATACGATATTTATTTCAGATGGTGGAGGTGGTAATTTATTACTATCATTCATACCAACACTATTACTACCACTTGAAATACTTGAACTTAGCCATTTAAAGAAACTTAAAAAACTTGCACTATCCACCACATCTAAAGATACTACATTATCAGATAATTGGAGTAAAAATTCTTTTTTTGCTTTAGGACCAGCAGCACATCCAATAATAGAACTAAAATTTAATGATTTTATATGTGGTACACAATTATTAAATAATTCTAAATCAGAAGGACTTCCATCTGTCATAATAAATAGTAATGGACGCCAATCCCCTTTTTGTTCAGCAGTTGTTTTTTTAATGTCTAAATTAACTTTATTTATTAGTAGATTTAAGGCTTCTCCCAAAAATGTAGCACCCGATGTTGGCACTACAATTTCAGGAAGATTTATTTCATCTAAAGGAGTTAAAACAAATAATTCTTTTGCTTCAATATCAAATGTAATAATTGAAATCCATACACTTTCTAAAGCAAAAGGATCTTGTTTTAATGTAGATAACATATTTTGTAACCCACTATTAACAGATTGTATAGGTTCTCCTCTCATTGATCCTGATGTATCAATAAGAATATATACAGGTAATCTTCTACTCATTGTTAAACATATGATTTTAAATAATCAACGAATGTTTCTGTTTCAGATGGACTACCTATAGCATTAAATTTCCAATCACCATTTTCTCTTACAAGTTCCGCAAATAACATAGATCTATATAATCTAAATGATTCCCCGCCAGATAAATCGAATCTTAATAATTCTTTACCTTTTCCATCAACAGCTCTTATATATGCATTTTTAATAGAACCAAAATTTTGTCCTCTATTTGTAGCATCATATATTTGAACAATAAAAACTATTTTATTATATTGTTCACTTAAATCATTTAATTTAACAATAATTTCTTCATCATCACCATCACCCACACCAGTTCTATTATCACCAGTAAGCCAAACATTTCCAGATTTATGTCTTAAACTATTAAAGAAAACTATATCTCCACCTTTTAATGTAGGACGACCATTTTCTAATACACCTAAATCAGCAATTTTTCCATTTGCTCCACATAAAAAAGCAACAACATCTAAATCATATTCAGGTTCTTTTTTACTAAACATTTTTCCTAAAAAACTTTTTTCGTTTTGTGCAACATCCCATCCTAAACCAATAGTTACCAAAGATAAGTCACTTTCACTTTTTTTAAGACTTACACCTTGTCCTTTTCTTAAATTTACAGCCATTTTCTTCTTCCTTGTGTGTAGTTCATAAAACGATATTTACTTCTGGTGGTGGAGGTGGTAAATCATTTAATCCAATAACTTCTTTTTGTCCATTATCTACTTTTTGACTTCCTGTTGAAATTGAAGCAGAAACCCATTTGAAAAATGCTTTAATAGTATTAGAATCAGCAGTATCTAATTTAACTACTATTTCTGTAATCTCTTTTAATTTTTGTTCATCAGCACCTTGACCAGCAGCACATGCAATAATCATTCCTGTTTTTGTTTGTCTTAATCTATCAATTCCTGCTTTTAAATTATCAGTTGGACAACCATCCGTCATTAAAAACACTAATGGCTTCCAATCCCCTTTAACATCACTTGTTGTTTTTTGTACTTCATTATCTACTCTATCAGCTAATAGCGATAATGCTTCACCCATAGCTGTTGTACCAGTTGCTTGAATACTTGGAATTTGGAAAGTTGCAAGTTCAGTTAATGGTGCAATTTGTTTAGCAGAACTATCAAATGTTATAATTGAAATATATGCAGTTTCAAGTGCATATGGATCTTGTCTTAATGTTGAAATCAACATTTGAATTCCATTCTTTACTGCTTCAATTGGTTCTCCTGTCATTGAACCAGAAGTGTCTATTACTAAATATACCGGTAATCTTCTCATATTTCTTTTTACTCCTTTTTACGATGCTACATTTACGCCATATTGGTTACATAATGATTCTAATCCACCACTATAACCTTGACCTATTGCTTTAAATTTCCATTCACCATTGTGTCTATAAATTTCACCAAATATCATTCCTGTTTCTGTACTATAATCTTCAGACAAATCAAAATTTGCAATTTCAGTATTACTATCCATATTTACAATTCTCATATATGAATTTGATACCTGTCCAAAATTTTGTTTTCTTGATTCAAAATCATATATAGTTACACAAATAGAAATTTTTTTAATATTTTCTGGAACTAAAGTTAAATCAATTTCAATAACTTCGTCATCTCCATCACCTGAACCAGTTTTATTATCTCCCATATGTTCAACCGAGCCACATTGTGATTTAATTTGACCATAGAAAATAAAACTTTCATCACTTGATACTTTATTATTCTCATTTAACATAAATGCACTTGCATCTAAATCAAAATCTACACCCTCAGTAGATCTCGCATCCCATCCTAGACCAACACTAATCTTTTTAAGTATACTAGATTGCCCAGTTAAAGAAATATTTCCGCCTTTTTGTAAATTAACTGCCATTATTTTGCCTCCCGTGATTTATTAAATTTAATTGATGACCATACAGATAATATTATTAAACTTATTCCAATTAATCCTGTTATAGCTTCTGGAATATGAAATTTCATAGTTAATAACATTATAATTGCTAAAACACCTATTGCATAATGAGCTCCATGTTCTATATAAATATATTCATCAAGTGTTTCTTTTTCTACTAAATAAACAGTTAATGATCTTACAAACATAGCTCCTATTCCTAAACCAATCATAATAATTACAATATCTTTAGATATAGCAAATGCTCCAATCACTCCATCAAATGAGAATGATGCATCTAATACTTCTAAGTACAAGAATCCACCTATACTTCCAGTTTTTATAACTTTACTTGCATCAACTTCACTATTTTCAGAACTTAATAAGTTCCCTAATAAATCAACACCTACATATACCAGTATACCCCATATACCAGCAACTAAAACATCAAATTTATTATCTTGAACAAAGGATAACGCACACATTAAAACAGATAAAGATATAAATATCGAAATAGAACCTACTTTACCTAAAGAACCTAATTTTTCCTCTATTGCACCTAACCAATGTATATCTTTTTCTTCATCGAGTAAGAAATTTAAGAATACTAATAATAAAAACATACTTCCAAAAGCAGATACTTCAGCATGATGAGCAGTTAATCTAGAAGAATATTCTTCTGGATTTGTTAAAGCAAGATTCCAGACATCTAACAAATCTATATTTGCAGTAAATGCAACAATTACTAATGGAAATAATAATCTCATTCCAAATACAGCAATTAAAATTCCTAAAGTTAAAAATAACGTTCTCCAGAAATAATTCCAATTCTTTAATACTGCTGCATTCACGACAGCATTATCAAATGATAAAGATACTTCCATAACACCTAAAATAGCTGCAATCCATATCATTTCAATTGCATTTAATGTCCCACCATTTTCATATCCCCACCAAGCAGCACAACTTAGTGCAACCAATGTAAATATAAACGAAAATCTAAAATGTTTCAATGTTTACTTCCCTTTTTATTAATTTTATCTACCATTTAATTTTTGAGCTGCTTTCCATGCTGAATAAGATTGTCTTCCTGCACAATCCCGATTAAACATTTGACTCATCATATTTGCTTTATTAACTTTTGTATTATAGGCATTTACTGAATATGAACTATATTGATCAACTACTGTTCTATCAATTTCTTCATTTAACCATTTTGTTTCATTGTATAATTTTACGCACTCTTCCATAGCAGCATCTGAAATTACTATTCCATTTCCTGTTACTTCAGGTGGAACTTCATAGTTTTGACTAAACATTTGTGTTAAACTAACTGATAACATCAATATTATTAATGAAACTTTCATTTTTACCTTTGTTTACTTTTCATTATTGTATTTTTATTTGACTTAAAAAATACAATTAACCCGGATTATGCAATAGGAAAATTTCAATCTAAACAAACATACTATAAAATCTAAGTTCAAACATTATTTCAAAGGATCACCAAATGGGTAAATTAAAAATAGAATATTCAGATAAAAAAATAACTCCATTTGGTGGT
>RRZU011286792.1_pt1 | contig 18109 bp, 15 predicted proteins | sample 2165561 | NCBI WGS metagenome assembly RRZU01 (sample SAMN10456909, study PRJNA506462) | wastewater metagenome | isolation source: wastewater sludge | place: USA: Moscow, Idaho | reverse complement strand
TTGAGCTGGGCCTGACCCCAGCACAGATCGTTGAGACGCTCGAATCGGCGACCCTCGCGGCCCCAGGCCGCATGCAGGTGCTGTCGGGGCGCGACGGCATCACCGTGGTCAACGACGCCTACAACGCGAGCCCGGACAGCATGAGCGCGGCGCTCAAGACGCTCGCTCAGATCGGCAAGCCGGGGGCTCGCACGGTCGCGGTGCTCGGTGCCATGAGCGAGCTCGGCGACCTCGCGGGCGAAGAGCACGACCGCATCGGCCTGCAGGTCGTGCGTCTCGGCATCAGCGAGCTCGTCGTCGTCGGCAAGGAGGCGCGCAGGCTGCATATCAGCGCGATCAACGAGGGGTCGTGGGATGGCGAGAGCGTCTTCTTCGAAGATCACGACGAAGCGCTCGCGTATCTCTCGCGCACGGTACAGCCCGGTGATACCGTGCTCGTAAAGTCTTCGAACGCCGCCGGCCTGCAACGCCTTGGCGACCGACTGGGGGAGGCGCTCGCATGATCGCGCTGCTGATCGCCGGGGCATTCTCGATGCTCTATTCGTTGCTGCTCACCCCGGTGTTCATCCGCATCTTCAACCGCTTGCGCTGGGGCCAGCCCATTCGCGTCGACGGCCCGAAAGAGCACGAGGTCAAGCGTGGCACCCCGACCATGGGTGGCATCATCTTCCTCTCCGGCTCGGTGCTTGCCTACTTCGTAGGCAAGCTGCTGATGGGAGAAGATCCGTCGCCATCTGCGCTGCTCGTCATATTCATGGCGCTCGGCGCAGGCCTCGTCGGGTTCATCGACGACTACATGAAGACACGCAAGCAGAACTCCGCCGGTCTCGGCGGCTGGGCGAAGATTGTCGGCCAGATCGTCATCGCGGTCACGTTTGCGTTGCTCGGGTTGCAGTTTGCGAACGAGAACGGAGTGACCCCCGCTTCGACGCAGATCTCGATCTTCCGCGACCTGCCGGTCGACTTCATGGCCCTGGGCACCGTCGCGGGTGTGCTCGTGTTCGTGGTCTGGGTGATGATCATCACGACCGCAACCACCAACGCCGTCAACGTCACCGACGGGCTCGACGGGCTCGCCACCGGGGCCGCGATTTTTGCATTCGGCGCCTACTTCATCATCGGTTTCTGGAAGTCGGCGCAGAACTGCGCCGCGACCGCGGGCGAGCTCGGCTGCTACATCGTGCGAGATCCCATGGATCTCGCGGTCATCTCGGTCGCGTTTCTCGGCGGGCTCGCCGGGTTCCTGTGGTGGAACACGAATCCAGCGCAGGTCTTCATGGGCGACACCGGCTCGATGGCCATCGGTGGCGCGATCGCGGCACTCGCAATGCTCACCCGCACCGAGCTGCTGCTACTGCTCATCGGCGGGCTCTTCATCGTTGAGACCGGCTCGGTGATTCTGCAGCGAATCTACTTCAAGGTGACCAAGGGCAAGCGCATCTTCCGCATGAGCCCCATCCACCACCACTTCGAGCTCAAAGGCTGGGCTGAGAATACCGTCGTGGTGCGGTTCTGGCTTGTCGCGGGGCTCTTCGTAATCGTTGGTATCGGCGCGTTCTACGCCGAGTGGCTGCTGCAGCAGTGATGAGTGAACGGAGCACGCAGGTGAGCGACAGGGTAGCGGCGCTACGCAGCTGGCACGACGATTGGTCGGGGCTTCGCGTCGCGGTGCTCGGGCTCGGCATGACCGGGTTTTCGGTGGCCGATACCCTGGTCGAGCTCGGCTCTCGAGTTCGCGTGATTTATGGCGGCGAGGATCCCGATCGCGAGCGGCTGCTCGACGTGATTGGGGCCGAGCGGGCCAAGCTTCGGGGCGACGATGCGCAGCTCGCCGACCTCGTCGAGTTTGCCCCCGAGCTCGTGGTTGTGTCGCCGGGCTATCGCCCCGACCACCCGCTGACCTCGTGGGCCGAGGCGCACGGTGTCGCGGTCTGGGGTGATATCGAGCTCGGCTGGCGTCTGCGCGATAAGACGAACCGCGTCGCCGACTGGATCTGCGTGACCGGCACGAACGGCAAGACGACCACGTCGCAGTTGACCGCGCACATGCTCGTCGCCGGCGGCCTGCGCGCGGCGCCCGTCGGCAATATCGGCGTGCCCATTCTCGATGCGCTGCGCGACCCACAGGGGTACGATGCGCTCGTCGTCGAGCTTTCGAGCTTTCAGCTGCACCGGCTGGGTGCGGAGTCGGGCAGCGGAGTGTCACCGTATGCGAGCGTGTGCCTCAACATCGCCGACGATCATCTCGATTGGCACGGATCCTTTGACGCCTATGTCGCCGCGAAGGCGAACGTGTACGAGCGCACGCAGGTGGCGTGTGTCTACAACCGCGCAGACGAGCGCACGATGCGCATGGTCGAAGAAGCCGACGTGGTCGAGGGCGCTCGCGCAGTGAGCTTCGGGCTCGACAGCCCGCCGTCGAGCGGATTCGGGGTGGTCGAGGGGTTGCTGCTCGATCGCGCGTATCACGCCGAGCGCCGCAACGAGGCCTACGAGCTTGTGTCGGTCGAAGAGCTGAGCCAGCGTGGCTTGCACGCACCGCACATGGTGCAGAACATTCTCGCTGCCGCCGCGCTCGCAAGGTCGCGGGGAGTGGAGCCCGCCCAGATCGCTCAGGCGATTTTGAGCTTTCAGCCCGATCCGCATCGCGTGCAGCGCCTGGGCGCCGTGCGCGAGGTGCACTGGGTCGACGACTCGAAAGCGACGAACGCGCACGCGGCGGATGCCTCGCTGCGCGCGTTCAACGACGTGGTGTGGGTGGTCGGTGGGCTGCTCAAAGGTGTAGATATCGGGTCCCTCGTAGCCGCACACGCCTCACGCCTGCGCGGGGCCGTCGTGATCGGTGCTGAGCGGGAGGCCGTGCTCGAGGCGCTTCGGCGACACGCACCCGAGGTTCCAGTAATCGAGGTCTCGCCGGTGCAGACTGAAGACACGATGACCGACGCGGTGACCGCGGCGCTTTCGCTCGCTCAGGCTGGTGACACGGTGCTGCTCTCGCCTGCGGCGGCCTCGATGGATCAATTCACTGACTATGCGGATCGCGGCCGTCGATTTCAGGCGGCGGTGAGAGCGCTCGGCGGTGACGCGCTCAGTGGAGGTGACGCGGGTGACGACGACACAGCGGCCGGGGGCGCAAGCGCCTGATTCTGCGGGAGGCGCGAGCGGCTTCGCCCGCATCATGCTCGGCTCCGAGCTGAAGGTTTCTGCGAACCTCACCGTTGTCGCGCTCTACTCGATCACCTTTCTTTTGGTCGGCATCGGGCTCATCATGGTGCTTTCGTCGTCGTCGATCACGTCGTATCTTGATGACCAGGGCTTCTTCGGGAGCTTCTGGAAGCAGGCCACCTACGCGCTCATCGGCGTGCCGCTGATGCTGCTGGTGTCGCGGTTTCCGCTCTGGTTCTGGAAGAAGTGGGCGTGGTGGCTGCTCGGCTTCGGCGTCTTGCTGCAGCTGCTGGTGTTCACGCCGCTCGGGGTTGAGGTCTGGGGCAACCGAAACTGGATTCAGATCGGCGGCTTCGGCGGTCAGCCGTCCGAGATGCTGAAGCTCGCCCTGATCGTATGGATCGGCGCGATCCTCGTAAAGAAAGAACCCCTGCTCGGTCAGGTGAAGCACGAGTTCATTCCCATCGTGTTTCCGGGGGCCCTGCTCGCCATCGGCTTGGTGCTCGCCGGGCGCGACCTCGGCACCGCGATGATCATGGGCGCGGCCGTGCTCGGAGCTATGGTCTTTGGCGGCCTGAACTGGCGCACTATCGGGCTCACCATTGCGGGCGGCCTCGCGGGTGTGCTCGTGCTCGTGATCACGAGCCCAAACCGCATGATGCGTCTGTTCAGCTTCGCCGACGGTCACGCCGACTACAGCGGCACGGGGTGGCAGCCGACGCACGCGCTCTGGGCATTCGCCGGGGGCGGCGTCTTTGGCGTTGGCCTCGGAGGGTCAAAGGCAAAGTGGTCTTGGCTGCCTGCCGCAGATAACGACTACATCTTCGCCATCATCGGCGAAGAGCTTGGCATGGTCGGCGCGCTGCTGGTGATCGTGCTGTACGTCGCGCTCGCCATTGTGATGCTGCGCGCGATTGGCCGGGCGCGAGACAGATTCGGCAAGGCCGTGATCGGCGGCATCCTCGTGTGGATCGTCGGGCAGGCCTTCGTGAACATGGCGGTCGTGATGAACCTGCTGCCGTCGCTCGGCGTGCCGCTGCCGCTTATCAGCGCTGGCGGTACGGCGTTGATCGCCTGTCTGCTCGCAATGGGGGTGGTCGTCTCGATCGCGAGAGACGGCGACGAATATCAAGAAGAACTCGCGCGAGCACGAGCGTGATGAGAGGATCGGCAGAACGTTGACGAAGTACCTGCTCGCTGGCGGTGGCACCGCTGGGCATGTGAACCCCCTGCTCTCACTCGCCGACCTCGTGTCGAAGCTCGAGGCTGACGCCGAGATCGTGGTGCTCGGCACCGCGGAGGGCCTTGAGGCGAGGCTGGTGCCGGAACGCGGGTACGAGTTGCAGACGATCGATCGTCTGCCGTTTCCGCGTCGCCCGAACGGTTACGCGCTGAAATTTCCGGCGAAGTACGCGCGCGCGGTTAAGCGTGTGCGTGCGCTGATTCGAGAGCGCGGCATTGATGTGGTCGTCGGGTTCGGCGGGTACGCCTCGGCGCCGGCGTATCGCGCGGCCTACCTCGAACGCGTGCCGTATGTCATTCACGAGGCGAACGCGAAGCCTGGCCTCGCGAACAAACAGGGTGCACGTCGCACCCGCTATGTCGGTGTGACATTTGCAGGCACCCCGATTGCGCACGCCACGGTGACCGGAATGCCGCTTCGCCCCGAGATCACTACCCTCGACCGGTCAGCGCTTCGTGCAGAGGCTCGCGCGCACTTCGGCCTCGACCCGGCGCGCCGCACCCTGCTCGTCACCGGCGGTTCGCAGGGCGCTCGGGCTATCAACCGCGCAATCAGCGGCTGCGCCGAAGAGATCGTCGGGGCCGGCGCGCAGGTGCTGCACGTGTGGGGCGGCCTCACCGAACTCGAAGACCCGGGCGTTGACGGTTACCACGTCATTCCGTACTGCGACCGCATGGATCTAGCTTTCGCCGCCTGCGAACTTGCGGTGTCACGTGCCGGCTCGACTACCGTGAGTGAACTCTCGGGCCTCGGCGTGCCCGCGATTCTTGTTCCGTACTCGTCGGGCAACGGTGAGCAGCGGTTTAACGCGGCAGGTGTGGTGCGCGCAGGTGGTGCGATCCTTGTCGAAGATAATGAGTTGACCCCCGAATGGGTGCGCGGCACACTCATCCCGCTGCTCACTGACGACGCGGCGCTCGCCGAGATGTCTGCGCGAGCTGTGACCGCGGGAACACTCGACGGCACCGAGCGGTTGTACGATCTTGTGCGGGCCGCGCTCGAAGCAGGCAACGCCACACAGGCATAGTCGTCTCAGACGGCATGAAGGAGAAGCAATGATTTACCCCGATCCCGAGATGGAGATTCCGCAATCGCTCGGGCGCGTGCATTTCGTGGGTATCGGCGGCTCCGGCATGAGCGGGATCGCCCGCATGATGCATGAGGCGGGCGTCCCCGTGACCGGCTCGGACCGCAGCGCGAGTTACACGACCGAGGCACTCGAGCGACTCGGCGTGCGCGTATCGATCGGGCACGATGCCGCAAACGTCGGCGACGCCGACACGCTCGTCGTCACTGGTGCGCTCTGGCAAGACAACCCCGAGTATCAATACGCGCTCGCACACGGCCTGCCCGTGCTGCACCGCTCGCACGCGCTCGCGTGGCTCGCGCGTCGCGGCCGCCTCGTGGCCGTTGCCGGAGCACACGGCAAGACCACCTCGACGGGCATGCTCGTCACCGGGCTGATCGGTGTCGGGGCAGACCCGTCGTTCGTGAACGGCGGGGTCATCGAGTCGCTTGGCGTGAGCTCAGGCTCGGGCAGCGGCGAACTCTTCGTGATCGAGGCAGACGAGAGCGACAAGTCGTTTCTGCTCTACGACACCGCTGTTGCTCTTGTGACGAACGTCGACCCTGAGCACCTCGACTTCTACGGCTCGCGCGAGGCGTTCATGCAAGCCTTCGTTGACTTCGCGCTCGGCGCTCGCGAGCTGCTCGTAATTTCTGCCGACGACCCGGGCACCCGCGAGGTGCTCACCGCGCTTGCTGCGGTTGCAGACGGGCACACGCGGCCCGCGATTCGCACGTTCGGAGAGCGCGAGGACGCCGACGTGCGCATCGTGGCGATTGACGATTCCGGGCCCGTGAAGTTCACCGTCGAGGTCGATGGCGAACGCTACTCCTCGCAGCTCGCCGTCTACGGGCGTCACAACGCGGTGAACGCGGTCGGCGCGCTCGCGGTGCTGACCGGGCTCGGCTACGAGCCGGGAGCGGCGCTCGAAGCGATTTCGCAGTTCGGCGGCACGAAGCGTCGCTTCGAGTTTCATGCCGAGGTCGGCGGCGTGCGCGTCTACGACGACTACGCTCACCACCCGACCGAGGTGGCGGCTCTGCTCGACTCGGCGCGCGCCGTGGTCGGCGAAGGGCGGCTTATCGCGATTCATCAGCCGCATCTCTTCAGCCGAACCTCGATGTTTCACCGTGAGTTCGCCGAGGTGCTCGAGCAGGGTGCCGATCATACGGTCGTGCTCGAGGTCGACGGTGCTCGCGAGGATCCCGTTGCCGGTGTAACGGGCGAGCTCGTGTCGAATGACTTTGCCGACGCGTCGAAGGTCGCCTACGTCGACGATTGGCAGCGCGCCGCCGACTACCTTGCCGAGTTCGCGAGGCCGGGTGACGTCATGATCACGATGAGCTGCGGAACGGTCTATCGGATTATTCCGCAGGTGGTCGAGGCGCTTCGCGGGCGCTTCGAACGGTCATGAAGCGGCCGGGCGGCTTCGACGGCGGCGAGGCGCGACCCGAACCGGTAGCGCCTGCGCGCGTGCCGGTGTCCAATCCCGCGCCGGCCCCCGAGCCTGTGGCAGCACCGCAACCTGCACATGAGTCCGCTCCGGTGCTCGCCGAAACCGTTGATCTTTCCGAGGTGCGCTCGCGGCATCTTGCGCGAACTGAGGCGGCCGAGGGTTCTGACGGTGTGCAGCTTGCCGAAGATCGCCTGAAACGAGCCAAGCGGGATCGCCGCACGCGGGAACGCCGTGAGCAGCGGCGCTTCACCGAACATTTGCGGCTTCGTCGCCGGCGCTGGTTCATTGCAGGCGGGGCAGTGCTCGGCCTGGCGCTGTTCGTGGTGGTGGGAGTGTTCACCCCGATCATGGCGGTGCGCGACATTGAAGTGCAGGGTGCGCAGGCCGTCGACGTCGAGCAGCTGCAGCAGTCGCTCTCGCGCTTCGAGGGCGTTCCGCTCGCGCTCGTGAGCGATCGCGATGTGCATCAGGCCGTCGAATCGTTTCCGTTGATTCAGCGCTATTCGATCGAGCGCATACCGCCGCACACTCTCGTAGTGCTGATCGAGGAGCGCCAGGCAGTGATCGCGATGGAGCGTGAGGGCGGTTTCGACCTGCTCGACCCAGCTGGGGTGCTGCTCGGTCGAGCTGTCGAGCGGCCCTCGGGTGTGCCCCTTGGCAGCCCCGAGCTGACCGATACCGCTTCGCCCGCGTTTCTTGCGGCGTCGAAGGTCATACGAGACATGCCCGACGACCTGCGACAGCAGCTCGTGAGCGTGCGCGCAAGCAACGCACAGGATGTGAGCTTTGTGCTCGCGAGCGGCACCGAGGTGCTTTGGGGTGAGGCGAAAGAAACCCAGCGCAAGTCTGCCGTGCTGCGCTCGATGCTTGCTTCGATTGGATCTCCGGGCCTTATTGATGTCTCGGCGCCCGAGGCGCCTGTCTTCAAGTAGCAGCTTCCTCCCTCGGCGATGCGCGAGAAAGAATATTCTTCGTGCGAGTGCGGCGTGTCCGGCGATCAGACATTCGTGCGCCCCGTACGGTAAAAACCGTCAAGCGTATACGCCAATACTAACTTTCACCTTCAGGTAGAGGTTGAAAGTTGAGGGAGGACCCCACCGTGTCGAACCAGAACTACCTCGCAGTGATCAAGGTCGTTGGCGTCGGCGGGGGTGGTGTCAATGCGGTGAACCGCATGATCGAGCTCGGCCTTCGCGGCGTCGAGTTCATCGCGGTGAACACCGACGCCCAGGCGCTGCTGCTGAGCGATGCCGACGTGAAGCTCGATATCGGTCGCGAGATCACGCGCGGCCTCGGCGCTGGCGCAGACCCCGAGGTGGGGCGTCGCGCGGCTGAGGATCACGCTGAAGAGATCGAAGAAGTGCTCACGGGTGCCGACATGGTGTTCGTGACCGCTGGCGAGGGCGGCGGCACCGGTACCGGTGCGGCACCGGTGGTTGCGAGGATCGCCCGCTCGGTCGGCGCGCTCACCATCGGTGTGGTGACGCGACCGTTCGGCTTTGAGGGCAAGCGTCGCGCGGCTCAGGCCGACACCGGCATTCACACGCTGCGCGAGTCGGTCGATACGCTCATCGTCGTGCCGAACGACCGCCTGCTCGAGATCAGCGAGCCCGGCATCAGCATGATCGAGGCCTTCGCCGCAGCAGACCAGGTGCTGCTCGCCGGCGTGCAGGGCATCACCGACCTGATCACCACCCCGGGTCTGATCAACGTCGACTTCGCAGACGTGAAGTCGGTGATGCAGGGTGCGGGATCGGCGCTCATGGGCATCGGTTCGGCCAGGGGAGCGGATCGCGCGATCAAGGCGGCAGAGCTCGCAGTGGCCTCGCCGCTGCTCGAGGCATCGATCGAGGGCGCGCACGGCGTGCTGCTCTCGATCCAGGGCTCTTCGAACCTCGCGCTGAGCGAGATCACCGAAGCCTCGCAGCTGGTGCACGACGTCGTTCACTCCGAGGCGAACATCATCTTCGGCACCGTCATCGACGACACGCTCGGCGACGAGGTGCGCGTGACCGTGATCGCGGCCGGTTTCGATCCCGAGCAGCTCGACGCGAACACGGGTCGCGTGCCAGAGCGCGGTCGTTTCGCGAGCCGCGTTGAGACCATCGACGATCTTCCCGCCGCGACGCGCAGCCGGGCGCAGTCGGGCGAATCGGCAGAGAACGCCGCCGAGTTCGGTGAGGTGATCGTGAGCCCTCCTGTAGAGGAGCAGCTCGTCGATCCCGCATTCGACGGCGAAGACCTCGATCTCGACATTCCCGACTTTCTGAAGTAACCGTGGCTGAGAACTCGGGGCGCGAAGGCGCAGCTTCGCTTGCCGGGCGACTCGAAGCCGTGCAGCTGGGGCTCGCTGATGCCGCCCGCAGCGCCGGCCGATTGCCCGATGAGCTGACGCTGATCGTCGTGACCAAGTTTCACCCAGCAAGCCTCGTGCGTGATCTTGCCGAGCTCGGCGTTTGAGATGTCGGCGAGAACCGGCATCAGGAGGCGCAGCTCAAGAGCGCAGAGCTCGCGAGCCTTGATCTGCGATGGCACTTCATCGGCCAGCTGCAGACCAAAAAGGCGCGGCAGGCGGCGCAATACGCGCATGCAATCCACTCGATCGATCGAGAGCGGCTTGTCGACGCGCTCGCGACCGCCGAGGTGCCCAGCCCCATCGACGCGTTTGTACAGATAAACCTCACTGACGATCCGGGCCGCGGGGGAGCCGCGCCCGCGGAACTCGAGCGCATCGCCGAGCGTGTGCTCGAGACGCCAACGCTGCGGTTGCGCGGAGTGATGGCGGTGGCACCGCTGCCCGAAGAGGAAGAAGCTACGAGCGCGTTTGCCCGCCTGCGCGTGTTCTCGGAGCGCCTGCGCTCGCTCGATCCGAACGCAAGCGCCATCTCTGCGGGCATGACGCACGACTACGTCGAGGCGATCGCGGCTGGCGCGACACACCTTCGAATCGGCAGCGCAATCACGGGAAACAGGCCGGTCGCCGGTTAGTCTCGAAAGCATAACGCGGAACGAACCGGCATTCGTGAAGGAGATTGAGAACATGGGTAATCCGTTGAAGAAGACCATGGTGTTCCTTGGTCTCGCCGAGGAAGAACTCGACGAGCAGGGAAACCCCGTCGAGCCAGTTCGCGCTGAGAGCGAGCCTGCCCCTGCGCCCGCTGCGGCAAAGCCGGCTCAGCGCGCGCCCGTCACCCCGCTGCGCAAGGTCGCGCCTGTGCGTCAGGTGATGCCGCAAGCTATGAATGAGATTCTGACTGTGCACCCGACCGAATACCGCGACGCCGCGACGGTTGCCGAGAGCTTCCGTGAGGGCGTTCCGGTCATCCTCAACCTCTCGCGCATGAACGAGGCCGAGGCGAAACGTCTCATCGACTTCGCCAGCGGCCTGACGATGGGGCTCTCGGGGCGCATCGAACGGGTGACCAGCAAGGTGTTCCTGCTGTCGCCAGAGCACATTGCCACGAGCAACGGCGAGTCGCCGAAGCAGGGCGAGTCGGGCTCGTTCTTCGTCAGCGCCACCGCGTAGCGTAGGTGGCTACCGCGCTTTTCATTGCCGCTCTCATCCTGAAGCTGGCGATTCAGATCTACATTTATGTGCTGTGGGCGAGGTTCATCCTCGACTGGGTGCGAGTGCTCAATCCGAGGTTCCGGCCTCGTGGGGTGCTGCTCGTGCTCTTCGAGTTGGTGTTTACGCTCACAGACCCTCCGATCAAGATGTTTCGACGCATCTTGCCACCAATCCGCCTCGGTCAGATCTCGCTTGACCTAGGCTGGATGGTGACAATGTTCTGCTGCTGGATCCTTTTGATCTTTATTCCAGTGTGACCTGCATACGATTATTTGCTAGCGTTACCTAGACGACCGCGCAGGCGGTCATCCAAGCGAAAGAGACTTTACGATGGCACTGACTCCCGAAGACGTGTTGAACCAGAAGTTCACGATCACCAAGTTCCGTGACGGCTACGACCTCGACCAGGTCGACGAGTTCCTCGACACGATCGTCGAAGAAATCAAGGAGCGCGAGCAGAACGAGGGCGCGCTTCGCGAGCAGCTCGATGCGGCAAACGCCGAGATCGAGTCGCTCAAGGCGCAGCTCGCGGCGGCAGGCGATCAGGCTCCTGCTTCGGAGCGCATCATCGTGGTCGACGCTCCGGCGCCCCAGCCAGCTGCAGCCCCCGTCGCAGCAGCTGAGGCGCCCCGCTCGCACGATGCAGACGCGGTGAAGTCGAGCGCGATGTTGCAGCTCGCGCTCGAGCTGCACGACAAGCACGTGCACGAGGGCGAAACCACTCGCGATCAGCTCATCGCGGCTGCCGAGGAGAAGGCAGACCAGCTCGTCTCGGAGGCCGAAGACAAGCGCGCCGAGGTGCTGCGCAAGCTTGAGGGCGAGAGCAACGATCTGCGCGACGTAATCAAAGAACTGCGCGACTTCGAGGGCGAGTACCGCTCGACCCTGCGTTCGTACATTCAGTCGCAGCTGCGCAACCTCGACGGCTCGCCCGAGCCCGACGGCGCACCCTCCGGCCTCAACTAAGTCGGAGCGTGCAAGAGCAGACTGCTCCTGAGCAGCCCGAAACCGCGGCGTCGCCAAGACACCGCGGTTCGGCGTTGGCGCTACTGAGCCTCGCGATTATCGTGTACGCGACTGACCAGCTCACCAAGAACTGGGTGGTTGCGAATCTGCCCGAGGGGCGCAGCGTGCCCGTACTCGGCGAGTTCCTGCAGTGGTACTTCGTGAGAAACCCCGGCGCTGCCTTCTCGATGGCCAGCGGGGCGACCTGGGTGTTCACCCTGCTCGCTGCCGCCGTGGTTGGCGCGATCATCTGGCAGGTTCGCCATCTCGGTTCGCGTACGTGGGCGATCTTCTTCGCTCTTTTGCTCGGAGGCGTGCTCGGAAACCTCACGGACCGTCTCACGAGGGACCCCGGGTTTCCGGTGGGGCACGTGATCGACTTCATCTCGACCCCGTGGATGTTCCCGTGGCCGCTGAGCCCGGCGATCTACAACGTGGCTGATATCGGTATCGTCTCGGCAATGTGCCTATTCGTGCTGATCACGATTCTTGGCTTGCCGATCGACGGCTCGCCCAGGTCGCGTGGTGGCAAGAATGGTGGCGACGCTGAGGCCATCGAAAGTGAAGCCACCGACACGGATTCCACCGAAGAGGATCCCGCCTGATGGAGTACCGTTCGCTGCCCGTGCCTGACGGCCTCGTGGGCAAGCGCGTCGATGCGGCCCTCGCAGCTCTGCTCGGCTTCTCGCGCAGCTTCGCCGCCGAGGTCATCCAGGGCGGCGGCGTCACCCTCGACGGCCAGGTGCTCGGCAAATCCGACCGGCTGCACGCTGACGGCTGGCTCGAGGTCAGCTGGGCGCCGAAGGTCGGCCCACAGATCATCCCTGTTGATCTGCCCGAGCTTGGCATCGTCTATGACGACGATGATTTTGTCGTGATCGACAAGCCCGCCGGGGTCGCGGCGCACCCGTCGCTCGGCTGGGAGGGCCCGACTGTGCTCGGTGCACTCGCCGGCGCCGGCTACCGCATTGCTACTTCCGGCCCACCGGAGCGTCAGGGCATTGTGCACCGTCTCGACGTCGGCACGAGCGGGCTCATGGCTGTCGCGAAGAGTGAGATGGCGTATAGCGCGCTGAAGTGGGCGTTCAAGCGCCGTGAAGTGAGCAAGATCTACCACACGGTCGTGCAGGGGCACCCCGATCCGCTCGCTGGCACGATCGATGGGCCTATCGGCAGACACCCTGGCAGCGAGTGGAAGTTCGCAGTCACCCGCGACGGCAAGCACTCGATCACGCACTACGAGACGATCGAGGCGTTCCCCGCGGCATCCCTGCTCGAGATCCACCTCGAGACGGGGCGCACCCACCAGATCCGCGTGCACATGGCCGCCCACCGGCACCCGTGCGTCGGTGACCCGCTGTACGGCGCCGACCCGACCCTCTCGGCACGGCTCGGCCTCACGAGGCAGTGGCTGCACGCGCACGAGCTGTCGTTCACCCACCCCGTCTCGATGGAATGGGTGACGTTCACGAGCGAGTACCCGGCCGCCCTGGCGCACGCGCTCGAGGTGCTGCGCGGCTGAATCGCGGGCCCGCCGGCTGTCCGCGCGCGTAGAGCGCGTGCGCGCATTCCCCACAGCGCACGCGCCGGTCTCTACGCTCGGAGCATGGACCAGCTCACCGCCCGCCCGTGGCTAGCCTCGTACGCCGACGGCGTTCCCACCGAGATCGAGCCGGTCACGCAGACCCTCGTCGACATGCTCGACGATGCGGTCGCCCGCTACCCGCGCCGCCCCGCGCTGGAGTTCTTCGGTGCCGTGACCACCTACCGCGACCTCGGCGACCAGGTCGCGCGCGCCGCGGCGGGTCTCTGGCGCCTCGGCGTGCGGGCGGGCGACCGTGTCGCGCTGATCCTGCCGAACGCCCCGCAGCACGTCGTCGCGTTCTACGCGGCGCAGCGCCTCGGCGCGATCGTCGTCGAGCACAACCCGCGCTACACGCCGCCCGAGCTCCGCCACCTGTTCGAGGTGCACCACGCCAAGGTCGCGATCGTGTGGGATGCGATCGCCGACACGGTGGCCGAGTTCCCCTCCGACATCCGTCCCGCGCACATCGTCGCGGTGACCTTGCCGGATGCCATGCCCTGGCATCTGCGCGTGGCGTTGCGGTTGCCCGTGCGCGCCGCCCGCGAGAAGCGCGCCGCGCTCACCGCGCGTCCGAAGGCCAAGGGGGTGCGGCCGTGGGCGAAGCTGGGCGGGCGCCGCCTGCCCCGCGCCGCCGCGCGCCCGACTCTCGACGACACCGCCGTGCTGCAGTTCACGAGCGGCACGACGGGGCGCCCGAAGGCGGCGGTGCTCAGCCACCGCAACCTGCGTTCCAACGCGGCGCAGTCGGTCGCGTGGGTTCCCGGCCTCGTGCTCGGCAAAGAGGTGTTCTACGGGGTGCTGCCCCTCTTCCACGCCTACGGGCTCACGCTGTGCATGACGACGGCGCTGTCGATCGGCGCGCGGATCGTGCTGTTCCCCACGTTCGACGTGACGATGACCCTCGATGCGATCCGCCGCACGCCGCCGACGTTCCTCCCGGCCGTGCCGCCGATCTACGATGCGCTGGCCCGGGCCACGGCGCGTGCCGGCATCGACCTGTCGAGCCTGCGCAACGCGATCTCGGGCGCGATGGCGCTGCCGGCCTCGACCGTGCGGCGGTGGGAGGAGGCGACGGGAGGCATCCTCGTCGAGGGTTACGGCATGACCGAGTCGTCGCCGATCAGCCTCGGCAACCCGATGGGTCCGCGTCGACGCATCGGCACGGTGGGTGTGCCGTTCCCGAGCACCGAGATCCGCGTGGTCGACCCCGACGATCCCACCGTAGATCGGCCGCTGGGGCAGCCGGGCGAGATGCTCGTGCGGGGGCCGCAGGTGTTCCAGGGATATTGGAACCAGCCCGACGAGACCGCGCGCACGCTCCTCGCCGACGGCTGGCTGCGCACCGGTGACATCGTGACGGCCGACGCCGAGGGCTTCGTCACCGTCGTCGACCGGCTGAAGGAGCTCATCATCTCGGGCGGCTTCAACATCAGCCCGAGCGAAGTGGAGCAGGCGCTGCTGCTGCACCCCGATATCGCCGACGCCGCCGTGGTCGGTCTGCCGCGGTCGGCGGGCGGCGAGTCGGTGGCCGCTGCCGTCGCGCTGCGCGACGGCGCCGTCTTCGACGCCGAGGCGATCCGGGAATGGACGCGCGGTCACCTCACCGCCTACAAGGTGCCGAAGACGATCGTGCCGTTCGACACGCTGCCGCGCTCGCTCGTCGGCAAGGTGCAGCGCCGCGAGGTGCGCGAAGAACTGCTGCGCCGCCGCGCGCGCTGAGACCGGCGCCCCTGAGAGACGGGGGGATGCCTCGCCAGCCCGGGTCGGTCAGCGACCGCCGAAGAAGACGGCGGATGCCTCGCCGGAGAGGGCGGCGGCGATCTTGCGACGGTGGAAATCGTCGACGTCCGGCAGGGCGGAGAGGGCGAACCAGGCCACCTCGGTGAGTTCGCCGTCGGCGGGATGGGGGTCGCCCGAGAGACACTCGCAGCGGAAGACGAGATCGAGGTAGTCGACTTGGTCGCCGTTGGCGTAGGTGATCCGATCGAGCTGCTGCACGAGCGCGAGCCGGGTCGCCCGCACGACGATGCCGGCCTCTTCGAGCGCTTCGCGCACCGCGGCATCCGCCGGCTCCTCGCCCGGGTCGACGATCCCCGACACGCACTGCCACGCTCCGTTGTCGGCGCGGCGGCCCACCAGTACCTCGTCGCCGCGCACGATCACGGCCGTGACGCCGACCAGGGGCAGGGGAGCGTGGCCGATGCGCTCACGCAAAGACACGACGAAATCGGGGGTGGCCATGGCCCTCAGCCTAGGTGTCGGAGGGCCGCCGTAGACTCGTCTGGTGGCATCCGACTCCTTCGTACACCTGCACGTGCACAGCGAGTACTCGATGCTCGACGGGGCCGCGAAGATCGGCGCGATGACGCAGGCGGCCGCCGAATACGCCATGCCGGCGATCGCCGTGACCGACCACGGCAACACGTTCGCGGCGTTCGAGTTCTACAACGCGGCCAAGGCCGCCGGCGTCAAGCCGATCATCGGTCTCGAGGCCTACGTCACCCCCGGCACCCACCGCAGCGACAAGTCGCGCGTCGCATGGGGCTCGCCCGACCAGAAGAGCGACGACGTGTCGGGCTCGGGCGCCTACACGCACATGACGCTGTGGAGCCAGAACACCGCGGGCATGCACAACCTGTTCCGGCTGAGCTCGCGCTCGAGCATGGAGGGCTACTACTTCAAGCCCCGCATGGACCGCGAGCTGCTGCAGACCTACGGCTCGGGGCTGATCGCCACGACCGGCTGCCCCTCGGGCGAGGTGCAGACCCGCCTGCGGCTCGGGCAGTACGACGCCGCCCGCGCCGCGGCGGCGGAGTTCCAAGACATCTTCGGCAAAGAGAACTACTTCGCCGAGATCATGGATCACGGGCTCTCGATCGAGCGCCGCGTGATGACCGATCTGCTGCGGCTCGCCAAAGACCTCGACATTCCGCTCGTCGCGACCAACGACTCGCACTACACGCACCAGCACGAGGCCGACGCGCACGAGGCGCTCCTGTGCGTGCAGTCGGGGTCGACCCTCGATGATCCGAACCGCTTCAAGTTCGACGGCGACGGCTATTACATCAAGACCGCCGCCGAGATGCGGCAGATGTTCCGCGACCACCCCGAAGCGTGCGACAACACGCTGCTGATCGCCGAGCGGTGCGAGGTCGAGTTCAACACCGCCGCCAACTACATGCCGCGCTTTCCGGTGCCCGACGGCGAGACCGAAGACAGCTGGCTCATCAAAGAGGTCGAGGCGGGGCTGCACTACCGCTACCCCGGCGGCATTCCCGACAAGGTGCGCAAGCAGGCCGAGTACGAGACCGGCATCATCTTGCAGATGGGCTTTCCGGGGTACTTCCTCGTGGTCGCCGACTTCATCAACTGGGCCAAAGACCACGGCATCCGCGTCGGTCCCGGCCGTGGTTCGGGAGCCGGGTCGATGGTCGCCTACGCGATGAAGATCACCGACCTCGACCCGCTCGAGCACGGTCTCATCTTCGAGCGGTTCCTGAACCCCGATCGCGTCTCGATGCCCGACTTCGACGTCGACTTCGACGACCGTCGTCGCGGCGAGGTGATCGAGTACGTCACCGAGAAGTACGGCTCGGAGCGCGTCGCGCAGATCGTCACCTACGGCACGATCAAGTCGAAGCAGGCCCTGAAGGATGCCGGACGGGTGCTCGGATTCCCGTTCAGCATGGGGGAGCGCCTCACCAAGGCCATGCCGCCCGCCGTCATGGGCAAAGACATGGAGCTCGGGGGCATGTTCGACCCCGAGCACAAGCGGTACAAAGAGGCGAGCGAGTTCCGCACGCTCATCGAGAGCGATCCCGAGGCGAAGACCGTCTTCGACCGGGCCCTCGGCCTTGAGGGCCTGAAGCGCCAGTGGGGCGTGCACGCGGCCGGCGTCATCATGTCGTCCGAGCCCCTCCTCGACATCATCCCGATCATGCGCCGCGAGCAGGACGGCCAGATCGTCACGCAGTTCGACTACCCGTCGTGCGAGTCGCTCGGCCTCATCAAGATGGACTTCTTGGGGCTGCGGAACCTCACGATCATCTCCGACGCGCTCGAGAACATCCGCATGAACCGCGGCGAGGACCTCGACCTCGAGCATCTCGCCCTCGACGACCGCGCCGCGTACGACCTGCTGACCCGGGGCGACACGCTCGGCGTCTTCCAGCTCGACGGCGGTCCGATGCGTGCGCTGCTGCGCCTCATGAAGCCGGACAACTTCGAGGACATCTCCGCCGTCATCGCGCTGTATCGCCCGGGCCCGATGGGGGCGAACTCGCACACCAACTACGCGCTGCGAAAGAACGGTCTGCAGCCGATCACGCCGATCCACCCCGAGCTCGAAGAGCCGCTCAAAGACATCCTCGACACCACCTACGGCCTGATCATCTATCAGGAGCAGGTCATGGCGATCGCGCAGCGCGTCGCCGGGTTCTCGCTCGGTCAGGCCGACATTCTGCGCCGCGCGATGGGCAAGAAGAAGAAGTCCGAGCTCGACAAGCAGTACGAGGGCTTCTCGGGCGGCATGAAAGAGCGCGGCTTCGGCGAAGGCGCCGTGCAGGCCCTGTGGGACATCTTGCTGCCGTTCTCGGACTACGCGTTCAACAAGGCGCACTCCGCCGCTTACGGACTCGTCTCGTACTGGACGGCCTACCTCAAAGAGCACTACCCGGCCGAGTACATGGCGGCCCTCCTCACGAGCGTCGGCGACTCGAAAGACAAGATGGCGGTGTATCTCAACGAGTGCCGCCGCATGGGCATCAAGGTGCTCCCGCCCGACGTCAGCGAGTCGATCCGCTACTTCGCCGCCGTCGGCGAAGACATCCGTTTCGGTCTCGGTGCCGTGCGCAACGTCGGCACCAACGTCGTCGACGGCATCGTCGCCGCGCGCACCGAAGCGCCGTATGCCTCGTTCCACGACTTCCTCGGTCGGGTGCCGATGCACGTCGCCAACAAGCGCACCGTCGAATCGCTCATCAAAGCGGGCGCGTTCGACTCGATGGGCGATACCCGTCGTG
>RRZU012069585.1_pt1 | contig 18110 bp, 23 predicted proteins | sample 2165561 | NCBI WGS metagenome assembly RRZU01 (sample SAMN10456909, study PRJNA506462) | wastewater metagenome | isolation source: wastewater sludge | place: USA: Moscow, Idaho | reverse complement strand
TTATGAATACATTCACGAATGAAACTGTTCACTGAAATAATTACTGATTAATGATTGAAAAATATCAAATTGCGAAATCGATGGCAAAGGCCATGATACTTTCGCAAAGACTAAGAATGAATAAAAATGGAGGAGAAGTAACTATGGAACAAGATAATTATAAAAAAGTGTGTGAATATTGGCGGCAAAAGGCGCTGGAGTTTGACTATCAAGAACGCTATGCCGCTCTGGGGCTGCCCGGATATAATGAAAATAATTTACCAATAACTTATTTTGGCGTGGACTACCAAATTAACCGCAGCGATGCCAGCATTATCCGAGTCGATCAACCGGCAGCAGCGTTGGATTTTTGTACCCAATCAGCCATCTACCACTTATTTCATTTTTCGAAAGAAGCACCACGAAATTCCGGTAATTTTATTCCTCTCCATGAACTGCGGGGCGCAGCACCGTTTAGCCCAGCCTTTAAAAAAGCAACCCTGATACCTTTTGCCAAAACATTTGAAGGTAAGACGCCGCAATTGATTGCGGCGGCCGAAAAGCTGGGTTTTGAACGGTTAGCAAATTCAGACGCTGGCTTTCAGGCCATGGCCTTTGTTTGTATGCCAATCCGGTTTTTATTTTGGGATGGCGATGAGGAACTGCCCGCCCAGGCCACCATTCTTTTTGACGAAAAAATCACCGATTTCACCCATGAGGAAACAGTTATCGGAATCGGCAGCGATCTGGTCAATCGGCTGTTCGATGCGGCCGGGTTGAAGCGATTGGCGTAGATGATAATTGATCGATCATCAATCAGAGCGACATTAATTGCCAATTGTGATAAGAACACTCAGATCACGTAAGCCATCCCCGCTATTTTAAAGAAAAGCTTGGATTTGAGAAGCGTTGGATTATCTTGCCATAAGTCCATCCAAAAATAAACTCAATTTATAGTTAAGGTTTTCCTCAAAAGGGATTTTCGCATGACTGGTGATGGCAGATTTGATTAAACCCATAAATAGTTCAGTGATTATTTCAGTAGGAAGATCTTTTCTGAAATCACCATTTGCTTGTCCTACCTGGATTATGTTAACAAGGATATCTTTAAATTCAGTTCCGTGTGGTGGGCCCATCAGGGAAAGATGGCGGTTACATAAGTTAAATAATTGCTGATTTTCTTTAAAAATCTTTCCGATGGTTAATAGAATTTGAGCAATTTTTTCTGGAGGACTCAAGGTTGAGTGATTCAGCTCTCCCAGCGAGTCCTTTGTTTCGTCCAGATTTTTTGTCAAAACATATCGCAGAACGTCTTCCTTTGAATGAAAATAATTATAGAAGGTTCCAGTGCCAATATCCGCAGCGGTTGCGATTTCAGATATAGTTGTTTCTTCAAAGCCTTTTTCAATAAACAGTTTCATTGTCACATCGACCAGTGTATTGAGTACCTGGCGTTTTTTTCTATCTCTGCGACTGATTTCTTTTTCCATAAATTTACCTTTTCGATTTAGAATAGTTTTTAATATCATTATATCACGTTTTAGTACAATGATTAAAAAATATATCATTGACAACTCAACAAAAAGAATTTATAATAACGTTGACTAGTCAATGATAGAAGGGGTGCTAAATTGGAAATTGAAAACATGCATTTTATTATGCTCAATAATAAAATATTCCGGAACAACCAGATTCAACTGGACAAGGTGATGAAAAAATATGGTTTAAGCAGTGGTTCAATGCCCTATCTTTTCATTTTAGAAAAGAGCGAGGGCGTCAGTCTCCATCAACTGAGCCGAAAAATCGGCAATGACAAGGCCATGACCACCCGCACCATTAAACGGCTGATCGAGTTGGAATATGTTTATAAGGTAGGTAAAGATGGCGATTGCCGGGCCTATCAATTGTATCTGACCGAAAAAGCCAAAGCGGTATTACCAAAGATGCACGAGGAAACTCAGGAGATCGTCGACTTGATCTCAGTCGATTTATCACCGGAAGAAAAAGCCGTGACCCTGGCAGCGATGAAAAAAATTTTGATGCGAACCCAGCAGCTGCGAGTCGAGGAGGAAATAAATGGAAAAAACATTTGAAAAAAAATAAATGGCCGATTCTGCTGATTGTGGTCATGTCGACCTTTATGGCCACCCTCGACAGCAGTATCGTCAATGTCGCTCTGCCCCAGATGGCCCGGGCGCTGGATGTTGATACCGCTCAAATCCAGCTGGTAGTGACCAGTTATCTGATTGTCATTGTCGGGATCATTCTGATCTTTGGAAAACTGGGGGATATGCTCGGTAAAACGAGGATCTTCACCTTCGGTATTGCCATGTTTACGCTGGGGTCACTGCTTTGTGGAATCGGCAGTTCTTTTCCGGTGCTGATCGGGGCCCGGATTATTCAGGCGGTTGGTGCCGCCGCAACGATGGCCAACAATCAGGGTATCATTACCCAGGTTTTTCCGGCTACCGAGCGGGGCAAGGCGCTGGGTTTAACCGGCACATCGGTCGCCCTGGGATCGCTGGTTGGTCCCGGTTTAGGCGGAATCATTGTTGGCGCCGCCAGCTGGGAATATATCTTTCTGATCAATGTTCCAGTCGGCGTGGTGGTCTTATTTTTTGCCATCAAGCTACTGCCACGCAGTAATAAAAAAGTCACCGACCGGCTCGATATTCTGGGGGCAGCATTGTTTATGTTCAGTATTGTACCATTATTTGTAGCCCTGGGGCAGGTGCCCAGTCTGGGCTTTACCAATCCGCTGATATTAAGCGCTTTTGTTGTCTCGGTGCTATCATTTATTGCCTTTATTGTGGTTGAACAAAAACGTGAAAACCCCCTGATCTCATTGAGTATATTTAAAAATAAATTATTTTCACTGAGTATCTTCTGTGCCTTTATTACCTTTGTGGGGCTTTTCTGCAACAGCATTATCCAACCCTTTTATCTCCAGGATGTCATGAACTATGCACCGGAGCAGGCGGGACTGATTATGATGATTTTCCCCTTGGTGTTATCCGTACTGGCACCCGTCAGCGGTCATGTATCCGACAAAATTGGCTCGGAATTGTTAACCTTTATCGGTTTGTTGCTGATCAGTCTGGGTTTGTTTTTGATGTCAACCCTGACCGAACAGTCCAGCCTGATGACCATGGTGATCTTTATTGTTATCTTATCGGCGGGGATGGGCTTGTTTCAATCACCAAATAATTCGCTGATCATGTCAACCGTGGGCCGGCATCAGCTGGGGATTGCCGGGAGCATCAATGCCCTGGTTCGAAATATGGGTATGGTCTGTGGGATTGCCCTGGCCACTACCCTGCTTTACGGTAGCATGAGCGAAGAACTGGGTTATCGTGTCACCGATTATGTAGCCGGTCAGAATGGAGCCTTTATTAACGGGATGAGAAACGTCTATCTGACGGCAGCCGTGATCTGTTTTGTTGGTGCTATCTTGACACTGTTGCGACTGATTGAAAAAAAGTCCCGAACCGTAGACAACGCTGTGATCCGGGAAAATGAAATCGGCGCCGGCCAAAAATAAAGCAAGCACAAGAAATGAAAAACAGTGGATTTTTGCTAATCCGCTGCTTTTTCATTTCTTGTGCTTTCGCTTTTTTTACAGTATAATTCATCTTGATTAGCAGGAAAATTACCCGCTTTTGGGGGTATTAATTAAAATAAAGCAAGCCTTTAGGCAAAGGGACATATCAAATAAATGTTATTTGATAAGGGGGTCAAAAAAACGGGAAATGATTATTAAGTTCATCAGCATCTATCTGTTCATTGGAGTTTTGCTCCTGTCATTTATGTTTGTCAACTCTTTTGTTCGCGGTAAATCCAGCTATGCCAAGGCCTTTGGGGCCCTCAGTCTGACCTTGCAGGTTTATCTACTGGGGTATCTGGTGGAAATCAATGCCGGCTCACTTCAGGAAATGTATTTCTGGAATCAGGTTCAGTATTCAGGAATTCCCTTTTTCCCGGCGCTATGGTTGGTCGTGAGCATGCTGTATACCGGCAAGGGAAAATATCTGCAGGGGCTTGGAGGGGTGATTGTCTTTACGATTCCGGTGATCACCTTTTTATTGCGCCTGACCAATGATTGGCACCATTTATATTACAGTCAGATTGAAATACAGCAGTTTATGGGGGTCAATTATATGTTATTGACTAAGGGGCCCTGGTATTTTGTTCAGACTGCCTATGTGCTGATTACGCTGGTTTTATGCACGTGGTTTTATTTCCAACGCTATCGAAACAGCAGCGATGGTGAACACATTCAGTTTAGACTGCTGCTTTTGGCATCGGTCTTGCCCTATCTGGCCTTGCTGCTGGTGACGGTCAATATCGGCGGCATCGGCATCGACTATACCGCGATAATTCTGCCACCGTGTATTTTATTGATTAATCTGTCGTTAACCCGATATAATTTCCTGGAAATAAAAGATCTGGCCCGGGAACGGGTTTTTGAAGACAGTGGGGACGGTTTGATCCTGGTCAATCGTTTTTATCGGGTCGTCGATTTTAATGAAGCGAGTACAAATTTCTTTCGTTGGTTTAATGCGGTAATTAAAGCAGAACAGATTGAGATCTTGTTAAGGGATCATCAGGAACTATGGGAAAGTATCAGAAATGCAGAAGACGGGGTTTTTCATTTTCAGGTTGCGGGAGAAGACCGGTATGTTAATATCAAGACCAGCAGGGTTCAAAATAAACAAGAAACGATTGGTCATCTGATTACCATTGAAAATGTTACGGAGCGCGAAAGTTTGAGGCAACGGCTAACTGAAATTGCCAACACCGATGAACTGACAGGTCTGAATAACCGCCGGCGTTTTCGCGAGTGTGCGGAAGAAGCCGCTCAACGGGCCCGGGATGGTTACGAAGATTTAGCGGTACTGATGATGGATATCGATTTTTTTAAAAAAGTTAACGATTTCTATGGCCATCATGGTGGCGATGCGGTTCTGAGAGATTTCGCGACAATGTTGGGCGAGTCATTTCGGGGCAGTGATATTGTCGGTCGGATTGGTGGTGAGGAGTTTGCGGTGGTGATCTCAAATGCTGATGCTCAAAAAGCTTATGATAAAGCTGAGGATTTCCGGAAAGCGCTGGCAGAAAAGACGATCTTATTTGGTGAAAAATCGATTAGCGTCACCGTGAGTATCGGTGTGGCAGTGCTCGATGAAACAACCACTAACTTTGATGCCTTGATCAACAAGGCCGACCATGCTCTCTATCAGGCCAAGCATTTGGGCAGAAATCGAACGGTTATCGAGAATCAGAATCAAGCCTGAAGATATCAAGGTGGAGAACCCGGTTTGTATTTAAGTGGTTATAAATAATTGCGAAGCCAGAAAAGTCGCAGCAGGAACGAAATCCGCCCTGCTGCGACTTTTCTGATGTGTCTAAGCCCTTTTTTTCTGGCACGTCGGACAATAATAGGTACCGCGGCCACGAACCATTTCTTTAGTGATTGCGCCATTACAGACCGGACAAATTTTTTGGCTATGCACTTGTAACTGCAGCTGAAACAAGCCGGTAATGCCATTGGCATCAAAGGAGTGAATCGTTGTGCCGCCCTGGGCAATGGCCTGCTTCAGGATTTCGGTTGATACGGCGATTAATTCGACAACCCGCTTTTTACTGACCCGTTTCCCGGGGGTGCGGGGATCCATTTTCATCGTGAAACAGATTTCATTGGCGTAAATATTACCGATACCAGTCATGATGGTTTGATCCAATAGCAAGGCTTTAATCGGCAGGCTGCTCTTGTGTATTTTTGCGTAGATCGCTTTAGGATCGGCATCCCATGGTTCCGGACCAAGCTTGCAAAGCGGTAAATCCTGACGGTAGCTATCTTTACTGACCAGCTCTAAACGACCAAATTTACGGATATCCTGATAGCGTAATGCGGTTCCATCACTGAAGATAAAGCTAAGATGCTGATGTTTGTTTAGCGGTTCTGAAGCGTCAACGATATGATACTTGCCTTCCATCCGCAAGTGGGAAACAAAGGCATCACGATCCAGAATAAAGATTAAATATTTCCCGACCCGATCGATATCCCGGATGGTTTGGCCAGTTAATGTGGTGACAAAATTATCGGTATTACCGGTAATGATCTTGTCGTAATGAACCTGGATGGTCTTAATTTCTTTGCCGATAATAAAATTCTTTAACGTTCGGCGAACGGTTTCGACTTCTGGTAGTTCTGGCATAAGATTCACCTGCCTTAATCGCTATTATTTTTTGCGTAATCACTCTGAGTATACACCAGTTGAAACCATTGGGGCAAATGGAAAAGTGATAATTAATTATCAGCGTTTGTCTCAGGGCACACCAATACAGGCATGACGAATACCCGGCCATATTCAGGAGCCGGATTTTATAAACGTCTCGGTACGCTTCACATCAGCAAAGGTGTTTTGCAGGGCGGCCATAAAAGCGGCGTGAACAAGTTTGGCCGGAACCGGGGTGTTTTCCCAGATTAAATCTCTGGTGGTGCAGGCATCGCTTAATAATTCAATGGCGAATCCCAGTCGCTTGGCGGAACGCACCGTTGTGTCAACACACATATGGCTCATCATGCCGCAGATCACCAACTGTTCGATGGCCAATTCATTCAGCAGCGGAAGTAAATCTGTGTTGAAGAAACTATCTGGAGTATTTTTGATAATCACCCGTTCTTCGGGCAAGGGCGATTTGATATTGACGCCCGCGGTATCGGCCCTGAAAAAGGGGGCTGCTGGGTTCATGTTGATATGCTGAACATGAAAGATGGGCAGTCCTTTTTTTTTAAAGTAAGCTAAAACGCGTTGGGCGTTTTGGGCAGCGGCATCCGGCTGATTAAGCTCAAAACGGCCACCGGGAAAATAATCATTTTGGATATCAATAAGAATTAATGCTTTTTTCATTTAAAAACCTCCTCGTTTTAGAATACCGATTTTGGTTTAGTGGATTGAGCTAAATCGTTTAGCCAAATCGAACGGGCTTAAGATTCCTGATCAAACGCGGCCAGCATGACGTCAAGGGCATGAAGGACATTCATTTTTTCGTCAATCGGAATATTGTTAAAAATATCAGCAAAGAAAGTATCATTATTACTTTCAATCGTTTCAAAGATTTCAAAACCAGATTCAGTCAGGGATATCTCAACACTGCGCCGGTCTTCACGTGAAGGGATGCGTTGGACATAGCCCTTTTTGACAAGTCCGTCGACGGTGCGACTGGTGGTGCTCATATCGATAGCCAGGATGATCGATAACTCCTTTAAAGAAATGATTTTAACACGGCCGATTTCGACTAAGGCATGGCATTGGGCCAGGGTCAGAGCGGCGGCGCAGCAGCTGCCATTATTTTTTTTCAGGAGTCCCAGTTTTCGTTCCAGGATGCGGATTTGTTCTCTAAAATGTTTTGATTGTACGGGATTCATAACAGCACCTCCTATAAGATGGGTTTATTGTAGCATGTTTAATTTGCATTTACAATGTTTGATAAAAACAATAGTTGTTACTTGCAATTAAAATAACCGTGTGTTACAATTACAAACAAATTTGAAAGGACGTGTTAAACATGAATCAGACCATTAAAAAAGCTGATAACTATTTCCTGAAAACCTATAATCGCTATCCGATTGTATTAGAATCTGGGGAAGGGGTTTATCTCTATGACGATGCGGGCAAAAAATATCTTGATTTTGCTGCGGGCATTGGCGGGTTTGGAAACCATTTGTATGGAATTGTTAACTTGTGTTGTTATGCTTTTTATTTTAAAGGCATCGACCATTTGCTTTAGCATTTCAGCCTGGCTGGAAAGTTCTTCACTGGCGGCCGCACTCTCTTCAGCAGTGGCGGAATTGGTTTGAACCACCTGGGATACCTGTTCAATACCCTGGGTGATCTGGGCGATTTCCGAGGCCTGGTCGTTGGAAGCTTGGGCAATATTGCCCACTAAATTAGACACTTTCTCAATTTCGGTTAAAATTTCTTTGAGACTGGCTTCGGTTTGATCGGCAATTTGACTTCCCGCTCCAACCCTGGCGATGGAGCCTTCAATCAGAGCTGTCGTTTCCTTGGCAGCATCGGCACTTCTCGCGGCCAGATTTCTGACTTCTTCAGCAACCACGGCAAAACCTTTACCGTGCTGTCCGGCTCGAGCCGCTTCAACAGCAGCATTCAGGGCTAAAATGTTGGTCTGGAAGGCGATGTCGTCAATGACTTTGATGATCTTTGAAATGCTTTTTGATGACTCAATAATGTCTACCATAGTGGTAACCATCAAGTTCACGATCATAGGTTTTTCGGGCAGCGGTGAATTCCTGGAAGGCTGTCTTAATTTCCTCTGTGGTAAGCGTTTTCTCGATTTCTGTGACAGCGGCATCCAGTTCTGATTTTCGCTCGTCAATTTTATCGACCACACCGTTTAACCGGTTCCAAAACAGATAATGAAATATTGCTGCATTTTGTTATAAATAGTAGTAAAATAAAGAAAAACAAGGAGAGTAGCAAATGATTTCTTATCGCAAAGAGTTGCATTTTAATTTACCCAGACGAAGAGGTCTGGTCAATATTACCAGAGATGTTGAAAAAACGCTGGTAGAAAGTGGCATTAAGGAAGGGCTGATTCTGATCAATGCGATGAATATTACAGCCAGTGTTTTTATTAACGATGATGAGAGCGGCTTGCATCAGGATTATGAGGTCTGGCTGGAAAAACTGGCACCAGAAAAGCCCTACAGCCAGTATCGGCATAATGGTTATGAAGATAATGCCGATGCCCATTTGAAGCGAACGATTATGGGCCGAGAAGCAGTGGTGGCCGTCACCGCCGGCAAACTGGATTTTGGTCAGTGGGAACAGATCTTTTATTTCGAATTTGATGGCAAACGGGATAAGCGGGTGCTTGTTAAAATCATTGGCGAGTAAAGTAATTTTAAGGCAGGAATCCAATTGGGATAAAAAAGGAGCGTGAAATAGATGAGAAGCATTCTACTCGTCATTGATTACCAGCAAGATTTTGTCGATGGGGCCCTGGGCTTTCCCCAGGCGGTTCGTTTAGAGGAGCCGATCGCTCAAAAGATCTTGGAATATCGCCAGAACGGCCAGGAAATTCTGTTTACCTATGACACCCATACGGCCGATTATCTGAACACTCAGGAAGGCAGAAATTTACCGGTGGTCCATTGCATCAAAGGAACCCCCGGGTGGGAGCTTTATGGCAAGGTGGCCCAGCTGCGCCGTGATACCGATACATCCATTGAGAAGATCGCCTTTGGATCAATGGAACTGGCTGCGTATCTGGCGGCGAACCAGTATGATCGGGTTGAGTTGGTGGGGGTGGTTTCAAATATTTGTCTGATATCGGATGCCGTACTGGCCAAGGCGGCTCTGCCGGAAGCGGAAATTATTGTCGATGCCAGCTGCGTCGCCAGCAATGACGATCGTCTGAACGAGGCGGCGTTGGATGTGATGGCAAGCATGCAGATCCGCATTATCAACCGAGAAGCGCGGCAAATATAATTTTTAGAAAATACAACCAGCAAAAAGATCAAAAGCGGTTGAAATGGGGAGGAAACAATGGGAAGCAGCAAGGAATTTGCAGACTATGTCTGTGATCAGTTAACGGCAGCAGGAAACATCAGCTGTAAGAAAATGTTTGGCGAATATGGCGTCTATCTTGACGAAAAGATTGTCGGACTAATTTGTGATAATCAGTTTTTTTTAAAGAAAACGGAAGTGGGTCGAGCGATGATTGAAGAACACTTGACAACCGTTGAAGAAGGTCTGCCATACCCGGGGGCCAAGCCGCAGTTTTTGATTGAGTCCCTGGATGACCGGGAATGGCTGGGCGAATTGCTGCAGGCCAGCTATCAGGAACTGCCACTGCCCAAGCCGAAGAAAAAGAAAAAATGAGGGATCAGCAGTCTTATCATAAAACCTATAAACCATTGATCCTGTGGATGATATTATTCATAGCAGTGTGTACCTTGATACCAACGGTAATCATTCGAATCCTACAGGAGCTATTTCAGATAAACTGGGGAGCAGGCGCTGAAGTCAGAATGATCCTAATGTTCATGGTGATTGCCATTGATGGTTTAATGTGGATGATATATGTGGGGGAATATGTCTATTGGATTAATGGCGGACCCAGTTTTGAGGAAGCAAAAGTAGCGGGCAGTGAAAAAAGAAAAGCCTACGCAGCTGAACATTTAAGCGTGTTTTTAAAAATGACACTGGTTTGCTGTGTTTACATAGTAGTCAGTTCATTTTTTAGATTGCCGATGTTGATTGATGTTGTTGTGATAGCATCAGCCATTGTTGTGGCAGCGATCAAGACCATGTCGATTCGTTTTGATTGAAAAGAGTCAAAGACGAGTGAAGTGGCTATTTAAAGGGGGCTGGCAGGAATTAAATGTGAAATCAAAATGGTTCTGATGGAACGATTAACCTGGAGGCTGTGTTCAAGTAGGGTTATGATAAAGGGGCTGGTATTAGAGCGATGGAGATGACCAACGAAGCGCCCCTTGTCATAGTACTTTGAAGCCCAAAAATATTTATGATAGAATGGGAAGGACAATCAATCAATCCCACTTTATCAGAACAGGAGTAAATTTAAATGGCAATCGAAAAAGTCAGAGATTATTTCAAACAATGGAATATTGAAACCCGCATTCTGGAATTCCAGACCTCATCGGCAACGGTGGAACTGGCGGCGCAAGCGGTCGGTTGTGCCCCGGAACGAATCGCCAAAACCTTGTCCTTTAAACTGGCGGAAAAATGTGTGCTGATCGTGACGGCTGGTGATGCCAGAATCGACAATTCAAAATTTAAAGCGCATTTTAAAACGAAGGCAAAAATGCTTTCAGCGGAAGAAGTCGAGCACCTTGTTGGGCATGGGATTGGCGGCGTCTGTCCCTTTGCCGTTAACAGCAATGTGGATATTTATCTGGATGATTCACTGAAACGATTTGAGACGGTATTTCCTGCCTGCGGCAGCAGTAACAGTGCCATTGAACTGACAATAGCGGAACTGGAAAAATATTCCAATAGTGTCGGCTGGTTTGATCTGTGTAAGGGCTGGCAACCGGTCTCGTAAATAAAAATAATAGCGAACACAAATATAATGCCTAAAAAGAGGTAAGAAACAGGTATAATAACAAAAAACATTGGGAGGTAATTATGGAATTTCAAAAAGTTGTTGAATTAAGAAGAAGCGTCAGAAAATATGATCCGGATAAAAAGGTTGATGAAGCCACGTTAAAAGAAATTATCGAGGCTGCGATTTTGGCACCATCATGGAAAAATTCTCAGACCGCACGGTATTATGTCATTCAGACAGAGGCAACCCTTGCCAATTTCAAGCAAGCGTGTTTGCCATCGTTTAATGCCAGTAATTGTGCAGATGCACCGGTGTTGATTGTGACGACCTTTGTCAAGAATTCATCAGGTTTCAATCCAGATGGGGAACCGACTAATGAACTGGGAAACGACTGGGGATTTTACGATTTGGGCCTGCACAATGAAAACCTCATTCTAAAAGCTGTCGATCTGGGATTGGCTACATTAGTCATGGGCATTCGCGATGCCGACAAAATTCGCGAAATGCTGTCGATCAGTCAAGATGAAACAATCGTTTCAGTGATTGCCTTGGGATATGGTGCCCAGGAAGCGAGAATGCCGAAACGAAAAACAGCGACAGATATTGTTAAATTTTTCTAATCGATACTGTAAAGAACTGTTGGATCTGGCTGATCAGCTGCCGGAAGTGTGTATAAAGTCATGCTTTATCTTCTCTACCAGTACGATTATAGGAGAAGACAAGGTAGCAAACGATCATTCGGCACTAAGACAGAAACTTGTGTCAAAAGGATACATCGTAAAAGGGGAGCTTAACTGCAAAGGGTTTAATACCAACAGTTTTCTTAAATTCTTTGGTGGAATGAACAAAGGCAGACCAAACAGTGAGGATTTAAGGAATGAAGCGGAATTTGTGTCGAACCGGGAATGAGTATCGATCATAAAAAACGAAACGTCCCCGATGTCTCGTTACGCGTCTCCGCTAGAGGTCAACGCGTATATTTAAGATACTCGCTGGAAATGGTGGAAATGGGACAGATGGTGCACCAGGTGCGCGGCTTGTAAACCAGCGACAGGATCATACCGATAAACGTGGTGGTCATCATCATGGAATAAAAACGGTAGGACAGATGCGTCAACCAGGCTGGTAGCCTTTCAAAGATGATCAATTGAGGCATTTCAAATGGTAGCGGAATCACAATCAGAAAACGCAGGTATTCCAAAGCGGGTGAAAAGTATAGACCAACACGAATGGTGGTCATGGTGATACAGATTAGGCTGATGCCAAAATAGATAAGCATAATCCATTTCATCTTACCCTTGATAAAAAAGGCTGGTGTTTTCAACGAAAATTTCGAAGTTAGTTTACCGGTCGTGCTCAGCAGGCTGGCCCGGGGGCAATAGCCTTGACACCAGGTTTTTTTGCGGTTCCTAAATAATAAAATAAAGGGTAACATCATGCAGACGAGACCCAAAATGACAAAGTGAATATTGACAAATCCCAACGCAAAATAAGTCAGTACCAAGAGGAATAAGAATTGATTGTTTTTCATACAACAGACCTTTAATTTAAAACGAAGAACTGATCATAGAACCAAGAATGGCGCCATAAATTGCAGTTCGATAGGGTTTGGCAGTAATGGGGCAACTGCTGTTGGGGCAGCCAACCAGTTTGTAATAGAGAAGTCCCAACGCGCCACCGACAAGTGAGCCGATTATTATTTTAATATACATTTTATACCTCCGAATAAAAAATTGATAAATCAGTTGAACGTTTCTTATTGTATCAAAGACTTTTTGTGAAATCGGTGATTAGATCACAGTAAATAAACGGATAGTTCAGAAGCCCTGTTGCCAGAGGGACTTATGCTCATTTGAGAAATACACTACAAAAGGCCCTGTTTATTGAAAATGAAAAAGGAGGGATCAGAAAAGATGAAAGACAGAAAAAACATCGTATTTCTTGCCGTTGGCATGCTGCTTTCAGCAGTTTCGAAACTGTTGCAATTTGTTTATCAAGCGAAGATTGGGGACTTAATCGTTATACCGGCAGCGGTATTTTTTGTGTTGGCGATTTTGCACTCGTTGCCAGCCTTTAAAGCCTTGTATCGCACCGCTCAAGGAGCCCGACAAGCCAATATTATGGCAACCCTGGCTTGTTCGGCAGTGGTGTCATTTCAGATTATGATGATCCTGATTATTGGCAATAACAATTGGTTGGGGTTGTTACTGCTGGTGCCTTGCGTAGCGATGGGGGCACTGTTTGGGTTTAAATGGTTTCAAAATATTGTGAGGCCAAAAGGCTGATGGATGGTGGGAAAAATGTTCAGAACAATGACCGCTACGATTTTGATGAGGTTTTTTGGTGAATTGGAAAACCGGTATCAACGTCCGGATCGATGACGTTGTTTAACCAGGATCGTTATATAAAATAAACCCAAGTTTTTAAACCTGGGTTTCAGACTGAAGACAAAGGTCAGCTAATCCCGGCCTTTTTTAATTTTTGAGTTCAGTAAAAACAAAGCCTATTTCACGGGTTCCGAACGTTTCAGTGTCATAAATACCAACGGTTTTCTTAAATTCTTTGGTGGAATGAACAAAGGCAGACCAAACAGTGAGGATTTAAGGAATGCAGCGGGTATTTGCGTTGAATCTGGAGTGAGTATCGATCATAAAAACGAAATGTTCCCGCGTCTATATTTAGTAATTAACGAAATGCAATTTGCTGCTGGATACTACGAAATCAAAGGAGTAATCGGATGGATAACTACACGGATGAAGAACTGAGTGAAGCACTTAGGGAAGTATCTTCAACGATCAGTAAATGTGAAACGATGCAAGGAAAATTTGCGGAAGGAACCGCCCAGTATTCACTTCTTAGAAATAGAATCAAAGCAATGGTTATCTCAAAACTATTGATTGAAAGTGAACTATCCCATAAGGAACAAATGACAGATGACCTGGGGCAGTATACAAAAGCAGAATTAACCGAAGCACTCAGGCCAGTGGTTTCAGTTATCAGTAAGTGTGAAAAAGCACAGATGAAATTTGCGGAAGGAAGCTCTCATTATCGACGTCTTGAAAATTTAGTCAAAGCGATGGAAATTGCTAGAGCATTGATAGAGGCCCCGCTTGCTCTGGATAGAATAAATGCAAATGGATAAAAATGGCGACTTTGAATAAAATGCACAATGTAATTATATTTAAGGACAATGTCAATAAAATGGATTATAATATCTTTAAATATAAGAAAAGGGGTGACAAATTTTGGCACAAACAAATATCAACATTCGGATGGATGAAGAATTGAAAAAGAACTTTGATATGATTTGTACGGAACTGGGCTTGAATATGACAGCAGCGATCAATGTTTTTGCAAGAGCAGTGGTTCGTAAGCATGGGATTCCCTTTGATTTGACAATTAATGATGATTTTTTCTATAGTGAAGCAAACCAGGAAAGATTAAGAAAATCCATCCAAAGTCTTGAGGCTGGTAAGGGAACCATTCATGAGCTAATTGAGGCTGACGATGAATAAGGTCTGGACGGATGAGGCCTGGGAAGATTACCTATATTGGCAAAGCCAGGATAAAAAGACATTAAAGCGAATCAATGTACTTTTGCAGGATATTGACCGGAATGGTTATGAAGGAATTGGGAAACCAGAACCATTAAGGTATGAATTTCAGGGTTTTTGGAGTCGCCGAATTGATGACACCAATCGTATTGTATACCGAATAAAAGACGGTCAAATTGAAGTTGTGCAATGTCGTTTTCATTATAAATAAACGGATAAAGCAAAATGATAACCAACAAAGGGGGTCTAAATTAAAAAGGCTCCATTTGTTGGAGATGAAAAATCGCCAGATGAGATAGAGTGGTTGAACGAGCCGGCCCCTTGTGTACCCGTCTTAGTTAATATATGCCATTGATTGTGTTTGTCTGTATTCTTCAGCTAGCAGAGTTCGATTGAATTCTGCTGCTGGATCAATCTGAGTGACAATATTTTCCAATTCATCGATAGACGAATAGAAAAATTCCTTCCTCTTATTGACTTTATTGACACGTTTTTCATCCAATATTTCATGCATTTTATTTTCTAAATTTACGGCATCATCAGAGAAGATCATACTGTGAACGTCAAACTGGAAGGGTACACTTGCGCTGCCAAGTTCTTTGATACGATCAAATGGATCCAGTCTTCGTGTCATACCAACTTTATACACCGAATCGCCAAAAGAACCAAGGTTGCTGATAACATAAACACTGCCAGCCTTCCCATTTTGCAGATTAATGATCTCTTCTTTTTTCTCTTCAACGAGATCGAGTTGTTCTTGTAGCATTTTAATTTTTTCTTCTAACGAATTTAATAATTCAGCATCAGCACCGATCATTAATACTTTGACTTTCTCGATTTCAGAAACATACTTGCTTTCTTCAGCTTCGATTTGAGCTTTTTGTTTTTCCAATTCTTTTCGTTCCGCGGCTTCCTGTCTCATCTGCTCTCTGATTGCGGCCTGCTCTAACTTGGCTTGCTCTTTTTTGATATAATAGTCATATTCAATATTTGTTGCATTCAAGAAGAGGTTTTCAATTTCACCAATGAACTTTACAAGAGTTGGTGCAATATTTTGATTCCCATCAGATGCCAATTTTAAATATTTGGTTGTCATGATTTTTACACTCTCGTTGGCTGTATCGATCTTTTCATATTTAAGATTATAAAGAATATTTTGAAGTTCCGCTCGAAGAGCCATAACCATTAATTTGTAAATAGCGGCATTAGCCTTTGTATTATATCGACTTGAATAATTTAGAAGCGTTTCTTCAATAATTTTATCATTCGCCTTAAAAGCCTTGCGGAGATCTTTAAGATCCATGCTATGGAGTTTCAAAGTAACGGTAGGAGACAAATCAGAAAGATCGCTTTCGATGTTTGCAGGGATAAGCAGGTCGGATTCTCTGAGATTGAGATTTGTGTAATTTCTTAATGCATTTTCAGCAGCATGATAGAGGATTTTTACTTTCTCAAGTTTTCGTTCTTGAGAAGCAAGTGCCGATGTGGTTTTTTCTAAAGTTTCGTTCGTGTTTTTAAGTTCTTCTTGCATCTTATACTGATTATCAATGATTTTTTTGATATCTTTATCAACATTATCTTTTGCTTCCTGGAAATACTTTTCAAAAATAACTTCCTTGTTAGTGATTTTTTCATTCAGTTCTTTTAGGGTATTTTCCTTCGCTTCGACCAGTGCACTTAATTCTGACTGTCGCTTTTCTGCAATAACATCGGCTTGGGTGATCGCCTCGGATTTTGTTTTTTCAACAAATTCATTATAGAATACATCCTTATCAGTAATTTTATTATCCAATTCAGCCAGGGTCTTATTTTTCTCAATATAGTCTTGATATATTTTAAAATCTTCAGAAGTCACCTTCTTTTCAAAACCAGTTTTTAATGCCGTAAAAACAATTGCAGTAATTAAAATTGGAAGACCAATTAAAAAGAGTGAACCAATACCGCCAACTACGTACATTGCAGCTAAAAGCCAAGAATTATAATACCATTTTTTCAACGTTAGTACCCCCTAAAATAAGATAAGTTTATTATACGTCAAATATTGAGAATTGAAAAAGACTTTCTCAAAGTTGCAAGATTCTCAGAATTTTCAAAAGCACAAAAGAACCGTCCCCTTGTGCTATGCTTTGGATGGAATAAGTGGTGATATATAATAAATAAAAATGGGTAGAACAAGAAATTAGCCTGCTTAATGTGGAACGGATATGACGAACGAAACGTACCCATGTGCTAGGGGAATGTGACAAATGAAACGTCCCCGATGTTACTAAAAAATTGAAGCACTCCCCCAAAGACGCTGGAAACCTGCATAAATAATGGGTTTTGAACGTTTCTTTTATTAGAGAATGACTTCTCCTTTTTCGACACTGGTAATGGATGGCGTACCATCTAAGGTGACATGCATCTGTGTTTCGGAAGATTTCCATTCAAAATCGGACCAGCTAACGCCTTGAGTGGCAGCATTGCTTTTGCTTGTTTCTTCATTACCTGTTGTTTCAGTCTGTCTTTCCTGACTTTCTGCCATAGCCTTTGCAGCCATTGCCATCGCATAAAGCTGCGGACTTGTTTCCATCAATTTTTTCAGGTCAGAACTGGATACTTTTCCGCCAGCAGAAATTTTAGCGGCGATTTCAATCGCTTCCGCAAAATCTTTGTAGGCACTTGCCCATGCTTCGCTTTGTTGTTTGGCGACCGCCAGATCATGCGCCATAGTAGATTGATAAAACGCGGCTTCACGGTCAGCTTGTGCCTGTTTATCTATTTCAGTTAATTGCTTTTTCAAATCATTAGAAAGCGGGATATCGACACCGTTAACGGTAAGATAGCCCCTCGAAATAGCTCTGCTTACCATCGCTGAATCAGAAAAATGGATCACATAACTGTTTGCTTTCTCGCCCTTTGTTATTCCAAGTGAGTCTTTTCCTGATGTGGCACGCATCGTCTCGTCACTTCCCGGCGTTTGATAGGCTTCTTTTGAAATATCAAGCGTATCCGTTTTTTTTGAAACTGCCTGGCTGGATGGTTGGCTTTTCGCCATCGATTTTTGCTTTTCGGTCATTTGAACGGAGCTGCTATAGAAATTTTTAACAACAGCATTTATTTTCATCGAAACATGGCCCCCTTTTGTGAATAAGTGTGTCTTTATGTTCAATATCTATTTCTGTTATCGGCAATAATTCTAATTTCCTTAATATCGCCAACATTTAATCCGCAATATTACTGCTCCCGAACCGTCCCCGATGTCTCCAAATAAACGGGGAGAAAATGACTTCACCTAAAGTGACTGGTTCTTTTGAGAAAAAGGAAGGAACAGGGAAGGAACAGTGCCCGACACCAACTTATATTGATCGGAATGGTTATGAAGGAATTGGGAAACCAGAACCATTAAGGTATGAATTTCAGGGTTTTTGGAGTCGTCGAATTGATGATACAAACCGTATTGTATACCGAATAAAAGACGGCCAAATTGAAATTGTG
>RRZU012306084.1_pt1 | contig 18117 bp, 18 predicted proteins | sample 2165561 | NCBI WGS metagenome assembly RRZU01 (sample SAMN10456909, study PRJNA506462) | wastewater metagenome | isolation source: wastewater sludge | place: USA: Moscow, Idaho | reverse complement strand
TTGCATCTCTTGATGCTCTTATTATTCTAATAACTTCATCTATATTATCTAATGCTATTTTAAATCCTTCTAATATATGTGCTCTTCGTTCTGCTTTATCTAATTCAAATTGTGTTCTTCTTGTTACAACTTCATATCTATGTTCCAAATATTTTTGTAACATTTCTTTTAAGTTAAGTACTCTTGGAATATTATTAACTAATGCTAACATTATTATTCCAAATGTATTTTGTAAATCTGTATATTTATATAGATTATTAAGCACTAATTCTGCTTCTTCTCCTCTTTTTATTTCAACCACAACTCTTATACCATCTCTATCTGATTCATCACGTAAATCTGATATACCTGTTATCTTTTTTTCTCTTACTAATTCTGCTATTCTTTCTATAAGTCTAGCTTTATTTACTTGATATGGTATTTCTGTGATTATTATCGATTCTTTTCCTGTTTTTGATTTTTCAATTTTAGCTTTTCCTGCTACTCTTACTTTTCCTCTTCCTGTTCTATACGCATCATAAATTCCTTTTTTTCCATTTATTACTGCTCCTGTTGGAAAATCAGGTCCTTTTATATGTTCTATTAGACCATCTATTGGTATTTCAGGATTATCTATTAATGCAACTATTCCATCACATACTTCTGTTAAGTTGTGTGGTGGTATGTTTGTTGCCATTCCTACTGCTATTCCTGTTGATCCATTCAATAATAAGTTTGGTAATTTTGCTGGTAGCACTGTTGGTTCATCTAAACTTTCATCAAAGTTTTTACTAAAATCTATTGTATTCTTATCAATATCACTTAATAATTCAGATGTTATTTTAGCCATTCTTGCCTCTGTATATCTCATTGCTGCCGCACTATCTCCATCTATTGATCCAAAGTTTCCATGTCCTTGTACTAATTCGTATCTTGAGTTAAAGTCTTGTGCCATTCTTACCATTGAATTATATACTGCGGAATCTCCATGTGGGTGATACTTACCTAGTACTTCTCCAACTATTCTTGCTGATTTTTTAAATGGCTTATCGTTTGTCATTCCCATTTCATTCATAGCAAACAATATTCTTCTATGAACTGGCTTCAATCCATCTCTCACATCTGGTAATGCTCTTCCTACAATTACACTCATCGAATAATCTAAATACGATGCTTTTATTTCATCTTCTATGTATATTGGTTTTACATTTGACAATTTTGTTTCTTTTGTGTCTTCAAAAAGATTATCATTATCTTCGTTATCATCAATACTATTATCCTCATTTAATGAATTATCTAATTCATCATCTTTTATTTCATCAGACATTTTTCACCTCTTTTTTCTTTATATATTCTATCTAATATATATAATTTTATTTTTTAGTTTTTCACGTGAAACATATTTTATATATCTAAATTTCTTACATAATTTGCATGTTCTTCTATAAATTGACGTCTTGGATCAACTTTATCTCCCATTAATATATCAAACATTTTATCTGCATACGTTGCATCTTCTAATGTTACTTTTAGCAATGTTCTAACATCTGGATCCATTGTAGTTTCCCATAATTGATCTGGATTCATTTCTCCTAAACCTTTATATCTTTGTACTGAATATCTTTTATTTTCGCCATCTAATATACTTGTTATTTTTTGCATTTGAGAATCTGAATATGCATATTTTATAGTTTTTCCTGCTTGTACTTTATATAATGGTGGTTGTGCTATATAAATATATCCTCCATTTATAAGTTCTCTTAAATGTCTATAGAAGAACGTTAACATTAATGTTCTAATATGTGCTCCATCGACATCCGCATCTGTCATTATTATTATTTTATGATATCTTAATTTTTCTATATCTAATTCTTCTCCGATTCCAACACCAAATGCTGTTATCATATTTCTTACTTCACTATTTTCTAATGCTCTATTTAATCCTGATTTTTCAACATTTATTATTTTCCCTCTTAATGGTAATATTGCTTGAAATCGCCTATTTCTTCCTTGTTTTGCTGAACCTCCTGCAGAATCTCCTTCGACTATGTATATTTCTGATTCTATAGGATCTTTAGATGAACAATCAGCTAATTTTCCAGGAAGCGATCCTACTTCTAAAGAACTTTTTCTTAACACTAATTCTCTCGCTTTTTTTGCTGCTTCTCTAGCTCTTTTAGACATCAACATTTTTTCAACTATATTTGTCGTTTCTTTTGGATGATCCTCTAAGTACATTTTTAAAGTATTTCCAACTATATTTGATACAATTCCAGTTACTTCACTATTTCCTAATTTTGTTTTTGTTTGACCTTCAAATTGTGGTTCAGGTATTTTTATGCTTAAAACACACACTAATCCTTCTCTTACATCTGATCCTTGGAATGTTCCATCTTTATCTCTAACTAAATTTAGTTGTTTTGATACTTCATTTATCGTTCTTGTAAGTGCTGTTCTAAATCCACTTACATGTGTTCCACCTTCATGTGTATTTATATTATTTACGAATGAGTATACTTGCTCTCTTTGAGAAACTGTATACGTCATTGCTATTTCTACTTCTGCAAATTTTGCTGATACAGTCTTTTTAGAAAATGAAGCATCTTCATTTTGTATTTCTACTTCTTGTTCTGGCTCTAATTCATATGTATCACTCATATATATTGTATCTTCTATTATTTTGTTATCTTCTACTATTTCAGTTAAAAAGTCTCTTATTCCACCTTCAAAGAAGAATTCTTCTTCTCTTATTTTATCTTGCTTTCTTTCATCTTTAAAAAATATTCTAAGACCTTTATTTAAATATGCTAATTCTTTTAATCTTGTTTGTAACACTTCATATTCATAAACAAGTGTCTCAAATATTTCATAATCTGCTTTAAATTTTATGATTGTTCCATGTTGTTCTACTGGTGCTTCTCCTGTTTGTTCTATATCTCCTCTTGGAACACCTCTATCAAATGTTTGTCTCCATACTTGTCCATCTCTTGTAACAGTAGCTTCAAGCCATTCTGAAAGCGCATTAACTACCGATACCCCAACTCCATGTAATCCTCCAGACACTTTATAGTTACTTCCATCAAATTTTCCACCTGCATGAAGTACTGTTAAAACAACTTCTAATGTTGATTTTCCTGTTTTGTGTTTTGCTACAGGAATTCCTCTTCCATTATCTTCTATTTCTATAATATTATCTTCTAATATTTTTACTGTTATTGTGTCACATACGCCAGCTAATGCTTCATCAACACTATTATCAACAATTTCCCATACTAAATGGTGAAGACCTCTTATTGATGTTGAACCTATATACATTCCTGGTCTTTTTCTTACTGCTTCTAATCCTTCGAGTACTGTAATACTTTCAGCACCATAATTTTCAGCCATTTTAAACCTCCATTTTCTTTTTCATACCTAGTATTTTAACATATCTAATGTATTTTATCAAATATAGTTAAATACTCATTTTATAATATTCTGCTTCTTTCGTTCTTCCTAACTTTTTTAATACATTAATCATTAATTTTAATATTTCTTCAGAATATGATTTTATTGAAAGTGCATGTTCTAATTCTATCAATGCTTTTTCATAATCTTTTAAAATTATATAAAGATTTGCTCTATCTACAAATAATGAAGAATCATTATAATAAAATTCCTTTGCTTTATTTAAATATTCTAATGCTTTGTCATAATCTTTCATTTTTATTAAAATTTTATGTGCTTCTTCATAATATGTTACTTCACTTAATTCTTTTATCAAATAATCATAATCTTCAAATGCCTCTTTATATTTTTTCATATTAGTATATGCTTCAGCTCTATTCAATCTTGCATTTATATAATTTACATCTAACGATATAGCTAAACTAAAATATTTTACTGCTTTCGAATTTTGTTTCATTTGTAAATAAGATAGACCTATGTTTCTTTTTATAAATGCTTTGTCTTCTCCTTCAAGTTTATCTACAATTAAATAATACTTTATTGATTCTTCAAATTCTTTTAATTTAAAATAGCATATTGCTATTTCTAAGTTTGCTTTTATTTTATACTCTTCTAATTCTGTTTTTTGTAATATTTTTTTATAGTTTTTTATACTTTTTAATGTCTTTCCTTCTTCTTTATAAAGATCTGCCATTCTATCTAAATATTCTATCTCATCACCATTATCTTCATATTTTTCTTTTATCATTATTCTTAACTGTTCATATTTTTTAGCCATCAACATAATTCTCGTCTTAGAATTAAATACCTTATCTATTTCTTCTTCTTTATCACTTATACTATCTAATATTTTTAATGCTTCATCATATTCCTCTAAATTTTCTAAAACATAAGCATAATTAAAATAATACGTTAAATTATCTTTATCTATATTAATTAAACTTTCACATACAGCCTTTGCACGATCAAAATTACCAATCCACGTAGAATATTTTCCTTCTAAATTCAATGCTTCTTCTTTATATTCTGATCTATTTTTATAATCTATTAATAGTATTTCAATTTCATTAAATTTATTATTTTCATATAATATATCGAAAAATCTTTCATAATAATTTGTTGTTGTATTTTCCATATTTATTATTATATTATAATCATTTATTACTTCTTCTAAATCACCTTTTAATTTTTTTATTTCCGCTCTTTGTGATAATAATATTATATTTTCTGAATCTTGTTCTATCATTTTATCATATATTTTTATAGCTTCGTTATATTCTTCCTTTTTTACATAAATATTTACTTTTCTAATAATAACATCTATATTTTCTGGATTTGTAATCATTAATGATTCATATATTTTTATTGCATCTTGCTCTCTATTCATTTGTTCATATATTTTTGCTTTATCTAAATATCCAGCTACCTCTTGTGGTTTTACTGCTATTGCTCTATCTATATATTCTAATGCTTCATCATATTGTTCTCTATGCATATATATTAACCCTTTATTTAATATTGCATAATAGTTTTGTGGATCTATTTGTAAATATTCATCATATGCTAATAATGCTTCATCATATTTTCCTAATCCGTGATATATATATGCACGTTCAAATAATACTTCTAAATTTTGTTTATCTATTTTATAGGCTTTTTCTGAATATTCTAAAACTTTATCATTTTGATCCATTTCTCTATAAATTCTTAATAATTTTAATACTATATCTATGTTATTTGGATTTATTTCTAATGCTGTTTCTAAATATATTAATGCATCTTTATTTCTTCGTTCATAAAATGCTTTTTCAGCTTCTAACACTAATTCTTCTACTGTCATTTTATATTCCTTTCATATAAAATTGATTTTTACGATATTATTTCTACATATCTTTCTTTTAATTCATCAAAGAATTTATTCTTATTTCTTTTTTCTATTTTTTTCATATGTTTTTCAAGTTCTTTTTCTATTTTTTCTATTATTTCTATCTTATTATCATTTGATTTTATTTTTTTATTTAATAATTTAGGTATTGTTATTTCTACTTTTTTTTCTTTTTGTTTTTCTAATATCATTTTCATTAATAACAATAATCGAAATTTTGAAAATATTTTATCCTCTATATTTTCGTTATTCCATACATCTATTTTATCGTTAAAATATTTTAACGCTTTTTTATTTTCATTGTTCATTAAATAATAAGTTATTCCTTCTATAATATCAAATTTATTATTATTTTTTAATTTTTTTAATTTATCCATTATTTTTTTTGATTCTTCTGTTTTTCCTAATTTATATTTGATAGATGCTATAATTGGATATGATTTTTTTGGTATTACATCACATTTCAATGTTCCATCTAATATTTCATTTGCATGCTCATTTGCATTTATATAATCTCTCTCTAAAAATAAATAATAAACTAACCAATGCGCAATACATGCATCACAATCAGATAAATAGCCTTCTTCTTTTAATACTTCTTTTAATTGTAAATATACCTCTTTAGCTTTTTCTTTCTCACCTAAATTGAAATAAACATCTAATGATAGTTTTAAAAACCCCTTATTATCATTATAATCTAAAAATTTTCTTTCAATCTTTCTCAATTCTTGTAATACAAATTCTTTTGAATAATTTAAATCATCTGTTATTTCTTGTACATACCATTTATAATACCAATTTTTAGTATATGAATATAATGTATTTTCATCTATTGTATGTTTTGATATCATTTCTTCTATATATTTTATTACATCTTCTCCATAATTAGATGCATCTGGAATTATTTTTAATAATATTTCTAAATTTAATCTTTCATCTTTTAATGACTTGACATCTTCTTTTAATTTAATAAGTTTTTTAAATAATACTTTATCTTCATTTGCTTTTTGTTTTTCATATTTTATTAAAAAACTATATGCTCTTTCTCTTAACTCATGGTTTTTATTTGACATATTTTATAACTCCTTTTATTTCTCTTTTAAAAAACTATACTATTTACAAGTTTTGAATATTCATTTATTCTCATATTTAATGCTCTATTTGTATAAGAACTTATATACACATTTTTTTTTGTAAAAATTAATGTTCGTTTTTCTTTTTTTGATATATCAATTAAATTTTTATATTTTAATATTCTATTATTATCTTTATTTTTAAAAAAATCATTATAATCTATAATCAATTCTACTTCTTTTAATGATATAAAAAATTTATTTTCTAAATATAAATACATTTATTTTCTCCTTGATAAATATGTATTTCTATTAACTGTTTGTTTTATCATAAATATTGTTTCTTTTTTTACAATATTTGATATCATCTCATCTTCTGTTCCTATTTTATACTTCACATATTTATCCATTATATCTTTATATTCTTTTAATATTTCTTCTTTTTTTTCATGATAAAAGCTATCTTCTTTTAACACTTCTTTATGTTTATTAACTAATTCTATTAAATCATAAAAAAAATCTTGAGATATTATATCTCTTGCTCTATTATATATACTTTCTGATATTTCTTCTCCTGCTAAATAACTAGCTTTTCTTATATCTATTAATGGATTTACATATATTATTTTTTTTACTTTATTTAATTTATCTTCTTCCTTTTTATTTTTACATTTTATACATTTTTTTTCATTTAATTTAGGTAAAAATAACTCATTACATTCAATACAATATATTAGACCACTTTCTAATAATTGTTTTTCTTCTATTTTCTTTTTTATTGCTATTTTTTTTACTCTTTCTTTTATTTTTAAGTCATTATCTTTAATATCTATTTTATCTATCTCTAATTCTATTTTTTCTTTTTCTTCATTACTAATTATACTATCTTTTTCGCTTATTTGTATATCTGTATATTTTCTTATTATTTCTTTTTCTTCTTTTTCTTCATATTTTACTTTTACATATTGATAATAATTTTTATATAATCTCAAATTAATTTCAAAAACTATGTTTGATCCTATTTCTATTTCTATATTTTTTAATATCACATCTTTATGCATTTGTAATTCTTGTAAAAGGACATTATCTTTTACATCTATAAGTAATTTACCATTACTAAAAAAAACAGGAAAAGAGTTTTCTGCTATTATCTCCCCTACAACCTGTTTCCATTTTATTTTTATCATACTCATATAATATTTATCATTTTTTATTTCTTTTCGATTATTTACTATATCACTCATTTTACTATATTTTATCATATTCCATCACAACACCTTTATCTACAATAAATTTTTTACCTTTTATCCCTAAATCTTCAGTTGCTGTTATAAAACATTGGGTTTTCCTATTTTCAAAATATTCTAATATACTTTTTTTTCTCTTTTCATCAAAATATGAAGATATATCATCCATCAAAAATATTGGATTTTCATTTGTTTCTTTAACTAATATATCAATATCTGATATTTTTAAAGAAAATATTATAGATTTTTTTTCTCCTTGAGATGAATATGATTTTGCATTTTTACCATTTAATTCAAATATAAATTCATCTTTCTGTGGTCCTATTAAACTGTGACCTATATATTTTTCTCTTTCTTTTTTTCTATTTGCTATTTCTATAAATTTTTGTTCTATTTCTTCATATGATAATTTATCTATATATCCTAAAAAACATTCATATTTTAATTTTAATTCAGATTTTTCATCAAATAATTTTCTATAGTTTAAATTTAATAAAATTGAAATTTTTTTTACATATTCTCTTCTATTTATTAATATTTTTGTTCCTTCTTTTATAAATTTTTCGTTATATATTTGATATATATCTGTATTTTCCTTTTTATCTTTTATTAATTTATTTCTTATTTTTAATATTTTTTCAAAGTCTACTAGTGATGTTAAATACTCTCTTTTTGCTTGAGATATTTCATAATTAAAAAAACTTCTACGTATTTGAGGGCTACCTATTATTATTTCAATATCTTCTGGTATGAATGATATAATATTTAGTAACCCTATATAATCTACATATTTACTTTTATTTTTATTAACATAAAATTCTTTTTTTTCATTATTTACATCTATTGCTATATTTTTCTTATTATCTTTTGTTGTATATGATCCAAATGTTATAACTCTATTTGAATTATATCTAACTAATTCTTTTATTTTTTTTGTTCTAAAACTTCTTCCTGTTCCTAAAAAATAAATTGCTTCTATTAATGATGTTTTTCCTTGACCATTTTTACCATATATCAGATTAAATTTTTCATCAAATAAAATTTTATCATCATTTAAACATCTAAAATTATTATAACTTAACTGAGTTAATTGCATAATTAACCTCTTTTTATTTTAATTTTATTATCAAATAACTCCACAGTATAATCTTTGTATATTTTTCTTCCTCTTCTTAATTCAACTTCATCGTTTACTTTAACATTACCTGTTAATATTAAATCTTTTGCTTCTGCTCCTGAAGAAACTAGATTAGCCCATTTAAGTAATTGATCTAATTTTATAAATTCTGTATTTATTTCTATTACTTCTATTTTTTCCATATTTTTTCCTCTATTCAATTATTCAACTATTTTTTGTCTTAAATTATCTATTTCTTTTTTAAATGTAAATTCATCATTTATTCTTGTTTCTACTTTTCTAATACTGCTTATAACTGTACTATGGTCTTTTCCGCCAAATAATCCACCAATTGCACTTAAGTTCATATCTAATTTTTCTTTTAATAAAAACATTGCTATTTGACGTGCATTTACTATTTCTTGTTGTTTCTTCTTTGCTTTCATATCTGATATTTCTATATTATAATACTTGGAAACTTCACTTATTATTTTTTCAGCTGTTATTTTTGACTGCTGTATTTTTATTTTATTAGCTAATTCTTCATGTGCTAAATCAAGTGTATATGGTTGTCTAAGTAAACTTGCTCTTGCTATTATCCCATTGATTACACCTTCTAATTCTCTAACATTTGAACTTATTGACGACGCTATATACTCGATTACATCACTTGGTATCAATGCATTTCTTTCATTAGCTATATTTTGTAAAATTGCAATTCTTGTTTCATAATCTGGTTGCTGTATTTCTACCGATAACCCAGAAATAAATCTCGATTCTAATCTTGATGATAAGTTTTTGATCTCTTTTGGTAATCTATCTGATGACATTATTATTTGCTTTCCTTGTTCTTGTAAAGCATTAAAAGTATGAAAAAATTCTTCTTCGACACTTCCTGATCCTTGACCGAAAACACGCTCAAAAAATTGTATATCATCTATTAAAAGAATATCTAATGTTCTAAATTTATCTCTAAAATTTTGTACATTTTGTATTTGATTTGACATATGACCTGCTCTAAGTGAACTTATATATTCATTTGAAAAATTTTCTGATGATGAATATAAAACTCTTTTTGATGGATCTCTTTCAAGTATTGCATTTCCAACCGCTTGCATTAAATGTGTTTTTCCTAACCCTGAACCTCCATAAATAAGTAATGGATTATAAACAGTACCCGGATGTTCAACTATTGCAAGACATGCAGCTTTAGCTAGTTCATTATTTTTCCCTACAACAAAGTTGCTAAACTTACTTTTTGGATTTAAATTATTTATAACTCTTTGTTGCTCTGATGCTATTTTATAATAATTATCAAACTTAGGAATCTCTCTTTTTACACTATATATAATATTACTTATATCATCTGCCAAAACAGATACAATTTCTATTATTTTATCTTTAAATTTAAATTCAACTTGCTCTTTAAGCCATTCTGACTCTATATTTAAATATAATTCATTGTTTTCTATTTTATCTGACTCTATATTTTGAAAAAATGTATTATAATCATTTTCTGTTATTTGCATTTTTAAAATTTTTGTAACCTTATTCCATAACGATTTTGCTTCTTGCATAGTAAAACTCCCTATAAATATTGAATGTGATATGAATATATCATAAAAAAATAAAATAAGCAAGGAATGAAAGTAATTAACTTTCCAACATAATAACCCACATTTCCGAATAAATTTAATAACTTTTATTTAACTTTCCCACATTCCCATAAAGTTTTCCACATCAACTTTATTTCAATAAATTCAAAAAAAAAACATAGATTGTGGATTATTTTTTTTCATATGGATAAAATGTTAATTTTTTTTGAAATGTTTTTTTTAAATAATTATAAACATAATTTATAACATAAAAAAATAGATTAAAAGTATTATAAATTAAGCATTTCAACATTACAACATCATAAATACGAATAATATGAAAATAATGTATATAATATCTAAATAATATAAAATGTGAAAATGTAGAAACATTATATACTTGACTTTTTAGTTTTTTTTTTATATTATACATTGTAAAGCAAAAAAATATGAACTTTATATAATATTAAATAATTTAAATATAGAAAGGAAACAAAAATGACAAAAAGAACATACCAACCTAATAAAAGAAAAAGAAAAAAGGACCATGGATTCAGAGAAAGAATGAAAACTAAAAATGGAAGAAATGTATTAAAAAGAAGAAGAGCCAAAGGTAGAAACAAATTATCAGCATAACCCAGTGATTAAAAATGTACACCGGGTTTTTAAAAAATTAAATATTACTAGGAATTATATGAATAAAATAAAAAAAACAAGAGAATTTGAATATATATATAATAATTCAAAAAAGATACATACTAAATATTTTATTATATTTAAATCTAAAAATAACAAAAATGAAAAAAATTTTGGATTTGTATCTAGTAAAAAAACTGGTAATGCTGTACAAAGAAATAGAATTAAAAGAATAACAAAAGAAACTGTAAGATTAAATGAAAAAAGATTTGAAACAAATTATAATTATATATTTGTAGCTAAATCAATTTTAAAGAATAATAAAAATATAATAAATTATGCTGAACTTAGTAAAGATATAGTTAGGATTTTAAAATGAAAAAAATACTATTATTTATAATAAAAATATATCAAAAATATATATCAGCGATGACACCAAGAACATGTAGATTTTATCCAACATGCTCAGAATATTCATATCAATCAATATTAAAATATGGAGCTATAAAAGGCTCTTATTTGTCTTTAAAAAGAATTTTAAAATGTCATCCATTTAATAAAGGTGGTTATGACCCAGTTAAATAAATTAGGAGGATTTTAAAATGGCGGCCAGTAAAGGTGGATTTATGAGAATACCAGCATTAGAGATAGCATTTGCATCAATTTTAACTCTAATAGCTAAAATAGTAGGAAACTATGGAATTGCAATAATAATATTTACTATTCTTATAAGATTATTATTATTACCATTAACATTAAAACAAGAACAATCAATGAAAAAAATGAGAGATATTCAACCTGAATTAGACAAAATAAAAGAGAAATATAAAGATGATCCAAAAGAATTTCAAGCACAAACAGCAGAAATATATAAAAAGCATGGTGTAAATCCATTATCAGGATGTTTACCAATACTTATACAAATGCCTTTATTTATAGCTATGTTTTACGTATTTAGTGGAACATCAGTTCCAAATACAGCATCATTTTTATGGTTTAATTTAAAACAACCTGATAAATTATTTATTGCAGGAACATTTGCATTTAATTTATTACCTGTTTTAAATACAATTGTTACATTCGTTCAACAAAAAATGATATCAAAAGCATCTAGTGGTCAAGCAACGAATCCAACTATGCAATCAATGATGTATACAATGCCAATACTTATGTTAGTTTTATTTTATAATATGCCTTCAGGAGTTACATTATATTATTTTATATCAGGACTACTATCATTACTTCAACAACATTTCATTATGAAAGGGAGAAGTTAATATGGATAAAATTATTTTAAGTGCTCAAAATGAAAATGAATTAAGAGAAATGTTATCAAAAACAATGCATTTAGAAGAAAATGAAACATATAAAATAATAGTAATAAACAAACCTAAAAAAATATTATTTTTTAATATAAAAGGAAAATATGAAGTACAAATTATTTTAAAATCAGAATTAGAAAAAGAAGTTAAAGAAAAACAAAATAAAGAAAAAGCTCAAGAACAAAAAAAGAAACAAGAGTTAAATAAAAATAAAGATAAAATAAGAAGTTTTTTTAAAGAATTTATAGTTAATTCAAATATAGATATAAAAATTAAAAATATAAAACAAGAAAATGGAAGATATGTTGTTAACTTAGAAGGTAAAGATGTAAAATATTTAATAGGAGAAAAAGGATCAACATTAAATAGTTTTGAATACTTATTATCAATGTCAAAAACATTGAATGATATAAAAATATCAATAGATTCTAATAATTATAAAAATAAAAGAGAAGAATCACTACGTGACTTAGCAAGAAAAAAAGGTGAAAAAGTACTAGAAACAGGAAAATCAATAAAGCTAAATCCAATGTCAGCAAGAGAAAGAAAAATAATACATGAAGAAATATCTAAAATGAAAGAATTAGAAACAGAAAGTGTTGGAGAAGAACCAAAAAGATGTTTAGTCATAAAAAAAGCGAAGAGGTAATAAAAAATGTTATTTGATACAATAGCAGCTATATCTACACCTAGAGGTGAAGGTGGTATAGGAATAATAAGAATTTCAGGTGAAGATTCATTTGAAATATTAAATAAAATATTTATTTCAAAAAACCCAAATAAAGATTTGGGTTTTTATAAATTTAATTATGGATTTATAAAAGATAATGAAAATATAATAGATGAAGTTATGGTAGTTAGAATGAAAGCTCCGAAAACATATACGTGTGAAAATATTGTTGAAATAAACTGCCATGGTGGTTATTTAATAACAGAAAAAGTATTAGAAGTTGTTTTAAAAAATGGAGCAAGACATGCTGAAAAAGGAGAATTTACTAAAAGAGCATTTATAAATGGAAGAATTGATTTATCACAAGCAGAAGCTGTAATGGATATAATTCAAGGAAAAACAGAGAAAAGTGTTTCATTATCATTAAATCAATTACGTGGTGATTTGAGAGATAAAATAAATCAATTTAAAAAAGCATTACTAGATGTAACAGCTCATGTAAACGTTGTTTTGGATTATCCTGAAGAGGGAATAGATGATCCACTACCATCAAATTTACGTGTTGATTTAGAAAAGGTATATAAAAATGCAAATATACTTATAGAATCATACGATAAAGGGAAAAAGATAAAAGAAGGAATAAAAACAGTTATAGTAGGAAAACCAAATGTAGGAAAATCAACATTACTAAATTCTTTATTAAGAGAAGAACGTGCAATTGTAACTCATATACCAGGAACAACAAGAGATATAATAGAAGAAGTAATAAATATAAAAGGAATTCCATTAGTATTAGTAGATACAGCAGGAATTAGAGAAACAGAAGATATAGTTGAAAATATAGGTGTAGAAAAATCAAAACAACTTATTGAAAAATCAGATCTTGTATTATTAGTTTTAGATGCATCTAGAGAACTAGAAAATGAAGATTTAGAAGTGATGCAAATAATAAAAGAGAATAATAAAAAATCAATTGTACTATTAAATAAAATTGATTTGAATCAAAAAATAAAAGAAAACAATTTGGAATTAGAGGATATAGTAAAAATATCAGCTAAAGATGCAATAGGTATAGAAGAAATGGAAGATAAGATATATTCGTTTATATTTGAAGAAAAAATAAGTGACTCTTCAGAAACATTAATAATAACAAATGTTCGTCACAAAACAGCATTAGAAAAAACTAAAAATGCAATTTTAAATATATTTGAAACAATAGATACAGGAATGCCTATGGATTTAATTTCAGTTGATTTACGAGAGGCATTAGATGCATTATCAGAAATCACAGGAGAAATAAGTTCAGAAGATGTATTAGATCATGTATTTGGAAATTTCTGTGTAGGAAAATAAATTTTTAAATAAAAAATAAAATATGATACAATAGTAATTAATAAAATTTAAAAAGGTGAAAATATGAGAAAAATAGTTATTGCAAATAATAAAGGTGGTGTTGCTAAAACAACAACAGCATATAATTTAGCATCATATTATGCTAAAAAAGGAAAAAGAGTATTAGTTATTGATTGTGATCCACAAGGAAATTTAACAGATGCACTAGGAATAGATCCAAATACGTTAGAACATACAATATTTGATGTATTAACAAATAAACAAATAAAAGAATATATGATAAAATTACCTCAAGCATCTAATTTTTATTTAATTCCAAGTAATTTAGAAAGTGAAACAATAAATATCAATTTAGCAAATCAGCCTAAAAGAGAAACTATATTAAGAGGTATTTTAGAAGAAGTAAAAGATGAATTTGATATATGTATAATAGATACATCACCATCGTTATCAATATTAACATTTAATGCAATTGTAGCAGCAGACAGTGTTTATATGACATTAAGAGCTGGATATTTCGAATTAAGAGGAGCAGGATTATTAACATCAACAATAAATGAATTAAAAAGTGACTTAAATAGTAATCTTGAGATAAAAGGACTTATATTAACACAATATGATATAAGAACAAGTTTATCTGTTGATTCAAGAGAACAATTAGAACAATATTTTGAAAGTAAGATAATGAAAACAGTGATAAGACAAAATGTTGATTTAGCAAAAGCACCAGCACTAGCACAAGATATATTTGAATATTCCCCAGAATCAAATGGAGCAAAAGACTATGAAGCATTAGCAAAAGAAATTTTACAAAGAGAGGGAATGAAATAATGGTCAAAAAAAATATTTTTGAAGCAAGAAATCCATTTTCTAACTTAAATAGCGAAAAAACTAAAAAATTTGTAAAACAATTTGAAGATGATGAGATAATAAAAGAAGAAGCATTAAAAGTAGAAGGAGCTAAATTACAATATATCGATAAAGAATTAATGAAAAAAATAGATTTTAATGATAGAGAGTTTATAAATAGAGAAATATCATTTGATCAATTGTTAGAAAAAGATAGTTTACATAACTTAGCAGATTCAATAAATGATATTGGACTTATAAATCCTGTATATTTAATAGAAAAAGAAGAAGGGAAATATAAAATTTTATCTGGATTTAGAAGATTATCTTCAATATATTATGGATATGAAAAAATAGATGGATTTGACATCAAAAAAACTAATAATTTAATAATAATGCCAAAAAATACATCATATGATATATTAGATAAAATATCATTACATGAAAATACATTACGTGAAGATTTAACAATACTTGAAATATCAATGAAAATATGGAGAGAAAGTAGAAAACAGAAAAAAAGATCTGATAGAATAGCAAAAGAATATGGAATATCTGAGAGAACTGTTGCAAGATATTTAAGAGTTGAAAAATATCCAAAAGAATTATTATCTAAATTAGATAAAATAAATAATATAAGAAAAGCAGATGCTGTATATAATTATATAAGGGAGAAATCTATAGTAGATGACAACTTTGATATTGATAAAGAATTAAATAAAATAATAAAATTAGAGATATCAGATATAGAAAAAGAAATAAGAAAGCTTAAAAATAAAACTATTGATGAATCAAAATTAAAAATAGAAAAAAAAGATAACAAAATTATATTTGAAATATCTGAAAATCTAACAGAAGCTCAAATAAAAAAAATAAAAGAAATAATATTCAAGCAGATATAAAGATTTAATAATGAGAAGAGGATAACTAAAATGAACAAAGAATATGATGTTATAGTTGTAGGAGCAGGGCATGCAGGTGTTGAAGCTGCATTAGCATCATCAAGATTAGGGCTGAAAACAGCCCTTTTTACAATATATTTGGATAATATAGCGATGATGTCATGTAATCCATCTATTGGTGGTCCAGGAAAAAGTCATTTAGTCTCAGAATTAGGAATGCTTGGCGGAGAAATGGCTAAACATATTGATAATTACAATCTTCAATTGAAAAATTTAAATCATACCAAAGGATTAGCTGCAAGGATAACAAGAGGACAAGCTGATAAATATTTATATAGAGTAAAAATGAGAGAAATAATAGAAAAGCAAGAAAATCTATATGTAGTGCAAGGGATAATAGATGATTTTATAATTGAATCAAATAAAGTTTGTGGTGTTGTAGATAATATAGGTATAAAATATACTGCAAAATCAGTAGTATTATGTACGGGAACATTTTTACAAGGACGATTTATTATAGGTGATGTGAAATATAAATCAGGTAGACAAGGTGAACCATCTAGTGAAAATTTATCAAAAAAACTTAAAGAATGTGGATTTGAAATAGAAAGATATCAAACAGCGACACCTCCAAGAATAGATAAAAAAACAATAGATTTTACTAAAGTAGAAGAATTACATGGAGAAGAAAAACCAAGATATTTTTCATATGAGACAAAGAAAGAGTACAATAATACTATACCAACATGGTTAACATTTACAACAGAAGAAACTATAAAAGTAGGACAAGAATTGTTACAGTATTCTCCTATAGTAACTGGTATTGTAAGTACAAAAGGACCACGTCATTGTCCATCACTAGATAGAAAAATATTAAATTTTCCAGAAAAAACAGATCATCAAATATTTTTAGAACAAGAATCAGAATTTTCGAATGAAATATACATAAATGGATTTACAACAGCTATGCCTCCATTTGCACAAGAAGCTATGTTACGGACAATATCAGGGTTAGAAAAAGCAAAAATAGTTAGATATGGTTATGCTGTTGAGTATGATTATATACCTGCATATCAATTGAATTTAACACTAGAAACAAGAATATTAGAAAATTTATATATGGCAGGAACAATAAATGGTACTAGTGGATATGAAGAAGCTGCGAGCCAAGGGTTTATTGCAGGTGTAAATGCAGCAAGAAAAATATTAGGAAAAGATCAGATAATAGTTGATAGAAGCGAAGGATATATAGGGGTACTTATTGATGATATAATAAATAAAAGTACACCAGAACCGTATAGAGTTCTACCATCAAGAGCGGAATATAGACTTACATTAAGACAAGATAATGTATTTGTAAGATTATTTGATAAAAGTAAAGAAATAGGATTATTATCGAAAGAAAAGATAGATGAATTAGACTTTGCAAGAAAAGAAATAGAGAAAGAAATAAAAAGATTACAGGAAATAATAATATATCCAACAAAAGAAACAAATGAAAAATTGTCACAATTATCTCATGATTCAATGAATAATCCAATGAATGCATTTGATTTTTTAGCAAGAAAAGAAATGACATACGATTTATTATCATTATTTATAGAAATCAACGAAATAAGTGAAATAGTAAAAGAGCAAGTTGAAATAAATGCGAAATATAAAGTATTTATAGATAGAGAAAAACAACAAATAGAAAAATTTAAAAAATTAGAAGAAATGCAAATACCAGAAAATATAAAATATGATGATATACAAGGTTTAAGTAACATAGCTATTTCAGGATTAATATATGGGAATCCAAAAACAATAGGTCAAGCAAGTAGAATAAGTGGAGTAACTCATAATGATATAGCAATATTGATATCAATAATTAAAAATTAATATAACAAAAAAGGAGGCTAATTGAACTGCACCCAAAAACTTGGACACAAGATTGGAGGTGCAGTTTTTTTATGAGTAAACTAACAAGAGAAAATAAAATTGAAATATATGAAAGAAGATTAAAAGGTGAAACTATTTCTTCATTATCAAAAAATTTTAAT